>ERZ778024.232-NODE-232-length-113871-cov-56.136852_pt1 | contig 113871 bp, 110 predicted proteins | sample MGYA00375754_ERZ778024 | MGnify/ENA primary metagenome ERZ778024 (study PRJEB29350, sample SAMN05389827) | bioreactor metagenome | isolation source: Thiocyanate bioreactor | place: South Africa: University of Cape Town | collected 2014-02-18 ...
AAGTAAAATAAATCATTAACTAGACAATAAAGAGTCAAATACACTCACTTTGTTTCCTTTTAATGCATCAGCTAGATGTTTTGCTCCTGCGTTTCCGATTTGGTTCAACCCGAGGTCGAGTGAAGTGAGCGTCTACATGCAATAAGAGTAAGCACCATAAATCATTCACTAGACAATAAAGAGTCAAATGCACTCACTTTGTTTTCTTTTAATGCATCACCTAGATGTTTTGCTCCTGCGTCCCCGATTGTGTTCCACTTGAGGTTGAGTGAAGTGAGCGTCTACATGAAATAAGAAGTAAAATAAATCATTAACTGAACAATGAAGAGTCAAATGCACTCACTTTGTTTCCTTTTAATGCATTAGCTAGATGTTTTGCTCCAACTTCTCCGATTTGGTTCTTCCCGAGGTAGAGTGAAGTGAGCGTCTGTATGAAATAAGAAGTAGTTAACGAGATCAGGTATTCTTGGTTAGTGGATGTTTAAATTACCAAATGTGTTTGTTTGGAGGGACTGTTTTGGTGTATCTAGTTTCTATTTTGTGTCTCTTTGTGGGTACTATTCGGAACTAAGTATAAGAAGCGTGAAAATATATTTAACTGAATGTGGCTGCAATTCTTATGTAGATGTTGTTCTTAGTAAGGGTAGTGTAGCGATAGATTTTTAGAGAAAATTAGTGAATTTCGGTGTGGTAGTGGTACAAAAGGGTGATAAAGTTGAATATTTGTAGAGAACTGTGTGGAGATTTACGTCTGTATAAAAGCTAGGATGAAACATATCTTGATTGATGAAAATATAGAGAGAAAAACGCAATAGTCATATAATGCAAAATCAGGAATTGATTACGTAGCTTACTTGATTCTGTTGGATTGCATAATATGCTATGATTTGCATATCATGATCCGTGAGGTTCCACCGATATAAAGACAATTCTGAAGTTTTATTTTGTTCAATTTCCTGTTGAAGCTTTTCGTTTTGGTACGTAGGTTTCGATAACTTCATAACCTGCGCTTGAGGAAGTATTGGTGTGGACACTGAAACGAAACATTGATATGAAATTTTAAAAAATCAACGTAGGTTTGTGTCAATTATGATTTGGAAGGAAAATATTCCAACTAATCACAGATAGTGATGATGCATTCGTTGAATATAATGACCAAAGAAATTCTAACGATCCTTCTGTTGATTGCTTTTATATTTACGTGTAGAATTCGAATTGGTCGATGGTGGAATCGAAATAAGTAAACGGGTTTCTTTCAATGTGTACATATGAAGATCGCCCTGATCCAAATGTCCAGTCACTTGGAATTCAAAAGCTGGTGGAAGTAATAGCTCATCTTCATGTGGCATATCAGAATGATTACGAATGTCTCTAGCCGATTTACATTCTATGTTAAACATAGTCCGTTGACCTGTTTTTCCCAAAAACAATTTCGAATTCAACACGTTCAAAGAAGTCGTACAGGATGAAAAAGACCACCAAACATATTTCCTTGTTTCTTTGTAACTGTTAGATTGGTCAATTTTGACTCCTCTATAAACAGTTGCTTGTTGTGGAGGTAAACGAAAAAGTGCATGAAGAAAAAGTCTTAAATATTGTCGCCAACATTTGAGTTTTTCAAGTCGATTTTCTCCTTTTAATCGTAATGTAGTGTTAAGAACCTTGTACAAACATCTATCATTGGGCGCCCATTCCATCGTATAGAGTCTGATTGAAGCGGATTCATCCTGTGTTAAGTCATCTTTTGGGTTTTCACTCTTTTGTAAAGCCATATATGCCTGTAATTCAACATCAGCGACAATTGATTCGAGTGGTTTAACTGCTTCTTCAAGAGAAACAAGTGGAACTTCAGCAAGACCAGTTATAGCACTAAGATATTCAAGTGGTTCTGCAGCAAGATCTGTAACTCGATGCGCATATTTAACAGTCGATTCACTCGCTCCACCAGTAGCCATTTTAAACAATAAAAAAGACTTTCGACTCACCTACTTATATTTAAGAAAAAAAACAACTTTAAACTGTTATCTTTATTCAAATATTTATCTCTGAAATAAAGGTTATCATAAAACAACACGCTGGACACAAAACACATATTATTGGAAAATTTATTTGATTTTATGCACGAATAAATAAAATACTGATTTAATCTTCTCGAAGATTATTATTCGACTGTTCAGTGTCTGTTCGTTCCGATCGATATCTTTGCAATAAATATGAAGATTGATGTCTCAACGCTAAAAGATCAAGATCATCTTCATCATTGTCGTCATCATCATCATCATCATCGTCGTCGTCTTCATCATGATCATTGTTTCCAATTGTTCGATTTAATAAACGAAATATTCCATGTGGTAAATGTACAAGAGTTCGAATTGCTTCTCGATGATGTCGTTGTTGTTGTTGTTTTTCTTTATCTCGAGTCGCTATTTTCAATGTTTCATCATCAATATCATATAACTCACAGGCAAAACACGACATACATTTATCAAAACCACTATTCGTACATGAACAATGCCACGATGGACCATTCGAAAACGAATGATGACACATATCACAATTGAAACCCAGTGATGAATAAGCTAAACCATTTTTACGTTTGCGTTGTGTATTATCAGCTTCGATTAGTTTATGTCCACGTGGACATGTGAATGCAGTTGATTGCTCCTGTTTGTCGGCAGCATTTTTCATTTGCATCTCGATCATTTTCGGATAGAGTACAGAGTAGAGCGTTGAAACCAGATCATCATATTTTGCCGATGCTTTCTTATAGTTTTCAACGGATTTTTTATTTACATAGGTCGAACCAAGAAATGGAACTTCATCACAATGAGCTCGTGCTAAATGATTAATTAATTGTTGTGTGTTATATTTAGTTGTCACTTCCTATCAAAACAGAAACACACACACATCTGTTGTTTTTTCTCATCCATTCATCGAATGAGTAATAAAACGAAAACATACTTTCTCTTGACACGTTTTATGAGGACATGTTGAGGTTACACTTGCACAACGTTCCAAATGATTTTCAATTTCATCGAAAGCAATACGTTCAGAACAATCGCATTTCATAGTTAATTTATCGAGCATTTCTTTATGTTTGACTGACTGTTGAAAGGAGAACGTCTTTTGTCGACATAATGGACATCCATTGCCATATCGATTTGGATCTGCATCTTTCTTGCAAAATATTCGTTGACAACACGATGAAATCTGTGGATCATCAGCAATACCTAATATACATATATCTTTGGGTTTTTTCCAATTTAAAAATCAAACTTCTTACACATGCAAATAGGACATGTCAGATCTTGACTATTCATTGCTGCTTTCTCATCAATAGACTTGTTGCCTTCAAGATGCATCTTGATCACAACTAAATGACTAATTTTCTCACGAGACTAAAAACCCAATAACTCAATCAGCTGCTTAGCCCACGACATGACCGATTGGCGAAAATCGGTTACCATTCCGAAGGAAATCAATTCTATGACAGGTGTCGCAATTTACCATCGAGTATGTATACATATATATTTTTCGAGAAATATTCACACAAAAAGAACAATTATACAAGACAAAAATTTCTTTCATTTTCTACTAACAAAAAATAGACATTTTGATCTCAATTGAAAAGAATAAACACAACAGTTATGAATAGAAGAGCGAGATTAATTGATTTCATATTTACACCTTTATTTTCATCGTGAACTTGTGCCGTACCCGATTTACTTTTAATATTATCAACACCGATTTGAGCACCACCTGGAACGACAATTGCATTTGTAATCGTTGTTGATTGCAATGCAATACATTCAGCACTTGTCGATACAATCGGACATACATCAGCGATCGAATCGGTGGATTCAAATGGCAAGATCCGTTGAAGATGACATGTATTTACTAAGATTTCATTAGTAACATTACGAACAAATGGAACTTCAGCGAAATCAGCTGGAATAAATGTTTTTGTATCAGTGATATTCGAGGGATTAGGTTCGAGAAAAGCAATTGAATAACCCCGACCGACTGGGTAATCTTGACAATAGGTTCGACCTTTGATTTGACCAGCTTGTGTGATATTGATTTGTCTCGATACGACTGGACCTTTGAGAATACAATCGACGACATACGTGATGTAAAATAACGAATCATTTCCATCGTATAAAGTTTTGCCAACTGATTTTCCGTAGACAACAATCGATGAATTGGCTACTTTCGTAGCAAAATCAATGTTATCCGCTGGACAATCATCGATACCGATGACAATCTTCTGACAATTGAACAATAAAACAACGAACAAAATTGAACGAACAGCGAACATTGTTGGAGAATGAAAACAATTGAAATGAATCGACACTTCGACTTTATATATTTCGAATGCGAATAGAGAGAATGCACGTCCGATATGACACTTCTTTCTCTTTCGTGAACTTTCCGGACGATACACATCGAGATGTTTTTATTTGTTTGGTTTGTTTCTTTTCTCTTTCGTCTTATCAAATGAATGAAAATGTATGATCATTGAGCCTCATTTTGTTATTTCTATCACGCTAATTCCGTATTATGATTATTTGTTTGTTTTTAACATTTGATATGGATAAGCAAAGCTACGAGTGAGAATGAATAGTTGTTAATTTAAAAAAGCGTAAACATTGAATTGAATGAGAAGAATCAACATGTGATACACATGTGTTGCTGTAGCTCGATTTGTTCGAGAATCGTCATCGGAAATCAATGATTTTCGATGTTGATGGCCAAGAAATGCTAAAGTTAAATTCTCCGATGGTTGTTCATTGAGAAGAGCCGATAACGACGCCCAATCGGACGTTGTTGTTGCTTGTAGAAGTCGATCCAGTGAATCTGTTGGACAGTCAAGCGAAACAGCCGGTGGACATTTATTTGTTAAACTGATTTGCGTGTCATTCGAGTCCGTACGTGGATATGCTCGAGAGAGACCACAGGTTTTTTCGAGTAGAAGATCGAGTTGATTGTCGTAGGCGATTTCTTGGAAATCAGCGGGTCGATAAGTTCCATCGAAGAATGGCTCGAGAAAGACGATGTATTCTTGATGAGTGGCGAGTTTTTGGCACGAACGACGACCGAGAAGTGAACCTGCGTGAACAATTTGAATAATCGAAGGGGTCGGTTGACCTTTGAGAATACATTGAACGAGAAAAGTAACGTTGAATAAATTCGAAAAAGCGAGATCATTCGTTTTGATTAACGATGTACCGACAACAACTAACGATGATTGCTCAACTCGAACATCCAAAGGTGTTTGATCTTGTTCACATTCAAGAGAAAATATCTGAGAGACAATTATTGAAAATAAAGTGATGAGAAAGACGTTCATGTTACGAGTGATCAAATGAGAATGAATTCGATTACGTTTCGTAAGACCTGGATCGAGTATCAGTTATTCAATCTCTTCTTCTTCTCAAGGCCGATGAGGACATCAAATTCGTTCACAAAGTAGATGTCGATATCAGACATACGTGAAAATATGCACTGACCAACCGATTTAGTTAAACAATGGAACAATAGACTAACCACCCACCATTTTCTTGCTCTCAGTTAGAACGATGTCGAGTCCAAATGATGTTGATGAAGAACCGATTGTGACTTGTAGTCAATTATTGGAACAAATTGAAGATGAAGAGGAAGAATTAGATCGAGAACGAGCGCTCTACGGAAATTGTGATGTCGATACTTGTACTTATTCTCAAGTAAGATCTCATTTCAATCTTCTTTTTCACTGATTGTAAATGTGAACATAGGGATATGTTCGACGACAAGCACTGTTTACTTGCAAAACGTGTAATACTAATGATCAATTAGCTGGCTTTTGTGCTGCTTGCGCCTATCATTGTCATGCAAATCATGAAATCAATGAAATCTATACGAAACGGTAGATGATTGAAGAGATTTTTGACAAGAAAAAGAAACGTCTATTTAAAGATTCTTTCGATGTGATTGTGGCAATTCGAGATTAAATTCTCAACCGTGCAAGCTCTGTCCAAACAAAGATGCTGAAAATAATTTAAATAAATACAACGAAAATTTTCGTGGAATTTATTGTAATTGCCAACGTCCGTATCCGGATAAAGAAAATCCGACTGATGACGAAATGATTCAATGTATAATCTGCGAAGATTGGTTTCATAGTCAAGTAAAAAAGCCATATATTCTTTTTCTTTTTGATCTTATGAAATTCGGTTAGCATTTGGGTGTACCGTTGCCAATGGATGCTGATCAAATGGATATTATATGTCAAACTTGTGTGACTAAATATCCGTTTTTTATGCATTATAATGGTGAGAAATATTCGACCATGAACAGTTCGTTTGAACGTTGATTTGTTCTAGAAACTCAATCAGCTGTTGTTGACACATCGACATGTCCTCTTCTCTCGAAATTGAACAATGAAAATGAATATCATACGATTTTATTACGTGATGGTTGGAGAAAACGAATGTGTCGTTGCGAACAATGTTCAGTACGTTCGACGAAAATAGTATCGTAATCTTTCGAATTTTGTTGTAGAAAATGTACAATGAATTGGCATTAACTGCCATCTTGGACGATGCAGATTCAATTGAAGAATATGAAAAACAAGCCTTAGCTAAAACTGCAAATCTCGATGCTGATCAAATCATTGCTGATTCATTAAATAATCTTGGCTACGTTCGAAAGCTCGAAGTTCTCAAAGGAATTAATGAATTCAAAAAATCACTCGGCGATTTTCTCCGCGAAAAAGCTTCAAACAACGGCGTTCTTACAGCCGAAGATGTAACAACATTTTTCGCTGCTTTACAAAACAAACGCAAAGGCCAACAACGAACGACTTTCATGCCGCCAGACAATTGTCGATAATTGAACTATTTCATCCACTGTAGAATATTTTTGTTGTTTATTTTTCATTATTTCATTCGAATAGACATATACAGACACACGCACGAAAGAAGAAGGAAATAAAGATGAGATGTAAGACCATTGACAAGTGTTTTTGCTTTTAGACAAATAACAAAAATAGATGAGTGAGAGAGGGAAGAAAAACAAACAAACGAGTATTCGTCTAAAATTAAATTGAAATACAACATCTGACACCGAACAAGAACTATTTCTTGAGCAAAATCGAAGCATATTCGTTAGAAATTCAGAATGTCTTTTGCTTGATCCGAACCGATGATTAAATTATCGAATAATTGTTGATTTTTTCCTGTATGAGTATTCTAAGCAGAAAAAAAATCAGCATGTCAAATAAAATCATAAAACATACTCTAATATGATTGAGAATCATTGATGAAGAACTCGATGAAAATCGTTTACAGAATGGACAATTTGACCGACGAATTTGACCGAGAAATTCTCGGTAAATCGTCGAGACAGGTATCGATTGCAGGTTTTTCTGATCGATTTCTGCTGATATTGCTCGAATTTCATTCGAATGAAGACTCATATGTTGATTCTAAAGTCAAATTTCGATGAAAAAAGCGAAAACAAACAGCTGATAAACTCACTGTATACAAGAACGATTTCGATGCAAATGAACAATATTGACATTTATGTACATTCAATGGATTTTCTTGATGATAGATTCGATGTTGATCGTGTTCGACAATAGACGCGGATATGTATGGACAAGAATTACAGTAGAAGACTTTCGGTTTATTTAATTGACGTTCGAGAAACGATCGTTTAAGAATCGATTGTCGAATGGAAAAATCAGCATCGAATTCATTCTATTCGAATAAACGATTTGAGTTATTATATCGAATAGAAACACAAACTTACATGACATGGAATTAGACAATTGGAAGCATTTTTCTTCGGATGAGTTTTAGCGAGATGAACAATGACTTTCGATCGATATCGATGATTGTATCCACACAATGAACAATAGTAGAATGTTTGTTTATTCGTTGTTTTCGAACGATGAAGATAAATATGTTGTCGAGCATAGGCACGTTTTACTGTTCGATATGAACATTTCGTACATTCATACAAGGAAACAGTCAATCGACCGTGAGATTTTTCTTTTTGTGTCTAAATTTCGAAAGTTTTCTTTTTCTTTTTTTCGAATGTTCAATCTATGTTGACAATTACTTTCTGAATTCTCGAGCAAATATGTCGTTCTAATTCGTTGATTTTATGTGAATGAAAAGCGCAATCCATACAAGTAAATATTCGTTTACTTTTACCAATTGATACTTTATTCGGTATGGATATGATAATAGATGTTGATGGTTGTGCTTGTGATTGCGATGACGGTGGTGGTGGTGGTTGAATCGATGTTTGAGGAACGGATGTAACTGCTGTGTAATTATCTGGTCGAAGTCGGTCGATGATACATTGTTCCATATCAGTTTTATTTTTGATTTGTTCCCAAATCGATTTCTTCAAATCTTCCCATTCGATCTGTCGAAAATCGGTGTATTTAGCAAGAACTTTCTTTGCTACAACAAAACCATAGGTACGTTCGTACTCTTCGTATGATTCTTCGGCTTTGTCATTCGACATTTCATAGTAACCGTTATTATTCGGATCGACTTTATGTCGAGCACGAATATGTCGAAGACAATCAGTCCGCCAATTCGTACGATAGAAACAATAAGGACAACGGTAGGGTTTAAATGATGGACGAGATGATGATGATGAAGTTGTTGTTGTTGTTGGGGGCGGTGGTGGTGGTGGTTGCGGTTGTGGTGATTGCATTTTAACGGATTTCGTAACACGATCATCTTCGAAAACAATAATCGAATCATCGGGATGATCATCAATAACAATTTGATCGATATCTGATTTATCTGGTTCGATCATTAATAAATCAACGGCTTCATCATCATTAATATCAACTGTTCGAGCATCAGCTATGCTTAATTTTAAATCATCACCATCGTCATCTTCATCGGTATGCATTGTAATATTATTATTATCATTAATGCTATGATTTTGAAAGAGAAGATGATGATTATTATTATTGTTTTCATTATCATTATTGTCATGTTTATATTGACTATTCGCACTTGACATGGTCGCTCCGATAAGTCCATCGAGATGCGGTACATATTCTAAATAATGAAAATTTCGACTTTTGCTTAGCTCATCTTCAGCTGTTTCGTGCATTGTTTTATGATGACGTTTGACATCGTACCGCCAGCGGTAACCACGAAAACACAAAGAACAATAATACAATCGATTGGGATTGAAATTTGGATGCGTAGAGAAATTCGGATAGAGAACATTTGATGTTGGCTGAGAATGATGAAGATCGGACGAATGATGTGACGTTGACTTAGGCATTTTCGTGTGACTCGTTTCGATATGTTGCTCAATGTAACGAGGATGATTCGAACGAAATTGACAGAGTGTACATTGATATTGCAATTTCGAATCATGACGACTTTGGAATTTAGCGTCACAATTACGTTCACGCATGTAAGCGTTGATTGTTTGTTCGGCTTCTTCAGGTGACAGTTGAAGAACTTCGAAATTCTCATTGGGATGACGTTTTTTCGCGTGACATTGAATATACCAACGAAGATTCGCTCGCCAACCGCAAATCGAACACATAAATGGTTTGATATTGATGTGTGTTGCGATGTGAAGTTTAAGTTTAGTTAATGTCGGCGAAGAATGCTCGCAATGAGGACATTGAAATTTCTTGAAAGTCTTATTCAATGAACCATTCGAATTCGTCGGTGAATCCGAGAGATGATTGATTTCTTGTTGATATTTCCATAGACTAAAATAAATCACAAGAATTTTGACTTCGTGATATAGGTTTTTGTTCGTTTTTCATACGCTTCTTCTTCGTCATCATCGATATCTTCTTCGATCATAATGACATCATCGTTATGATTCGGAAGAACTTCACCGAATGATTGAACATTATCGATCATTAATTCGGCAAAAGCATTGTTGTTTGTCTTATGTGACGCATCGTTTTGTCCAAATGACGAGTAATTTCGATGTTTTTGTTGTTCATGTTGATTCATATCGCTCAGCCAACGTGTTGAGTACGAACAAGATTTACAACGGTAGATTTTATTGAAATTTTCGGCGTTCGATGCTGTGGTTGTGGTTGTGGTTGTTGTTGTGGGTGCGGCTGGTTGAGGAGGCAAAGATTTAACTTTTAATCGGATTTTATAATGGCCAGTAGCCGATGGAGGTAATGGAGCGTCGGTATCGAGTTTACCGACATAACGACCGGCTTGTGCATGAGTAATTTCATGTTTTCGACGGATATGAGCTGTACAATCATGAAAATTCTGCAAACGACAAATGTAGATTGAAGAATATTGAAACGAAATCGTACTTTGTAAGTGAGATGACAGATTCGACATTGAAAATTTTTTTGAATCGGTTGAATCGATGATGAATGAAACGATGGTGCAGAAACAACAGGTTGAATGGGAACATTCGTACTTTTAGGTGCAATTGGACGTTGAGGAGAGATATTTGGATGAATGACATTCTCATCACGAACTTTACTTGGCTAGAAAATGTTCAAATTAAGTTAATGAGCGAAAAAAAAACCAAAGAAAATTACTTCGGAGTATCGTTGATCGCTTTTATCTGCAGTTACAACTCGATTCCAGAAATGAATCGAACCTGGATCGACATTATTCTGTTTAAAAATTGGCAAAGATGGCCGTGGCGCTTGAGATATAATCTAGATGACATAGAAGAAGAAAAAAACTTATTAAATGCAAATGAAACCTTTGAAAATCGAAGGTTTACTTGATGACTGAATGCAGGTTTGCGTCGTGATCGTTTTTCACTCGAATGTAATGACGAATTCTGTACTGGTGCTTCACTCCTAGTAGCTGTTTCTAAAAAAACAACGGAAAGAAAACTTAAATTTCGATTTGCTTTCATCAAACCTTCACTATGTGCATCGTTCATATGAGATATTAATTCAGGTAGACTTGTACCATTAAAACTACATTCAGGACAAATAAATGCTGTGCCATCTGTGTCGATATTCGTATCCATCATCATTTTTTCTTCGTTAAATATATTTTATCTAATCTGAAATATAGTATGTATATATAAAAGTACAGTTCATCATCGACGAGATTACTACTTTCTTTTCTTCTTCGTCTTTACTATAGAAGAACTGTACGCATGTTGTGCTTTCGTTGTCTGTCTATCATTCGGAAGAAGACGAGAGAGAGGAAGAAAAAAAAGAAAAGTAGATGTATGTACACACGTCATGCTGGCACAGGCAGTTAAAGTAACAAGACACGCATGCAGTAGGCGATAGATTACATATTTTAAATTTTTATTTTCGTTTTCTCATCGGAATAACTACCAACAACAAGTCAACAGTTTTTACTATCATAAATTTTGAGAAAAAGCAACAAATCTCCGACTCGTAGTTATCTACGTATACAAATAATAGTTTTTATTGTTTCGATGCAAACAACAAAAGAACGTACCTTTCACAGTTGTCCCAATATATTCTTTCTTCTTCTTCTCCTTCTTCGTCTTCTCTTCTTTCTCTCGGGCGCGCGTGTTTTTTTCTTCTCCTTCTGCATCTCACATCGAACAAGCTGGGTTAGAATGTCTGGCGCAAGGTTTGCTCGACAGCTACCACTACCACTACGACTATAACTGCAGCTTTCTTCGACGGGAAGCAACATCGCAATTTCTTTGCCTGTTCTCCCTTCTTCCTTCGCTTTTAGGAAAAGAAAGTGCGAGAGCAAGGGCACATGCACGACTTAACTATAGCTGCTGCCTGCAGTATAAAAAAGCAAGTATTCATGCTTCAACGTCGTTCGATGGTGAAAATCAATGACAATATGAGTGTTCACTTTCCGTATTGAGAACGAGAGACACAGAAAAAAATCAATCGTAAATAACAAAGATGGGCTTGCCCAACCAGAGAAGCAGAAGTTTTTTGTTTTAACTGGATGCCATAAAGAAAGTGAATGAATGAAGAAGAGAAAAAAAAGAAACGAAAAGAAATGAAATGCACCAACTAGCCACAACATGTTACCTTTCTGTTTATGATCGATCATATTTTTCTTTTCTCATTTTCTCACGCTCGTTATTTCGATATACAATTGAATAAATCAGACGTCGTATCAAAATTGGAAAAGAAAATGCAAAAATACGAGAGAGAGTGAGAAAAAAACAACAACAAAATATTTCGTTCGATAAACCATCCGTTTAACAATGGTCAATGAGCAAGCTTACTTGATGCGTGTGTTTGTGCGTATGTGCACTATGCGAGGATGTGCGTTTGCATGGTTTTAGTCGAACAAATGACGATCGTTACTGTTACAACGACTACTTGCTGAATGTGTTCTCCTCCTTTTCCACATACCCCTTTCTTTCGTTCGGCCAATCTCCTAGATTGCTGCCGCTGCTGTTATTACTATTCTACGCTGAGTATAACGTCGAGGAAGAGAGAATACGTCCGTTTGCTCGTAAGACTGCAAGCACAAACACGCACGCATACACACAACACACATATATATTAAAAGCCAGTGCGTCTGTTTGCCCGTTCATCATGTTGTATGGACGGACGGAGAGAGAGATAGACGAGCGGAGAATATAACCAACCGAACGAAGGAACGAACGACGATTATCATCTTCTCAGATGCTTCCCGAAAGTAATAGTCGACAGGATGGCTGAGAGCAGGCATACAGCATCAGCTTTTCTTTTTTTTTGTATGTGTGCGTATGTGTCCGTGTTCTCGAGTCAGGTAAATGTGAGAATGAATACTTGTATATATTCTACTAACTGCGAATGAGGAGAACAGACGAACGAAGCAATCGTGAATGGGTTGCTCGCTGACGAGAAATCAGGAGAAAAACATTTGCAACCAGCAGGAATACTGGCATTTTATTTGACGATAGCGTGATCAAATGAACCAATACTGTCTAGTTTATAGATGTGCGAAGAAATATAAAGAATGTCATTTGATATTTCAACAATTGAGGTGTAAGTATATTCAAGAAGCAAAAAGAAAAGATTTATTTATAGAATTCAAATTTGATAATTATAAAGGAATAGATCAGTTCGATTTAAATTGAGAAAAACGATGATCAAGTACACGAAGGAAACCGTAACACGAGTAAAACGCCGTAATTTACAAAAATTTTCTGTCTGTTCTCTTATTAATTAAGATGCAAATACCATGGGAATAAATATTCGTAAAGGAACAGGAATATTAGCTCGAAGAAATCTGTTACATGCATAGAAAAAAAACTAAAGTACAAAATTCCTCCAAGGAAATAATGAATTTTTGTTGAACAAGTTTATACACGTACATCGAATATCACGGTCATTTGTTTTTCAATTAATTTGTTTACCGCATGTTCACTGATAAACTTCGTCTTACTTCTGAACTTGGGATCCAATTACAGTATATGCTCGTTTTTCAGGCAGTAATAAATATATTATTTAATAAAAATATATATTAAACTCGATAAGATACAAAAAAAAGGAGGGCAAAATGTTTCTACATTGACATTTCCTAAGTAAAAATCGGAATAATACATTTATCAAGAGAAGTGTATTCGCATTGAGGTTAATTTTTGATGAAGTTGAATTAGTTTTACAAGATGTTGTCGATGATATTTTCGTGCCAATGATTCCGGTGTTTCACCTGCATAGGTCATGTAAACAATACCATCATGAGATAAATTCGTTAATTCTTCTAATAAATTCCATAGATCATGTCCATCAGCATTGTTTTCAATCGCTTGAAATATTTCTCCAATCAAACGTAATCGATCCGCCATAACCTTCGAGAATAAAATCTGATATATAGAAGCAAAAAAAAAGAGGCGAATCGTCGATTGACTTCTATCGTACAAAGTTAACTCATTTTCAAGTGTTTTTTCATGTCTCTCTCTTTCTGTTATCCTTTGACATAAAAAACCGAGAGTGAGAGAAAGAGTTGGATTTATTTTACTCTCTGTACTTTTTTTTTCGTATATATAAACGTAAGTCAAAAGGCCAACCGTACATTTCCCTTCTATCCTTGGTTTTGTACGCTTTTTTTTTTCTTTTTTCTTTCTTCATCGATTACAATGCATCATGAGTGTTTTATATTCGTTGACAAGGTCAATACTTCAATTATTATCATAATCACTGAATTATATAGTTTATAAAATGCAAATGTTTCTCTCATATTTGGATTCATTCGATATCTATATTCACAACTGACAAACAAAAACAAAAGAAGAAGAAGAAGAAGAAGAAGCAAAAATAAAAATCCATTTAGATCTGTTCGTAAGGTAAACCATTTGTCATGATTATACTCGATATAAATTGATGATTGTCGTCGATTTCAACAGCTGTTTTCTGTTTTAATGACGTCAAATCAGTTAATTCTATATTGAAAATAACACTTTCGCGTTGGTGAACATTAACTAACGGTACAGCTTGATATTCAATATTGAAATTTGATATTATTGCTGTCGACGGATTAATACTTAAACTACGTGCTTGTTTTTCTTGGATACTCTTTCGTAGTATATACGTTTCTTTACGCGTAAAGAATTTAACAATTGTATTATAGAATTCTTCTCGGAAACGTCGATTGGTAAGAACATAGAGAAAAAAATTCGTTGAAAAATAGAGTTGTTGCAATGAATCGAATAGAATATTTCGAAGTGCCATTATGCAATGTTCTGTTGCATTGTTTGCCACTGGATTTTTGAGATTTTGATATAAATTATAAGGTAAATTGAATATTAAATAGACAATATTTAAAACGATTAACATTGCTGATAGATGTATATCTCGAATACGTCGTGTTCGATGCGTTCGATTTAATATCGTCGAAGTGAGATTTGTAATCTGTTGAATATCTTGAGAAATTTCATTTGTTGATGATAGATTTTGTTGATCTAATGAACTATGATCTTCTTCGTATTTCAGTAGACTTTGGTGATTACGACCGATCTTCAGCCGAAGTTCATTATGACGTCGACATTGAATTTGAAAACAAAAACATGAGTAAACATTGGAAATGAATGTTGTTCGAGGTATAAAACACGAGAATAATTGTTGAAAACGTTTGTGAAATGTTTTATCTTTTGATTTGTCGATCATTGAATTAAACGGATGAAAACGTTTAGCTGTACGCATTCGTATACGTAAACTTCGAACAATTATACTCGTACAAACTAAATTAATTACAAGTGGACATAGAAAAAAGATGATTAATTCAATTCGTTGATAGATATGAGTTAAATAGAAATCATAGATCGGCGTTCGAGCATTATCTACGCCACAAATTGTAAAAACTAAATCGTCTTGCGATACTGAAGTAGAAAAAAATCAAGAATAAACAAATATTGATTTCGAAATTGAATTTTTACTTTTGTAACCGAATTTAACTAGCCAATGTAGATGATAGGTGGATAGAAAACAAGCAATGACAAATTCTCGAATTAAGACCGTATGAAATGTTGATCTTGAAAATTTCGTATTCGGTCGATTTCGTGTTACGGTTCGTGCTCGATCGATATTAACACAAACCAATGTAAATACACTGAAATGCGTGAGAAAATCGAAGAGAAAATGAAAGATTCGACATGAAACTAGAAAATGATCGATTTCAATATTGAAATAATATTTCATTAACCATTGACTAAACCGTACTAATGACAGACAACCATTCGATAATGAAAGAAAAGCAAGATAAGCAAATGTCGAATGACAACGTAATGAACCTTGAATAAGAATAACAAACGCAAGAAAATTTAATATACAACCAAAAACAATGAGCGAATAATTATGTACGAATAGCAATGGTCGAGTTAAAGCACGATGTTCGGAACAAGAACCAAGATGTACTATAGTTGAATTCAGTAGATCTGTATTATTCATTGTATTCTACTTTTTTTCTTCTTGTTTAATTATCTAAAGGTAAAAACGAACTTCTTAATCTGAGTTTATTCTTTCTGACTACAGTATGACTGAAAAAGATTTGTCAATAAAAGATCTTCTCTCCTTTTTCTCTCTCATTCATTTAATACTGTGAAAGACGGAGAAAAAAAAACGAATGACAACAGACAATGTGATTAAACAGATATCGATATATATTAGATAAGTTTGAAAAAAAACAGAAAGATAGGGTCAATCAACACGAAACACCTTGTTCATGAATATAAATTAGACAAGCTAACGTTACTGTCTTGTTTAATGCCGACATAATAACAAGTCTCAAGAAGAAAAATGATGAAGTAAATGACCCTCAATTCTCTGTCTTTCGCGCTTGCATGTTGTTCTCTCGTTGTGCATGACTTGTATTTATTCTTCGAGAAAAAAATATTATCTCAAATATCTATATTCAACTCGTTTCGATTCTCTTGTAAGATTATCTTTCAAATATCTTATTGTGAAGAAGAAAAAAAAGAACGTTTTTCTTTTCCTTTTTTTCGATAAATAATAAGATGATCTTATAAAAGAATATTCAACAAGGTTTCAGTTTTACTTACTTATTTATTTATTTATCTATTTCGACTAACAAGAAGAATTTCTGTTTTACTGGTTATTCGTCAAAATAAAAATATATCTGTACGAGAAAAAAAAGTTTATAAATAAACAAATGTCGATCTGTCAAATGTTAAATATTTGCATCTGGTTTTGAACACGAGAAAGGAACAAAAAGTCGACTATCGATCATCGCATTTCATTTAATTACGATGTATTTAAAAGAAGAAAACAGTTGTTTTCTTGTTCTCATATTTGAAAAAGAATTCTTCAACAAATATTATGCGAGATAATAAATGTCATCCTTTTTTTGTCGCTCATTTATTTCCAAACATGACAAAAGCCATATGAAGAGATTTTATTTTATACAAACAAGAAGAAGATGATGATCAAGAACAAAATTTCATTTAGTTTACAGCTAAGATATTCGTCAGATAAAAAATATTACAGAATTCTATAGCAAGCAAGTAAGCAAGTAAGCAAGAAATAAAAAAAACAACAAGCGAAAATCCTATTCCGTACACATAAGATTATTATTCGTCGAAATCGAGAGATTTAATGGATGAAACTTCGGTTTCTCTTCGTGATTATTCGAGTTAGGTGATGACGATGAATTCGACATGGATGCTGGTGATTGCTGAGAATTGTATTCATTTGTTGTTGTTGTTGTTGTTGAATTTGTCCATAGATGCATAAGATGATCTAATGATGATAAATGATTACCTTGTTCGGAATAGATTGATTGATTATTGTTATTATTATTATTTATCATTGATAAATCATCTTCACGTAGAAGACGTTTACGTTTATTTGGTTGTCGACGTTTTAATTCAACAGGATATTTTTTTCGTTCATTACAGAATTTGTAGTATAATTTTCGAACTAATAATTCAATACTACCGATAACAGTTAAACAGTGAGGATATCGATCAACGAGTCGACTAACAATCGAACGTAATTCATCCGCATTTGGATAACTAAATCATGAAATAAAATCTAGAGACGAAATTCATCGAAAACCTACAGTTCATATTTAACAATTTCTTGATAGAGTGCTTGAACAAGTGCATTCAATTGATTAGCATCACCATTTCCATTGAGAAATGCTGCTATATGCGGTGGAAATCGTGGAATTGGAATGCCGTCAGTTGGTTTTGGTAATAAATCATACGTTATATTCGAATGTTCATAATTTGATATCGATTCATCGTAGATTCTTGTTTGAGGCGATGCTTCAAGTTCCGTTGAACAAATCGTTGGTGTATTCGAACGAGCTGTTGTACTAATCGTATGTGATGAGACAGGAGTCGATGGACTCTTTGATGTAACTAAGGTCGAATCTTTTGTTGTTGTTCCATTTGCATCTTTTTCACTAGAAAATAAGATAAAACGAATTTTTATTTCCTTTCAATTATCCGGATATAACTCATCGTACTCGATGAATCGTCTTAAGAACAGAAAAAGATAAACAAAAGAAAGATTAGCACGTACTATTTAATAATTCTAACTAAGTGTGATTATGAAGCAGTGAAAAAAGACAATCATAACAACTTACATGAGAACTTGTAAACGGCCTTCAAAAGGAATTCGTTTAAATGATTCAATATCGATATATTCTTGATAATGTTCGTTCCATAATTGAATGATTAAAGTCGTTTTGTTAGTTAGTTGTTGTAATTGAAATTCATCAACTAAAAATGTTAATAACGATAGTTGTTGTTTTTCTTTTTTATTTGAATTTGTTTACTAATTAATTGTTTTAAATATTCATGAGTTATGCCGTGATCGAATTCGTTTGTAATTGGAATTTCAATGAGACGATTTCGTTGACGAAAACGACAAAGATAAATCATTGAGGCTAGATCCGTCGATGAACTTAATTAAACAAGATGAATATTATTGAATTAATAGCATCAATGAATAATAATTAGAAAACAAATCTATCGGTTTCTACCTTTGATTTATTTCTTTGTAATTATTTTTACTAACAAAAGATGATAACTGACTGTTACTAGGCAAATAATTCTTCGATAATTTCTGTGTTGTTGACAAATTGTCAACTGGTTTTAGCAAATTCTTTAGACGATGATCAGTAAACGACGTCATGATGATTTGCACAAAACAATATTCAAACAAAAGACTAAATGTATATATATATATACGTATGTATCTGACTGACTGACTATAGTGAAAATCATTTTCATTGGTTGATTATGTGCGTCGTTTTTTCTTACCGTGATGAAAATAAAGTCGTACGAAAGATTGTAGATTTTTTATTCATCATATCTTTTGTAATATCAAATCACGTATATGCCTCTCGTTTCGCGTTTTTTTTCCTCTGTGGAACTAAAAAAATGCCTATACCAACGTTACATTTTATACACATATTCGAAATAACAAATAAAGTATCTTTTATCCGCGTCGTGTCGTCGACACACATACGCATACGGCAACTTAATACATCAGACACATCACCTGCGCTATACGAGAGGTAGACGTAGAACTTTGTGCCAGAATAAAACCAATATGTTTTGTTTTTATTCAAATCGACCGTTACATGGTTAAACAATACTAAACTCAATCTGCAATTGTGACATTAGATCAAATAACATTTTTGTTTTTTTGTTTATTCATAACAAAACACGGGAAAAAAAGTCAACAAAAAAAGAAATTAGTTTTGTTGTATTTCAAGATATGCCAATGCATTTTCTTCGCATGAACGTAAAACATGTGTATCATACTGAAATTTGCCAGTAAGAATTTCTTCACAATGCTGTCGAACATGTTTATCCCACATTGTTTTCAACAAATACAATTCATAGATGGTTGCATTCTGTGGATTACAGTATTCCGGATCATCTAAATCAGCTAGATACTTGATTCCTGAACCGGTTAATTCATTATCAAATAATTGTTCAGTAACTAAACTTGAAATTGTTAACAATGCCTTAATCATAACTAGAATCGCACTAATCGATTTACCGACTTGTAAATGTAAGCACATGGTTAACAAACGTTTAGTAAAAGCTAACAGTTTATTTTTTGATAATTGTTTATAACGATCGACTAACATCAATTGAATCAATCGAATAACTAAATCAATATCTTGATCAGCTGGACTCGGAAGAAGTAGCGAATAGAAAAGAGCATAGAATCGTTGAGGATCAATATGAATTAAAACTTGTTGCCGATTTAGAATCGAAAAAACCGTGATTAAACAATGAAATTTTGCTCGTTGATTTAATCCGGTTTGATCAGCGGATAATTCATCATAAAAACATGTAATTAAATCGTCCATATACTCGATATTAATAAGATTTGAAAATTTAGCAAGACCTTCGCATACACTCGGCATCAAACGAAGATTTAATCGACGTTTTAATAAACGAAAATAATTGAGAAAAATAAGTTCGATTATTTGTCGATTGATTTTCAATCGTTCTTCTTGTCGATTGGCTAAGGTTTTCGTTTCGAGAACTTTATTTAATTCTTGTTTTTCTTTATGCTGACGACGATCACGTCGTGAAAGTTTCTGCGCACGATAATCCGGCTTCGAAGCTTTTTCTTCTTTTTTCTCTTCGATCGGCGAAATTTCACGAATATTCAACGAGAGAAACACGTCGAGCACCGATGGTTCAACAGCATACGAACGAGTTTTTAATAAACGACTGACAAAACGAACGATCTCAAGTGAAATTTCACCTGTACGATCTTCTCGAAGTAAATCCGAGATACATTTGCAGCATTGCTCTCGAACGGATGAGTCACTAGAAAAGCAAATCGTCATGATTCTTTTGTTTGTTAAATTAGTTTTAGTTTAATCACCTATTCGCCATGTATTGCACGATTGTGTTTAAGAGATTAGCTCGAAAATTGAAATGATGTAAATAGGTCAATAGTTTGCATAGACATTGAATAGCTAAATGTCCGAGATTGAGTTTCGATGATGGGATTGATTGATTTGAAGTTTTCGATTTTTTTAATTGATTTTCTGGAAGATTTTTCTTTGCACATTGCTCGAGAAAATGAACGAAAAATTGATAATGTTTTAAGAGTGTTTGTTCGAAATGTCGAATGGCTTTGACATCTTTCGAAAGTGTTTCTTTTTTCATTTGTTTTTTATTTTTCATGTTTTTCATTTGTTCATCATCGTCTTTACTTTGTTCTTTCAACGAACGAATACGATAACCTGGAACAATATCACGAAATAGCTCAACAAGAGACAACATCGTTAATTTTCGAATTGTCATTGAAATTAACGGATCGCCAAGATTTAATAATGAACGAAGTTGTTTTAAATTCGAGATTTCTTCGTATGGATTTTTCATGATTACATCGCAGAGAGTCACAATTGTTTGTTTAGTTTCATTGAGTTTACGTTCACGTTCAGCGATTAATTCGACGACAGACACAGGTTTTGCTGGTTCGGTTTCAGCCGGTGGAGTTGATGGAACTTCTTTATCTTCATCATCGTCGGTTTCTTCGATATTTTCAGATTCAGTTATTGGTACTGATTGAGCTATTAATTGACCCCGATCGGTTTTAATCGGTAGTAATGGTCGTTGTTGGTTCGAGTTATTAAACGATGAACGTGGCAAACGTTCGTAAGATTCAGCATCTTGATTTTCATCTTCATCGCCATCGGAGAGCATGTCCAATGGTAAAATCATTTCTTCTTCTTCTTCGTCACGCTCGCCATCGTCGATGTATTCCGTGTCCATGGATAAAAGTGATGATTTGGACTTTTGTTTTTTGTTTAATTTTACTTCTGGTTTATTTTTTTGGTAAATTTTCGTGTTTTTTTTCAAAGGAACATTGGATTTCACTTTTTGATGGAATTTTTTTTCTTGTTTCGATATTTTACCAAGATCGACTTTCTTCTTGCCTCGTGACATTTTCGAATGTGACTTCGGTTTAGGTTTAATTGCTTTCTTAGCTGATTTGCCCATGTCGAATAATCAATCTAAAATTAACTAAATGATGATCTAAAATAACACAAGTAGATAGATGAAACTGCTATTCATCGATAGAAATAACCAATTGAATCGAATTGACTGTGCCTTCGTACATAGAGTTTGACACAAGTGACATCTAGAGGAGTTTTTATTGATCTCAAACGCTTTCTTTCTTAATCTGTTTTTGAATAGATACGAAATCAAATCAAATTGAACCGGAAGATCTTCAATATCTGATTGACGGCTTGAAACAAAACATAGTATGATTTACTTGATTTTGTTTTTCAATTAAACTCAATGATTTTATTTTCAATAGACGCTGATTTATCTTGATATATGATATAACTACGAATTGGGAGATGGCAATCTGCAACATTTAGAAGAATTGATGAAAATGAAAACTTATCTAACGATTGAATACAAAAGATGGGAATAATAACGTCGAAATAAAACATAATTACAATTCCCTGTTGTTATTCTTTAATAAGCAATTTTCATTCTTTTTTCTTTCATTCATTCATTCATTGAATAAATGATTACTATAATTCCAAAAACAGAATTATACAATCAAAAAACGAAATCGATCCTCATTTTCTGAACTGATAGTGAAGTGTAAATAAGTGGCAAAGATCGAATGATCAAGTGCGTATACATATCTACGCCTGGTCTTAAATGACGATGACAGAGAAGAATTAAATCGAACAAGATCAGTTTGATTTCCTTTCATTTCAACAATGGTTAAAGAAAAGAACGAATTAGTATATTTCGATTTCAATCGTACGCATTCAGGTAATTCATGTTTTTCCACATTGATATGTCGAAAAAGTCTGTCGGAGAGAGAGTAAAAAAGCGACATAAACATCACCACCCTGGTGTGGTGAACAAATGTCAATTTTTCAAGGTCGCGAACAATAGTTTTGAAGTAGTTGCTTAGATTTACTTAACAAATTTCTTAAATTGATTTCTTTTTCTGTTCTGCTGCTAGTAGACACATCAAATGTATTGTCAGATTCATTTTTTCGTTCGGTCTTTTTCGTTTCTTTATTTACGTTAATAGGTATAGTAGCGAGAAACAATTTTCTCGGTCTCCTTCCATTACCGTACTCAATCGGGACTCTCGACCGTGGTTTATTGGCGTGCTCATGCATCAACACTTCTAATCCAGAGATTTCAACAAAAAGTAACATTCAAACAGTTTATTCAACGCATTCAAATACAATGTCTGGCACAACCTATCGTCGTTCATCGTTTGCTCTTCCTAAACCGTCGGGTTTTAATAAAACACGTGAGAAAGAACGTTTCGAATTGTCGACATTGAACGATAAATTTGCGGATTATGTCGAAAAAGTTCGATATTTGGAAGCACAAAATCGAAAGATTCAAATGGACGCGAACTATCTCACGGAAAAACAACAAGAAAATTGTCAAAAAGTGAAAACACTTTTCGAACAGGAAATTTCACAATTAAAAGAAATTGCAGAAAGTCTTTTCAAAGAGAAAAACATTGCATTTGCTAAATCTCAAGAAGTTCAAGTTCGTCATCAGAATTTCTCGTTTTGTCTTTTTTTTCTTGAAAATCTATTTTCAGAATACGATTCCACCATTAAAACAACATTTATCTCAAACATTCAACGAATCCGATACTTCGAAATACGGAACTGAAAAAGTCGAAAAACAACTATCATCTATCGAAGGTGATATTCTCATGTACAAACGTCGTCTTGCTCATCAAGATAACGAACATTCTCAATGGAAACAATGCATCACTCATACTCAACGTCTTCTCCTACAAGCTAAAAACGAAATTCATAATGAAAATCTCGCTCGTTCAACTTGCGAACAAACTATCAAACAACTTCACAACGATATGAATCGTTTACGTGAACAACATCAACAAAAACTCGACGATATCAAACATTCATCGACAATTTTCAATTCAAGTTCAGGGAATGATCGTGCCAATACATTCAAATCTGAACTTTCCAACGCCATACGACGCATTCGACAAGAATATGAAAAACAAAATGAAGTTCATCGAAATGAATTATACGGACATTTTACTCAATCATACGACGAAATCTCTCGACAATATCCTGAATTGGCACATTTATTTGTCAATGAACGAGAACAAGAACGTATTAAACAAGAAGAAGATCGTGTTCGATCGGAATTACAACGTGTTCGAACGGATACCAATCTTCTACGACAGAAAAATACCGATTTAAAATTACGAACACGTGAATTACAAATTAATTTCGATATGAATTTAGAAGAAAACAAACGTCTCGATCAAATACAATTAAATGAAATCAATCAATTTCGTTTGAAACACGACAAAATCACTAAAGATTACGATGATGTCATATCGAAACAAACAACATTAGAAAAAGAAATCGAAACCTATCGAAATCTTCTCGAAGGTACAATGAAACCAGTTGTCGATCATATTACGGAAGAATACACAAAAACTGAAACGAAATATGCGAATAAATCGAATAGAAAATCTCGTTTGGGTCCTACGGATCGAACAACATCAACACCAAGTATACCGAATACCAATGACACAACAACCTATGTCTCGTCATTGACGTTGAACAATCGAAGCCATTCAACGGATCCGCTGATTGTTGAATCGCCGAGAAATTTCGAAAAGAAAATCGATCATGAACAACAACATGTTACAGAAACTAATGAAACACCTGGCAGCCCCTCGTTATCAAGCGTTCGACAACCGATTATCATTCAAACACGACGAAATAATTGATTTGACTAGGCTTCTTCTTCTTTTTTCTTTTATTATTATTAGAAATCATTTCTTTTTTTTTTGTCTTTTAATGAGCTAAATATTAACTAGAAAACATGATCTTTGTAAGCAGACATCGAGTAATTTGTCAATGACTTACATTCGAACAGGTGTATTATCAATATAAATTAGATTTGTATATGTCAAGTATGTAACTTATCGTTATTTGATATTTACTTATGTCGAGTTCGACAGACAGACAATCGATGTTATTGATACATGTTATCGAATGAACTTTACGTAATGACTTTGCATATGAGTATGTTCAAATTCAATTCCAACAATAAGAATTTTTAAAAGAACGAAAAGAAAAATTCACCTTTTTGTCGCTTGAGCTGGGTCACCACCTTTTCTCTCTCTCTCTTTCTCTTTTTTTTTTGATACACACATATATTCTTCTCTTAGCAAAGGAGAACAAACACAAGAATGGGCGTAGTTCGCTTTTTCTTTCTTCTTCATTCGGTCATCTAGCAACTGGAAGGTGTTGTTACACCGTGTTGACCGTCACGTGTATGCTTTCACTAAATTTTTCTTTCTCCTTTTCCAAACATAACTGACCTTGACAAGTGACAAGATACGAAAAACGCTCAACATTATTTTCCAATCAACTGCAATAACAATGATTGACAAAAAACAATCACAACGACATAGACATCTGTTTTTCTAACTGATTTAGTAGAATAAAGAAAAGCGTAATGGGCACATGCTACAGCAAACGATCAGCTTGTTATGATTTAACACAAACTCATTCTTATCCAACTCCAATTTGCGAATTGAAATTACCTGAAACTCCTCCAGCAACACTCCGCCGTTTTAGTAGTTTACGTCAAAGTATGAAATCCTTTGCTTATCAGCGTCGAAGTCTGCGTACAAAATCGCTGACAATCGTCAAACAAAGTCCGCACAATAAACAATTATGTATTATAAAATATAATCAAACGAAAGAAGCTCTTGTTTAAACTTGCCGGTGTGTGTGTTTTCTCATTTGTATTTACATTGTACTTGATTTTTTTTGTTTAAAATTAATTATTAAAAGAGCACAGAAAACGAATAAATGCTTTCGAGACGAAAAAAAATATGAATCAAAGACAATATCCTGAGAAAAAGAAACTAATTCAAAGAAGAAACAAAACGGCTTTCTTTCTTCTTTTATGAACAAGCAAAGGAGAGAGAGAGAAACAGAGAGAATCAGGAATGTTTATCGATCTATCTAAACTCGAAATACTTGTGGTTTGATCAATGAGTCTCGTAGTGAAATTAAATTCTGAGCTAACAATGAACCATAAGTATTCTCATACCATTGACTTGATCGACCACTGAAACGCAAGAGAAATGTTTCGAAACGATTGATTTCTATACAATGTCAACAAACCTGTAATCGACTGACGCGATTTGAATGACTGTTATATGATCTGGATGATGAATAGTTGGTGTTATGTAATAATGCATATCATAAGTAAGGCCAATAATACCCGGAAGGAAATGATTCTGTGAATGATCAATGGATAGAGAACTAATGACAATTGAATTCATGTTTGAATCAGAATTTGATGTGACTCTTTTCGAATAACTAAAAGAAAAAAGTTCATTGGATGAAAAAATTGCAAAAGAACAATGTGAAATTACCGAAATTCACAAAATGATCGTACGGGTGTTTGATCTTGAAAATTGAAAACAGTTTGAAGGATTTCTTTATCTTTATCGATTTGCTCAACTGGATGAGCTTCGGCAAATTGATTATCCCAAACGAATTGTTCGTCGAGTATCCGTTGTTGAATTTCTTTCATTGTTACATTCGGAATATCGATCGAACATTTCCAAATCGGTAGAGTTTGTTCAGTTGATTTGTACATCGACAAATGAATATCATCGAAATTCGTTTGAATTGTTTTGAATTTCGTATTTGATAACCGCTATTTACAAGAACAAAAGCAAAAGCTCAACATTCGAAATGAGTTCGTTTTCTGTTTCTCGGTACTTGAAGAAATTCTTCGGTTTTTTTAGCTGTATATTTTTTCAAATCGAATTCGCCGTTACATTCATCTGTGACTAGTTCGTTCAATCGTTTGCTTGTTTTCGGTGTTGGTAAATTCAATTCAATCGTAAGATTATTCGGAATCTGAAGGATTCATTCGAAGATAAAAACAAAAAAGAAAATCAATTTCCTACTCGACAGAGAAGATCAACATGAACTATCATTGATATTAAACATTGTTCTAAGAGTAAACGTTCGTTTTCTTGTTGAACAACATCAGCTTTTTCTTTTTTCCATTTTTTCCAAAAGATTTTACTCGACATTGTCGGCGAATTATAATACGATTGAAATATCGACGGAAGGAATATACGTGCCAAACTTCGATAAGTCGACTGAACATTAAAAAAAAGCAAATTAAAGAAAAAGATTTTCTTTTGTTTCTTTTTTTTACTTGAGTACTTCCTAATCGTATCGAAACATCGAGTAGAAATCGAAGAATAAACTCTAAAACTTCTCTTGTCTCATCAGATAACAACAAAAAAATATAACGTAGAACTAATAATTGTTCATCTTCATTGAAATTCTTCAATGAATCACAAAGTAAACGAGTTAAAATCGGAGGAATTAAACATTCAGGTAATTCACGAAAGTATTGTCGAATCACATCGGCAACAACAAACGGTTGATATTCATCGAATTGATCATTATCAATCGATTGATTTCCAAGTTCGATTTGTCGACGCAATTCATCGATCTTTGATTTGGCACCTGGCTTACGAAACAAACCATCGCATTTGCCAGCATGCATTCGAACGTATTCGAGCGCATTTTGAATACTAATCGGAAGAAGATGGCCTGTTGTTTGCTGGTAAACTCGTAATGGAACACCGAAGACACGCTTGTTCTTCCATGTGATGCTTTTCGGAAGTTTATTTAGTTTATTTAAAGTTCTAAAAAGCAACATTTTTTTTTAAATAGTCAAAAGTCATACATCGATATTTTTACATCGTATCATAATTGGAAGTGTCTTGAATCATGCGTAACAATTTCATCAATGCTAAAGCAATGAAAGAAATGTGAGGGTGTTCGGTTTTTTGTTTGTGTTTTACCTGTTTCTCGTATTCGATCGATATCGTTTGCAAGCAGTGAATAAATATATAATTCGTTGATATCAGTTCTCATTGTTTGGTTAATATCTTGACTAGAATAGAAAAAAAAATCAAGAACATCCTCAAAATGCTGCATTCGAACAAAGAAATTCGATTAAAATTGAATTTCAGGTCTTCGTTATTGAAAGAGTCTTTTCAAGGTCATCAAACACAAAGAAAAATAAATTCATTCATTCAATGAATTTCATTCGAAAGAAACAAAGAATTTGCTTTCTCAATCTATCTCGATTGATGATGTAAGCAAATCGATGTATCTTACTTGCTATAAGAGAATATTAATTGCCGTTGTTGTCTCTCGTATTCTACCTTCGAACTCATCGATTCTCTTATTACAATAATAATAATAATAATAAAAAAGCGACCGAAGAAGAAGAGAGAGAATTACTATTGCAAAAGTTAGTATACTTATGGGAATACACGCGCAGAGCCTATTGAGAGCACGAGCAGTGTGAAATTTAATTTTCCTAGAAAGTCAAAGAACTTTGAACTTTGTTTTTTTTTCTCAAAAATGAACAACTCATTTACTAATGACAGACTAAAAAAAATATTGTTTGTAAATAAACCTTGATTATCACAGTTTTTCTTCTTTGAACAAAATAATACGACACAGCAGAAGACAACAAGGTTATTCAACTAGATTTTTTTTCGAGCTAATATGTCTAAAGATCATGTCAACAATAATACATTTGCCATTCATTCGAAATATTCTCATCGACAATAAAAGAAGAATAAACAATCATCTCTCGTTCTTAAGTGCGCGTCTTCTTTCGATTCGATTTGAACATAAAGAGAATGGCTGCAGGTGATTATTTGCACTTACATATTTGAGTTCGATTGAAGACAACAAATACTCGAAAGAACAAAACCAGAGATGATAGTGTAGAAATATATTTTTCTATTTGAAATGAGAAACAAATATTGTTTTAACAGTTTCAACACGTCGTATTTATACGTACTAAAGTCGCCTGTCAAGATGTATGTTTATTTTTTTTCTCTCTCTCTCTCTCGTTCTGTCTCGATTTAAGAACATAAGCGCAGACAAATCTTACGACTGAGTAGTGATTGCAGTTGGAGTTTGTTCAATTGAATGATTATCATCATTTGATGAATCGAAACGTGTTAAAATCAAATCCATATCATTATTAAATCGAACTAATTCTTTGAAAATCTGATCTTCATCACGATAGAGATTGAATCGTGAATTTTGTGATGAGATTATGTTTTCGCTGAATTGTCGAGATGATTTTCTCGAACTATTATTATCGTTCGATTGTCGACGTCGACCATACGAACGTGTCGTTGTCATTAAGGATTGAGTAGAACGAGCAACAGGTTTGTTAATTGACAAATCTTTGTAATATTCATCGAGAATTTGAGTTTTATCGTGAAGTTTTTGTAATAAAGTCGGCGTTGAATATGCCGATAGGTTCGTTTTTGCAACAGAATGATTATTTTGTGTTTGTTGTTGATTCGGTGGTTTCGACGAAACAACTTCAATATCATCAACGAATGAATAATCATCAAGGTCATTCGTTCGAGACTTTTCTATTGGAACGATATGAGTTTGTTGTTTTTTAGCTAAAAGAAAATTCGATTTCGTTTTCATTTTTTTAAAAATTTCAATTAAAAATCAACGAATACTTTTGAGAATTTTTTTTCTCGTTTTCGAATAAGTACAACATGAAAATAATGAAGGAGTTCGTTTAGGTTCATAAATCACAATTGATGATATTGAATTCGATGTCATGATTCTTGCAACGATACAACATAAAGATAAACATTAAAAATCATTATCAAAGGTTGGACGACATACCACCTATTGGTCTGTTGACATATAAGCATAAAAAATGCTATTTAGAAGAAGATGACGAAGAAGAAAAAAGAAAGAGTCGATAACAAAAGAGGAAAAAAAAACATAAGAATGTCACATTATTTTTCGTTTTAGTCGTATGTTACTCTTCATCATTTAATCATTTAGAAGCAGAATGAAAAAAACGGAGAACAGAAAAAAAAAACGAATTACAGTTACAGTTCTGTTCGGCTTTTTTTTCGGAAGAAAGTGACAAAAAGAAAATGCGAAGTCATATATTTATATGCCCTCCAGTAACAAAAAAGAAATCTCGAACTGATTATCTAAATTTGTTCGTTTGACTTGAGAAATTCTGCCCCGACTTCCGTAAGCACATGGATTATTATTATCATTATCATCATTCAACGACAAACGAGACGATGGTGATCATTTTCAGTTTACATAAGTCTCATATTACTTCGACTTGAAACATTTTCCGTTTTCGAGACTCACTAGACACAAGACTAAATATACGAGATAAGATCAAATTCACAGTTGGATTGCAATTAAGCCACTTTCGATAAGAATATATATATATATGTGCTAGGCAATGAAAATAAACTAATCTTCGATTCGAAGTTCTACAACTGTCTTAAATAAATAGACGTTGAAAATGTTTCTTATTAAACAGATTTTATCGAGCAAAAAAAAACGTAAATCTTCGAAATTCGAATGTTTTCTTTTAAATTCTTTTTATTTGTTGTTTCGAGAACAAAAAAACAAAACAAAATCTTAGTTTAATTGATTTTGTCTGTTCGATCGACTGTCTTCTTTTAAAAGAAAAAGCCAAGAACTTTGCCACCAGTATGTTTTCGTCGAGCTTCTTCATGATCTAAAATACCATGTGATGTTGTCAAAACGACATAACTAACAACACCAAAAAAAGAAACAATATTTATCACAAAAGAAAAATGATCGTTCGTTTTACCCGAATTGACGTGATGGTAAAAGATTTTTGGTCCATGTTTCGATATCACGAATTGGACAATCAAAACGTGGACTGATGACACCGCACTAGAATAAATAAGACAGAGTTCGAGTTGAATTAGAGAAAGAATTTGATTGTTACTTTATTTAAACGACCATTTAAATTAACAACGATTTTTCCACTACGATGATCATCGACGATTTCGAATTCGCCAATGTAACCTGAAATGAATTGAGTTCTTCCAAAAGAGAACAATGATTTTAAAGTCGATTTCCTACCGTGTTTCATCATGACAGTGAGAAATTTGACGATAACTTTCGAACATGGTCGAATAATAACTTGACGTTTGTGACGTTTTTCTGCGTTATTTATTGATTTAAGAGCGTCAGCTAGAACATTCATGTGAACCATGGTTGAAGATTTTGTAGTGTATGTATGTTAAATACACGAATATCTGAAAAGTAAATGTTTAACCTTAACAAAAGTATTCGAAACGAAACAAAAGAAACAGTATTTTCAAAAAAATGAAATATTTAGCCGTTGGTGGCCGATTGTTGTTTGCGTTGTGATTGACGAAGAGCTTCGCTGACCAGATCAGGAATTCGAGCGTCGGTTTCGATAAATGTCTGGATAATATTCGATGGATCGGTATCGGTAAAATCTATTCGTGCGATTTTCGAATCTGAATGAACGATTGAATAGAGTCGAAGCAATGAAACGGCATCATTGATTCTATAGAACGAAACAAACAAACGAATTAGTCGAATGAATTCAGTTGTTTTTACAAATCTCGTCGTAACATATCGCTGAGTAATCGGTCGATTTTCTTATACCAAACGAAATAAAAACTCATCGGACCGAAATGCCGTGTCGATCTGAGCAAATCGAATGAATTCGTTTGATCAATATGTTCATACGTTCTATGTGTGACCTGAAATCAAACCAACTGATTCCCATTGAGTTAATCATAAGACCTAAAACTCTACTCGAATGTAATCTTGTTCATCGGGCTCGAATTGAATACAAGCTCGATCGAGCACGAATTCATAATCATTATTTTCTAAAATTTTCTACAAAAATGAAACAATCATCCAATTATTCTTCAGTTTCCGAGCCGATTTTACTTCTAAATGATTCTCTTCGAACATTTTCGGCATGATTAATTCTCTTCCTGAGATCGGAAAATAGACTTGTCTGATTCGACGTTTTTCGTCTAGTGTAGCTGTACGCAGAGTTCCATCGACATCACGCGCGACAATCAATCGATCCTAATGCAAAAACCAAACTTTCAGTGAAATCATTTTCACCTTTTGACATACTCGAATAGGTATACCGAGTGAAATATCGATGAATAAATGTTTACTCTTGGAAAAGCCACTTAACATATCGTCTTTCTCGAGAATTTCGATATTTTCTTGGGCTTCGGCGAGCACTGGCGGCATTTGAAGTTTCGATTGGCCACGTTCGACAGTTTTCTCCTGTTCCTTGACACGAAAACAACAAGAAATGTGTGTCTGACTTATTTTCTCGACGAAAAAACTACGTACGTACTTCTTTGAGTTGTTTATCGGTTAGATATTTGTAAACAATTCGATCCATATTTTTATTGTGTCGTCGTCGAAAGATTTTCGATAGATCGAACCCGGTGATGCTCGTTAGAAGATCTTGAACATCTTTTCGAATGAAGATTCTGCCGGGATCGATGCCGTTGGTCGAGTGCATTCGATGATGAATGCATCGAATCGAATGATTTATTGAACGAAACATTCAATTAAATCGTCATTCGAATTTGTCTGAAAACGAACCAACGAATGAATATTAATCAAGAAAAATCCTTTCGACAAAATGGATATTTTGCTTTCGTTGAGTTATGGCAGCCATTCTATGTTACGATCTGATATCGTCGGTTTTTGGACCTCCAATTTTTCCTTCGAGAAAAACTAATATTTCGATTTTTTAATTAACTTTAACGAGAAATTTATTATTTTAATGAATTAAAAAAATTTTCTTTTCAATTTTTTTATTTCCAATCGATTGTAGCGCGCACACTATCGACTAGAACCCACCGATGAGTCATTCTCTTCAAGCGCGAATAGAAATCTCTGTGCAGTATTTAAACCAATATCAATACATTTGATGAATTTAGAAAATCGATTTAGCCCTAAAGAGGGCTGTTTGGGTTTTTGTTAGATTTCTTTTACGAGTTTAAATCTATTGCGATGATGTTGCAATTTGTTTGCCTTTTTTAAGGGCGCCAACTGATGGAAGTGAATCAGCATTACCGGTTTTCTTGGGTAATAATGATGAATTGATGTTGGGCAAAACACCACCTTGAGCAATGCTAACTTTGCTTAAAAGACGATTGAGTTCTTCGTCATTACGAACAGCTAATTGAAGATGTCGTGGAATGATACGTGTTTTCTTGTTGTCACGTGCAGCATTGCCAGCTAATTCAAGAATTTCAGCACTTAAATACTAAATAAAAAGATTTTAATTTACAGAAAAAAACGAAACGAAGAATATCGAGTCTTACTTCAAGTACGGCAGCCAAATAGACTGGTGAACCACCAGCAATTCGTTCACCATAGTTTCCTTTACGTAAATGACGATGAACTCGTGAAACTGGAAATTGAATACCAGCTCGGAGCGATCGTGATTTACCTTTGCTTCGTCCTTTACCACCAGCGGTTGCTTTACCTCGGCCAGACATTGTCGAATTAGTTTTGTTTTGTTTTGTTTTGTTTTTTGAGAAATCAAGAAGATAAAATTGTTCTACTCTTGACTATTTCTTTATATACGCACAAATCGTACGCACACAAACGCGCCAATAGAACGTCGATATTCATCGCATTCTATTCGTTCACAAATGTTGTCAGTGCACTGGTCTATATAAGTATGTCAGCTCGTGTCTTCTCTCATATATTCATCAATTCTTCGTCAAACGATTAATTAAAACTAATTCAACAATGCCTCCAAAAGCACAAACACCAAGCAAAGGTTCAAAGAAAGCTGTTACAAAAACCAGCAAAGGATCAACAGGACCAAAAGGTGAAAAAAAACAAAAACGTCGACGAAAAGAAACCTATTCAATCTACATCTACAAGGTTCTTAAACAAGTTCACCCAGATACTGGTATTTCATCGAAAGCTATGTCAATCATGAACTCGTTCGTGAATGATATCTTCGAACGTATTGCTGCTGAAGCTTCACGTTTATCGCACTACAACAAACGATCAACAATTTCATCACGAGAAATTCAAACAGCCGTTCGACTTTTATTACCTGGTGAATTAGCCAAACACGCTGTTTCAGAAGGTACAAAAGCCGTTACAAAATACACAAGTGCCAAGTAAATGGTGAACTTGAATTCGAGATGAATAACATCACTCTCAATACAAACAACAACATTTAAGAACCCTAAAACCCAACAGCCCTCTTTAGGGCTACATACATTTTAAATTTAAAAATTATGGATTCGTCTAAACGACTGAGAGAGAGTTGTCTTTTTCTATAAATCAGCGCACTTGTATGTTCGTAAGGTTATGCATTCACGATTGACATACTCTCTCTCTCCGAGCGAAGATATTTTTTTCACATGACCCTTTCCGGTCATTGCCATCGAAATTTTCAAAAATTGCAGAACCGTTATAACCTATGACCTCATCCATATTTTGCTTTTCTGTTTCTCTCTATCGAATTGCTCGGTCAGACAAAAATCTTCGCCATTTTCTATTTGCTGTATTTCATTTCATCGTCATGCCAAAAAAAAGATCTCAAAAAGCACACATTCTCAATGTTGAATCATGTCAATTGAACAGTTCGTTCAGTAACTCGAAATCATAGATTTGAATTTAAAAAATTTAGCCCTAAAGAGGGCTGTTGGGTTTTAGTTTAGTTTAATTTTTTGAGAGCGATGTTAATCATCTCGATTGTTGATGTTAGATTATTAAACTGCTTAAGCACGTTCACCACGAATACGACGAGCCAATTGAATATCTTTTGGCATAATCGTAACACGTTTAGCATGAATTGCGCACAAGTTAGTGTCTTCAAAGAGACCGACTAAGTATGATTCACTAGCTTCTTGTAAAGCCAAGACAGCTGATGATTGAAAACGAAGATCGGTTTTGAAGTCTTGAGCAATTTCACGAACCAATCGTTGAAATGGTAATTTACGAATGAGTAATTCAGTCGATTTTTGATATCGACGAATTTCTCGAAGAGCGACTGTACCTGGACGAAATCGATGTGGTTTTTTAATACCACCTGTAGCTGGTGCCGATTTACGTGCAGCTTTTGTTGCTAATTGTTTACGTGGTGCTTTGCCACCAGTTGATTTACGAGCAGTTTGTTTTGTACGAGCCATTGATTAGTTTGTGTTTTTGGAAAAAAACGATGTAGATTTTTTTCGAATACGAATACAGAAGCATGGAGGCAAATTCACACGCCTTATAAAGAGAACGATTAGGCATACGGTATTGGTCTGTTAAGAAATTCGTTAACGCGCCAATACAGTCGATGAGTCTTTGTTTTCTTAATCAACCAATCGATAGATGTATACGATGAGCGTATATAAACCTCGCTCGAAAACATTCGTCTCTTCATAATTCATCAAATCATCTTCGTCAGTTACATTTAACTAAATCAATTAAACAATGTCCGGACGTGGTAAAGGAGGCAAAGGTCTTGGAAAAGGTGGTGCCAAACGTCACCGAAAAGTCTTACGTGATAACATCCAAGGTATGTTCTTGTTAATTAATTCGTTGTTCATTCGAAATATGCTTCTTGTTTTTTAGGTATCACAAAACCAGCTATCCGTCGTCTTGCTCGACGAGGTGGTGTCAAACGTATTTCTGGATTGATCTACGAAGAAGTTCGTGGTGTCCTCAAAATCTTTCTTGAAAACGTTATCCGTGATGCTGTTACATACACAGAACATGCTAAACGAAAAACCGTTACAGCTATGGATGTTGTCTATGCCCTCAAACGACAAGGTCGTACACTCTACGGTTTCGGTTCATAAACATCTTGTTTATTGCCAAGCCGGATGAGGAGAATGACATCACTCTCAAAAATGAATTAAAAAATCGATAAAAAAAACACTGAAACCCAACAGCCCTCTTTAGGGCTACATTTTCTAAATTCAAACATCTATGATCACGTTCATCACACATAAAGAATAAATTGAAAACTATATCTAACAGTTATTTCTTATGAGAAGATTTGTACTTTTTGAATCACAAACGATGACTAGACAAGAAACTATGAGAAGAATGTTGTGTTATCTGTACGAACCAATGAGATGTTCGTTAGTCATCCTCTACGATTTACTCAACGATTGGTTGAGAAAAAGCAAATATCCATCAATTTTTGTTCTTCGACTAGAAACGAGCACGAAGAAAGATATATAGAACACATCTGTCCGATAAGTCGATATAATGTCGAACGATGACGATCCAACAATTGTTTCTAAAGAAGGTGATTTGATCGACAAACGAGAATTGGAAGTTGAAAAAGTTTTGTTTTAGGATATTTACAAGTAAAAATAAACGGACAATCGAAATGGCAGCGAAGATATTGTACAATTTATTGGGATAAAGCGCTCTTGTGGGCTGCTTTAAAAAATGACAGACATAACGGCGATTTGATCGAACTTCTTCCGAAAAGTCAGATAATTGATTCGGAATTACCAGGTGATTTTACAATTGAAATTAAATATTATGGTAAATACAAATTAGCGTCGTCTGAGTTTAGTCTTTTTTTGTTTTATTTTTATTTATTTAAGATAAAACACTTTGCTTATTACCTGAGTCAAAAAACGAACATGACTCGTGGCTGATTGCGTTGAAACGAACTGCGTACAGTCGATTTGGCGGTGGTAATGATTTTGAAAGAAAAAAAAGAGACAAATACTGACATTTCATGTTAAGCTCTCTTCGGTCAATCACTCGAATGTACGCAGAAATATCGTCTTGAGAAATCAGCCATTGTACCAATCATAGTTCGACAATGTTGTGAATTTCTACTTGAATACGGAACGAATTTTGTTGGTTTATTTCGGTAGAAATTTTTGTTTTCATTTGGAAAATTTTGTGTTTAGGATTGTTCGTTTTTGTTTTTTAGAATACCGGGGAAACAAAGTTTAATAAAAGAATATCGAGATAAATACGATCGAGGTGAGACAGTTGAGTTCGATTCAACATGTTCACCAGCAACTGTTTCATCATTATTGAAAATCTATCTTCAATCGTTACCCGAAGCTGTGATTCCAATGAAATATTTCGAAGATTTTCTCGAAATTGGTTCTCGTTTGAAATACAATCAAACCAGCGATCTAGATTCATTGAAAAATATGATTGAGAAATGTTTACCACGAATTAATTATGCATTATTAGCGTATCTTTGTGTATTTCTCAAGAAATTAACGGAATATGCTCATGAAACCAAAATGGATACGGACAATTTGGCGATTACATTCGGAAGTAATCTAATTCGAACAGCGGACGATATCGATATGAATATGATCAAAGGATATAAGTAAAAATCGCGAGAGAGTAAAATAGTGATTCGAATTGGATATTTCTTCGGTTTTAGCTGTAATCTAGCTCCGTTAATCAAAGCATTGATCAATCATAGTGATTATCTATTTACAGTAAATCATATCGATAGTTTTGGAATCTCGTTTGCAGAAAATCTTTTTTTTGATTTCAGCGAAATTTAAGTGAATCCTCGGAACAATTGACCGAATCCTGTGATCAACAACAGGAAAGTATTACAAAATCCAGTGGTTTCTCTTCATATTCTTCGCTTCTATCATCGAATGAACATCAAACTATTGGTCACACACGTTCATCATCACTTCCACCGATTCTCTGTGCGACACCGTCATTCCATGGTCGTGTCGAACCTGATTTGCTAACAAAAAATCGTTCAAAATCCGTCATTGAAGAGCCAACAGCGAAAAGCTCGTCATTCGAAACCAACAGTCAACTATCATCGATGACGTACATTCAAGGAGAAAAAGATGAGGACGTCGTTGAAAGACGTTTAGGAAGTTCGGAACAACTTGATGATCAAACGTGTACAAAACGAAATAAACGAAAATCAGGTAATGAGAAATCGAAGAATTTGCGTTGATCAGTTGTTTCGTTTAGCTTTACCTTGGCAATTCTCGTCGAAATCCGATGCAAGTACGACATTGCCACGGAAAGGTTCGAAGAAAACGCTCGCAGATAAATTTGCCAAACCGTTTTCGAACATAAAACAGAGCATGTCAAAAGCATTTATTCCGCCGATAACTTCAATGGAAAATGTTTGTTCATCGGCGACACTCGATTCATCATTTCGATCGCCGAATCGACGAATAAGTGAATTAAATTTTTCGAATGAATGCAATAGAATGTTGGAAAGTCAAATTTCGGAATTGAAAACGACGATCGACGAAAAAGATTCGCTGATTAAAAGTCTTCGAAAAACGTGTGACGATGATCGTCGTCGTTATGAAAAAGAAACGCGTGATTTACGACAATTTATCGAACAATTACAATACGAAAATGCACAATTAAAAGCTATTTATCAACCAGATAATTAAGTCAATCAATTTCTTCTTTCTTCCCCCTTCTCCTTCTAATTCGACACAGATTTCAGATTTGCTTTCGTTTTCTTTGTCTTTCAATATGTGATATTTTGTATACTTGTGATACTTAATCTTTTCTTAATCAATAATAATCTTATGAAAAAAAAACTTTTCTTTTCTTTTCTTTGTCGTTTTCGCTTTATCGAAGTGTCTTTCTTTCTTTCTTTTTTCAGATAACGACGACTAAAACAAAGAAAACACCATGTCGACAAGTGAAAATAATAAACTTGACACGACGGATAATCAATCGGATGAGACCTATACCACACCTCGGAGTCCATTGTCGCCCGAGGAAAAATCTCCTGTTGCCATCGAACAAAAAGACACTCCTCCAACTATCAATGAAATGACAACATTAATGCAATCATCAAATGATTTGACGTTTCCTTTGGAAGATTCGTGGTCATTTTGGTTTTTTAAAAACGATCGACAAGCCGATTGGAAAGATAATCTTGTTCAAATCACGACGGTTTCGACTGTCGAGAGTTTCTGGTCGGTTTACAATCATTTACAAGTGGCAAGTCGACTTGTTCAAGGTTGTGATTATTTCCTTTTCAAAACACACATCGTACGTCTCGAGATTTCTTCGAATTGATATTCTATCATGTCGATGTTTGTTTTTTTTCTCTAGCAACCCATGTGGGAAGATCGATACAATCGTTCGGGTGGCCGATGGTCTTTGAATTTAAACAAAAGTCAACGAGTTTCCGAACTTGATAAATACTGGCTATACACTGTTTGTTGAACAAACAAAGATTCTCTTATAATTTTGACTGTTTTCGTTTTCTCTAGTTGTTGTCATTAATCGGAGATCAATATACAGAAGATGCACAGCATGTCAATGGTTGTGTGGTTTCAGTTCGAAGTAAAGGCGATCGAATTAGTCTATGGACAAAAGACTGGAGAAATGCTGATGTTACGAAACGTATTGGGTACGAAAGAGAAAAGGATAATCATTGAATTCAATCTTTGTGTTTTTTTTTTGTGAATAGAAATCGATTTCGTGAAGTAGCAGAGATTCCACGCAATTTACCTTTAATATTCGAAGTAAGATTTGCATTCGATTGAGTTCATTTGACAAGATGATTGCCTTTTTTTTTCTTTTATCAGAGTCATGAAGATCAAGAATCAAAACGCGGTGCAACATCGAAGATTCTCTTTCGAGCGTGAATTCGACTCAAACTTAGTCTTGTTTTGTTTTCTTGATGTTTATATTTATTTATCATTTGTTTTGATCTTATTCAACAAAAAAAAACAAAAGACAATAACAACAACTACGAGTGTACTTCAATTGAATCCATGGGGTTTATCTTGGTTTTCATTCTTGCTGTGTGTATGCGTGTTTGTAGTTTTCTGCTCCTCTTTTTTCTTCTTCACGTTCGTATTTTTTTTTCTTCGACAATTTGATCTGATTAACTGATTATAAGTATCTCGTGTTGTTATTCGTGTGTTTTATTTATCAAGAAAATTCTCTCTTTTTTTTGTTTAATAGCAAAATTTCGTTTGTTTCCTAAATAATATAGTCTTTTTCTGTTGTTTTGTTATTTCCACTCTGTTATTGTTGTTGTTGTTGTTGTTGTTATATTTAATTCAATAAAAAAAATACATCGACAACTAATAGATAATATCCAACAATGAGAAAAACGTAACATATGCTTTTTATTTCGTTTGAAATATTCTCTCGTATCTCCGAATATGTTCGATAAGCGCACTATACATCATCAGCTTTATCAAGGTTAGCACATAGTTTTCAACAGATGTCACTGACGAGAACAATCGAATGCTATTTTTTTTGTTATTATTTTTTTTTTCTTCGGTCGAACTTTAGTTTCTTTCGAATATTTCTGTGAATAAGACACGAGAAAAAAAAGTACCGAACTAAAATCATTATTGTTCCCTAAGAGTAATTCTAAGCCAATGAAAAACGTCGACAAAATTAATCGTCAATATTCACGACACACACATACATACACAAACATACAGAACAACAATAAACTCGAAGTAAACGTACCAACGTTCATATGTCATTGAGTTTATCTGCTTTGATTTAACTAGATTAAAGGCAAAATATGAGTACAAATTCACGCGATGATGATGCACAACAAGTAGATAGAAAATCATATGATTTCTATTTATTCTTATTCACATTAGATGGTTACTCAATTGCAAATGAAAATGATCGATATACAAACATCGTTGAAGAAATCCAATGGGCAAATCGAAGGTCTCAAACGAGAAATTCAACGTTCGAAATTAACTGATAAAGAAATAAATACACTTCAACCGGATACGCCGATGTTTAGTCCCGTTGGACGAATGTAATAATCGATTGATGTTTTCTTTTCGAATGATAAAAATAGTTTGTTTTTAAGGTTTGTTTTAAATACGAAGAGTGAAATTCGTGAACAGATTGAAAAGAAAATAAAAACATGTGAAGATGAGATTAAAAAACAAGAAGTAAATATATTTGTTTTCTTTTTGCTTCTAAAAATGAGTCGATCATTTATTTGATTTTGTTTTTATTAGGCTACAAAAACATACCTCGAAAAACAAATGCATGATTGTGAAAATCAGTTTAAAGAAAGATTTGCAGCAGGAAAAAAATCTCGTTCTTAGATTATTTGTTAACTTGTCAGAAGAAAAAAAAACAGGATTTTTACTTATCTCGACGTTTTTAGTTTCAGATAAAATGTCTGTCGATTCATCTGATAATAAAAAACTAAGGTACAATTCTCACTTGTCTTTGAATCAATCTAATTCTCTCTCTCTCTGTTAGTGATGGATATATCTTTGGCATAGGTAATCCATTATTAGATATAATTGCTGAAGTTCCAGTTTCATTCCTCGACGGGTAGAGTTTCGAGTTGAAAAACGAACAAAATTTTTCATAAACATTCGAATTTAGATACAAGCTAAAAGCTAACGATGCAATCTTAGCCGGAGATGAACATAAAGGTTTAAACGAAAGTTTACTTCGTGATTATCCAAATCATCAATTTGTCGCTGGTGGTGCCACGCAAAATTCTATCCGAGCTGCAACTGTAAATTTTTGCATTGAAATTGTTTCGTTGTTAATTAAAACTTTGATTTCAGTGGTTTCTTCAACAACCAAATGTCAGCATTTACATGGGTTGTGTTGGCCAAGATAAATATCATCAATTATTACATGACGCAGCTAGCCAAGCAGGTTTAATCTTGTCCTATCAAATTCGAACTGATTCCGAAGAACGAATTCCAACGGGAACTTGTGCCGTTCTCATCACAGGCAATAATCGGTAGAAAATGAGAATTTACGTTTTTTTCTTCGATGGAATTTGTTTGATTGTAGATCATTAGTTGCAAATCTTGGCGCAGCAAATCATTTTACAATCGAACATTTAGATGAACCGAAAAATCGACAATATATCGAAAAAGCCAAGATCTTTTACACGGCTGTATGAGAATAAACAAGGAGAGAGAGAAATGCGATCTAATTGATATGAATTCGGTTTTTAGGGATTTTTTTATACGGTTTGTCCACCGGCTATCATGCGTTTATGTGAACATGCTGATGCAAATGATAAAATCTTCTGTACGAACTTATCTGCACCGTTTATTTGTGAATTTTTCGGAGATAAATTAATGCAAGCTATGCCCTATGTTGATTATCTATTTGGTAATGAAACTGTAAGAGATTTGTTTCGAAAATTGAAAATAAAATAAATCGAGATTATTTCTGGTTTAGGAAGCAAGAGCTTTTGCTAAACATCAATTGAAATTGAATGTAAGTTGCGTTTTGAATGACCGACTATGTGTGTATTGACTTTCGCTTTTTTTTGTTTGAATAGACTGAAGATGTTAAAGAAATTGCTAAAGCTCTTAGTTTATTACCGAAGAAGAATTCGAAACGAAAACGTGTTGTTATTATCACTCAAGGATCGGATCCAACTGTTCTTGCTGTTGGTAAGAAAATGCAAAATATCGAAAAACTTTTCATGTTTTGTTTTTCTTCTTTTTCTATTTAAGCCGGAGAAGAATTAAAAGAATTTGCAGTTAAAAAACCGTTGGCCATTATCGATACCAACGGTGCTGGTGATTCATTTGTCGGAGGTGAGAATCTCTCGAGCAAATTGATTTAGTTAGAACTGTTTTATTTAAGGTTTTCTCGCCTATTTGGCTCTTGGTAAAAGTCACGAAGAAGCCATTCAAGCTGGTGCTTACTGTGCATTCGAATGTATTCAACAATCTGGATGTACATTTCCAGAAAAACCAACATTCGATCCAACGACATTCATTGCTTAAACTAAAGACAATCGATTTGTCTTGCTCAATATAATAACAAATCATTCCTCGTTGTAGTGATCTGTCTTTCATTTTCTTTCTGCTTGTTGGTTAGTTTGTTTGTGTGTTTGTTTTCTATTATGTTGAGTAAAAAACGAAAAGAATCAATAAGAAAAAACGAAGAAAAATATTAATTTTTTTCTAGATTTTATAGGAAAACTTTTGTCATTACGTTTAAGAAGAAGAAAACAACAACAACGAATGATGTCGAATGGAAACTAACACAAATCGGCAGACACATAAACGTACTTTCTCCGAATCAGATTCCAACTCTCGAACCGAGAGATATCTTTGTTCATTTACACATTTATGGATCATTAAGTACTCGTCTTTTCTCTTGTTTTGTTTTTGTCGTCTAATTCCTCAATTTAGTTATTTATCTTCGTATATCGATGACCCAAATTCGACCTACCTTCAATCGGAAACCTTCTCTCCTGTGAATACACCCTATTCGAATACACGATGGAGCTTGAAACTATATCCTCGAGGTTTAAATGAAAAACAAACGACGACAACAGCAACAACGACAAATAATAATAATAATAATAATACTATTGCAATATTTTTGAAATATGTCTGCGGAACGATACCGACAATAAAAGCTAAAGCTGAATTCAGTGTTGTTAGTCGAAATAATGATTTAGTTCTTCTACGTTCGACGAATTTTCATACGTTTTCATCGGGCAATGACTGGGGTTATTCAGAATTTCTCGATGGAAATTATTTGAATTCTCGTCGACACGATCTTTTAACTGACGATCGTCTTCGTGTTTACGTTCGCGTGATTTTAGTCGATGAAAAAGAACCTCTATCTCACGAATTATTCTCTTCTCAGTCCGTTCATTCATCGAAATCTCAACAAGCATCATCGTCCTCAATTCAAACGACAAATTCTCATCTCCAACACTCATCTTCGCGTTTATTTTCCACTGACAAAGACCGTTTGAAGTCATTCGAACTGCTCTCCAAACAAATCCACACGCTTTTCGATGATCAACGGTTCACCGACATGAATATTCACGTCATACCGAAACAAGACAGTCACAATGAAGAACAGAAAAAATCCTCCTCGCATCGTCTACGTCGAACATCGATTAAACAACAAGTTCTTTGTCAATGTCAGAATTCTGCTGAACAAACGTCCGAACAGCATGAATTCGATCTTTCAACAAGTCGACGAACGACTCGTTCGTTAACATCACGTCTCGCTCGAACCTCATCGAACTGTTCGAGTTCATCGTCAGATCATTGTTCGTCATCGTTGCCGAAAGCGTGTTCATGTCAAACATCGTTCGAACAAGAACCTTCATTCGATCTATCAGTAGATTATTCACAAGTAATTCCATTAGCCACATTTCATGTTCATAAAGCAATACTCATCGCACGTTCATCGCTATTTGCACATCAAATTCGAAGAGCTTCGTCATCGACCAATCTTTATATCGACGATCTTCAACCGGTTACTGTTCGAACCATGTTAATCTATATTTATACAGGTCAATTACCGAATATAACCGATGAAATCTATCAAAATCTCAATCTAATCGATCTATTTCGCGCATCTGTCAAGTATAATCTTCACGAACTACGTCATCTAACCAAAACAACGATGTTAGACAATCTGAAAATCGAAAATGCAATTGAAATGCTCGAAATCAGCGATCAAGCCAATGATCAAGAATTCAAACAACACGTTCTTTCATTTATTCGTTCGAATGCCTTAGCTATATCGAAAACAACAAATTGGATCGATTGTACAAAACAAAATCCTCAATTAATTATCGATGCATTTCGTTCATTAGTAACGCCAACTATAACGAAATATTCAAATCATTATCATCATTCAATATCCTTAACAACCGGCAAACAATCGAAAAACGATTGAATTCTTTTCTCTTTTCTTCTTTTTTTTATATACTTATACTATTGATTGTAGTGTCATCTGTGTTTTTTTCTTTTCTTTTGTCTTTTACGTATCAGCTGATGATTTACAATCTAAACACATTACCTGCAGTTTTGTTGTTACGTTGTTTTTCTTTTTTAGATGTTTTAAAAAAACAAAACAAACAAAAACAAAACAATTTCATCATGGAAAATATGTCGTTTAACTCAGGCAATGACGAACATTCATCGAATTCTCTTAAACAAACGAAAGTCGACTACGAACAAACAAGTGAACAAGTCGTGTCAGTTTTTCGTACATGGGACGATCGTGAACAGCTGATATTCGTTGAAAATCTTCTCAAACACATGCACAGTCATCAACACGGACAAATCAATACGTTTCTTTTGCCAATGTTACAACGAGATTTCATCGGACAATTGGCTCATTGCGGTTTGGAACATATTGCCGAGAAGATTCTCGCCTATTTAGATGATCGAAGTCTACGAGCCACTGAACTCGTTTGCCGAGAATGGTATCATGTTATTTCACAAGGCATGCTGTGGAAGAAACTCATTGAACATCGAGTTCTCGCCGATTGTTTATGGGACGGCCTATCGAAACGTCGTGGCTGGTGTAAATATTTATTTCGACAGATATTCTCATCCAATGAGAATACGAAAACACATGATTTCTATCGAGAATTATATCCGAAAATACTTCACGACATCGAACAGCTCGATGTCAATTGGCGAACGGGCAATTTTCAATTGGAAAAAATTCAATGTCGATCGCAGAATAGTAAAGGTGTTTATTGTTTACAATATGATGACGAAAAGATTATCAGTGGACTTCGTGATAATACGATTAAAATTTGGGATCGAACGAATTTAGAATGTACAAAAGTTTTAACTGGACATAGCGGAAGTGTTCTTTGTCTTCAATATGATGATAAAATGATTGTTACCGGTTCATCAGATTCAACAGTTCGAGTTTGGAATGTTAAAACAGGAGAATTAGTCAACACATTATTACATCATTGTGAAGCTGTTCTACATTTAAGATTTATCAATGATACAATGGTAACATGTTCAAAAGATCGTTCGATAGCCGTTTGGCAAATGAATTCACCCGTTGATATAACAATTCGACGTGTACTTGTTGGACATCGTGCCGCAGTTAATGTTGTCGATTTCGATGATAAATACATCGTGAGTGCCAGTGGTGATCGAACGATTAAAGTTTGGGATACGAAAACTTGTGAATTCGTACGAACTTTACTTGGACATAAACGTGGAATAGCTTGTCTACAATATCGTGATAAAATTGTTGTTAGTGGCTCATCAGATAATACCATACGAATATGGGATATTGAATGTGGAGCTTGTTTGAGAATACTCGAAGGACACGATGAACTCGTGAGATGTATTCGATTTGATTCGAAACGAATTGTTTCGGGAGCATACGATGGTAAGAATAAATAAATAGAAAAACAAATGTTAAATGATGTTTTGTGTTTGGATTTTCTAGGAAAAATCAAAGTTTGGGATTTAGTTGCCGCACTCGATCCTCGTTCTCAGACGCCGCTGTGTATTCGAACGCTAACTGAACATACAGGACGTGTATTCCGTCTTCAATTCGATGAATTTCAAATAATCTCAAGTTCACATGATGATACTATTCTCTGTTTTAATTTTCTTAATGATTCACCATCGATTGAACGATCGCCAACGCCAATGAATAGTAGTACATCATAGAAATTATCAAGATAGATTGATTATTTTCTTTCTTTTTTTGTGTCTCTATACTAATCTATCGTCCTTTTTTTTTCTTCTGTCGCGGCTTTGTCTTTTATTTAAACTGTCGTCGTATGTCTCTGTGTCTATTGAACTTCGTCTTCGTACATGTATTTGTCTTGATTTTTCGTTCTTTCTCGCTCTCTTTTAAACTGTGCAGTGTCTGCTTGATTTCTTCTGGAGCAGCAGACAACTCCCTCCTCGGCGCGAAATGTACATTTAATTCGGATGAAAAATAAATAAACTTGAATATAATACCAATCGATATCGTTTTATTTTATTTGTCTATCTAACATTTGACAATGAAGGAAAATAATCATGAAAATGTTCTGGATATACAAGAATTTCTTCGAATCGAATTTGTTTCACTTGACTACAATTGACTTTTGTTGCAGGATTGGTAAAATTATTTGTAACAGTAATTAACTTGTCATATCGTATATCGATCGTACGAAGTTGTGGAACATGTGCTTTGGTATGATGTAAAAATTGATAAGCATAATCGATGTGTGCGAAAATAAGCCTTAATAGAACTAATTCATTGTATGAAATTGTTGTAAAACAAGGATTTTGATTACGAATAGTATTTGTAAAATACATGAAATGAGTCGTTCGATATGGAATTGAATACATATGACAATAAGTCAATCCTGTAGAGAAATGATCGACACTACAATTAACTGGACAATAGTTCCAATGAGTAAATGTTTTTTCAAGATCTGCTGTTGATAAGAACGAATTCTTTGGAGATCGTGGTAGAATTGTACAAATATCAAATACAAATGTATGTAGATTCGATAGATAACGAACAATATTTTCATTAAGATTAATTCCATCAATCATTGTGAATCGTATAGCATTAAAATGTAATCTCAATTTGTTCAAACTAATCATTCGACGAAGAAGTCGTAAAATTCGACAATCATAAGCAAGTGTAAAATAATAGCATGTTAATGAGAATTCTTTGAGATTAGGCAATTTTTTCTAAAAGAAAACAAATCGTTATTTAAATCATAAAAATCTAATTGTTGTTGACCCACTTGACTATCTGTAACTGTTGGTAATTTTTCAATACTGTATACATATACTGTCAATGAAGATAAGTTCTTTAATCGGCCATCAAGTAAACAGAGACAATCCTCAAATTTTGATAGTCACAGATCGAATCTGTTCTTTGAATAAATGACCAATTGAATCATTTGTCAAATAATCTAGGAGAACATCTGGTAAAAATCCAACCAAGATAATTGTATCGAGATTAGGAAATCGAGTAGCAAGAAGAATACGTTCGATAGTAGAACTTTCAAGAGTCAACGATTGAATTTGACAATGTATTTCGGGTAATAATTCAGCACAAAATCGATTAAGTTTATCAGAATTAATTGCAGCGAATTGAACATTTGATAATTCAATGGAAAAGTTTATTGATCTTGTGTAATACATACTTCTTGCTATTCGATCGAGTCGTTGCGTACTATTCAACAATGAATAAAGTACATCGAATGAATCTAATTTATTGAAAATAATTAACAAGATGTCATCAGGTAAATCGAGTAGATCAACAACTCGTTCATTCATATTCAATCGATAGGCTACGAATTTTCATCGGCCACCATTCGATGACAACTTATATCTGCCTTTAATTGTCCGCTGACCGTCCGAATCAATAGACGATTTCTCTTTCACACAGCAGACTGAAAATTAGATAGTATTAGAAAACATATTGAAAAGAGAAAAACACTAACATTAAAACTAAAGGTCATAGTTAAATAAATATTTGAATAAACAGCATATTCTTTTTTCGTTTTTATTTTAAACATCCTTTTCTTCTTGAGACATCTCTTGATCTCTTACTAAAAGTTATTCCTTAGTCACGAACTTTGAAGTCTATTAATAGAAATGAAAGATGTAATAGTATATCATCGAAACTTCCATGACAGATTGTTTATGAAGCGAAAGACAAATAAACTTGAATATCATTTTAAAAAATCTGCAAATTAATCACTGGAAAAAATTTATGTAGATTTTATTTTGAAATTAATATTCAAGAGATGAACTACTTGATAAATATCGTACTTGTACGCTCTTTTTCTTTTGCTAACAATTATTGTAGAACTATAAATAATGACATAAATTCATCTTTGAATGTAATCTGCTTTTAAACTGTTTTTCTATATTAACTAATGCACATGTTCTGACATCATTGATTAGTACAATACATCATAATTACATTTATTAACTATCTCTCAAGAGAATTGAGTCGAAACAAAAAAGAAATACGCAAATGATGACTGATGGACGTAATAATCATTGAACAAACTAGTTGAAGTACTTTAAACGAATTATCATTATGCATGAAAATGCAAAGTCTGTTCTTGAGATCTATTTATTTAAAGAAAAAAAAATATATACGATTTACTCTTTCTTTTCATTTTGCTATTATTTAAATAAAAATCGAAAAGAAATACAGTATTTTTCGTTGTTTATATGCAAATATATTTATAGCACTCAAGCATCATTCAAATAAAATATGGCAAGTGTTGAAATATCTTGTATAATTCATAGAGTAACATGACACTCAGAAATAGACAATAGTAGAACGTAAATACGAAGGATATCAAAGAAAAGTACTTCTTGTGGCGTTCTATTTTTTTCCTTCTCGTCTTGTTTCTTTTCTGTTTCTTGTTTTCTTTCGCATCTTTGAGTCTGACAGTTTCAATAGGATTCATAAATGAGACAGGCCGACACACACATACACATACATATGAAAAACAGTAGTACAATGATTGACAGGTCTAGTTAAATGAGATTTTTCATTGCCATTTTTGCAATTTGATGTGCCGTTAGATTGCTAACTAGCTTCCTAGAATTAGCGTATCAATTATCAAATGTAATCTTGCAATTTCCTCACTAATGACAATACTAATCGTAGCTATTCTGTGATATTGTTTTCTTTTTCAGAATATATATATATAAAAGAGACCGTCGAAAATAAACAAATTCTTTGATATCGTTTCTACGTGCATTATTTCTGTTTTAAGAGAAATGTTCTAACACATTCGCTTTTGTTTCCTGTTTGAATCAAATACAAATGAACACAACAATCCGCGTAAGTCTATGACTGAATATTGTTTTTTTTGTTCTCTTTCTAAATATTTGGATTTTCAATTAGAACAATTTACTAACAACTGAAACGAAATTAACTCCGACTAGTCTTCGATATTTATCTATAATTCATTATTTAAGTATCTATGCTCTTGTTCTGGTTATTGTCGGTACTGTTGGTAATCTTTTAACAATAATTATATCGTTACGACGTTTTCTACGACGTTTTGTTACTGTTCGTTATTTAGTTTTTGTTAGTATATGTGATATAATTTCTCTCTATGGATGGAATTTAAATAATTTCTATAAATTTAATATCAGTACTCGATATTCGAATATTGAAGATCTATCGCTTTTACATTGTCGAATTATATCGTATATGACATTTGTCGCCTTACAATTGTCGAGTTGGTGTTTGACAGCTGTTAGTCTTGGTAAGTAACACAAAGAAACAAGCAAACCAAACGAATATATTTTTAATATCTAGATCGAGCATTGAGTCTCTATTGGAGTCAATGGAAACAATCATTCGGACGAATTAAATATACAAAATATTATATTCTCGTTTTGACAACACTTTGCTTAGCGATTAACAGTCATATTTTATTTCTGAATGGTTATCAGTCAAATGACGATACTATTATCTGTTATGCAACACGTTCTAATCCAGGATATATCTATCCTCAATGGGAACGTGTTCATTTAGTTCTCTATAATCTTTGTCCATTTGTAATTATGTGTATTTGTAATACGTATATTATCTATGTAACAGTACGTTCGAGTCGTGTACAAATTGAATCTGTTTCACGTGAATGTCATCGTAAGAGTATTGAACGTTATCGACAATTTACTGTTCTATTAATATTTGATACATTTGGATTTGTTTTTTTAACATTACCAGCTTGTCTTTATTTCGTATTTTTTCGTAATACATTCGTATTAAAAGCTGATCGAAACTATCGTTATTTAGTACAAATCTTGGTTAATTCAATTCAATTTACTGCTCATGGAAATAATTTTTTTCTCTATTATTTTTCTGCGAATAGTTTCCGACATGAATTACGCAGCATGTTGAAAGAAGTTTTCTCGGCATGTCGATGCGTATTCAATTGGTTGTGTGGTCCACGAAAGCCTAAAAATCAAAAACGACGTTATGTCAATCGTAATCATGCATTGACAATGATCGAACGAGAACAAATGATTCTAAATCGACAACGATTACAAGCTAATCGGTATAAAATGCAATTCTTTCCTGAATTTCAATCATCGACAACAACAAAACCAAATTGGATTTGAGATTAAATATTCTTCTATCGAACTTCATATGTTCTACGTGTGAATATATTTATTGTATATCTATATTTGTTTATTTTCTCTCAAGGATATTTATCTTTGATTAGATTCTTGTCAAATAACCGTTAAAATAAATATCAAGAGCATACGTATATTGATTCGATTATGACGGCAACACAAACGACGTACCTGTTTAAGTTTAATCTTTGTTAATCGAACTTTGATGTTCTACTTTTCTAAATGTCATCATAACTCACAGTTCTTTTCAAAGAACAACAATTCTTTAGAAGTGCACTGTCTACAGAATTTTAATTAAATTGCGCAGTACTAAGCTTTAATCAATACGGTGTTATTAAATCGAATAAAAATTATCTTGAGGTGAAGATGTTACTATTTTTTGTTTTATGATATATGTAAATTTTGTTTCGATTACTAACTCCATCTGTGTAAGATCTCGATGGCAGTGATTCTCAACAGAAATTTGAAGACGACGACATAGTCAAACAAGGAATCTAATTGGCTCGTAAACAAGTGTGGAATACCGTATCCAACAGACGTGGACAAGTTTTTATTTCTATTGTTTGGCAGATTGACAATATTCTAACGTTTTTGTTTTTTAAATTCATTTTTTTAAAACCTCTCATTCTCATTTACATTCTAACAACATGGTAAATGAATTAAAATCATATGAAATGAATTGTCGTGTTTGTTTTTCTTCTTCTTGTTTAGCCATTGCGTCTTGATGTCAAGCGCAAATTATCGGTTCGTTCAGATCGTGTCAAATGTGTTGATATTCATCCAACGGAACCATGGATTTTAGTAACATTATTCAACGGACATGCTCATATTTACAATCATGAAACTCAAGTAAAATGGGGTTTACATTTCGATTGATTTATGGTTTTTTTTTTATTTTGATTTAGCAATTAATAAAAACTCTTGAAGTATGCGATGTTCCTATTCGAGCTGGTAAATTTGTTGTACGAAAAAACTGGTTGATTGTTGCATCTGTAAGAAAACTCGTCTTTGCAAATCTGTGAAATTTAAAAATATTGAATTCTAGGATGATATGCTTGTACGTGTCTATAATTACAATACACTCGAACGTTTACATCAATTCGAAGCACATTCCGATTATATACGTTCGATTGCTATTCATCCAACACAATCGTATATATTAACAAGTAGTGGTAAGTATTCGTTTTGAGAAAATATCTTTTGTCAAATGAAGATTTTCTAGATGATATGACGATTAAATTATGGGATTGGGATGCAAAGTGGGCTTTGAAACAAACGTTTGAAGGTCATATTCATTATGTCATGCAAATAGCCATTAATCCTAAGGATAACAATACATTTGCATCGGCATCACTTGATCGTACTGTTAAAGTAGAATTTCAAATTATTTTTCATTTTCTATGAGCTAAATCGATCGATTTAGGTATGGCAATTAGGATCGAGTCAACCAAATTTCACTCTCGAAGGACATGACAAAGGTGTTAATTGTGTTGATTATTATCCAGGCGGTGATAAACCATATCTTGTATCTGGTGGTGATGATCGTTTAGTTAAAATTTGGGATTATCAAAACAAAACATGCGTTCAAACATTGGACGGTCATTCACAAAATGTTGGCGCTGTTACATTTCATCCTGAATTACCAATTGTTATCACTGGTTCTGAAGATGGGACTGTTAAACTTTGGCATTCGAATACCTATCGTCTCGAGTCAACATTAAACTACGGATTGGAACGATGTTGGACAATAGCTTGTTTGAAAGGTTCGAATAATGTTGCCATCGGTTATGATGAAGGAACAATGATGATTAAATTGGGTCGAGAAGAACCAGCAATGTCAATGGATGCTTCGACCGGTAAAATCGTTTGGGCTAAACATAGTGAGATTCAACAAGTGAATTTGAAACAATTATCGAGTGATCAAGAGCTAAAAGATGGAGAAAAAGTTCCATTGAATGTTAAAGATATGGGCAGTTGTGAAATCTATCCACAGACATTATCACATTCACCGAATGGACGTTTCGTTGTTGTTTGTGGTGATGGTGAATATATAATCTACACGGCGATTACTTTACGTAATAAAAGTTATGGAAGTGCGATGGAATTTGTTTGGTCACAGGATTCATCGGAATATGCTGTTCGAGATGGAAATATGGTGAAAATATTCAAGAATTTCAAAGAAAAGAAAACGTTTAAACCGGATTCAGGTGCTGAAAATATTTTCGGTGGAAATCTTCTAGGTGTGAAATCCTATTCTGGCTTGACATTCTACGATTGGGAAACATTGAGTCTCGTTCGTCGAATTGAAATCGTTCCGAAAACCGTAGGTTTTTATTTAAAAACAAGCAAAAGAGAAAATTTCACTTTTGTTTTTCTCTTCTCTATTTGAACAGATCTTTTGGAATCAAACAGGTGAATTAGTCTGTATTGCAACTGAAGAATCGTTTTATACTCTTCGTTATAATGCTCAAGCAATAGCTGCCGCAGCTACAAATAAAGATCTCGTCTCGGATGATGGCATTGAAGATGCATTTGATGTAAAAAAAAAGCATTTTTCAATTTCTATTATCTCTTTCGTTTGTAATTCTTCAGGTAGTCAATGAAATCGCCGAAAGTGTGAAAACTGGTCTGTGGATTGGCGATTGTTTTATCTATACAAATTCTCTCAATCGAATTAATTATTCTGTCGGTGGCGAAATCGTTACTATTGCACATTTAGATCGTGTCATGTACCTATTAGGTTACGTTTCCAATGAAAATCGTTTGTATTTGGGCGATAAAGAAATGTCAATTGTATCCTTTGAATTATCATTATCGGTTCTTGAATATCAAACTGCTGTTATGAGAAAAGATTTCGAAACAGCCGATCATGTCCTACCAACTGTTCCCAAGGAACAACGAACACGTGTCGCACATTTTCTTGAAAAACAAGGCTACCGTCAGCAAGCATTAGTCGTTACATTAGATCCCGATCATAAATTCGATCTAGCACTTCAATTAGGCAATCTTCAAATCTGCTATGATCTTGCAGTTGAATTAGAGAACGAACAAAAATGGTTACAACTATCCGAAATAGCAACTAAACAAGGCAATTTGAAATTAGTTCAAGAATGTTTAACACGTGCACAAGCATTTGGCTCGTTAATACTTCTAGCAAGTGCATCAAGTGACAAACAATTATTGTCATTAATCGGTGAACAATCGAGAACGAATGGGCAATTTAATATTGCTTTTCTTTCGAGTTTTGTCCTCGGAAATTTAGATCAATGTTTAGATATTCTCATTGAAAATCAACGTTTACCCGAAGCAGCATTCTTTGCTCGAACTTATCTCCCATCGCAAATCAATCGTATTGTTAATCTCTGGAGAGACAAATTGAAACAATCGAATATGGAACGAGCTGCACAAGCTTTAGCAAATCCAGCTGATTATGAAAATCTCTTTCCAGGTCTTGTCGATAGTTATAAAACCGAACAATTTCTCAAACAAACTAATCAATCAGTAGCAGCAAATGATTATCCAAATATTCCGAAAGATAGAAATCCAATTGAAGAAATGAAACAAGCTGAAGACAATGGTCAATTCTCATATATTCCAAATGAAGCCAATCGAATAACTGATGGTGATGATGATGAGACATTTGATGATGCCAATGAAGTACCAGTTCAGACAACAACAAATGCAGTTAATAAATTAGTTTTATCGGACAATCTTGAGCAATCACCAATGAATCTTGCAAGTAAATTAATTTCAACGCATTCAAAACCATCGAGTCTTATTTCAACAACTGCAACAGCTGGCACAGGTCGTCAAATATCTGTCAGTGAATTAGATAAAGAATTACAAGAATTTGGCATTGATCCTGACAAAGATGAAGTAAACAGACGGGTTATTGATCATAAAATCAAATGAAAATCGTTTATTTTAGGATTTGCAATTTGATGATGATGATGATGATGACGAAAATTAGAATGCATTTGCTTCAAATTGTCTATGTGATAAACATGAAAGTCTATTTCTCGATCTTGCCAGTTTCGATCTGAAAAAAAAGAAACAAATCACTTTAGTTGATTTTTTTTCTTTTTTCTTTGTCTTTTTATTGTACGAAACATGAGTTTAATTTTTATTTCTTCTTCTTCTTCTTCTTCTGTTTTAATCAGTCTCGTTAACATGAAAACAAAAACAAACGTAAAATATCTGTGTGTTTCTCTGTTTAATCTGATATTTTATTCGCAAAGAAAAATAACACATTTTTGACAGGAAATCAATAACTCAATAGTTTCTGACGTATACGTTTACTTTTGTCTTGTTAAACATATTTAAATACGTGACTGTCATAACTCGTGCAAGTATTTAATTAAGAAAATATTTTCTTTTCACAATTTGAACATGTAAGTTATTACTAAATGGGTTGTCGACAATCATCAACTGCTTTGTCTCCAATGGAACGAATGGCATTTGATTATATTCTCACACAAATACCTATTCAATGTCAACAAAAAATCATTGATTTACCTAAAAGAAAATTTCTTGAGACCTATCAAAATCATCTCGATGCAGAAAATCATATTCGAGAAGAGAAATATCTCGCTGCAATCGATTGTGAATGTCAAGCTATTGACGATTTAAGTAAATTATTACATTCAGATATTGATCATTTTATATTTGCTGATATGAATAAATTACTTTCAATTTGTTATTGGCATATGGAAAAACTCGATAAAGCATATACGCGCGGTCAAACAGCGTTAACACTCAGATTGAAACATACGCCTGATGATCACAAAGAAATTTCGTTACAATATTCTCGATTAGTATCGATCTGTATTATGCAAAGTAATTGGAAACAAGCAGATGAATATTTGCAGAAGGCTATTGTAACAGCACGACTTAGCACCGATATGCCTCAGGGTTTTGTTCAAGGACTCGAGCAAATTTTAACGTATTTCAAGTAAATGAACAATTGTGAATGCACGTAAAAATCTGTATTTTTAATAGAGAAAAAGCAAATGTTGATTCAAAGGAAAATCCAGTTGTTCATCAATTGACATCGGCATCGGGTGAAAATATCGAACGATTTTTTCATCGTACAGCTACGGATGTACTTTATCATTTTATTCCTGAACATAATCCAATTGAAATCGATCAAATCGAATATAAACGTTTGCCTGACAAACAATTAGAAACTCAAATAACCAACGAGATTTTCAATGAAGTATTACAAAATCTAGAAAAATATCTTGTCGAAGATCATTTCTTAACAGAATTCGGAATCAAAGGTAGTAGTATTAGTTTTATTGCAGCTTATTTCAAAGCAATACAAATGAAAACAAGTACACTCTCATCGGCGATCATCGAAGCTGCTTTAACTCGAATTATCAATCGAATTAATAATACAATCGATGATGATGATGAACGCGTAGAAAAACTAAAACAATCGTCATTTACTATTTCTTATACAGACGAAGATGAATATCGTATGAAAGGCGTACGTGTATTTCAGATAAAAGGAAAATATTCATCGCAAACAAAATAAATATCGGGTTTTTTTTTTCCTTTCGAAATGTTCAGTTTTAGATCATAGATTCATTTTGTACTTGTTCAAAAGCTAAAGGTACTTTTAATCTTAACAATTGTCTCATTCGTGGTTGAGCTAATTGCATATGATCTAATGTTAATTTAATATCTGTGCCAAGAAATTCAATGGTATCATGAAGAATTTGAACACATTTTGTTAGTTTCTTTGCTAATTCGAAAAGTATCGAATAATCTTCATGTAAACTTCTTTCGAAATCTTCTTTATTCGTAAATTCTAAATCGACATTTTTCATTGATAAAATTAGATCTTCTAATTTAAAATCTTTTTCTAACTCATTTAAGCCATATATTGAAGTTGCTTTGCTGATTTGTTCATTTTGAAACGGTAGAATCAATAATTGATTTTGATCATTCGCATTCATTTCGAATGAAGATTGTTTTGTATTCAAACAGCATATTCGTAACCAAGATATATCATTTAAATCCGAGATTTTCCTATTGATTTGTTGAGCATGAATTTTTGTTTGTTTTAAATCATCGATACATTCGTCGATTTCACGTTGTTGCTCGATTAAATATTGAATCGATTGTATACAAAATAATTTCGTTTGAAATAATCGTTTCGAACATTCAACACATCGAATTCGCTCTTCATCGGTTAAATTCATTTTGTTTTCAAACGCGCTCGATCTGTTTTTTTATTATTTTTAATGAACAAAAAGAAAACACACACACAGAACAAAAAATTGCAAAATAAAATTCAAAGTCATCTACGTTGCACCATTGGTGTTTTGCGTATTAGTGGCGTACCTGGAGGTCCCACTCGTCGCGTTGGGACCAACATTGGTGTACCTTGTAATGGTACGAAACCATAGGGTACACTTGCTATTGTTGGAGGCTTTCGTGTACAGATATTAATAATTATTCCGGATAGATATAAACTAATAAGAAAAAGAATCAGTAATAGACAACATATAGCTAAACAAGCAATCGAAAAACTCCAATCGATTTTGGCATATTGTGGCAATTCATTATTATAGATACTTTTCCAACCTGCAATAATCGTTGCATAAGTTGCAATAAGAAATACGTCGAAACTTGTTGATACAATTAAACAAATGAAAAATGTTAAAATTCCTGAGTAACTTTGCGTTTGTCCACTTGCTATGCCTGTTACACCCGTAAGAAAAAATACTAAACCAAATAATAATGTCGCCGTAGACCACGGCCATATCCAACGATTTTCTATCATAGGATTCTGTTGATTACCATTGAAACCAACAACATTACTCGGATATATTAAATATTGAGATTGGTTCGAAATATTCTGACCGTGCGTAATTGAACCGGAAAATATTCGTCCAATTTCAATTGAAATTAAAGTAGCAGCAAAGAATACAATACAAATACCAAGTAGAATTCCTTTGAGCCGATATGATGATGAATAGTTGGCCATCATATTTTAAATAACTATCTATTTACACAGGTAACGATTTACTGCATAGGACAGAAAACAACCGATCGTCTCACACCGATACAATTAATTAAAAGGTAGTAAACAAGAACGGAAAAGAAAACACAAACAGTTTGATTTTCTTCTGTGATTTTACATATTCGAGGTGAATACATCATTGAATATCTTTTAGTCAAGGTAGAAAATATGCACGTGTGAAATAATGAATCATCGATATATCAATATAACTTTTACTTCCTATTTACATCAAATGTACTGAGATTGTTTTTTTCGAAAACTAATTACTTGAAAGAATTTGATTATAGTCTTTATTGACACAAGAATATATGTCCACAAATGATCAATTGACAAATGACAAATAATAGCTATATACAACACCATCATTATTTTCTCTGTCTTCGTTCTTTTCGTTGATTACAATGATAATAATCGTGAAATTTCAATGTCATATTCACATGTCCATATGATGTTCATTTGGTTTATCGAAAAAAAAACGAGAAAAAAGGTCGATCGAAATCATCCCCTCTTCACAACCTACAGCTTTTCACCTTGAATCAGTCTCTAATAATTAAAAAACGAGGAAAAGAAAAAAAAATTGTTTCATGACTAGTTCAATTATATTCGAAAGCATATGTTGCCAGCATAATACATTTTGAAAGGCATTGTGTAAGTTCTTCCTCGCAACTGTTCTCTTCGCTATTGTATATAAAAATTGATTAGAATATTTCTTTCGTCGTCGTCTTCTTCTTCTTCTCCTCCTCCTTCTTATTCTTCTTTCTCGTCAAGTAAATTCAAGACAATCTTAACTTATTTTTCTTTTCTTCAAGCAAATATACAACCGTAGACATATACATTCTTTTTTCCTCAATTTTTCATCGATTTTGATGTTGATGATGATGATGATCGCCATCATCATGGTTAAAACAAGCTGTTGCTTTTCCAACGCACATACGAGAAAGAGAGAGAGAGGGGAAAAGAAATGTTTCTTTTCTTTTTTACACATCAAGAACAAAAGAGCACATAAAAATGTCTTTTTTCTGTTTTTTTTTATTAATAGATTTTGTTTGATCAGTAGTAGAACAATTGATTTTTCACACACTTTAATGGTATTAGAATATTAACATTTCATTCTCAGTGCATCACAATGACTATGTGTAAAGTCATATTACTCGGATTAAAACCAGCTGATATAAGTACAAGTACAAGTGATACTATTTCGGAAACAATAACAACAAATTCACCGTCAAGTGACAATGATTTTCTTAATGTTGATATTAAACCTGTAGTAACGCCAACAACAACAACAACAGCAGCAGCAAGTATTGTAAGAAACGATTGATAAATAGTTTATTTTAAAATGAAAATATTCATTTGTGTTCTTTGTTTTTAGCGTTCATCGATAAGCAGTGATAATACTCAAGAATCAAGTCCAATTCGTGTGACAATTCATGAAACATCTCGGGGACGTCATCGTATTTGTATATCTCAAACAACAGCACGATCACATGCTGATGGCGTGTAACCGAAATGTTTTCAATATTCAATAGACTATCTTATTTTCTCTACCTTATTTATAATACAATGAATTATTGACTTGAAATATATGTATCCTTAAAAAATGTTGATTCTTTTTCTTCTTGACATTTTGTATCCATATTTGTGACGAAATACTTAGACAATCTCAGTTCGATTATCTTTGTAACTGATTATAATTCAAGCGTAGTTATTCTCGAATCTAAGTAGATGGCTCATTTCCGTTGAGTTCGTTTGTTCGTTCTATTAAATATTTTTCCAGCTCGATATATTCCATTCGGTCTGATAATAATATTATATAGAAAAAAGTCGATGAACTGTTCTTGTCATTAGATGAAAGATTTGCTTGAGGGCGAAAAATTATAGCTGAGAAGAAACGTCTAATATGACTGCTCGAAAAGAAAAACTCCCCGTATTTTCTAGTTTTTTTTTCTCTCTCGGTCTCTCTCTCTCTCTCCGTTCTTAATTTTGTTCATCAAGGCGTTGAAAAGAGGCATGTCTCATATAAATAAGTTTTTACTATTGCTCTACTGGTTAGATTAAATAAATTATCAGTGACAGATATATGTAGAGCGAGAGAGAGAGAGAAAATAGTTTTTTATATAACGATTGTAGAGAAAACTTGAAGATGAGATATGAATTTTTCAACTAGTAAGGATATTTAGGTCTTTTTCTTCAGGTCATCGAAGTTAGTTTTCGTTCGGTTGACTAGTCTGATTTTGTTTATATTTATCTCAATAAGAAAAAAAGAAGTCGACCGATCAAGAATATTAATTGAAAATACTTTCTCCAAAGAATTAAGTATCATTTTTTTTCTTCCCCTAATGACGTTGATAGATATAAACGATGAGATGACTTGAGATCGATCCACTTGAACTCTATTAACATGTCCTTGGTGTGATCTTGATATTGATTATTTGTCTAAGTTGAATGGACACATGGACGGAAATCGAACAGAGCATAAGACAGAAAATCGTCTTCCTCTTTTCGAGGATAATTAAATAAAACAATATATAATTGAGTTTTTCTGTCAATCGTGTAATTTTATTTAAACTAAAGAAGGAGAAGAAAAACGAGAAGAAAAAGGAAAAGAACTAAATGGAAGACTAACATATCATTAGCATAGTTTGTTTTCTGCGAAACTATTCTAGAATTCAGTCGTCTAGGCAAAATAATGTGAAAATGCCTGTGGCTGCATTAACACCGGTATTGAATGATCTACTGAGCAAAGATGGAGGAAGTTCATCTTCCTATCCGTCATCACATTCATCTCAACAAACTAGTACTAATTCGTCTGAGAATCCTGTTGCTGATTACCTGCGTAAATCATCAATTATTGCGAATCAAGTGTCATTAGCATCAGCAATTAATGATGTAAGTAGTAGTTATTGTTGTTATTATTGATGTTGTTGTTGTTGTTGTTTTTTTAAGCGTTCTCAACTAATCAAATTCTTTTTCTCTTTTCCGAACTTGAGTGATTAGGAAAAATCTTCTTCTTCTTCTTTTCTTCTTGTTTCTTCGTGAATAAATGAGTCAGTAGAATTGCGTTAATCAATCTTAAGGGAAAGAATCGATCGAATGACGAGGAACATCTATTGTTTCGCTTTGCATTTGTCTCTTGCTCGCTCTCCCTGCATGTAATTGAGTATAATAGAGATAAATCCGAAGCAAATCAATGTAACGTTTGTTTGCTATTATTTGCTTACACTTCAAAACTCGACTACGAAGAGGGAGAGGGAGAGAGAGAACGGAAAAGTCATCATCATCATCAACAAAACATGTTCAAATCAAGAATAAAATTGCAATGAGTTCGTAGACTCTGCTGATTAGAACGACGAGAAAGATTCTATCGGATGCAACTAAATCGAATACATGGTGATCATTGTTCATTTTGACTTTTTGAATTTTAATTTTAAAAAAATCCACTTCTATTTTTATTCATTTCGCTTGATCAGAGTGTTCAACAGCCAGTACAGCAGCAGCACCAGCAGCAAATTATGCCTGCGATGAGATCGCACAAGCATTTAAAACGAGAAGATTCGTTTCTACAGAAATTTTCCAATCGATATGGATATCGAGGTTTGGGTTCGATGGGTAATTGATCTTAAAAAATCAAATCCATTTACGTATGTGTCTTCATTCTAGCTCCATCCAAACGAAATATTCGTTTAAACTACGAAAAAGAAGAGCCGATTAAATGTCGTATCGATTTCATTCAACGTATCATCCGTTCATGTAATTATTTTGTTCTTTCACCAGACGAATCATTTTTATTCTATTGGTTAATTGTATTAAATATATTTGTTCTATACAATCTCTGGTTTTCAATTGCACGTCATGCATTCGATCCATTACAACGAGATTATCCAAAAATCTGGCAAATTATGGATTACACATCTGATTCAATTTATATGTTAGATATTATTATTCAATTTCGAACCGGTTATCTCGAACAAGGTAATTAGAAAGAAAGAAAGACAAACATCGTTCAAATGAAATCTACGATTTTCGTTTTAAGGTCTACTTGTTTATAATCATATCAAATTAGCATTAAATTATATTCGTTCTCGACGTTTTATTTTGGATACACTTTCATTGACTCCATTGGATTTACTACAGATTAAATTCGGTTCTATTCCTATACTTCGTTTTCCACGTTTTTTAAAAGTCTATCGAACATTTCAATTGTATTATCTTCAAGAATCACGAACTGTCTATCCGAATACATATCGTGTTCTCAATCTTCTTCATATACTTCTTCTTTTGGGCCATTGGTTAGCATCATTCTATTTCATGGTCTCGAAATCCGAAGGTTTCGTTGGTTTCTGGTCGTATCCGAAGCCTGTCGGTAATTTTTCTCAAATAGCTCGCATGTATCTTCGTTGTTTATATTGGTCAACATTGACATTAACAACAATTGGCGATCTGCCACCGCCTGAAACTAATTGGCAGTAAGTTGAATAGATAAAGATTTCTTCTCAAAGAGGAATTTTCTCTCTTAAAAATCTCGTTTTCTTTCTATTCGTTCATGTTAGATGGTTGAAAGATTTTTCGAACAAACGGTAAATAGACAAAACTTCATTGGATTTTCTTCGTTCATCATTTTCTTCTTTTCTAGTTACGCTTTTTTGATAAGTGTTCATTTGTTCGCAGTTTTTGTCATAGCTATTATCGTCGGTAAGCAATAACGAAGAGAAAAGAGACATGCATTCGAGAGAGAGAAAGAGAGAACTTGTCCATTGAGTCAGCAAATTCGCACACATGATTTCGATTGTCTATATTTTGAGGGCTGTTTTTGCAATATCAAGTTATATGGTTGGAATTTTTGTTTATTCATCAATTATAGGTGAGATGATGGACCTCGTTTGAATTTAAAATTCAAAATAAAAATCCGATGATTTAGGACAAGTGGGAAATGTTATTACAAATCGAAATGCGAGTCGATTGGAATTCGAACGTTTATTGGTTTGAATCGATGATTGAGCGAAAGGAGATTTTCGAGCCGTGTCCTTGTCTTTTTCTAGGACAGCGCAAAACAGTACATGCGATCGCATAACGTGCCAGCTGAAATGCAACGTCGTGTTCAGCGTTGGTATGATTATTCGTGGTCACGTGGCCGAATGTCTGGTGCTGGTGATGTTCATTCAATAAAATTGTTGCCCGATAAATTGAAAACTGAACTCGCTCTACATGTTAATCTCGGTACGCTGAAAAAAGTATCGATTTTTCAAGAATGTCAACCGGAATTTCTTCATGATCTCGTTCTTAAAATGCGTGCGTATATATTCACGCCGGGCGATATCATTTGTCGAAAAGGTGAAGTCGCACGAGAAATGTTTATTATTGCTGACGGTGTTCTCGAAGTTGTTAAGTATGTCAACGAACGATTCAATGTATTCGATTTCATTTTTGAAATTTTTTTTCTCTCCAGTGAAAAAAATGATGTGCTAACACGGTTGGGTTCAGGTGATTTCTTTGGCGAAATCGGAATTCTAAATATTGATGGTGCTAATCGGCGAACAGCTGATGTTCGAAGTGTTGGTTATTCGGAATTGTTTTCTCTTTCGAAAGAAGATGTTCTCGAAGGTTGCCGAGACTATCCCGAAGCTGAAAAGAAACTCTACGAATACGCACAGAATCGGCTCGGATTTGAACGGGCAAAAAAAGAAGCTGCAGAAAAAATGAAAGGAGCATTCAGTACATTAACATCGATTGCATCTTGTCTCACACATAATCCATTGGCAAGTAAAATAGCAACAACAACAGCAACTACAACGACTTTAGCAACAATTCATGAAACAAATGAAAAAAATGGAATGACTGCAATTGAAGAAGATGAAGAAAACGAACAGACGCCACTTTGTTCGACAGTATCAAATCAAAATCAAACGAAACCATTGACTTCAATGAGTCCGATTCAAAATTTCAACTGTGATAAGCAGATTTTACCTTCAAATCAGTTTTCATTAATTCAATCTTTGAGAACATATTCGAATGATTTAATTGGTGATATTGAATTGCTAATCAACGATAAATTAGTAAGAAAATAAAATATCGTATTTATGTTTTGGAATTTCATTTTCTCTTTGTCGTCTAGCGATCAGTTGAACAGTCATATCAACAGCAAATAGCTGATTTACAAGAACAAAACAATCGAAAAGATTTACGGATTAAATTATTAGAACAAAAAATTCAAAAGCTTCAAGTAAAATCCCTCAAACAAGATACTAATTAATTCATTTTTTGGTTTATTTTAGAAAACGTTTATGAATCAAAATCATTCATGGTTTGACGACGAATAAATCCTATTCATGCTCTCGGGGATATCTCTTCTTCTTTTTCTCTGTTGTTATGTCTTTTCTACATTTATTTATTGCAAAAAAGAAACCTGTAATTTCAATTAAATAAAAGCGACTCTGACTATGATAAACTTGACGTAAATCTCGTATAACAAAGTTCCAACCATCATTGGTCACTACTACGAGTTTCTAAAGCCGATGTTTTTTTGACCTCAAATGCAAACAGACACGCAAACGATTTTTTTTCATATGATCCTCTTTACAGTCGAGGGGATATTTCTCTTGTTTTTTTATTATTATAATAGATTTACTAAACATGCACAAAACGTAGGTAAAAATATTCAATTTGGCATAGGTTCTCTAAAAAAAAGAAAAAAATCAGGAAAATAACGAGACAATAAGCGGGAGAGAGAGAGAAAGTGAAAAATTATCACACGATAATAAAACGGGACGTGTAAATCAAGGTCGAGAGTAAAAACACATTTGTCTTATGAAAAAAACAAACAGAAACAACGATTATGAATGTCTATTGAAAGGTGAAGAAATGTGAATAGAAGAGATTTTGCATAGAGATCTCATACAAATTTCGTTTCATTTCAGTGAATAGTAAGACAAACTCTTTTGTTTTGCTCTTTGCATACGAATAAATAAATAAATAGATAAGACTAGAATTTCAATCACTGTCATCGGAATGTGAATTATTTTCTGTTTCACTCTGAGACATTGACTGTTCTTTCATATCGACTTCTACGGGTTCAAATTCCTTTTTTTCTTCTTCTTTAAATGCATATTCAATATCTAAAGTATAGCTAAAACGTGTTTTCGGTCGAATCCATTTCTCCGGCGTTTCTTCCGCTTCAGGCACGGCAACAGAACGAATCTATTAATATTTCAAAACAATCAAAAATGCAAAACATCAATAGACAATCGTTTTACCTGACAATGCGAAACAAACGCTTGCGACATCGCATATTCAACTTCGGCTATTGGCTCGTATTTCTCCGGTATCGGATCATACGACGGTATTGTCAATCGACATTCGAAGATATGCGTTTTATAAGCACCTTGATCTCGTTTCGGTAGCTGATCGATACGCCAGACGATCGAACGAAAGGCTTGTTCGTATTTAGCAACGCCAACTGACGCAGCCATTTTCGCTGCAAGTGGATCACCACGATGAAGCATAAACCGATCGAGACCCTTTGAATTGAAAGTAATTTTTTCCTTTTCTTTTGATCTTTTGTCAAAGGAATCATCATTTACTTTGATCTTGCCTGCTTTACGTCGAACACTGTGTATCGCTCCATAGCGGAAACGTTTCTCAACTCGAAACATGTAAACCCACGAGTCCGGAATCGGAAAACGTATTTGAATATTTTCACATGGACATTGATCGTCACTGTTATCGTCACGGACATTTGCTGTCTTATCATTGGTCGCCATTGATGATGCTTTCTGAAGAATACTTATGTTAAATGCATTCGATACCATTGCTTCGATACGAATGTTAACTTGCCGTTCAATAACCGACATAAAACAATAAACCTAAAAACGAAAATAAAATTCAAAAAAAATCTTGTTTCGTTTTTTTTTGCTTTTACTTGTAATGGAAGTTCGATATTTTGTTTTGGTCGTGTTCGGAATCTCATAATTTCAATTCGTTGACTATCAGGTGGAATTAATTTCAATAAATGCGTTTTTTCGTATTCCTCTGCGTCCATAATCGAAGCTAATTCGACTTGTTCAGGTTTAATCCAGTATTCTTGCAAAGTTTTATTAATAATAATTTCATTTCGTTTGTTAACTTCTTTGCCATGCCGAAACCAATCGTTCATGCCGATTTCAACAGTCGGACTCGGCCCATTCAAAAATGCAAGAATAAACAAACGTGTTCGAGATTTATGTTTGCATATGTGTCGATATTTATCAATATGTGCATAATATTCATCTAGGATTTTAATTGTCACTTCTTCTTTCATGTGTTTTTGCAAACGAGAACGTGTAATCGGCATCGACCAGAACAGATCGTCTAAGATAACGGTCATTTGTTTGAGATACGTGTAGTTTAGTTGACCGAATTTGATGATTTCTTGTTGAATGCAATTGGCATGATCGAGGAGGACTTGTTGAGCTTTATTTGGTCGAGTGAATTTTCTTAGAAGTTTCTCGGGAAGTGTAACAAGTCGATCGATGCGAACTTGAGGAATTTCTTTGTAATTGACGTCGACGATTTTGAATGTATGAATTTTGGAATATTGATCGAATTGTTGGAGATTCATTTTCGTTGATTGAAACCATGTTTGTAATTCGATTTCAGCAAATGATTTATCGAGTGATTGTGGTTGATATAAACGAAGTTTCTTCTCGTCGAACAAAATTCGAACGTAACATTCTTGCCAAGTACCTGAACATTTAAAAATAAATATCAATTTTCGAAAGACAAAACTCGTACGTTGTTCGCTGAAACGCTGAAATGTACTTCGGTACAAATCTTTATCTCGTAAAGGCATGCGGATCTGTACGAGCCAACCGTTGGTTTGCTGTTCTTGAAGCTCGTGAATATCACTATGATAAGACTCTAATGGTGCACTATCATCGAAATCAGGCTCGTGCAAATAATAATCGAGAGTTGGCTCTGCTGGACGAATAGAATTTTCCTTAAAAAAAGAAAAATTTCGTTTGTTTTTTGAATACAGATGAGAATATTCGACACGAACCATTTTTCAACGATATTTACTAATGAACAAGACAACATCAATTTTACCCTTTGTTCTTCATCATTTGTTTGTTCTTCCCAATCGGCGAATAGATTTTCTCCATGTTTTTGTTCGGCTGACTGTTTCGTTCGAAAAACAGCTAATGGATCGTCGTTATCATCGTCCGATGATGAACTCGCTTCATCACTTGCATCTTTCGATCTCGATGGTGATGGTGGTGGTGGCAATAGTGGTACAGGTATATTGCTATCATAACTGCCATTCGCTGATGTTTTTGCTCCGATTTTGAAAACCATTTTCTCATTATCTGAATCATCTGAATCATTTTTATCTTCTTTATGTTTTCTGTTGTTGTTGTCGTTGGTGGTGATGATGGTTATTGTTTTATTAGTATCGAAATATCCTTGAGGAACAACATTGCTATCATTATGTTCACTTGTCGGTTCGTGAATACAAATCGATGGAATTTCTTCATCGGACAATCGACGAGCAACAACAGGCGCTGCTGCTGATGGTGGTGGATTGACTACTTCGTGTGACTGTTCATCAACTGTTGTTAATGTTGGTACAGGTTGTTTGTAAATACTGCCGAGAAGATCTTCCGTGCTTTTTAGTACATTAATATCGATTTTTTTCGAAAGTCCACTTATTTTCGGATCGACACCGCACATTAGATCATCGGATTGAGTTAACCAATCGAGAAACTGATCGTCATAGGGCGTTGTCGATGTTGTTCCACCAGTGAGAATCGACAATGCTGTTGCCTGAACACGCAATGTGCTCGGAGATGTTGGTGGTACATTAGTTGGTATTGAATGCAATGAAGTTGCAACTGGAATATTTGCCTTAGCAGATAAAGTTGATGAAGAAGTAATAGAAGACTTTTTAGCGTGATTTGACTTTGGAATATCAGTTAAACTATCGCTTTTGACTACTTTAACTGTCGGCTCGGTTGTTGTTTTTACTGAAGATGAATTTGATGTTTTATTTAAACCAAGTAGATCATAAAATGACTGAACTTGATCAGAACTTGCTAGTGAATTAGTTGGCAAAGCACTTGGATCGACATTTAAATCAAATAGAAGATCAATTGGCGACGCTTCAATAGGCGCAGTTGGTGTTTCATTTGCAATAGTTGGTATGACAAATGGGTTAATTAAATTGATACTTTTCGAATGTGTGATATTATTATTAATTGATAAAGTCGATAGTTTGTCTAATGGATCGAATGTCAATGGTGTTTCTTCGGATTTTGTTGTTGGTTCAACACAAAACGGCGCGTCATCAAATCGTTGTGATGATGCTGAGAGTTTCATGTCAGTTGAGATTCCAAAGGGATCAACATTGGTGTCTGTTGATGTTGACTCAAACGGATTATTCGATCCATTGATCTTCTTTGTTTCATTTTCATCTGACCCAAATACATCAGCAAATGTACTAAACATGGTTGCACTTTAATTAACAATTTATCATGTTCTCATACTAAACAAAAATATAAGGAAAACATTAGACATGTTATTAGAATAAAAGAAGAAGAGAAAAAAATAAGGAATAGGTTTAGATTTCTTATTGGAATAAGAGAAGAAAAAGAACGTCAAATGATGATAATGCGAACGACGTCAACGCCTCCGCTCTTCATTTTCTGTCTTCTCGCTATTTTTCTTCTTCTTCTTCTTCTTCTTCTTCTTCTTCTTCTTCTTCTTCTTCTTCTTCTTTTTTTCTTTCTCTCTTTTATCGTCTTCGTTCAATTCGTTCAACTTGCTCTATTAAATAAACAATAATAATAACAGAAAAGAAAGAGAAAAAAAACGAGAGAGAAAGAGGAACAAGCCAGAAGAGAAAGACAAGGCTTAAAAACATGTATATAGATTCATTAATAAATAGAGGAATTATGCCAAACAATGATTGTAGACAAAAATAACAAATTCAATTACAAGAAATTTAAGTCAACTGCGAAAAACATTTTTTTCCTTTAGTATTTGATATTTCTCAAAATCGAACTAAACGTATTCGAAGACAAATAGAGGTCAGCAGTTACTGGTTCAATTCGATCTTGTATGTCACAGAAGAAGAGGAAACGATGTGAAGGTTATTAAGAAAAATAAAAAAAGAAGAAAATATTCCGGAAAACACGTCAGCATTTATTTTCTAGCATTAATTATTTAAAGATACAGCTGCTATACGTTGAGTGCTGTTTAAATAAAACAGAACTAACAAGTTTTTTTCTCTCTTGCCTGTTAACAAGACTGATATATTTGAATTGTAGGCGTTTTAAAATCTAATAAAATGTTGTCTTTCGGTCGGAAAAATCTAAATATTTAAAAAAGGAAACATGAGGGCGGAAGAGAAAATTTTGGTGGCCAAAGATGAAGGAGTCCATCCAGCAGCTTGACATCAGCCGATCGAAGAAATCTGGACAACTACAACCAATTCCTCCACCAGAAGGATCATTTCGACTGTTAGCGTTTCTAGCTGATTCTAGTTCATACTCTTTTTTCTATACATGACGTCTTTGTTTCATTTTTCTGTTCTTCATTGATTTTTTATCAATAAAGACATATATACACGTTGATTCATCGTCTTATATTAGCCGGTGGTAAGACCATTTATTATTCTTTTTTACGTGAGATCTCGATAGTTTAGAGACGATCCTAATAGCGGTAGCCTACAGTTCTGTCTGGTGGTTACCGTAGACGTTTTTCCTGACATTAGAGGCTCACATCTACTCATTGGCATAGACTACTGTGGTCCACTCAATATTCAACCGCATATCATCCTCAAACAAACGGGATGATAGAAAAATTTAACGCGACATTTATCCTGCAAATTACTAAACTCCAAGACAGAGAAAGCAATAATTGGGATGAATTTCTCACACCAATTATATTCGCATACAATACTGGATGACATGCAATGACCAAATATGCACCATATGAAGTAGTATTCGGCAAAAAAGCAAGATTTGTTATGGATAGACAAAATTCGACATTTACATTCAACAAGTCGAATGATTATTATGAACAGCTCAAGAAAAGTATGAAAATTATAAATGTACATACTCCTGATAATAGTAGTCGAAAGCAAAGTCAATACAAGATTTGATACGACCGTAATACAGTGCATGCCAAATGTATCTTTTACGATAAAATACGTCTACAAACTGTGTAAAATGGGCGCATACACTACCGTTTTGTATCGGCACGATGACCGTATTGATTGCACTGAGGAGAAAAAAAAGCGAGAGTTTGTCAGATGGTGACACCTATAAAACATGAGCAAGAATAAGTGACCGTGTAGTTCTTGACCAATGGCCGCATGTTAAAGAATCGTTTTATTTTATTTCTTTGTTTTTCGATTGTGTCTGTTTTCTTTCGTTCTTTTTTCTTCTTCTAGTCATGTTTTTTTCTCACATGTATTTTTCTGATGGTTGTAATTTTTCTCTCTCTTTATTTTCTCTTCAAGTATAACAATATTTAAGCACAATTTTTATTTCAGATCGAATAGAATGAACGGAAGTACACGTTCATTGAGACAACATGTTCAACGTTCGTTAGGCGATGATTTTATCGAACCACCAGCATCGGTTATGCCGAATGACGATGACGATGATGATGAAGAAGAAGAATTTCAACCGAAAGCAGCCAAAACTCGAACAACGACAACACCAGGTGGTCGAGGACGTGGACGACCACCGGTTTCAGGCCGAAAGTCAACTTCGATTCATCAAGCTGATGATGATTCGATGGAATCAGGCTCAGTAACAAATAATACAACATTCGGCGGCCAACAATCAGAAGAAAAAGGTTACTATCATCATTTATTAGCCGGTAAAACGAATATTCAAGTGCTTGTTGATCAATGGATCGACTCGTATCAAGCCAATCGTGATGAAGCTTTGATTGAATTAATGCAATTCTTCTTGGATAGTAGCGGTTGTAAAGGAAAATTAACACAAACAATGTACTTAAAAATGGAACATGTCGATATGTTGAGAGCTATGACTGAACATTTCGATGAAGATACATCGGAATATCCGATTATTATGTCTGGTTTACAATATAAGAAATTTCGTTCATCATTCAGCGAATTTGTTATTTTATTGATTAAACAAGCATCGTATTCGATCATCTACGATCAATATATGATCGATAATTTAGTTACTCTATTAACAGCTCTCTCAGATTCACCTGTTCGTGCTTTTCGTCATACGGGAACATTAGCCGTTTTGAAAGTTATGACGGCATTAGTTGACATAGCATTGACTATAAGCATTCAAAAAGATCAATGTCAACGACAATATGAAGCTGAACGACAGAAATCAACGGCTCGACGAGCTGCAGATCGTCTCGATACGCTCACTGCCAAACGAAAAGAGGTTTGATCCATCGAATCCATTGATTTTCTTCATTGTCTTATGTTTTTTTTTATTTCTTCAGCTCGAAAACAATGAAAATGAAATCAAAAGTTTCATGAATTTCATTTTCAAAGGTGTTTTCATTCATCGATATCGTGATATCGTACCTGATATTCGATGTTTATGCATGAGTGAACTTGGTGAATGGATGAAAAGCTATCCGATGGTTTTTCTCGATGATATCTATCTTAAATATATCGGTTGGACTTTATATGATAAAGTAGAAAATGTCGTTGTTTTGCCGTGACTAAATTCGAAATGAATCTGTCTTAGGTTGGAGATTGTCGATTACGATGTTTACTTGCCTTGATTCCTTTGTTTCAAACAACAGATTTCGTGGCCAAATTAGAATTGTTCACCAATCGATTTAAAGTATTTAAAACAAAATTGATTCTTCTGAAAACGAACACTGCTGATTTCTAGGATCGTATCGTACAAATGACGGTGGATTGTGAATATGAAGTTGCTGTTCAAGCAATTAAACTTCTAACTGCAATATTAAAGTATAAAAAAAACATACGAATGAGAAGAATTATTGTTTTATGAATAATAGATTTAATGATCGAATTTTGGAAGATAAAGATTGTGAAAATATCTACGAACTTGTTTATCATTCTCATCGGCAAGTAGCTCAAGCAGCTGGTGAATTTCTCAATCAAAAACTCTTCCACAAAGCCGAACAACCATCGACAACATCGAAAAAACGCAGTCAAAATACGGCATTCATGCATCTACTCGTTCAATTCTTCATCGAAAGTGAAGTAAGTTCTTAAGATAAACCGATTAGTTTCTCTTCAAATGTCTCTTGATCTAGCTTCATGAACACGCAACCTATCTCGTTGATTCCATGTGGGATCAACATCCAATGATGAAGGATTGGGAATGCATGACTGATATTTTACTCGAAGCGCCTGATCAAGATGAAGATGGTAAAATTTCGTTTTGATTTTATAAAAAAAAAGCACTTTTATGTAATTTAGCATTGGATGATCAACATGAAAATTGTCTAATTGAAATCATGGTTTGTTGTGTTCGAGAAGCAGCCACTGGCGAATATCCGATTGGACGTGGTCAACCGAATCGAAAAGTATTTTCAATCAAAATTCGTTTTTTCTTCATTCGTTCGTTCGTTTTTTAGTTAACAATGAAAGAACAAAAACAAAAAGAAGATGATAAAAAAGTGCTCACCGATCATTTCATCGGCACTCTACCCCCACTACTCAATAAAGTAAAAAACAAAATTCAATCCAAAGAAGAAAAAAAACTAAAACTTCTGTACTTTCCTTCGTAGTACATTGCTGATGCGGATAAACTATTGAATTTATTACAAATTCCTCTTCATTTTAACTACGAAGTTTACACAACGACTCGTCGTGAACGTGATCTCGATGCGTATTTAAACGCATTGAGTGATATCGTTCAACGACATACGACAGCTGATGTTAGTCACTTTTTTTTTTTTGATAAAAAACGAAGATTTATTTTTGTTTGTTTTCATTAGATTTTCGATGCTGTTTCGAAATGTTTCGAATGTGTTTGCGATGTTAGTTTTACATTATCAAATCGAGCGATTGCTCATCGAGGAAATATTATCGATAAGATCTTGGCTAATTTCAATGCAGCTATGGGCATTTTCGAAGAAATGGTTTGACGAAAAAGACTTTATAAAAATCAATTCAACTATTTTGTGATTTCAGGACGAAGCCGATGAAGATGATTTGTATCCATTGTTGCTTAATTTAAGGAAATTAGACGCATTTCATCAGTAGGAATTCATTTGTTTGCTTGAGAATGGGAGTATGATTGGCTTGTTTAGATGTCACGATTTGGGAAATACGGATCTCTGGGATAAAATTCATCTGCTATTCAAAGCAGCTATTGACAATGAAGATATGTCACCAGAGGTTTGTTTTTGGCGATTTTGAAAATGAAATTAATTATTTGATGTTCGCAGATTGTTGATAAATGCTTTGGTATTGCTAATCGAAGTCTTCTCTGGGGTTTATATCATTTAGATGTTCAATTTGATAAGGTTTGTTTTCTTCTTGGAATGACTAAATTCATTATTATGAGTTTAATTTAGGATTTATTGAAAAAACTTGTTAAACGAAGTCGAAAACTTTGTACCTTATGTCAAAAATTAATGGTTCATGCTAATGCACAAATATGCCAATATGCTTATTCGACATTATGCGATTTATTGATCAGCATGAGTCCACATTTAGTCGATAAAAATCCAGATTATCAAGTTCTTGTTGTTGAAATCAATGAAAATCTTATTCAGGCATTATTAACCTTCTTAAACACTTATGTTTTCTATGCTGAAGATCCAAAAAGTTCGATTTTCTTCTTTTTTTTCCAAATAAATCTCTATGTTTTACTTAAAGATCAAGATGAACAAGCTAAAATCGAAGCACTCCATCGAAAACGTAATCTTCTTGCTGCTTATTGCAAATTAATCGTCCACAACGTCCTACCAATTCAAGCTGCAACAAATATTCTTAAATATTACGTTAAATTCAGCAATGATTTCGGAGATATTATTAAGAATACATTTACACGTGCTCGAGATATTTCCAAAATTCATACAGCTAAAACCATGGCTTACAGTCTCATGGCTGTGTTCAAGGATTGCATTTCAGCGCAAGAATCAACGAATAATGATGATACAAGTGCAATTGATTTGTCACCATTGAGAGTGAGTGCAAGACGATGTGATGATGTTTGAATTTGTGAATTTATTTAGGAATTAGCACGTCGATTTAATCTCTCGTTTGGTTTGGATATGGCTAAACAACGTGAAGCACTTGCAGCACTTCATCGGTGAGTTGAGAATATCAAATTATTGCAATTATGTTTTCGTTTTTCTTAGTGAATGCATTCGTTTTGCATTGACACCTTTGTTCAAACAAGACGATCCAACTCAACCAGGTCCAAATATTCTCTTCCTCGAAGTTTTACCCGAATTTGCATCGAAACTCCTCAAACCGGATAAAAAAGCTATCTATGATCATATTGATAAACTTGTTCATAACGCATCGATCGATGCTGATGCATGGCAACCATTGATTAACTATCGTCGTATTCTCAATGATGAACCAGGTGGTGGTCATGGACAAAAAGCTCGATTATCTACAGCAACACGTGGTCGAAAACGTGCAGCACCACAAGATGGTAAAATTCACTTGATTTATTCTTAAATATTCTTGTTTTTCCTTTTCGTTTAGATGATTCTCGATTATAAATCAAATCATCATCGTAATCTTTGTCTATTTGTACAGCATTGAAATATGTGTGTTTGTCTCTTTTTCTGTGTATTTGCTACTCTTGTATTGATTAGTTAAACTTTTGTGTAGTCTGATAAGACTTCTGTTAAATAAAACAAAAAAGCAAACAATTAAGAAATGAAAAAGAAAATGAACTTGTTTTTTTGTCTTCGATAATCGCATTATGTCAATCAGAAATAGAGAATAGACAGAGACTGTTCAGCGATCTATTTATTATGCAAATGAGTAAAAGTTCGGTTTAGTAATAAAATAAAATCATCGATGGATGAACGAATAATGAAATTAAATATATAAAAGTCTTATTTCAAAAGAAAAGATGTCACCTGTCAATGAATTGTAGTTTCACGTTTTTTCCATGATCGGCCAATCATATATTTTTTAAATTCAGATTATGCAAAATGACGTGGCTTATGTTGAAAAAAAATACCCAGAGTCATTTCAGAATTATTCGTAGAATGTAGAGTCATCTTTGGTGTACTGTTAATGATGGCAAATAGTGCTGATATATCCTGGAAAAATCGTTTGCAGGAATACTGTCAGAAAAATAACATTCCACTACCAAACTATAGAGTTCGAGAACATATAAATGCTCCGCTTGTAATAAAATTTCAAGTAAGCCGATTATTTTCGTGATGAACGAAGAGAGACTCAATGATTAATTTATAGGTAGAAGTAGAAATTGATGGACGTTGGTATGTTAGTGAAGGAAATTGTTCAACAAAAAAACAAGCAGAGCAATCAGCAGCAAAACGAGCCTATGCTGATCTGTGTAAAGACCCAATTACACCTAATAGTCCTAGTGAAGTACATTCTGAAACTTCCGCAAACAATGCTAATGATCCATCAAAACATCTGCCAGCACAATTTGCTGATGTTGAAAAGTTCATTGTCAATATGGTGAATGCACGCAAAGGTCGAATTCGAAAAATTCTGCCATTTCATCAAACTTCTCTGTATAAAATAGAAATTGCCGGCGACTATAGATATTGTGATAATATTGATAGACATCACAAGACAAATCAGGTTTATTTTGTGGTTGATCCAATCAACAAATTTTACTACCAAAAATGTCATGATCCTGACTGTAAAGGATTTAAATCGAACAAAAAACCGATAATTCTCAATTAGATTTTTTTCGTCTTCCATTTGTTAATTTTATTTTATAAAATAAACAGGTTTTGTTGAATTTTTCTTCTGACACATGAAATCAACAAAAACAACGTGACTCTTTTCGGTTCGTTATAAGTTAATATTTACTTTTGAAAATAATAGCAACTATTTGTACGAATTTCTTACTCAAACACACAATACAATGGATACATTCTATAAGAACCGTTTGCAAGAGTATTGTCAAAAGAGAAGATTGTCAATGCCTGTATATCTTCCATCAAGAAAAACAGGTCCAGATCATTCGCCTAGTTTTCAAGTAAGATTTCTATACTTACGAATGAATGATGGACTATGGAAGAAGATGTTCTAGACGACAGTTATAGTCAATGGATCTCGATATTCTGGTCATAGTGAATGTAAATCAGTTAAACAAGCTGAACAATCAGCAGCAAAACACGCTCTTCAAAAAATCATTTCAAAACCGAAAGAAGAGCCACAATATTTGCCTACAAATCAACTACCGCAAAGGCCTACTAAATATTTTCCTGCTGAATATGCTGATATCGAAAGAATTCTTGTTAATATTATTCGTGGTATGGGTGGACGAATTGAAAATGTATCAACAATAGGTACAAGTAAACGTTATAAAGTGAATATTTGTGGTTCGAATCGTTATTGTGAAAATATTAAAAGACATCATAAGAAAAGTCAAATCTATTTCCTTGTGAATCCAGCAAAGAAGATTTATTATCAAAAATGTTATCATCCAACTTGTTCTGGTTTTCGATCGTCTCGAAAACGAATTATTCTTTAATTGATTTTAGTACAGTCACTTTTTAGAATAGACTTGCAGAGATGCAACGCTTTATTGAAATGATTTAAAATATAAAAAGAATGAGTTCTGTTTAAGTTTTACCACTCTTCTTCACTTGAATAAGTTCTCGGCGAGGATTGACTCCAACTAAAATCATCATTTTCAGCCTGATCCCATAGTGGTGATGCTTGTATTCTATTATTTCTATTAGTCAGTTTTGCTGATGCCGAAGGACGTTTAAATAAAGTACCAAATGGTAGACGTTTAACAGAAACATTGTTTCTTTCCATATCGTCATCCCAAACCGATGGAGCTGTTAGACGTACATTTCTTATTCGTCCCGATCTTTTACTTTCCGTATTATCCGAATTCGAACGATTGTTAGTTGATTTCGATGGTTCTTGTACGTAAATTAATCGATCCCAATTAATTTTATTACTTCCTTCAGTACAAAGTTCGATTGTTTGCGGTTGATTCAATAAATTCAAATCTTGATTAAGTTGTTGAATATTTTGACGTAAACGAGAAAGATCCGGTTCGACAAAATCTTCTGTTTCTTTCATGTGAATCAAGTCTTTTGATATTTTATCAAGTTGAATTTTAATTTCTTGTTGTTTCGAATTTTGCAACGCGGTAACCTGTTGTCGAACTAATTCAGCAGTTTTTCTCACTTTTCTTACGGTTTCTTCTTCCCATTCTGTAATTTCCAAGAGTAAACGATTGTTATCAACTAAATTCTCCGATGATTTATTGATTCTATCTTGAATACTATCTCGATCACTTATGATCGAATCCATTTCGTTTGCTAGACCAACTCGATGACTTCGAAAATCTGGCATACAAAAGTATTTCTTGCAGCCACTACAAAGACACGTTCCCTGGAGTTTTTCACATGTCGAACATCGACTCAATTCCATCACTATCGGTTTTGGGGAATTATTTTTTTAAAATATCACGAAATAAATGCTGATAAAAGAAATGCATATGACTTATACATTTATTCTTCACTCGATAAGATCGATGAGAGATGCCGCAAGCATCATTCCTCTCAAACAAAAAAAAAAGAAAAACTCAACAAAAAGATAAATAAACTAAAATGCCACTCGACAACCCAGAGGTGAATAGAAAAGGTCATTGACTACAATAGATTGCAAATTTGATTTCATTGAGTTTAAACTCTTGAGTTTTTTTTCTAAGAATGATATTGATGATAAGAAGAAAATTTGTTGACGTCAATACCATTTGAAATAAATGAACAGAATGAAGGGAAAACATGATAATCTGATAAAAAAAAGTATTTATTGCACAGATTTTTTGCTGTTTGAGAAAATATTAATAAACAATTTATCCCGTATGCACATATATATACAGACGTCTCTGTTATTGAATTCATTACATTCAGAGTTATTTTAAAATGTGAATGATCGATAAAATGCTCGTTAAATATTTAACGTTATTCTTGCTCGTACATTTTGTGATTGTTTCAGCACAAATCAATCTTTATTTTACCGATAATTTTTCTGTACAACATCATTGTTTTTATCATGTGAACAAGTACAGTGTCTATCCCAAAATAATTCCTTTTTGTATGAGTGAACCAGAATCAAAATGGAATATCGAAAAAACAGCTGTGAATTCAATCTTTACTTTTGCTGAACTGAACAAGAAAAGTATTACAAGCATAGAATTATATAGTTGGTCGGCACCCATTGACGTTATTGAACGTTATCAATTCTATTTGAATCAATTGTCGACTGAAAATCGACCACTAGCAATGGAAACTGATTTGTTTTATAATTGCACATTGCCAGCATTTGGTCCACAATGTCAGTATGAATTCGATATTCCTAACTATCGTGAATCAACATATGATAATATACATATGTATTATCGAGAACAGATGCACGATTCGGAACAACCGCCAATAACTTGTTACATACACTTGAAATGTGATCGTGGTTTAACATCTATCTGTCTTGATTGGACTGAAATATGTGATGGAAAAATGGATTGTAATGATGGGATTGATGAGCAAGGCTGTTTACCACTTACCACAAATGTATGTCAAGATAACGAATATCGATGTGATAACGGTCAATGTATACCTTCAACTTTAAAAGGAGATGAACTTTACTGTCTCGATCAATCTGAGATCTCTCGCTTTCGCGATTTTGTTATTGAATCTGAGGACTTGCCGTCATCTGAAAATGAAGATGTTATATGCTCATGGCGCCGAAATATCCAGTATCGATTACCTTTGGTCGGTGATTTTACAAGTTCATGCCAAGAATTGCGTCGCAAAGCAATTGAACAAGTTATTTGGTCGACTTTATCAACGACAACAGATCTAAACGATAATTGTCTTTTAGCGCTTCAATGTCATTTGAAAATTCCAACAATGATCAATCCATCAATATGTTTTAATTTCTGTAAAAATAAAAATTGTTTGGAACTTATTGAAAATACCTGTTCAAATCTATTTTATTATCCAACACTGCCAATTGCTTTTGGTCACATCTATTTTGCTTATACAAAAGAATATATCATTAACTTAACAACTATGAATTTCATTCCACCTGAATATATCTGTTATAATGAACAAATGTGTGGTGAATTTCCTACGAATGTGACTTTGTTACGTTTTCAAGGAAGTACATGCCGTCGTCGAGAAGATTTTTCACTCGATTGGAATGATAACGCATGGCAACCATTGATTGATTTTATTCGACTTGTCTATTCAAAACTGGGTCATTGTCAACAACCAATAAACCATTATTCATCTGCTTGTAATAGCTCTTTGATGTATCAATGTGAAAATTCATCGAAATGCATTCCAATATCTTATATTGGCGATGGTATTCAAGATTGTGATTATGAAGATGATGAAAAACAAGTAATTGTTGATAAAGTTTGCTTATCAAATAAGAATATAAAAGCATTTTATAAATGTGCAAATGAAAATAAATGCATTCATCGACGACAACTTCGAGATAGAAAATGTGATTGTCAAAAATTGGATATCTGTGATGATGAAAACATGTTCTTGGATTTTCAATTAAAGCAATCAATTGTCTATGCACATATTTGTGATGGTATTATTTCTAATGGACCAATTATTATTGATGGACAAATTCATACTGATGAAACAGAATGTGAACGATGGCCATGTGTTAGTCGACGAACAAAATGTAATTATGTATGGGATTGCCCGAAAGGAGTTGACGAATTGAATTGTTATACATCTCCGCCACTTAATTGTCCATCAAATCATCACATTTGTGTTTCATCGCAAACAAATGAATTTATCTGTTTACCAATTGAAAAAGTTGATGACAATATCGTCGATTGTCTTGGTGGTATAGAAGAATCAACAGTGTGTCCAAAAAATAAATTTTATGGTCCAGACATGCATTTGTACTGTAAACTAGGTAACAGTAGTTGGTGCTTGCCTCGATCAACACTTTGTTCCCGCAGACCTGAGTCTATTTGTGACGATGATAACATAACAAAATATTGTGAACTACGGATCGAACAAAGAGAATCCATGCTGTTTGATAATCCCGATTTGAAGGCCAAAACTAATGTACAAACACGTTTATCAAAGGTCGATTCATCAGAAAAATATTATTGTCACAATGGTCTTCCTCTTAAAGTTGTATTAAACAGTGAGAAAGGTTTAACAACAAAAACATGCTTTTGCCCACCAAGTTATTATGGAGATCGTTGTCAATATCAAAATCAACGTGTCAGTCTTATAATTAAATTGAATACACCTGCATCTTCGGTTCAAACATCATTCTTACTCATTGTTTCATTGATCGACAATAGTATTCAACGAACTATTCATTCTCATCAGCAATTATCTTTTTTATTTGTCTCTGACATACGCGCATTAAATCAATTTAAAATTCAATTAGTTTATTCGAACCAACCAAAAGATCTTTCAAAAGAATATTTTGTCCACATTGACATTTATGAAACGATTACATTACGTTATCGGGGAAGTATGTTAGCAGCTTCGAAATTTCCATTTTTACCTGTTGAACGTATTGTTGTTGAAATGAACCTACCGAAAGTCAATGATAAGATTCAAACTTGTGTTAATCATCAATGTATTCATGGTCAATGTGTTCATTATTTAAATGATCCAAAGAATTACTTTTGTCAATGTGAACAAAATTGGTCAGGAAAATATTGTAATATCTCATATACATGCACATGTTCTTCTGATTCTTTATGTGTTGGTGTAACAGCAGAAAATCGATCAATATGCGTATGTCGTTCGAACAAATTCGGTTCGAAATGTTTAATATCGAAAACTACGTATGGGCCAGATCCATATTCAAATGGTTATGGTTCACTTTCCAGCAGTGAAATGGCATTTGCTGCACACCCAGTTTGTACTGTTCCGATAGGATATTATGGGAACGGATGTCGACTAGCGAAGAAGAAAATATTCATTTCATTTGACGGAAGTATTGAATTAGTTTTACCACTTCAAATGTTTTCCTATTTTATTGATCTTTACAATGGAGAGCCACATGTCATCGATTTAAGTTCAACAATCATATGTCGAAATAATTCTTCAACTATTGATTATTGGGGTAGTGATTTTGATCTTCTTCTCATCAAACTTTCATTGTCTCAACTTTATCTAATTGATCAGAACAAAATCCATCATTACTCACCGAATTGTAATGTAACGGTTGATCTATTAGATCGATGTCCAACTATATATGAAGTATTGGATGAGAATATAAGTAGCATGCATTTGATTCGTCGCATTAAATACTATCATGTTCCATGTCAAAATCAATCACTGAATCTACGATGTTTTCATGATGATACTTTTCTATGTCTATGTCAAGATTTTAACGGCCAACGAGTAGCTGATTGTATCAACTATGAAAATTCTCCGGAGTTTAGACAGACAGAACTCTCTTATGATTATGATGAAATGGAATATTTATGTTTAACAAGTGATGAAATTGATTTGCCAATTTCTTCAACAACAACAACATCTACAACTCAGATACCAATTTTATCTAGTGTTACAGCAAATCAAACACATAGTACAAAATCATTTATCGACAATACAACTATCCCATTATCTGACTCTGCTTTCAAACAGGCTTTCAATATTTTTCTTCTTTTATTATGCTTATCTATTCATTAAATATCATGACTCTAACGAACAAAACTACCCAACGTGATGATTTTCATTTTCATTCGTTTATATTTCATTTAATTGAGTACAGTAAGATAGTCAACATTTTTTCTATCTATATCTCTGTACAACATCATTATATTTTCAAATAAAGCACATAAACCAGTATATATACGATAAACGTCAATTTTAGGTGAAAAAAGAGTCTGAACATGTAGGGATGTTTGATCAAGTAGTGTGTTATTTTTCTTGCTCAATATTAACGTCTGTCGACGCAGTCTCATTTCTATTTCTATATTTATGTTTTATTGATTAAAGATAATACTCTAGGATAGTCTTTTACACAAATGAGATCTTTATTTCTTGAGGAAAATATTGATAGAAATCTTTTGAATGTGGCAGATAGATCTGCTTTTCCAAAAAGAGAGTTTTCAATTTTGAACAATTGATTTGTGTTTCGCTTCTTGTAAAATTGTTTGTTACAATTGCTAAATCTGTATATTTTACCTGAAGACTATTTAACGCAGGTAAATATGTATTTGAATTGGAAAGAAATTGTTCGACGTAATCGATATGTGCATGATCTATATCGAGTTGACTAAGATGAGTAAATTCAATAATCGATGACGATTGTTTTTCAAGTTGTTCAATATTATTCCAAACTTTTAACTTAGTTAAAACTGGAAAAGAAGATGAGATTTTAGCAAAGAAATCAGGTTTAAATGGATGATGTAAATCAAAGACAGATAAAGTCTGAACATTGATAAAGGTTCCACCTGGAAATCTTGATGTTAGCCAATGTATGCAATTCAAAGTGAATGGAAGAGAATAAATATGACATCGATATGGTTCATATTCAACATAACAATCGGCATCAAATCCATTTTTGCTCAATGTACTTTGAATAACCTGAGAAGATGGCTGCAAGTTTGAATTCATGTATGATCGCTCGCAAATAATGTCGAATTCAAATCATGTTAACTTTGACATGAAACGAACAATGTTGTTTCTTAGATAACAACCATCAATAAATGAAGTACGTTCAATAACACAACAAGATAATGTTAATTTTTCTAGATTATACATTCGACGAAGGACAGGAACAAGTTTACAATCAAAAGCCTTTGTTGGACGTCTGACGCGCAACGAAAATTCGCGTAATTTAGCTGAAATATTCTAAAAATAACAATCGAAATATCGATTATCAATTGTCCCTCCAAGATGTTTTACCTGATTGTTGTTATCTAAAGTCCAATAACGAATATAATCAACATCGAGAGTCAATGTAGTTAATTTACTAAAACGACCATCCATGAGACATAAACAATCATGAAAACTAAATATTCGAATGTGTAAACGAGTTATGAGAGATGAACAACATCTATCAAAAGATAAATTATGTAGAATTCGTCCGGAATATCCAATAGTACGTAAACCGTTCAAAGTCAAATATTGAACATTGGAGAACCATGAAAGAATACCAACATAAATTTGACTTAATCTAAGATCGTTGTCTTCCTGAAAGTACACATTGATTGACACAGCTAAATCAGTAATTTGTCGTTTATATAAACGAACAAACAAAGATTTTTCTGAAAAGAGAAAAAAATCAATATTTCTATCAAATATTGACAAAATGAACTGAACTAACAACATTACCATTGAAAATTTCACAACCCAGATTCAAATCAAGTTCGATAAAAGTAATCTTTCTTAAATTTGGATAAGTAGTGTAACGAAAAACGTGTTTGTGCATCGGACCTCTAATGATAAGATTAACAATAGTACAATGAATTCGTGGTAAAACCATAGTAGAAAATCGAATAAACTTTTCATTGAGAGGTGAATCAGTTAGATCATAAAACAACATTTGAGTTAGATCAATACAACTAGCAACACTTCCATCACATGCAAACATATCCAATCTTCGATTTACGCCAATTATGGAACAAAGTAATTCTATATTATTCATCATTTTGAAAAGCATAAATAATACATCATCAGGTAAATCGACAATATTCATGTTCGAATTATTCAGCATTTATTGTATCTATATTTATTTTTTTTATATGCGAGCAGTATTTATTCAATAAATGTGACCTGATCCGTCCGCTCGGAAAATATTCATTTTCTATGGCATTGTCAAGAAAAATATTGACCTGTTATTGTGTTCATTATTTTGTCATTCTGTTCTTGAATGGAAGTATATTTTTTACAAGATCAGATGGATAGTTTCATTGATGTTTTCCGTGTGAATGCATAAAAATGTGTCATTTACGATTGTTAGAGGACGGAATCCTTCTTGTATGTGCGCATGTATCCGTTTTCTTTTCCGTTCTTCTCTTTTCATTTGGAAATAAACGTTAAGCTCGAGCCGAGCTAACAGCCGTAAAATACAACCGTAAACTGTGTAAAATGGTTATATACGCTATCGTTTTGTGCCGCCACAACGACCGTATTGATCGTCTTGCGTTAGGCCAAAAAATCAACAATATAAACTAGAATACGTGGCGACCATCTTCTCAACATATCTTTTGTACCAATACCAATCAATCGGATATTTAATTCGAATTATTCAACAGAGAGTAAATCATTATTTAAAGATTTCTCTAATTATCTAAATATCAATTATAAAACACGATGGCTACCAAACTATCAACGGATTTTGGTCTCATTCAGACCGCAAGAAATACAATTTGACATTCTCGGATTCGCTTTTAATGAACGAAATCCGGAATATCGAGTCATTGAATCTCCGGCGATTCAGTTAATAAATAACACATCTTCGTGTACTTACGTAGGATCAATCAAAGCAAACACAATTATTTGCGCTGAAGTAACAACATCGATGTTAACATTCAACAATAACGATTCAACAGTGCTCCAGAAGGTAATCATGCAGCATTGTATATTTCAGCATATCTAGCGATATTTTATTATTCATAGAAATCACGAGCAACCCCGGATCGAATTAGCATGGCCGCATACGCTATCGTTTAGTATCGTCACAGCGACCGTATTGATCGGCCTGTGAAACAAACCGATTCAACTTGAAAACTGTGTTGCTTATCTGCTACATTATCATCATACAATGACTTTCTTTTTTTCTTTACAAACACGATCTGTTACCGACACATTTTCTTCTTGTTTTCACATTTTATCAACCAAACGTAAGAGGAAGTTTGATGAACGATCTCGCTAAAAGTCATTATTTAATCTCTCCACTTCTTAAAAACTTAATTGTATTAGACATGTGACTCATCAATAGAGTAGATTGAAAATGTAAGAATATTGATTTTCGAAACGTAACTTATGCATGCCCAAAAGAGAAGGATTTGTCATAGCAACTAACCAAACTGAAAAGCGATAAGTCAGCTACTGTAAACAGTCGATCATCTTAATAAAATAAGAATGAATCTTATGCATTTAAAAAAGTTATTTTAAGCCCGCAGAAAAATCAACGAATGTGTTATATCACATATAGACTCTTCGTTTTAGTTTAAATTTCATTGAACACAAGAAAAAAAAGAGAGCATGAACAAGACAAACATTCATTTTATTTGATATCGATACAATTAACCCATTTGAATCAAAACAATATCATTTTCAATATACGTATATACGTATATACACACATATCTAATGCACTATTAGTTAATTGAACAGACGAATTTTGAAACATAAAAATTGTATTTCTTTTTATTGTCGCCAATGCTTTCAAATGAAGACTTTTCAAGTGTATTTATCAAACGTAGTCATATATGACACGTCTCAAAGACTTTATTGTTTCTTTCAGTCAGTCTTTATGTTCGATTTAAAGGTTGAGTGATCCGAGCCGATTATTTACTTGTCTCTTGACACTCATCGATCGTAACTTGACTTATACGACTAGTCAAGCATTCGATTTATTTTCGTTTGAAGACATCGACAAATAGACGGTGACTACTTTAGCATTGTACAAATCTCAGGCATGCCGACAAAGACGAATGTCAATAAAAGAAAATAGAACAACAATTTTTCGTCTTTTTTCTTCTCTATTCTACATTAATACGACTTCGATTATAAGGTGTGAACATATGTATATACACTCGTATGACACGTTGTGAACATACTCATTATAAATTCGAGGATGAGAAAAAGGTTAGTTGTACGTATATGCGCACATATACAAATAGAATCTAAATCCATTTATGTTTATCACCTTCTTTAGTACATATATTTAGTTTTCAAATGATCAATTCAAGCGTGACTTGTATTCGAACAAGTGATTATGAGGCATATAGAAATGTATTGCTGACCAAAAGAAAGAGAAAAGGATATCCTGTCATCGATAATAATTACATAGATGTATATTCTTTCATTCTCACCATTATGTATGAATCTTTCTTTCTTTTTTTTTCTTCTTTTCTTTTTTTGAACAAATATTCACATCGATGAAAATTATAATGTCTACAGAAGAGAGAAAAAGGAGGAGAGAGAGAGAAAGCGCGCGCGCGCGGTAGATGAACCCGTAAGATAGAAGAGAAATGGTTATTTTATACCTATGAGCATTATTCCTTTTCTCTCTCTCTCTCTCGCTCTCTGATCGGTAAGAATGATGGCAAACACTTAACCTCCCACGACTAATATACACATTGAAATAGTGAATATATATACAAAAGTTTCATTTTGATCTTTCTAGTATTCAATGGCAGCTGCTATACCACGTCATCTACTTGAAACATTAATAAATTGTCCATCATGTTTTCAACGTTATACTGAACCAAGAGTTCTTCCTCTATGTGGTCATACAATCTGTTCAGTTTGCTTAGCACATGAATGGGATGATAAATACAAACATTTTTGTCCTGTTAAAACTTGTCGAAAGGAAATCTGTTCGACTGTTCATCGATATGACGAATTACCATTGAATCAAACAGTTCTTGATCTTCTTAAATCTTGTAATTTTCATGTTGAAGCTACAGGTCAATGTCAAGTTTGTCAACAATCACCATCGTTTGTTAAATGTTCGCATTGTTGTTCATATGTTTGTTTCGAATGTGCAAATCAACATCGACGTGAAACATTAACCAATCTAACCAATAATCTCAATACATTAGAACAAGAATATCTTCACATGAATGATCATGTTGAACATGCCAAAGATAAACTTTGCGAAATCAAACAAAAATCTTTTGAAAATATTCGAAATTATTATACCAATCTGATTGAACAATTGCATCAAGAACAAATTCATAGTGAAGAATTCGTTGAACGACAAACATTGTCGTGGAATAATCAATTAGAACTAAATGTCAGTGATTATAAACAACGTTATGAACAAGTTTGTAAAGGCATACAAGATCTACGTTTAACAATAACCGATTGGTCAACAATCGAACAATTTAAACAGATACAAGTTAAATTAACTCATATCGAAGAAGATATTCGAGAAGCAAATGAAATCTTTCACGAACAATTACCGGACATGAAAATCTTTCAAATCGATTCGAATGATTTACAAAAAACGAAGAAAAAATTCAATCAAGTCGATTCACCATCGCAAACCGATGAGTTAATCTTAGCTAATGACAAAAATCATCTATCAACATTAGCAGGTTCAATTAAAATCCACCATCTCGATGGTAATCACACGCATACACATTATATCTATTCTTTTCGAACCACTTTCTCGTTTAGATTCAACAAGTTCAGCTTCATCATCATCAAATAATGAACCAATATCAAAACCAACCAATACTCGACCAATGAAAAAACATTCGAATGGAAAAGGCAATCATTATAAATCATTAAATACACTCGCTCAACATTCACCACGAATTAGTTTAACTCAACGTACACACGCGACTATCAATAAGACAATTTCGAATTCAGTAGCTGATCTTTCATTGTCAACACATCAACCTAAAACACGTTTATCAACATTTCAATCGAAATTAGATAATTACAATAATGAATTCTATAAGAAAATACCACTCGGACAAAATTATGATTGGGGAATGTTAGCAATGACAAATACAGATTTAATTTTATTGTTTAATAAAGAAAAAAATTCATTAATCATTTTCGATGGTAATGGACATGAGAATGAAGTAAAAACGAACTATACGCTTTCAATATCTTCGTCTTCTTCTTATACTTTTGTTTTATTATTTCTCTAGAGAATTCAATGGTCAGACGGAGATATCAAAGATTTAGCTATTTATCATGATGATAGTATAATAATTATAGGTGAACATAAACAAACGGCAACGAAACCTTTAGAATGTAAATTATATGTTTGTAATCTTACACGAAAACAATTGGAACGTGAACGTGTTGTTGAACGTGGTTTGAATTTTCAACGTGTCGCTTCGGATGAAACGTTGATTTTCTATGGAACAGAAAAGGGTTGTAATAAATCGAAGATTTCAGTGTTCGATCAAGATCTACAATTACAATTAGTTTTCGAGGCAGGAGTTGAAGTACGAAGTATAGCTGTCGATATGCAATCGTGCTATGTGTTAGGCAAACGACGTGAACGAGAAGCAGGAAGATATTTTCTTGAGAAACGACAGAAAAATGGTAATGAAAACTATTTGACTTTTTCGAAAATGATGATGTTTTTTTTTGTGGGAATCTTAGGTCAACTACTTCGTCGTGTGGATTTGTATGAATTAAATATCGATAATATGAATCGAGTGATTATCGATCCGATTAGTCACGGAGTTATTGTGACTGATGGAGGAAATAAAAAGATTTGGGCAATTGGAGCCGAGGGCGAAAAGAAATCAGTACAATTTCGACCATGGCGTAAGCATTGCGAATAAATTACCTTGATTTTTTGATTGAATTTGTTTTTTTTCTTCTAAAGCGTGGAGTATTGGATTTTTATCGAAAGATGTTTTGGTTATTCTGCATGCCGGATGTTTGACATTTCATTCGGTAAATCAACAAAAACAAATGAATCAAACAGGCAAATTACGAAATATGGTTGCTCATACAGACAAAGTTTAGATTTCAACATTTCATTCTCGTTTTTTTCTCTTCTCTTTTTTAGTAGTAGAAGTTTTCTTTTTCTTTGTTTATATTTGTATGAAAATTATCAATAAATAGAAAAGAAGATTACTCGATATGATCATGTCGACGTTGTAATCGAACGATGACATTCGTCGGTGAGATTGAAAAACCTTCGCGAAGATTTTCGAACGCCTTATGCGTTTGTTCGCCACATTCGACAATCGAATAAGTTTTCAGCATTCGAACAAGAATTAATTTCAGCTCTGTCAAAGCAAAACGCATGCCAACACAATTTCTCGAGCCGATTCCGAATGGTATCCATGCCATTGGATGACGTTTCGTAGCAAATCGTTCAGGATAGAACACATGCGGATCCACAGGACCCCAAAGATCAGCATCATAATGTAGAGCATACATATCTGCCATAATCGACGTACCAACAGGAAGAGTACCGTAGTTTTTCAAATCATATTCTTCGACATTTTGACGATTAACAACAAGTGGTGCGATTGGATACATTCGAAGAGTTTCTCGAATGAACATATCTAGATATTCGATTTGAGTGACGAGATCGTATGATGGCATGGTGTGTTCATCTTCAGGATCGAATTCAGCATCGATATGTTCTTGTAATTCGTGTTGTTCGTTGGGATGTGTAGCGAGAACGTAGGAAACATACGCTAATGCTGTGCTCGTTGTTTCGTAACCAGCAATCACTGATAAATATAAATTTTAAATAAAAAAAATTCGAGAAAAACTGCTGATTACTGAAGAAAAATGTATTCATAGCGATTTCAGATATGGTGAGTTTCTTGATGAGTTGAGATTCATTACTATTTGGATCGATTTTCACCGAAGTTGAATCACGATCCTAGTATAAAATTTAAGCTCATGTTTTGTTTTTCTTTTAATTGCATAACTATTTGAATCATACCACTGTTATATCATCGGTCGATGCTGATTCAAGCATCAATTGCATCAGATCAGTTCGATCGGCTTGAACATGTTTTCGACGTTGTTCAACAAGATTATACGCTTGTTTCACGATCCATCTTCCTGGTTCGCTGTTAATCAATGATTTCGTAAATGGAAATAAACGGCGTATGTGATATCGTAGCGCGCCATTCCATTCGAATAGTTTGTACCAAATGTTATTGAATTCATTGACAAATAATGAAAGAAAAAGTAAGACTTTCATTTTATTGGCAAATTCGAAGATTTGTTGAGAATCAACTAGATACGGATTTTGTGGATCATTTTGCATGTCGGTATCGAGACTGAATGCACAAGACCAGATTGTGTCCATTGTAAATCGTTTGTAATAAGTGTAGATATCGAATGGTTGACCGGCTTGACATTGTTCGGCGATTTTCGACATGAAAATATCGATACAACGATGAATGAGTGGTGTCATTTGTTTGAGTTTAGCCGATGAAAATGTTGGATTAATCACATAACGTTGTCGTTTCCATCGGAGACCGTGTGCACTGAACACGTGCGTACTTTCGGCATGTTGATTTTCGAGTGGTAGAGCACGACGAGAATGAAAAATGGAAAAATTCTTTATGAATATATCTTGTAAAATATCCGGATCGGAAATGACTAAAATCGGTGTGTGACCTTCGAAGAAACCGAAGATTCGACCGTATTTTTCCGTCCATTGTTTAATCGATATTGACATTCGTTTGGTTTTGGCAATATCAAGAAAATTACCGAAGAAAAATACAGGTGGAGGACCATCGATATTCAATCGTTTGAAAAAATCATAACTCTTTCGAATCGACCAAAGATAAGCGACGATGAGAACCACAACTATACTGATCAAAATACCCGTTAAAAACAACATGTTTCTTTCACTCTGACTCAGAAATGCAAAAGCGACAGAAGAACGTGTCGTATTTTTCTTTCTTTCTCACATGGGCAAATATTTTTTTGCACTAAAAGCCCTCATGACCTCATCGAACTTCGCTCTGAAAAGTAAAAATAAATTGACTGATTGATTAGCTAATTATTTGCATAGGTGTCGGTTAAAATAAATTTCTAATCTTGTTGAGATATTTCGTTATCAGTTTGTTGTTGTTTTTTTTTATTAAAATGACATTTCATATCTATTCACTCTCGAGAATGGAGTCTTCATTTGCTGTAATAAGCAGTTTAGATGCTCGAACAACAATCGTAAATAATGGTGAAACTCCAAGATCATCGAGTTTGCCCTTGTTGAATACACATCGTCGATATATTCGTGAACAAATGCAACATCTTATTGATGAACAAGATCGTTTTCAAACGGTTCTCAAAGAACAATTTGATAGTCCACAAACATATCCATTTTTTAAACGAATCGATGAATGGGAAAAAGAATCCATCGAAAAGATTCAAAAACGAGCTCAACAATTACGAGAACAATTAACTGAAATCGTAGTTGTTCATATACGACGATTATCGAATAAATTACAAGAATCAACCAATCGTTTACTCAATCAAAAAACGTTGGATACATTCGTTGAAAATGATCTCGAACATTGGGGAAAAAAATTCGATAAATTAAAAGCTAATTTTACTTCACCATCAACAATCACTATCAATGAATGCACACTTAACCCTCTCGTACGAGATACTTATATTGCTTTGACAGTAACAAATGAGTTATTTCTTCAGTCAGGTGCTTATGATCAAATAGTTACACATGACTCATCGTCTGATTCGATTGATATTCGTGGTCAGAATGAATATGACAAAGGTTGCCATCGAATACGTTTACGTATGGAACAGACAACTCATGAATCGACATTTCTTGGTATTTGTTCTGAATCGTCGAGTTACGGTTGGTCTAGTAATCAATTTATTCATGTCAATGGATCAATAATTCCAACTGTTCTCACAGAACCTATTGAAATGCAAAAAGATGATATAATTAGTTTAATTTTGGATTGTGATAGATCGTGGATAATGATGATTAATGAACGTTCGAAAATAGCACATGAATTGTCTGTAAATCATGATGTTTGTGCTTTACCTTGGCAACTCCATGTTGTTTTGAACGAGCCAAATAGTCGCATAAAAATTTTACGAGAATAAATCTATTTGTTTGAGAGCATTTCCAGTGTAAAGATTTCTTTGAAATCGACCAGTTACATAGAATACAGTACACTTTTCTCTTAGTGTTCTGTCTGTTTCTCAGCAAGGTGTTATTTAGTAATCTTTGAACACCAGTCATTAGATTACAAAAGAGACTCTGAGAATAATATATATATTAATCCTAAATTTCAGTGTAGGCGCAATCTCGAGCTTTCCAACAATGAATTCATAATTTCACAAAAGAAAACAAGGATAGAATTTCTGGTGAAGAATATCAACGTCATTATTTCATCTTTCATTCTTGAAAGGACATTTCAATGATTTAATAATTGACACTCTTGATATTTGTTCATAGACAATGGTTGCAAATGACAGTTTCAACGATGATCCAAATCTACTTGAATACACAGAAATCAATATACCTCGATCGGTACGCTTTTATATTCTATTACTATTTGATATACCTTCAATAGCCTGTTCATTCGTTTTACTATTTCATCTTTTATTAATTAAAACTCTTCGTAATCAATTAATCAATCATGTCATGATTATTTTACTTCTCCTAGGACTCTACATTCAATTAATCGATGTTCCACTTTATCTACATTTTCTCCGTACGAACATCGTTGAACCATCGATACCATCGACTTGTTTAATATGGTGGTTCATTGATTACGGATTATACAGTGGTTGTACAATAATCATGGCTTGGGGTTCAATTCAACGATATCTATTAATATTCTATGATCGATTCTTTATTACACAACGAAGACGTTTAATTTTTCATTATTTACCTTTTGTTATTTTATTGGTATATATTTTTGTATTTTATTTGATAGCGATCGTTTTTCCACCATGTGAAAATGTTTATAATTATAGATTACCTCTTTGTAATGAATTTCCTTGTTATTTAAATGATACAGCATTGGGAACGATAGATACGATTGTAAATAATATTTCAACAACGTTTATGATTTCTTTGACAAGTTTAATTCTTGTTGTACGTGTTTATTATCGAAAACGACGCCTTCATCAAGTTAATATTTGGCGTAAACAACGTAAAATGACCATTCAATTGTTATGCAATTCTATTCTTTATATTATTCCGAATATACCATTTAATATTCTCGTTTTCGCTCGTATTTGTGGTCTACCGAAGTCGATCGGTATACAAGCTGAACTCTATGCGGATTTTGCCCTTTATTTCGTCACTTTTCTCTATCCATTCGTATGCTTAGCTTCTCAGAGTGAACTACGAAAGAAAATATCATTACGTCGATGTCGACTAACGGCACTTGTTGAGCCACGATGAAACTTGGTGAATTAGATTCGCGCAAATGAATCTATTAAATATTTATATTAATGTTCAATGTCATTCATTATTCATAGAAGCTTTTTTTTCTTGTTCTTGTTATATAAACTATCTGTGATGAAATATTTTCCCAAATTTTCGATTCATTACTTGAACATACAATTAATTGAAATCGATATCAAGGTCTCTACATGTTTTGTGATAATGAACGAAAAATAATTGTGTTCGTATTTCCTGTATATGAACTCTTGCTGATGTCAGAGAATCAACTGCGTGATTCCTTATGTCTAAACAATGATGTTAATCATGGATTATATTGTTATTAAATTGCATTCTATATTTAGCTTAAATAATTCTTTCGGTCACGATCATTTTTAGTGTTCGTTGGTTTTTATTCAAATATTATTCGAGTCTGTCTGATATTTTCATGCTCTTATGCATGACTGGAAAAAAACGACGATTAACATGAAAATCTGCGTCGAAGTGACATGAACAAGTACTCTCGTCTTGTTTTTTAATAGGCAAAAGCACTAATGGCTAAGCTTTGTTTGATCTATCATATATATTCACAAATCTTTTCTTATTCTGCGTGTCATACTTAATTGTATATGAATATTTCAAAGAATGTATTAATAGATTTGATAATGATAATTTCTCACTTGGATTACAACGTAAATATTTGTGTAAATTCGTATTCCATTGTTTGCTAGCAAAGATTGTTCCCATTTGTTTAACACAATGCATTCGCATGATGAATCTAGTTTAGTAATTTGATTATCGTTGAGATAGTTCGATATATTTTTTTTCTGAATGATGCAACATGATTCATCACTTTTCTCTAAAGTGAATGAATAGGGAAATGATTTGTGCATTTTCTATTCTAAGTGATGAGTTAAAAGTATTGGTAGATGATGAAACGAGAGAAGAATACTGCGAACGATCCTTGTCACACAATAGATTTCTTTCCTATTCTAATATACAAGCAGATAAATATTGACAAGATATACATTTTCACAGAATTACTTTACCTCAAACAGTTCATTTCTTTTTTTCTACTCACTGACATATCACAACGCGAGAGAATTTTCCTTTTATTCCTTGACAAGGACGATATAGAGTGCTAGATTTTTTCATTAATCCTAAAACTATTGTTTATTAAAGAAATCGAGGAAAAGAAAAACTCCATCAATCATTAAAATGACTAGATCAATTCTTCCTGTCATCATCACGACCGAAATCATTAGAATTGTTTTATTAATCGATCGGATATAAAGAAAAAAAAACTTCTTCTTGTTTTTTTTTAAATATGATCCAATCCTACAACGTTTGTCGAAAGTTTTTTTTTCTGAACTAAATAAATATCAATTGAGTAAAGGAAACTAGAATTTATCGTGTCGGCGTGCTAACTAACCAGCGACATACAAGACTCACTTTCCGGATTTCTCTCTCTCTCTCTTTTTCTCGATGTAATGCTAAGCATCAACAGAGAAAGAGAAAACGAGAGACAAAAATAGAGCAAGCAAAAATACTAAAAATTTTACATACGTAGTTGAGCACTCGCGATTTTCTAGACAAATAACTAGCACGCACTATTCAATGTGAGTTATCCAGTATGAGATTTATTTTCTCTTCAATTTATCGTTTAGATATACGAATCAATATGTCGACGGGAAACAATTCATCCACTGATCTTCGAAGTGAATTCGATCGTTTAGATTGCGTACGATGATCGAATACAAATTTCTATTGAAAACGATTCCTTTGTCTGTTTCATTTTTAGGATAAAGATGGTTATATTACCATCGAAGAATTTCGTGCATATCACGCGAAAAATAACAAAGATAATGCAACGATCGAAAAAGCATTTGCTGAGATCGATGCTGATAAAGATGGATTAGTTACATTCGAAGGTAGATTTTCTATTCTGTGAACAATCAATTGACTTTCTTTTAATTGAAATTCTAGAATTCAAACGTGCATACAAAGGTTAACCACATAAACAAAACAAAACAAAATTCGGGACTGAATATTCATTAGTGTCTTTATGTACGTGTGTATAAGTGTTCATTTTTGTGCTTTTCTCATTTGATTCGTTGGTTTTTTTCTATGGATAATTACACTGAATTTTTGGTTTTCTTTTGTCTGTATGCTTTCAATACATAATAAAAATATATTATTTCGAAATAAATGATTTTTTTTTCTATTGAACACAAACAAATCAAGCCACATGTTAATGAACACAATCATATGCTTGATGATTTTCAATGTGTTCGATCATGCAGTTTCCGTTCTTTCGTAATCACGTTCGATATGAAAAATCATCAATGTCAGTAATTATTGACGAGAAAAAAGAAACAAGAAAAGTTACAAATATTTTCTCTCTTTGACAGTTTTATTGTTTAAAGTTCTATTGAACGACAACTGACTATGATACTAAATTGATAAACAGGAAAGTCAATATTTGATAGAAGAAAGAATTGTTATAAAGAGTACTTGACAACAATTCAGTTGTGTTCGGCAAGAATACAAGTATCAGTTTTCAAATATCGTATTGCGAAGTTTAAATATACACACACTGATTTATTCTTTTGAGAAAAAAAAGCACTTTTACAAACGAAGCGAACAAGAATATAGTGCACAGAAAAATTTTCTTTATTAGAGAACAAACGGTTTTAATAATGACTAAAGATTCTATTGCAAACAAGTGTAAACATCGATTAAATATATAGAAAAATAATAACGAAAAAATTGTCAAACTCGTTTTTTTAAAGCATTATTGATATTGGAGAGAGATCATCGAAGATTTGATCGTCGTCAAATTGCTGAACACTGTGTTCCAATGTAATTGCAGCTAATTCTTTCAAGAATTCATTGAATACAATAGCACAGAAGGCGATATTTCGTGTTTTTGGATCGTCCCATTCGTTGTTGACTTGCGTTTGTTCTCGAGAGTTGATGAATTTCATTGATGTTTTCTCGAGAAACGATTCTCGGTTCGTGTCGGATAAACGCGCTCGTGGACGGAAAAAGTTCAAAATTCGATTGCGTTTTATCGATCGATCTAAATCACAAAATACAAATTCATTAGCATCTATTCATCAATAAAAAAAAACAACTAAGTTTTTTTTTTCATGCAAATATAAAAACCTTTTGAAGGAGATTGTCGAGTCTCGAAAAAGACTCGTTCTTCGTCTGCACAAGAAAGAAAAACGTTGAACTCGAATATCTGACTGATGAGTTCGATTTACCTTGAGATTGTTCGATGGATTTACCATCTTGAACTTCGAGCGAATGTACTTTCGACGGATTTTCCCGTTCGTACAGTGTTTCATGTGCTAAATCGACTAGAGAATTGAAATCATTGTACGTTTGAGAAACACTTTCTAATTTTGATTTTAAATTTGAAAGAATCTTAAGAAAAAAAAGCGAATGCATTTCGAGTAAACAATAGAAAATCGAGATTCTACTTGAAAAAGTGATTTGACATTGGTTTCTAAAACTAAACTATGATTCAACAGCAACGAACGTAACAACGGTTGAGAATAATGTGCCAATCGTGCGATGATCCCAGTTAACAAAAGATTAACTTGCAAAGAATTCTGAAGCATATTCTCTAATTTCGAAAAGATCGTTCGTAGAAACGGGCCGATATCAGCGGCGGTTTTTGATTGATGTGTCGAAGTTAAAATAGTTGATTGCATTTGACTAGTGAGTTCATTCGGTACGAATTGAGAGATATCCATGGATGTTGATTGTTGAAGAAAAGAAATGACCGAATAATTCGACTGAGTATTGACTAGGAATTGTGTATGTTGTGTGAATTCGTTAGAATCGAATGTTTCTCGAGAGAGAAAGATTTTGTATTGCTCGATTTCCTGGCCGAGATGAGAGATTTCATTGGACAATTGTTCGGCGGATTTCGTTGAAGAATTGAGGATATTATTGTCGATGATTCGATCGAGGAGATATAAATACTCGTTAAATGACAGTTTTTTCGTCAACAATTCATTGAGAAGATTCATGTCGATGGAAATCGACTTCGATTGCTCGGGTATTTGCTCGATCAGCTCGTTTAAACATTCGTGAACAATTTCATCGAGATTTTCCTCGACGATTAACTGCTCATTCATGTTTCGAAACTGATCCAAACATGAATTCAATGTTTGCACGCAAGTTTGCATTTCATCACGAATATTCGTGTTCATCGCTGAAGAACGTATTGACCATGTATCTTCGCTGTTATTCGACATGTCAATAAAAGAAAACCCGTAGAATGCCGATGGTTGGTGAAAATCAATTTCGTCATCGCTCATTGGCTCGTTCCAAATTTGAGATGTTTTATTCGCATGTTTAGCGAGTAATTCTTCGGGAATAGGCTCGCCATTGGCAAGCCAAGATGGCAATTGAAAATCATCAGTTGATTTAATAAGTATAGGCGGAATTTCTAGTTGAGAATTCGAGTCTAAACCGTCTTCATGAATACCTGAATCATTGGAAACTGTGACATTTTTTATCGAAGATTTCATATTATGAGTTGGATTCAATTGTGATTTTGTCGAGAGATTCGAATCGAGATTAAGAGATGAAAGACTACTTGATAAAGACAGAGGATCAGTTTCGCCAATGATCGTATCCGGCGATGGATTTTCACCGTCATATGGAGCTGTCCAACAACGGCAAGCAGCACGGCAATGAACTATACTAAAATGAGCATCCTAAAATCCGACAAACTGCAAATCCTATTTCATTTTTTTTTTCTCGAAATTAACCTCTAGATAAGCACTGAATGTGTATTCATATCGTTGATCAGTGGAAGAATTCGGATTTGAAAACGATGATCTCAACGCAAGAAATCGTTCGGCATTTTTCCCGTAGATTTCGACGTCGGTTATATGCCGTCGTTGACTGCACATCACGTGTCGACAGGGTATCAAATACATGAAAATCAGTCGGTACATTATATCTTCGCAGTTTAAATTGATTAACGTGTAAAATAAACCTAATGAAACCAGTCCAAGCTAAAAATCAATTCGAATTTTTTTTTAATTTTGCATTGGGAAAGTTTTCGTACTTTTGTATTGTAGTTAATTCGTTGGATTAGAGTGTCGAGGAGACTCATTTCATCGATTCGAGCGCAGAGAATGAATCTCAAGAAGACTTTCAACAAAGCTGGTTCGTGAATGGACCGAAGAAATAGGTCTAAATATGCTGTTGCTGCGATGACTTCGTCCATTGTGTTCTAAACAATTCGAAGATTGAAAATGAAAATCGATTCGAGGACTTTTTATTTTCTATTTTCATGCAAATTCGAAAAAAAAACAGAACTAATATCATGCAAATCGATTAAAACATATGTTTAATTCTCAGATCGATCGTTTATTTTTACCGAAAAATGTTGTAAATCAGAGATTTTTGACGGAACGTCATGGAGATTCTAAGAAAGAAGAAATGTGCATTTCTAATTCAAGGGTTTCTATTCGTGTGCATTTAGTTAAGCAAAGAATCGAACATAAAAAAAACATTTACTTGATGAATACTCGGCCCGAGAACAGGCACGAGAAAACCGTGGTAGATATACTGAAGTAAATGCTGACCGATAATCGGATGAGCGATCTAAGAGAACGAACTAATGAATGAACGAATTTCTCAGTGAGACGATGATTTACTTGGATGACATCGTTGGAAAATTGAAGAGAATTCATAAATTGAACTAATTGCGGGCATTCGGACCATTCTTTTTTGGTTAAAACAAACCAATCATCGTTACTAGTTGGAACATGATGTGGTAAATCGGAATAAAGCGCGCTTAAACCAGTTGCTAAGATCTAAATTCATCGAATAGAACGATCATTTCGAGGATAAACTTCGATTTACTGGACAAAAATTTGTATTTTCAACAATATGCTTGGCGATATGCTCATGTCGGTATGATAATTGCATGATGAGTAGCAGCGCATCACGAGCTTGTTGACCTAAATCAAAAGCCTCATTAATAAATGCCATTCGAAATCAATCGTCAAAAAAGAAATAGGACAAGTCAATCACAAGAAAGAAAAACATGCGTCGATTATTTTTCTAAAACGATCTTTCATCATTCATTCTCTCCAACCTGTTGTAAGTCCCTGTACGGACGGGATATCTAAATGTATAGATTTTCATTGATTTATCAATCTCTTATAGAAATTCTTAAACGACGAAGAAGAGAGAGAACCTACCAGCTAAACCATCACGGTGTACGAAAGGTATTAACAGAGAGAAAATAATGAACCGTGATGGACCGTGTTCAGCACTGATGTCGAAACAGAATTCTAATAACTTCGGTGTTCGAGTTATGCTAACGCAGACTTGATTCAGCACAACGATCATGTGCTTTTCGATTAGATCAATCGATAGTGAAGATTCGCATGATCGAAGTAGGTTGAGCAATGGTTTAAACTAAATCAAATGAAGTGTTTCTTTTTATTTGTCTCGAGTTGATCAGAATTCAACATACGATTTGTTTGTGAAAGAGAAGTTCTTGTTGAGTTCGACTGAGAACGAATTCAAAGCAACGTAATTGATGATATTTAAGTTCAGGCGCATATTCAGGACAACTTAGCGACCAGACAAAAAACGTGTCAAGTATGGCTTCATCATTGAAATATGCGAGTATCGGACCGAGTTGCTCTTGACTAGCTACTTCATCAGTGAGTAATGTGATTGCATGTTGAAAATGTGAAAGAACACAACCGATATCATCTTGATCGATTAGTGATTTTTGAAAAATCGATAAGATTTGTTTCCAATGTTGCCGAAGAACCTGGAAAAGAGAAGTTTCAAAGGAGAAAATGTTCGGTTAGACGGCAGAATACGAACTGCAAGTTCAACGCTAATATCATCGTCAGATGATTCAGTATGAATAGATCGTTTCCAATGTCCAGTCATGATGAATGCGACAAGACATCTAGAGAATAGGATACGACGATTGATTGGAATAAATCATTGCATAGTTTTGATTTGCCGTTGAATACAATCAAACAATCGATTGTAAACGACAAATAAAAGAAGTTACTGAATGAAGAAAGGAAACTATGATTCAACGGTTCAAACGATATGAAATTAGTTGGCTTGGAGAAGAACGGGCATGTGCTCGTCTAGTTTTTTTTTCTTGACTTCTCGACCAATGAAAAGACTTTACCGAGTCTTTTTTTCCATGGTTTCAATTTTTAGTGACAAGCAAATTTATTTTCTTAAATAAAATGTTTTCAAAGATACACAAAATCTCTTTTGATTTCATTGAATTCTGAATTTTCACATATTTTCAAACATCAATGTATAGATGTCGCTCGTTCGGTTCATCGTTATATTTGTTATGACAAAATACGAACTCTACAATTGTTCTCCATCAAAATAACTTGAAGTTGCCACGGAAATGGACATTGACTAATATTAACAACCATTTCATATTTTGCCTTTGTTTGTTCATTCGTCATAAAAATCTTTCGATTATCGCAATCCAGAATCAGACTGATAATATCGTTTGTTTTCATATCGATTTTAGTAGTTGTATTAGTTTGAGGAATTCCACCTAACCAAAGAACATTATTGCTACTCCATCCATAAGTTGATCTACAGCTATACGAACTGTTTTGTAATGGTGCTGATTCTGAATTGATTCCAACAAACGTCCAACAGTTGGTTGATTGTTCAATACGCAAATGAATTTTGTGTCGACCTGAGGTATATTTGTCTTTTCCACGAACTTCAATATAACTCCCAGTGCCATCATTGTTAATGGCCAATTGTCCGTTCTCTGCAATTGTGACTTTGTTGTCTGATGTACGTTCAAATAAATCACCTTTACCAATCACAACAACGGATAGATCATGTACAAGTGGATTGGTACTTTGTTGATTGATGCGAAAGGTTGAAGGAGAAGTGAAATTACTCTTCAGTTCATCTAGTATTTTCTTCCATCCTTGGAGATCAGTCTCGACAAAACTATCTTCTTCTTGGCCTTTTTTTAAGTTTTCTGATAGACTTCGAAGATTTTTTGACATTTCCATTATATGTCCAGTGGCGTGTTTGAGTAATTCTTGTCTCAATTCATTTGCTTTCTGCTGAATTTTAACAATTGATAGTTTTTCCCATTCGTTAATTTCTTTCATTAATGGATGAGAATTAGGCTGTTCAGCTTGCAAATTAAGCGTATACTGTAATTGATCATGTTCGCTGATAACTTCATTCATTTCTTTCTCTAAAACTCGGCGATGCTCCACGAAATGTTTCGTACATAAAGCTTGTAAACAACCTTCGCAATTGGCGGTAGCCATTTGCTTGCATCCTTCGTTATATACGCACTGCTTTCGACTTGCCATACGTGTTGATCACAAAAGTAAAAAGCAAGAATAATATACAAATATACTCTTCAGTCAACATGAGAAAGAATTTTCGTTCTGTTTAAAAAAAAGTAAATTATAAAAAAACAGATGATTCATTTTCACATTCTTTTCTCCATTTCGAATCATTCAAAGGTGGGTAATACGAATAACAATACGGATTGACAGGTGGACTTATATGGGACGAAAGAGGGCCTTGCAATAGCAATTTCAATGTACCTATAATACTAACTAACACAAAAATAATAAGAAAAAGACGATCAAGTATCAAAGCAATAAAACGCCATTCCTCCGTAATCTAAAATATTTCGAAAAAGAAATAGAGAAAAATTTTTAATAAAAACTATATTCAACTACTTCTTTTTCATGTTTAGCATTTTCAATTTGTTCAGCAATATAAGTAATATGATCAGCCATCTTTCCAATAATCTTTCTTTGACGTTTGTTTTTTAATTTATAAATTGGATTGTACGTATCTGGGAAGCAAACGTATCGTCGAGGAGTAAATGGTCGTTTCATAAAGAGTATTTTCGGTAGATAATAAAGAAGAAATACTCGCAATCGTGGCGACGTATTTGCCGGTTCTTGACGACGAAAATGTGCATTTAATGTCATAATTGTTATAACAATTGAGAGATTGACAAGAACAAGAGTAAATAAAAGATATTGTCCAAGTAAAGGAACAACAATTGACGTTGGTGGTATAAGTTCAATTAATAATAAATAAAAGACAAGTAATGCAACGAGAATTGATATGGATAGAGTTATCTTTTTTCGACTATCGGATGGAACAAGAAAAACTAAAACAGTAAGAATCGAAATATTGATACACGGAATGAGAAGATTAACAGTATAGAATAATGATTTTCGTTGTAAACGACAAGTAAATGTCAAATCAAGATAAACTTCAGCACAACATGCATACACTTTTTCATGTCGAATAGCTTGAAGACCTGAGAAAAATCATCATCTTGTTTTTTTTATATTACAAACAAATTTCATCAATTTACTTAAAATATCCCATTCAATCGATGGTGTATAATCTTCAAGATCCCATCCACGTTCAATAATCGATGATTGATTATCAGTTAAAAACTGAAGATTAGCTAACGAACCATAATATGTCCATAGACCAAATTTCAACGTACAATTCTGTATATCAAATGGATAGTATTGAATATCAATGCTACAATATGATTTATAAATCATCGGTGGATTCCAATGAACTGTTCCATCGTATCGAATCTGCGCTTTCGATCTTGACGTTATCTGATAATCACCATCAGCATCTCAAATAATCAAATCAAAAGTCGATTTTCAATTGATTTAAAGAATAATTTTACTATTATAAAGAACAAGATCTGGTTTCCATATTAAATCATTCGGTATCTGTATCGATTCAATTCCACCGAAATCATCCGGTGACCAAACGAAACTTGCATCCTGCCATTCCTAATCGATCAAACATTTGCTCGAATTGAAAATATCCATCAGTTTAACTTACATGAAGTACGTAAACATGTGTTTGCATAATTTGATTTTTTTCGTTCTTTTAAAATAAAAGAAAAACAATTGAAAATCAAAAGAAAATATTTCCTATCTACATACAACATCTGCAATTTGAATGAGTTTAAGACCAAGCTTAACGGTGACAATATCAGAATTACTTTGGACTGGACGAATATCTTTATTATAATTTGACATTAAATATCTGAAAAGTCTTGTTGTTTCTTCGGTTTGAACGAAAATAATTAAATTCATAAATATCATCGATAAATACGAGATAATAATACGTGTCATTTGTATTTCATTAATGATTAGATAGTTTTCTTTATTAAACTATATTGTTTACATGAAACATGTCTTTTTCTATAGAGAAAAAGAACAACTGACGGCGTACACTATCGTAGAAAGAACATGCTTGGATGACACGAAAGAAGAAGAGAAAAAAGAAGAAGCGATGCATTAATCGGTCGTGCATGTAGTTTTATTGACTGAATTATTCATGCAAATACGGAATAGATCATATTTGAGAGAGAAAAAAACTAAACAAGCAATTATCGAAGCAAGAACTACTAAATACGATATCCTAAATTGATACATTCTAAATTTAGTTGTGTTCTGTGTATAATTAGGAAATGAAATTGAATAGGATGTTAGCCAACTGTTTCGGTCGTTTATAAATCAAGATCGTTTTTCTTTCGAATTCTCAAACGAAAAAAAAGTGAATTTTCATCGAACATGCTCATACAATTGCTTGTGTTCAGTTTATTTATTGATTCGATCGTATCGAAAACTAATCAACAGGATTTATCAATTGCAAATTATTCACATATTGCTTGCGTTAAACCATATTCCGAAAGAGAATTTATTTTTAATAATATCCAAGAAAATATTCTATCTTCCTATCAAACATTTCATAGTCGAAATTTAACTGTTGAATTATGTTTTCGTTTATGTCGTCGATGGATTGTTATTCTCAATCGTAATCATACGAATTGCATTTGTTTGTATACGGTTAGTGAAATCTATGAAATCAACGAACATCTCGGTGAAGTCACATCGATCGATCGTTGTTCAACGAATACATTCGAAATCTATTCAATTACCAAAGAACCATATATTTTATCATCATCAGGACCGTCCGATGATTGGTCACTTGAAGGTTGTTATTATCTTCATGGTATTCAAACTCATCATGCAAATCTTATTTTGCCAGATGTTAATCACACACAAGCATTGAGTTCGTGTAAAAAACATTGTGAAACAGTTCGTGGTACAAGTTATTTCTCATTTTTTCTATCGCTCAGAAAATATTGTTATTGTCTACCGATAAAAATCGGTGTTTCAGTAACAACCATCGGTATTCGAAAGCCATTAGTTCATTGTTCATTCTTACCTGAGATTCAAACAAGTTTTTCAAATTCATTCAATCTCTCTGAAATTCATGTCGATACAGTCGTTAAAATCAATCATCAACGTTATTGTCCAGCATCGTTTGTGTTCGATAGAAAATTCTATTTATGTCTTAAAGTCGTACTTAGGACAATATTTACGTCCTACAATAAAATTTCTTCGACAGAACGATGTTCACCATTATTAATCAAAACCGTCGAACAATGGAATAATCTCATGTCATTTTCTTCAATCTTACGCTCATCGACATATGTTTGGATTGATCAACGATCGACTTATCTCTCCGATGATTTATTCAAATCCCAAGCAGATTTATTTTCATCATCCATGGATATTTGTCTAATAATTAATCCCGATCAAACACCAATCTTTCAGCTTACTCTCTGTTCAAATATCCGTTTATTTACTGCCTATATTTTTTGCATACAAAAGCCCTATCATTCAGCAGCTACGGATGAATCTGATTTCAAAACAGACAAATCAATCCTTCCGATTTATGCAAATATGACTTGTCCTTCGAGATTTAATCTATTTGATAATGTTTGTTATTATGTCGATTCATCTTTTGTCTATACAAATCATCAAGGTGAACAAATTTGTTCGAATCGATATGCGAATAGTACATTAGTAACATTTCAATCTCATGAATGGGGAAATGTGAATACAACTCGATTTCTTGGTCGATTCGTTGATGATGCATTGATCGAATTTGTTTATTATCAATTAGAAAATCAACTTCGAATTGAAAATCCAATGAATTCAACAAATAAACATTGGTTAAGATTATTAATTCGCGATAAAAATATTTCAAATAGTTGTGTTTTACGATACTATGTTCGATCATCTGGTGCTTTTACTGTTCTTCATCGTTGTATCGATGGTGGTCATCCTGTTTGTCAAACCGATCCAATACCAGTTGAAATCAACATTGATTCTACAACAACAATTAGTCCAGATACAAGTACAACTTCAACAACAACAATTGAGATAATACTATCGAATGAAACACTTTCTGACGAAGATCTTATTGATAATGAAACTGATATTAATTCTCCATTTGCAATAAACAATGAAAAACAAACAATGAAATCGAAATATTCACGTTATATCTTTGTATTATTTACTATTGGTCCATTAATTGTAAGTTGCTTATTAGTTTTCGGTGTTGCACTATTTGTTAGTTACTGTCGACGAAGTCGTGGATCCTATTCAACTCAACGACGATCGATAAATATATTTCGTCGAAAAAAACGTTCACCTACACCAACAACAACGACTTCGACTGAGAGTATTTCGAATACACCTGCTGTTCTTTACAAACGATTGCCAACATCACCGCCAACGATTGCTATAGATGCTGATATGAACGAAGTTTTTGACGATAATGTTCAACTTTTACCAACAACATTTCATCAAATCAATACAAAAGAAAACATCATACCTGAAGAGAATGAAGAACCGATTTATGCAACTCTGAAACTTCCCAATGAAAAATGACGTCTTTTTTTCTCCAGAAATTCGAATTGCTTTTGCTTTATTTGCTTATGTCTTCTACTATATGAATAAACAGTCCTTTCAAAATCATAAATATTTACCTGGAAATCAGCAAATCTATTTAATCGATTCTATACTTTCTATGAGTTTTTGATAATTTATTTCGAAATAAATGCTAATACAGTAGAATTTAGTTTAGCAGACCTTTGAGGGTGTTGAGGGTGAGAGTGACACACCCATTCATGTTTATGTATAAAAACCTGTGACAAAACAAATCTGGCAAAGAATTTTTCTATATAGTTATCTTTTATTTCTAAATGGTTGACTATTTTATCAAATCTCTAGATCTCCTATGATTCTTTTTTATTCTTTTAATTTGTTTTAATTAAAAGAATCTAAACGTAACAAAAGATGTATGTTTGATTATGAAATCATGCCTCAAAGACTTCATTAAAAATTGGACAGAATGTTACCAAAAAGGTTTATTAGCACAATCCCTGTGAGATTAAAAATGTGAAACACAAAGTGACTTTGAATAGTGACATCTTTGTCTGAGATTATAATTCGCTTTTGTTTTAACTTATATTATCTTCGATTGATGACGATGAAATGAAGTGAAGAATAAATATTGCACCACAAATGTAAAATCAGCTCATTTGAATTTGAATTCTTCGGTGAAAGAATGTCGAACGAATTAGAAACAGTTAAACAACAATGGGACGATCAAGCTGGCGAGTGGAATCAATGGATTGGAGACGAAGGAGATTCAAATCGAAGAGATTCAAGTGATAGTTATCTTTGGAAATATATTGGCAATATCGATGACAAAGTCGTTCTCGATGCTGGTTGTGGAAATGGATATTTAACAGTTAAATTTGCACTTGAAACAAACGCCAAACAAGTTATAGGCGTCGATCTCTCTTCGTCATTAGTTCAATTAGCAAAAGAAAATCTTGATCGTCGAGTGATAGATATTGAACAACATCGAAAAGTTCAAGTCTATCAAGATTCAATTACTGAATTGAAAACAATCGAAGATAATTCTGTTGATTTAATTGTTTCCAATTATGTTCTCATGGATACACCGGATCTTGAATCTGTTGTGAAAGTATAATTTGTCTTTTTTCTCGAAATTGTCGATCTTTCAGAAATGAATAAGCTTTGTCTAGTCATTTGAACGTGTTTTGAAACCTTCTGGTCGAGTGGTTTTTATCATACTTCATCCTTGTTTTGATCGTGTGCCAGAAAAGGACGGAGTAAAACGAATGTTTGTATGGACAAAATCCTATTTCGACGAAACAGTCGAACAGCAAATATGGGGTCCATTCTGTTTGAATATGTACCATCGATCTTTGTCAGTCTATTTCAAAATGTTTCATCAATATGGTTTGACATTAGTCGATTTTGATGAGCCGAAATTTTATTCGAAATTACATGGTTATGATTTCACTTGTGCTGCTTTATTTCATTTTAAAAAATGAAAAAAAAAAGTTTTATCTGCTTTTGTTCGAATCGTTCGTTGATTCAGAATAAAATGATTCCCTATTGAATTGTACATTTGCATCAACCGCTTCTTTTCGACAATAATATCGAGTGAATATAAAAATAAATATACTCATCGAACCAACAACAATAAAAGACGATGGTACGACATAATATAATTTCTGACGAGTAAAAAGTGATGCTATTATAGATGTTGCATTCGAAGAACTATTCTGCATTTCTAATATCGTTGCTTTATATAAAGAAACAGTTGAAGTCTTCGATGATTTTTTGATGGTTTTATTATAAAAAAAATCATTTCTATTGGGTGTTATTATATATTTAGCCCATTTTTGATCATCAACAATTCGATTACGTGAAAATCGAATCATTGTTTCATTAACAAATGGATCTAGAAAATTTTTTGCCATTGAACCATAACTATGATTCGTTCTTGGTGCAATGAATGAAATAACCAATCGCGAATATAATGGCGAATCTTTACTGATAAATGATTTTAAATATTTAAATGTAATCTTTTCAGGATCGTAGTTTCGAAAACCGATTTCAAGTAGTTTGGGTAATTTAGGATTCGAATATGTTCGAAAAATAGCTTCAATTTCCGATGAATGTCTGTTGAAAAATTGTTCGAAAATTGTTTCATTGTAAAACATAAATGTAAGACAACGTGATACATTCCTACAGAAATTAAATACATGCCATACAAATATGTCAATATCGCAAACCAAACAATCGTTCACAGGTGAGTTTTTTTCATCTACATGAGACGCTACCGAGTCGCAACCCTTAGACATAACATATTTCGGCGAATGTGAATACATAAAACAACCCGGAAATAATACTAGATTCGTTACAGAAATTTTATTGAAAATTATTATTATTATGATTATTAATGTAGAAATAAATAAATGTTTCATCGATTTAAATCATGAATCGCTTAGTTACGATAAAAACGAAAACAATTTTCTATTTTATAAATCTTAGTTTTTCGTCTCAGAAAATAAAAGCATTGATAATACAGTTGACTAGTGAGAGAATAAGCACAAATCTCACTAAGAAAAGAAACAAACATTCCATTCGATTTGTTTGTTTTTTGTAGATGAGAAATCTATCTCTACAGAGAGATGATGATCAACAAAAGAGAAGAACCATTAGAAGAATATACATGTGAATATACGTGTCACAGAATAAGAAGAAAGAAATGTGAATTTCATTTGTAATCAATTACCTGAAAATCATTCAATCGAGCAGCATAAACTGAAACAAAGACATAAGCTTTATTTGTATGAGAATCATGAACAAAGAAAAAACGAAAAAGAGATACGATACGAGAGTAAATTGCAAATGAAGAATAGTACACAATAGACAAAAAAAACAGAGAGATGAGAGAAAATGAAACGAAACCATACTGTATAAATTCAACAGATCAACATTTTCCAGCTTCATTCAAATTAATAAGTAAGACGAAAGAAAGAAAAAGAAATAAAATTCACAGGGAGAGAGAAAACAAACGGACGGAGATTGTTGTTTTTTAAAAGGTTTCTAAACAAACAATGATATTAATAGTGTTCGAATGAGCACCTGCAAAGAGAAAGAGAGAAAAAAAAACGAAATCGATATCCAATTGGAATGATACTATATATCACAAACGTAAAAATTCAGTCGGATACATAGTAGGCGTACTGTTATTATTATAAAAGTAGAGCGTAGAAGGTGAAGTTAAAGTTGTTGTTTTACCAGTTAGATCTGCAGTTGTACCAGTAGTTGTTGTACTTGCACAAATATCATCTGATGCAGTTAGAAATATATACGGACTTGTATTTGTAGTTGTATGAGATGGATGAGTTTGTATTGTTGATAATTGAGTTGGACTTGCTGTTGTCAGTAGAGTTGCTCCGGTATTATTTGTCGTCGTCATTGGACAAGCTAAAGCTGTTGTATACGATTGAGTTAATTGATTTGCATTGATCATTGTTGCAGTTGGAGCTAAATAGATTTTTATTTGATTAGAAAAAAACCGGTTAAATCAATATTTTTCCGTTCTTACCAGAAAAATGTATAGCACCATTGCTCATTGCCGAGAGTGAACTCAATGAAGTTCCAGCAAGTGTCATGATCGGTGCTCCATATACACTCGGCATACTAGTGAGAAATCTCGTACCAATCGATATAGGATCATTGGAATTTTCACTTGAAGGTAAAATTGGATTTGTATAATCACGACTTTTATCATTGTTATATTTGACATTGAGTGATTGTAATTTAGAAAAATCGATTTGTAATGTACAACAACCATTGTAAATGTTTTGACCATTTAAACTCTAGAAATACTCGGAAATCAATATTTTCTTTTTTAGAATCCAAATTGTTTACAAGTTTAGCTGATTGAGCAGTTGCTGCGTCTTTCATTTGAATCAATCCTTGAAATTTATCTAAACAGAAAATCACCGATTACCAGACTATTCATTCATTCGTTGATTTTTTACCATTTTTTGTAAAAGTGATTATTTTCAAAACGACACCAAATTTATTAAAAATCTAAATCAAACTCTACTTTTCGAAGAAGAAAACCGATTCTCTCTACCTGATTAAATGTATCGACATTAACTGGATAAAGCATATTATTAACAACAACACGTAGAACACAATTTTGTCCGCCTGTTTGTCCAATTTCTTGTAAAAGACTAGCTGATTGTAAAGCAGCTTGTGCTTGTTGATTATTAGCATTATTCGGATCAGTTTTCAATTCTTGATGATTAGAAAATTGTACGAATATTTGCCGACCATTTAATAAAATTGGAATCGACGAAAAATAATCGGTCATTGCTTGTGCATGTTCAATACTGTCAAATTCGAGAAATGCCTGAAAGATTTCATCATGAAAACATTTCTGAGAGTGTCTTGAAAGTCAATCTACTTGATTCTTTTTTCGCAGATTAAGTACGTTCGTTATTTTTCCAAATGAAAGACCGAATTGAACAATTTCTAATTCACTTGCATCGATATTTCGTAAATGAACTTTAAAAAAAATCTGAATTCTTTACACAAAACACAATTTCAATCGCCACTAACCAACACGCGATGGAGCACTCTTTTCGATTCGAGCTTTCTTCGCTTCATTACTATCACCATTGACATTCGTATGATTCATACTATCTTCTTCATTCGTTGTTATAACATGAATTTTATTCGATGGTGACGACGGAAGATCATTGGAAAGTAAACGCTATGATAAAAAAAATGATACGAGAAAATCAATTTTCGCTTTCTTTTTTTCATTTGATTAATTGTCGAGTATATGTACCTTCATTGATCGCTAAAAAATACAAAAAAAATCATGCATAAGTATTCATCGACTTCTACTCAATTATTTCTTCATCAAAAAAATTCAAGTAGTATTTCTTTCTCCTTTTCTCGTCTCGTTCTCTTACTTTCAATCATTCGTTCGTTCTTTTCTCTCTAGTCTTCTCTTCTTTTTCCATTCTTTTTCTTTATTTATCGGATTTTTATATTATGATTATTTTTATTTTTATTTTTATTAGAAGTGCAATGAATTGTTTAGAAGTATTAGCTCTCGGTTATTATTTGATCAATAGAGAACAAAAGAAAAAAAACGAAAGATTGTTGTTAGATGAGAAGAGAGAATCGAGACATGATGTTCATTCGTTTGTTAGAAGCTTATTCTAATCATACAAAACAAATATACAAATAAAGGGTGTCGTCTCTATGCGGTCAACCGATCGAAACAAGAAATTACTGTGTGCTCTCAATGTTTTTTAATTTTTTTTAATCATAATAAAACATGCATATCCACTTGATGTGAGAGAAGGCAACGTACGCACCTGTCGTTCTATTTCTTTTTCTTTGCAGATTCATACGTATAAATCATAGTTTTACGATTGTGTAGAAAAAGAAAGAACTATGGATTTTTTTTCTTCAGTGAGATTAATCTTGTGATCATAAAAGAGAGAGAGGAAAAGAATGATGCATGCCGACAGTAATAAAAAAGAAACATCGTCAAGTGTGTGTGTGTGTGTTTATTAAACTTATCGTCTCGTTATTGAAATCTTAATCATTGATAATGAATAATATTCGAGATTTTCAAATAAAAGATCGTGATCAAAGCGAAGGTTTAGAATTCATGTCGAAGAAAGAAAATCGCTCAACATACGGTCGGAAACGAGGTCTCATTTCTTATTCTTCCGACTCGAGGATCTTCTTGTTGACACAAATATACATAAAACAGGAAGGAAAAAGAATAGTTCACATATACACACATTTCTATCATAATCATAACATCCATTAAGTACTCACCATTAAAAAAAATAAGTGTTTTTTCCCTGTCGTTAACTATACTTTACGTTTTTTTTCTCTCTCTCTCTTTGTCTTTGTAATCAAGAAATTGAGATATAGAAGAAGAAGAAGAAGAAACTTGCGCTGAAGAAAGTGTTTCGACAGAGAAGAAAAAGAAAGAAGAAAAAAGTGTATCTGTTAACAAACAGTTTAAACTTTGATGAACTATTTAACAAAAAAAAATCAGATCAAAGTATCGATTGTCGTTTGTTGAAATTCCAAATAGAGAAAATGAGAAACATATTCGGAGTGTTTGTTTTCAGTCAATTTTTACATTTGCATAATCGATCTGATCGTCAAGCATTACACATAGGAAGAGATTATATTTACGAATGTAGATAAGGCATATCGAACATCTCATTCTGCATACGAATTTTTCTCTTTACTTACGATCGATTTCAATCGTAGCTCGAATTGAAGTTTTGTTCGTTTGCAATATTTCTATTGATTCATTTTATCATTTAATCCGAATGAAAAATAGAATATATATATAACCACGTAGAGAGAAATGATGTTAATATATAAAAGCAAAATGTTAGAACTAACTCAATTTTATTATCCTCAGACAAAAAAAAGAAGAAAGAAAGAAAGAGAAAGACAGACACAGAAAAGAAAAAAAAAGTAAAATAAAAAAAAACGAGACACAGAAAGAGAGACAAGACTATGGTATTCTTTTTTTGTTCCTGTTCTTCCGCCTGCATTTACTCCTGTGGATCCGATTTCAACAGAAACATACCTTTAAATAAAATAAATTGCCAGTATTATCCGTAGCTGCTGTCGAATACATTGTCATACTAATTCAATGTTCGAATGTCTACAAAAATTTTTCAACAACAGTTTTATTCGAATGATTATAAGAGACATAGAGAAGCAGAGAGAGAGAGAGGACATGTTTGGCCTACACAAACATAAGGCAATAGGAGACGAGAAAAAAGAGAATGAGATGTATACTTATATATGTATATATATATCGAACGAATAAGACAATAAACCGAAGAGCAAGCAAAGAAGAAGAAGAGAGGAAAAAAAGGGAACTTTGTGTACAAATGGTGGTTATAATAATGAAGACAAAGGAGGATTAGTAAATAAAAAATGCTTGATGTGTATACGAACTACTACGATTACTCATCTTTCAATCAACATTGAAATGAAAATATGTCTAACTGACATGAACGCCGCCATCGCCTTGTGTCTTTTTCGTACATTCATCCGAGATGAGATGAAGAATTTGCATTAAAAAAAATATGATAATTGTTCAGTAACAAAAGCACGTTCTTATTTCACTCGATATGTATTCTCATTATCAACTAGTAAATTTCTTTTTCTTTTTCAAATCTACTCTTCATCTCTCTTTCGTTATCTTTATAATTTCATTTCTGTGAATGTTAACTTATGTTGAACTTTATCAATTGTATTAATTGACTGAGGATTAAAGTGAAAATACATGAACATTTCGATTGATCAAGCATCGTGTGATATGAAACAATTGAGATTTAATTACTCTGCATTCAATATCGAATTGTGAGTCTTGTTAAAAAAAAAACATGTCAAGATTATATCAAACAATCACAGAAACGATTCCATACGACATACTGATAAAATCAAACGAATTTTTCTATTAAGAAATCACTCGAGTGCTCATTATACAAAGTAAACCGAGAGAAATGTGTTGTTTGCATTAGGAACAGGAAACGATAAATTTTTATGAAACATAGTCATACTACTGCAAAATGTTGACCTCTCGATTTTTTTAAATCTTAACTGAAAGAGCGTGTGCCAAAAGCTCTCCTACAAAACTCAATATAAGATGATCGTTTCAGTTTTTCAAATATAGACATTGAAGGCTCAAATGCATGTTCTGCGTAGTGAATTTTCGACTTTTATATCATGCTCTTTTTTCAGTTTGAGCTTAATTTCTCTGTTAATAATTTCAACGGGATCAAAGCTTTTTTTAATGAATTCTAATAGAATATAATGTCAGATACATAATCTTCATCAAAAACTGAATTAAAAAAAACATGTAGCTAAGAGCGGTTCGAAAAAAATTCTCGTGTAGAGATTTCTAATAAATACTTTATCTAATTTAATTCAATGAAAGTTTTCCAATGATATTCCAATGTTCAACTAATCGAACACGAACTAATCAATAATCTTTATTCAACGAACCGCCTCAAAACGCCGGTTAACCGCATTCAACCGGGGTTAACCGCGGTTCTTTTTCTTCATACTTTTTCATTTGTAACTGAACAAATATTTTTTAAATCTTAGAAAATTGTCAGATTTTAGTCGAAATTGCGCCTTCCTATATTTGTAAGCGTGCTGAAGCCGCTGGTGCTAGCCACATCAGCTAATTTTGCTTAGTTTTCGAGTTTGGATTTAATTAAAGATGACGCTATAAAAAATAGTCATTAGTTGTGTTCGAACCTATAACGACGAATTTTAAAGATATTTGTAAAACCTTTTCTAACACATCAGAAACTTACTTTTTCGGTTAAAATGAACATTATCATGAGATTTTCCAACGAAATCGTGAAAAAGTCAGTGAAAATAATGGCACAAAACGAAAAACCGATTTTAACCGACGGTTTTTTAAGCAACCGGCGGTAACCGGCGGTTTTACGAAAAAATCGAGAACATGGGCTATCAAACCATTTGGCAAACAAAAACAATTTCGAATATTTATCATTCGTTCAAATTATTTTAATTATCATTTATACTGTTGAAATCATTATATTCGTCTATTTATCTACACCTATTGCCAATAAAACCTTTCATGAAATATCATCGAATGAAAAAA
>ERZ778024.244-NODE-244-length-110497-cov-141.171284_pt1 | contig 110497 bp, 108 predicted proteins | sample MGYA00375754_ERZ778024 | MGnify/ENA primary metagenome ERZ778024 (study PRJEB29350, sample SAMN05389827) | bioreactor metagenome | isolation source: Thiocyanate bioreactor | place: South Africa: University of Cape Town | collected 2014-02-18 ...
ATTGGCTGTTTCAATAACTTGCCATAAAAAGTATCGTTAGAATAACCGTATATTTTGCGTATTTTTTCGTTACTAAAGCCAAGTATAGATAAAGTTGTAAATTCTGGCATGTCACCTATGTTTACGGAGAGTTCAGAGATAACAGATCTACTCCTTGGTCTTCCAGCAGGATTATTAGATTTCCTCACATTCCCCTCCGTTAACTAAATTTTAATGCTTACACAATGACGCAAGTGACGCACTTTTAATCCTAATATTATAAACATTTATCATAAGTAAAAATAATATAATTTATTTAATTAAAAAGTTGCGTCACTTGTGTCATTTATTCTGAATGATTTGCTAATAGCATTATATTAGAAAGCATCCTGACTCCATTAACACCTCGTTTAGGTTTAACTCCAAAATGATATAATCTGTTAGTAAAATTATTACGATTATATTTGGTATTTATACCATTATCACTACACCACTTTAAGTATCTTTCGTATACTAATTTAGATACAATAATTCCTCCACCTACTTTACAACAATCCTCTAAAAATTGTTTAATATGGTCATTATTAAACTTCCAATCTTCAGTAGCTTTTGTTGAGGATGCAGGTACAATAAAACTTTCTCTTCTCAACAAATTTATTAGAGCAGAAATAACGAGATTAAATATACCAGGGATTTCTGATTCAAGTTCTTTGGAAAGATTAGGGTCTATTTCATCAGGCTTAAATGTTCTATTAAATGTCACTGGTATTATTCTTCTATAAATAGCATCGCTATAATCTTTATTGTAAGGTAAATGATTAGTAGCAAATATCAATGTAGCAAAAGGTTTACATTCTATTGGATTTATAAATTTTTTCTCAATAGTCATGATCTCTCCAGAGCTTAAAGCTTTGATTTCTTCATCAGGTAGTTTTTCTCCTTCAGATATTTCCGCAACAATATTCGCAAGTCTACCATTTAATTGTGCTTTTTGAAATTTATTTGATAATGATTGCATGGATACAGAAGAACAATTACGATTACCTAATAAACTTTTTATAACATTTAGAAAAACAGATTTGCCATTGCATCCTGACCCTACCAGAATAAAAAAACGTTCTAAAAAACAATCTTTAATCAGCGTATATCCTATCATTTCTAATAATAAATTAATTTTATCATCTTTATCTTCATCATAATAGAAGATTTCTTGCAAAAACTTTTCAAAACGAGGAGCAGTCGCATATGGATCGTAATTAATATCAAAATAAATAGTGTTATAAGTAGTTTTTGTAGGTTGTGATGATATGAAATTATTTGTATCCCATTTTAAATATAAGTTTTTGAAAGTTAGATCTAAGATATCCTGATTAAACTTAATGTTTTGATTATATAATCTCGATTTCATTATATCCAAGATTGAATCAATTTTGCTTTTTAATACACGTAAATGCTTAGTTTGACTAATAATTATTTGTTTAATTTCTCTGTCTTCTTTAGACTCCCATCTATTGAGATTAAATATATAAAATGAATTATCGGTATAAATAATATTATCCTGCCCAATTATATTAATAATATACAATGAAATACTTAGCTCATCTCCAAGAATCTGATACCATTTATTCCTTAACTCCCTTAGATTATCTGTAGCATTTTGTTCGCAATTCCACATAAGTTCATCTAAAGACAAATCACATCTTACAGCTATGTTTCTCAATATCGTTCGTTGCTGAGTTATTGTTAAATAGTCTAAATCAAGAATAGTGTTAGCTAGCGTATATAATTCTTGCTCATCAAAGATATTATCAATTATTTGCTTGATTTCTTTTATAGATAGTTTACGTTGGATACTAATAATATCCATGTTTGCTGCGATATTTTCTGGGGAAATGCCTGCTGCGAAGGCATTTCCAATATCGTATCCTTTTTCTACATTAAATTTGTTTGTTAATTGCATTGTAGTTCTCCTAGTTTTTCAGTTTTAATAATATAAATTTGCAAAATATTTTCTTTTAATAGTAAGTCGATAACTTTTTCACAGTAATTAATTCCTGGCTCATCACAGTCATAGCTTATGTAAACAGTTCTTCCTTTTAAAGCACTCCAATCAGTTTTATCGGCTGCATTACTACCTCCTGAAGATGTTGTTGGAATAAAATTAGGAAATAAATGTTTTGCAGCTTCAACAGTTTTTTCTCCTTCTACTATTAAGATAGGTTTTTCAGGGCAGCGTATAATTTCCTCAAGATTATAGAGAGGTCTTTTAAAGTCAGGCCATTTACTCATCCAGGCGTCAGTGCTGTTTAGATGCTGACCATATACGTAAGGTAAAATACTTTTTTTTGGTTTGCCACTTGAGGAATCTATATAATCCCACCTACAAACATAAAATACTGTAAAGCCTTTTTCGTTGGTATAGGGATATATTATGTCTGGTTTTGTTTGATCTATGATATTCTGAAATGGTAAGGCATTTTTTGGAATTTCATGATATATAAACTTTATCTCATTCATAGTTTTTCTCCTATTAACTTTAATAATTCTAAAAGTGATTGTTTTTGACTTATGCCTTTGATATAAGCATATAAAGATATGATGTCTCCGCCTTTATCATTTGTTGCAAAATCTGCCCATTTACCAGTGTGTATATTAATTTTAAAAGATCCTAGTTTTTGATCATATCTAGTTGGATTAGTAGATATATACTCTGAGCCAACTTTTTTCCCATGAGGAAGTATTTGTTGTAAGAGGCTGTAAATACGAGGCTCTAACTTAGATTTTCCTTTGCTAAAAATATTCATTTGTGAAAGATTAAATTTTTTCATAACCCCTCCTAATTAATATTTTCTATTAAAGATATGATATCTTCAACTTTCCAGGCGGTAGTGCGTGGACCTAATTTTACAGATTTAGGAAAGCGGCCTTGCTTAACACCCAGCCACCAAGTTGATTTACTGACAGGGTACATTTTTAGTACATCAGGTAGCCTGATAAAACCTAAATGATTTTTTAATAGCTTTTTATTCACGGATATAACCTTTGATAAAATTTAAATAAACGTAATCGGTTTTTAAACCTACTTTAATTTATTAGTTTTTTTAAAAGGTAGATCAATTCAAGAAATTCCAAAAAATATTAAAAATCAATTTTTTTATTTTTTGGAATTTTTCAAGTGTTGCTGTTTCTCTACATATTAGAATGAAAATTAATTTTTGGAATTTTTTTACAAAATGGATTTATTATATATGTATCTAAAGAAGTTTTTCCACATTTCAAACTTGGATAATCTCGAACTAAAAGATTATATAAATCATCTCTAATTATAGATTTATGAATTTTTCCTTTTGGTGATATAAGCTTTAGACTTTCTTTATTTTTAAGTTTATTAAACGATTCTATGGCAATATTTAGATACTCTTCTATGGAGTAATTTTCGCTATCAGAAATGTTACCTTTTAAAATTTCAGTAATAAATATTTTCCATATTTTAATGTATTTATTTTTAGGGCGTCCTTGTGATTTTGATTTAGTAGGATTAATAATTATTTTAATATTGGAATATATAGATCTTGCAAGTGATGCAGAGGAATTTTGAACACTAATAGAACCAGAATTTATTATACCTTCTAGTTGTATTTTATTTAATATTACGGGGTTCCTTGATTGGTTAATAAATGCTTTTATAGATATTTTTCCATATTTCGTATATTTAACTATTATCTGAAATTGAGTTTTTATATTATCTATCAAATTTTCATTATCTTCATTGGTATTTATGAAGTTGTGAAATTCAGTTAATAAATGTTCCTCTCCAAAGTAACTCATTGCTTCCTTTAACGTGTATTCCTTTTCTGTATATTTTATAGTTTTATTGAATGAATTGTTTGGGAAGTACGTATAAGGATTCCCCCAAAAAGAAATTTCATTTGGGAAAATAATATTATGGGAATATTTATGAATACTTTTTTTCATATGTCTTTCTAATCTTATCCAACTAAAAAAAGTTGATCTGGAAATGTATATAATTTTAGTTAATTCAGATAAAAATTTTTTTATTTCACTTTCTAATGTAATTGAGCTTATGCTCTCAATTAATATTTTGCTTTGTTGAAAATATTCAAATTGAATCTTCACGAAATATTTAAAATTTATTACTTTATCGAATTGACTAATTAGGGCTTGAGGAAAATAACTTTGGATGAATTTGTTATCATTAAGGCAGTTATTAATATAGATTATAATATCTTCTATGTAGTTATTTACTAATACACCATGTATAATTGGATTAAAAAAATTCTCACCATTTTCAATTAAATTGAGGTAACAATCTGAGCTAGATTTCATTTCCAGTCTATCAAATTCAAACTCAGAATTTAAAAAGCGCCCCAAAAGTTCTTCTGCTATATGATTTATAAAATCATTTCTATTAGTTTCTTTTGCAATTAAGGTAGCTATATTATAAATTGAAAGGGAATTGTTGAATTCATTTTGCATTTATTACTCATTTTATAATTTAAAACAATTTACTTAAATAATCTGCCCACCATTGCATCATTGTCCTGCGCTCAGGCAGATATTGAGCGTGGTTATAACTTGCTCTAACTTTATTTCTTTCAGCATGTGCAAGTTGTCTTTCAATAACATCTGGTCTAAAACCATGTTCATTTAAGATTGTTGATGCAGTAGCTCTGAAGCCATGTGGTGTCGCTCTACTATGATAACCCATGCGATACATAGCGTATAAAAGAGTGTTTTCGCTTATATAGGTGAGGGGATTATTGCGATTAGGAAAAAGATACTCTCTATTTCCATTTATAAGTTTAATTTGATCAATAAGATCAAGAGCCTGATTTGATAAAGGTACAATATGAAGTTCGCGCATTTTCATTCTTGCAGCAGGTATACGCCATTCTTTTTTTACAAAATCTATTTCTTCCCATCTTGCACCCCTTAATTCAATGGTTCTAACAAAGGTGAGAAGTAATAATTTTAAGGCTAGTTTTGTTTGATATTCGCCATCATATTCTTCTATTTTTTCTAGAAATTCAGGTAGTTCTCTTGCATCAAGTCTTGCATAATTAGTTTTTTTACGGCTCTGTAGTGCACCTTTTAAATCAGTTGATATGTCTCGTTCAGCTTTACCAGTCGCTACGGCATATCTGAAAATTTGCCCGCAAGTTTGTCTAGCTCTTTTTGCAATATCAAGTGCCCCACGTTTTTCTATTTCTCTTAGCACTAATAGTAATTCAGGAGCTACTATATTATTGATGGGTTTAAATCCAATTTTTGGAAAAATATCTGCTTCTAATCTTCTAAGTACATATTCCGAATGTCTTGCAGTCCATGCATTTACCTGTTTTTGATGCCATTCCCTTGCCACTAATTCAAAGGTGGTCTCTGAATTTAGGTACTTTTTCAGCTTTTCTTCCTTTTTTGCAGAAGAGGGGTCTATATTTTCAGATAATAATTTCCTTGCTTGATCTCTTTTTTCTCTCGCTTCTTTTAAAGATACTTCTGGATAAACCCCAATAGCTAATCTTTTTTCTTTACTGGCAAAACGGTACTTTAAACGCCAGTACTTGCTGCCATTAGGCATAATTTCTAAATATAGACCTTTTTCATCAGAAATTTTACGTGCTTTTTCGCTAGGTTTCGCATTTTTACAGGCTGAATCAGTCAGCATGGGGGCATTTCTCCTATCCAAGAAAATTTGTGCCCCCATTTGTGACCCCAAATGCCCCCGGATGTTATTATACGTCATTAAATTATATTGGACGATAATTTACGGTAAGTGGTGCTAAATGTCAAGGATTTTGGGACTTTATTGGACTTTAATAAATGTCAAATCTGGCGGAGAGAAAGGGATTCGAACCCTTGATACGTTTTCACGTAAACACGCTTTCCAGGCGTGCGCCTTAAACCGCTCGGCCACCTCTCCATGTAGTATATAGTTAAGTCTTTATAATTCTGGTATGCGTCATTTCCTCACTCACCTAAGTTTGACTCAGCTTCGCTCGTCATTCCTGTACCATAATTCAAATACTTTAACTATAGTTATTTTATTTGAATTGTGTACAGCGTCGCTTACTCAATCATGTAGGGTTTACTACACTTCTTTCGTTTGCCTCTTGCGCCTAAATAAAATTAAAAGACCATATGTTTCTAGCAAATTTTGCGCTATTTGCAATAAAAAACTATATTTGTTTAAATTCGCCCAACTTTATCTGGAATTTGCGATCAAAACTACTAAGAAGGCTATTATTATGCGTTACAATTAAAGCCGCAAGACCCATTTCCTTTACAGTATTTTTCATAAGCTTAAATACATGATCTGCTGTTTCAGGGTCAAGGTTCCCGGTAGGTTCATCAGCAAGAATGAGGGCAGGGCTGTGTATTAACGCCCTTGCAATAGCTACCCTTTGCTGCTCACCCCCAGATAACTGGTTTGGATAGTGGGAAGCTCTGTGAGGAAGCTCTAGCATTTCTAGCAAAGATTTAGCTTTGGTAAATGCGTCATTTTTTGAGTAATTAAAATTGATAATAAGTGGCATTGCAACATTTTCAATTGCTGAAAAATCTTTAAGTAAGTTATGAAACTGATACACAAATCCGATTTTATGACCCCTAAGATAAGTCTTTGATTTATCGTTATTTTTTTCAAGTTTAGAGCCTGCAATAATCACATCGCCTGAATCTGCATCATCGAGAAGTCCTGCAATTTGCAAAAGAGTTGTTTTACCACACCCAGAAGGACCAACTAAGCCTGTAAACTCACCTTTTTCAATAGATAAATTTACATTATTTAAAACTTTAATTTCAAGACCAGGCTGAATATATGATTTTGATATATTTTGAAGTTCAAGTGCTATATTAGTCATTGCGTAATGCCTCCCCAGGGTTTACCTGTGATGCTTTAAATGCTGGGAATAAGGTTGAAATTATGCTAAGTCCGAGGGTAATAAATATAATTCTTCTGACATCGTTATAATCAATTTTAGCCGGTAAGTTATTAAGGTAATAAACTACAGGGTCAAATAGGCTTACCGAAGTTATAGATTCTAAAAAGTCTTTGATAGTATTAATATTTTTTACAAACCCAATTCCAAGAGCAACACCTGATAAAACGCCAAATGCACCCAGTATAAAGCCCATATATACAAATATTCTGACAATGGTAAACCTTGATGCTCCAATAGTACGAAGAATGGCGATATCATATTTTTTATCATTAACAAGCATATACAGGCTTGAAATAATATTAAATGCTGCTACCACTACAATAAGTGTGAGAATCAGAAACATTACAGCCCTTTCAATTTCTAAAGCTGATAAAATTTGGGCATTTTGATATTGCCAGTCTTCCACGTAAAATTTGCGTTTTAGCAAATTTGCAACATCTTTAGTAAGCATAGTTGACTGAAAAGGATCATGAATATTAACCTCAATCTGCGAAATCATATTAGGCATTGAAAAAAGCCTTTGTGCAGACTCCATATGCATAAATAATAGCGCACTATCAAACATGTATGATCCAGAGCGGAATATTGCCGCAACTGTCATAGTTTTAAAGCGCGGAATTGAACCCATAACAGTTTTAGTAAGCCCTGAAGTTACAACTTTAATATCATCACCTACATTTAGACCTAAGTTTCCTGCTAAGCCTTCGCCCACCATAACTGCATTATCGTCATGCAAATATGCCGATAAACTTCCATCTACTAGATTATTTGTTATAATATTCTTGCGTTTTAGGTCGCCATTTTCAATGCCCCGAATTAATGAACCTGAAGCTTTGGAATTAGTAGTAACCATTACTTGCTGCTCTATAAGAGGGGTAATCTCTTTGACTTCTGGCATTTTTTTGAGATCATTTAAATATTGATGATAATCAACAATACCATTGGATGTACTTTTAACAGTTATATGACCCGAAACACCAAGAGTAATTCTTGTAAGCTCCTCACGGTAACCATTCATAACCGACATTACTACAATTAATGTAGCCACACCTAAAATTATTCCAAGCATTGCAAATGATGAAGTTATTGATATAAATCCGCTTTTATGTTTGCTGCGTAAGTATCTGAAAGATATGTAAATTTCGAGAAAAAACTGTTTCATATGTAATAAATTTTCTGATTATCAAATGAAAATAGCAGCTTTTTGGAATTATACAAGAATTCTGTACAATGTGAATTTATTATAGAAAATTAATTTTTAATGTTATAATAATATTTGTATATTAACTAAAAATTTACGGTTAGGCTATGTCAAAAGGAACAGAGTATAGTTATATTTATCGCCTAAATAATAATAAAGATTATTCATTGCTGTCACATAGCTTGTCTCAAGAACTGCATCATAGTTTTGCTATTAACGGGGAAATTACAAATCATGATATCGATAAAGTCTTTATATTTGTAAAAGCTGTAGCATTACTTGATATAAGTAAAGAAGATATAAATCATCAGGAATCAAGCTTTGATCGCTCGCAATTTAAAAGTATGCTCAGTATAATTGTAAATGACAAGAATCTAAAACACGATGATAAAATCTACTCAATTGGTAAGCTTCTTAATACGTCTAAGGCTGTCTTAGGTAAAGCAGATAGTAACGTGATTATGCATAATTTTACTCATAAAGAATTAATTAAACAAGCAAATGAATATCTTAGAATATTAATTAAAAAATATGGATATTCTCCTGAATGTTTATTTCATTTAATGTTTTTAAGTATAGGTACAGGGTCATTTTTAGATATTGATAAAGAGTTTACAGACTTTATAAAGTGTGTGAAATATTATGAGCAAAAACCAGAGTTATGCAAGGAAGATCCTTATAAAATCTTTAAAAATGAAATTGAAACAAACGAAGTAATATGTAGAAAAGTACTTAAAAAGCAAGGCTTGGGAATTTTTCAAAATTTTAGTTTGGAAATAGATGCGGATATAACATTACTTCAAATGCTTAGTGTTTTAAAAAATAATGACCTTATAATGGATTTTAATAATATAAAATTTCTTCAATTACACGTTCTCAATAAATATTCGGGAGTGAACAGACAGGAAATCATCAGATATTTTATTAAAAGTAAACAGCTAACTTTAGAAGAGTTAAATTTTGAGAGTTTATTAAAAAACGACAGTCAATTTTTTTACAATGAATTTCATAAAATGCTATTTTATGTGATGTTTATTGATTATGAAGGTAAAAAATATGCATCAGATAAAGAAATACAAAATTGGCATAAGATATACTTTAAAAAGTGTTGCGAACATCTAGCATATATAATAAAAAATTTCCTAGCTAAAATGGTAGAATACGACCAATATTTGAAGCAACCCAGAGAAAAAGTTGTTCTCGTTTATCAACAAGATCCATACAGTGCATGTATCAAAGATATTAAAAGATATAATGAAAATATTGAATTCGCAGAATTTATTCTAGATAGAAATGGAATAATAATATCTGATGAGTACATTGGTATAAGAGTTCCTTTAATTCTAATGCAGATGCTAGATATTATAAGGCAAAAGCAGTTTGTATCAAATATTCAAGATATTAAAGCCATCAAAATAATGATACTAGATACAATGGCAGCTGCTGATCGTACTGAATTAATTTCATATTACCTTGAAAGTGGTCAGTATAATTTAGTTAAAGAGTATTTTGAGCATTATATTCCTCAGATTGCTGAATATAACTCATTATTATTCTGTGAAATTTTACTCTATACATTTTATTCCAAGGACAGTTCTTTTTTGCTCAAGGCTTTTGAATGGTATAAGACTACAAATCTTATGAAAAGTATATATGCTCATCTAAATCTTATGAGCGCAAAATTTATAAATTTTGCAAGTGAAATAGATGGTCTTGATTATCCAAGACATTTAGATAACGCTATAGATATAGTAATATTAATAGATAAATTATTCGATAATTATAAACTCCATCAATTTAAATATTATTTATCATCAGGACTTAGTAACGATCATAGAATTTTGTATAATTTATATTACGCTCTTAAAAATAATAGTGAAGAATTAATAATTTCAGCAGTTAATAACTTAAAAAGAGTTAAAAACCAAAAAACTCTAGATGTGGTTTTAAAAAATATGAGAAACCATATAAATGCGAAGAATGCTAAATATGAAGTAGTTGAGGTTTTAATAAAGTTTCTTATCAATAATGAGCATGAGGAAGTGGCAATAAATTACATAGAGAAATATGTTAAAAAAAACAGACAAATTTTTCAAAATCTTATTTTCGTAAATGAAAAGATCAGTTTTCATTTTTTTGAAAGATTACATAAAAATTCAGAAGAAACAATATTGTATGAATTGCTAGATGCCTATTATCAAAAAACTGCTTCTTATAAAGCACTTGGAATGAAAATAATGTATTTAAGTGAAAATGGTAGGTTTGAAGAGGCACTTGAGATTGTTGGTCAGTTAAAAACATTATTTCCAAATGATTTTATAGGTACAAATTTTGAAGTAAGGCTTTATATGCATTTCGGAAGAGTGAAGGAAATTAGCTTAATGATTGATAATGGTTTGTTATCCGAAATACAAAATTTGTCAAAAGATTTACAGGAAATGTACACTGTAAAAGAAATATTGATATACTCTTATAAATTGTTTTTTAAAAATAAAAAGCTTTATTACTGCAAGCAAATTATTGATATAACAAATGAAATGTATGGAAATTTGCCAGAACTTGAAGATTATGATCTACTTAAAACTTATGCCAGCGATTTGCTCGAAAAATATTCCAGTTGTGATAGTAAAACCTACTTAGACCTTTATAAAGATTTAAGAATGTGTGTATCAAAAAATGAAAAATATGGCAGGATATTAGTAGGTGATTTTAGAAGTTTTGAAGAAGAGAATAGTAAATATACTAGCGTAAACAAAAATTATGTGGCGCATTGTAATAATTAATCGCTGTAAACAGCAAGTGCTTCACTTTTCTTTACTTTGCCTTGTAAAAAGCTTTTGCCAGGGTCAACTAAAATTCTTCCCTTCATTGCTTGTCTTCCTAGTAACATCTGGTACTTCATTTTAGTACGGTCTGCTAAAGTTATTTCTATTGGCCAGCTTTTGTTACCAATTGTTAAATGAGTTCTCACTACATATCTAAGGCTTTTATGTCCGCCAGAGTCAGAGACTGTACGTTTATCTACAACCTTAGCTTCACAGCTTACTTTTATTTTTGATCCCTGAATTGGCTTTACGTTGAATTTTACCCAGGTTTCCCCATTTTGTTCAAATTCTTTGATAGTTTTAGTGCCGATAGAAGAGGTTGTAGCACCTGTATCTACTTTTACTTTTATGCGTGGTATCCCTAAATTTTCAAGACTCACCCACTCTTGCCAACCTACTTTTATTTTCTGTTTCATAAATATTACTCATAAGTAAATCTCATAAAAAGATTATAGTAAATTTTGTCTATTTTAGGCAATAAGTTTTTGAAAAATATGGTATTTTTAAATAAGTTTGGACTTGATGTATATTCTATATGCGCCTTCACCACCAAGGCTTCTTTCTGCTGTAATATAGTTTGTTATAATACCTGATTTTTTAAAGCCTTCTAACCAGTGTTCTATATTTTGCTTAATTTTTCCTTTAAATTCGAATTTCTCATTCATGCCTTTGCCACAAATTGCTATAACGCATTTAACACCACTAGTACTGGCATCAATTAAAAACGATTTTAAAGTCAAAAATGCTTGCTCTGTAGTTTGCCCATGAAGATCTATTGTGCGTTCAACATCTCTTTTGCGTAATTTTTTAGCCTGTTTTTTTGTATAACTTATTGTTTTATCGAACAAAATGCCAAATTCATCTAAAGTAATCTCTTGTATTTTGCTTGTTCTTACTTTATTAGAAGTAGCATAAGTCTTTGAAACTTTTGGTTTTTTATTAATTTTTTTTACGGATTTAGTAAAATCCTTCCAATTTTCATCAGTCATTTAAGTTTTTTTTAAATTTTTTACACTATAGGGCTTGAGAAATTCTAAACAAGTTATTATAATATATACAGGAAAAAGAGGAAAGAAAATATGTCTCTGATTATATCTAATTCACCAGTAGATCAAGCAAGTTTAAGTAGCTACCTTGACAGAATTAAGTCAATTCCTACTCTAGATCAGGAATTAGAGCAAGAACTTGCAAGAAAAATGAACGAAGAAAAAGACGTTGAAGCTGCACAAAAGCTTGTAATGAGTCATTTAAAGCTTGTTGCAAAGATTGCTTTCGGATATCGCGGCTATGGTCTGCCCATTATCGATATGATATCAGAAGGTAATATAGGGCTTATGCATGCTGTTAAAAAGTTTAACCCGCAACTTGGTTTTAGACTTTCGACTTATGCAACTTGGTGGATTAAAGCGTCTATTCAGGAATACATTTTAAAAAGCTGGTCATTAGTAAAAATCGGTACTACAACCGCTCAAAAAAAGCTATTCTTTAGCTTAAGAAAGGTAAAATCGGTTATTAGCAAAGCAGAAAGTGGCTTTTTAACTAATGCTGAAATTGATGAAATTGCAAGCAGGCTAGACGTTACTAGTGATGAAGTCCGTGAAATGGACATGCGTATGAATAAATCAGATGCATCACTTCATACACTTGTTGGTGAAGATAAGTCTATGGAGGCTATTGATTTATTGCCAGACCCATCTGCTAATCATGAAAATATGATCATAGCTAAAGATGAAAAAAATTATAAAAATCAGCAGCTTACATCTGCTTTTAGTACTCTTAATGAAAGAGAGCAGGAAGTAATACGTAATAGGTATATGACTGAAAGTGCTATGACTCTTGAGCAAATATCTAAGACTTTAGGTGTATCTACAGAAAGAGTAAGACAAATCGAAGCAAAAGCGCTTGAAAAAATGAGAAATTTAATTAGCGCTGAATAAATTTTGTTATATTATTTAGACATTATAAATGCATCGCTTGCAATTTTGGAAGATGAGACTCCTGCCAAGAAAATTGTTTGTTTTAGGCTGCTTACGATTGCTGGGTTTCCGCAAAAAAATGCGTAAATACCTGACTTATTGGTAAATAAGTTAATAGTTTTTTCAATATTATGCTCAAGAGGATTATTTTCATCAAGTAAGCATTTAATATATTTGAAATTATTGTGTTTTGCGTTTAAATTTTCTAGTTCTTTAACAAAATATAGATCATTAAGATTCCTACCGCCCTGAAATAAATATATATCACCTATATGGTTGCTTTCTAATGCTTTATTTAAAATTCCCCAAAGAGGTGCAAGTCCTGTACCAGTTCCTGCTAAAATAATTGTATTATTATGGTGTTGATTGCTATAAAAACAATTACCAATAGGACCGCGTAACATAAATTCATGACCAACTTTAGCGTAGTTAAATAAAATATTACTCATGCGACCATTTTTCACATTTTTTACATGTAACTCAATAAGATCATCATGTATGCTTGCAATGGAATAAGAACGCGCCAACGAATTATTATAAATAAGATTAATATATTGACCAGGTTCTGCAGTTAAAGGTTTTTGAGGTTTTAAAGTTACCTGCATCACATTATCATTTAGTAGTTTTAAGCTATGAATATTACAAAATATATCAAGTCCTGCATCACTAGGCATGCATACCTCGATATCTTCAGTAACCTGATGTTGACATGCAAGTAAATAACCTTGTATTTTCTGGTTTGGATGTAGTCCTTCCTGTGATTTGGTTGGTAAATTTTTGCTTTCAGACTTCATAAGGCAAGACTGGCAAGTTCCGCTTCTGCAGGAATATGGAATAGAGTTGCCGGAAGATAGTAAGCTATCAAGTAATATACTATCTTCAGCTACTTCAATAAATGCTTGATTATATTTAATTTTAGGCATGTTATTTATTTAAAACATCGCTTCTTACGCTTTCTGCAATTTTAGCAACTTCGCTGATGTCATTAGCGGCAACGCCTAATTCTTGTAATGTAGATGCCAAATGACCAACAACGCTATCGAAATGAGCATCTGTTAATTTCATATGTTTATGACCTTCACGCATATCTTTGCCAGTATAATTATTAGGACCACCAAATGCATATGTTAAAAAGCTTTTCTGTTTAGCAATTTGCTTTTCCATATCTATGTTTTTGAAAAAATGGTTTATGGTATTATCATTTAAAACTTTACGATAAAAAATATCAACTGCTGTGTTTACAGCATTAACACCACCAATACGTTCAAATAAATTACTCATAACTTACCTCCCTAATATAAGTTTTATGTATAACTACTATTTTAACATTTATGAGATATTAAATAAACTAAATAAAAAACTATTTGCTTTTTTCCTTGTATTTCAATTTAATCATGGCACATATATTTAGTTAAAAACGGTATTTAAGTGCTATACAGAAAAATTTCATCTTATAAAACATTGTTATCTAAGGAAACTAAGAGGTTTTTAAGGGTTTATCATCAGACAATAATTTCACCGTTAGTTTCAGCTTTATTGTTTTATCATATATTTGCACTATCAATTTCAAAATCAGTTCCTAAAATTGCGCATTTGCATTATGAAACTTTTGTAGCTGCGGGTCTTATTGCAATGTCTGTCATTCAAAACTCGTTTGCCAATAGCTCTTCTACTATACTTATTAGTAAAGTAAATGGGGCTATTATTGATTATTTAATTCCGCCCTTTACCAGTAACCAAATAATTTTTTGTATTAATGCCGCTTCATTTTTTAGGTGTGCTTTAATATCGGTTTTAAGCTTAGCTGTATTTAGTTTACTTGCACCACTTCATATACATGATATATTTTTATTTGCATACTATATATTAGTAAGTTCTTTAATTTGTGGTCTTATTGGAACTTTTGCCGGTATATATTCCAGAAGATTCGATGACATGGCTGCAATCACAAATTACGTTGTAACGCCTTTATCATTTTTATCAGGCACATTTTATTCAGCGCATAACTTAGAAGGTTACTGGAAATATCTTGTTGACTTTAATCCATTCTTTTATATGGTTGACGGCATTAGATATTCAATTACAGGTTATTCAGAAGCTAGCATTGAAAGTGGTGCAATATTTTTATTAGCTTTATGTATATCGCTTTGGATATTTGTTTATGTGATTTTAGCAACAGGTTGGAAACTAAGGAAATAACATGGCAGAATATTACTTATTAATTAAAGCTTTGCATATAATTTCTTTTACAGCGTGGATGGCTGGAATGTTCTACCTTCCAAGGCTTTATGTTTATCATACAAAATATCAGAGTGGATCTGAAACTGATCAGTTATTTCAGACTATGGAAAGGAAACTGCTAAGAGTTATAATGAACCCTGCAATGATTGCGACATTTATTTTTGGTATAATGCTAATGTATATTTTAGGTTTAGAGTCTTTAGGCGGATGGTTCCATGCTAAGGTAACCTTAGTGCTAATTATGGCAGGATGCCATGGAATGCTTGCGAAATATCGTAAAGATTTTGAGAAAGGTGTAAACAAAAAATCTGAGAAGTTTTTTAGAATGTTAAATGAAGTGCCTACAGTATTAATGATTTTGATAGTGATGCTAGTAGTTCTGAAGCCGTTTTAATAAAGAATAATTGACAATAGGAGTAAAAAACTCTAGAGTTTATTCATCATTCCCAAAGATCTTATATATTTCAAACAATTCTAACGCGATAATAAAACAGATGACAGAAACACAAAACTTAAGTAGTGATGAATCAGAAAATACACAGGTTCAGGCTCACGAAGTAGAAACTATTTATTTAAAAGATTTAAAAAAGAAAAATCCTTTAGAGCTTGCCTCTATTGCAGATTCTTATGGTATAGAAAATACCAGTGCAATGCTAAAACAAGACTTAATATTTGCGATTTTAAAAAAGATTGCCGAAAAAGGTGGGGCAATTATCGGTGACGGTGTTTTAGAGGTTTTACCAGATGGTTTTGGCTTCCTTCGTTCACCAGAAGCTAACTATTTAGCAGGTCCTGACGATATTTATGTATCGCCAAATCAAATTAAACGTTTTGGTCTTCGTACAGGTGATTCAATTGAGGGTCAAATTCGCGCTCCTAAACATGGTGAAAGATACTTTGCTTTAGTTAGAGTAACAGAAGTAAATTTTGCAGCTCCCGAGACAATTCGTCATAGAGTGAATTTTGATAACCTTACTCCGCTTTATCCAAACGAAAGATTAATGCTTGAGAATGACACTGGTGATAGTAAAGATTTAAGCACAAGGGTTATTGATCTTGTATGTCCACTTGGTAAAGGTCAGCGTGCGCTTATTGTTGCGCCTCCTAGAACAGGTAAAACAATGCTTATGCAAAACATTGCGCATGCTATTACAAAAAACCATCCTGAAGTGTATTTAATTGTTCTTCTTATTGATGAAAGACCAGAAGAAGTAACTGATATGGCTCGTTCAGTAAAAGGTGAAGTGGTAAGCTCAACATTTGATGAGCCTGCAACACGCCACGTACAACTTGCTGAAATGGTTATTGAAAAGGCAAAAAGATTAGTTGAAAACAAAAAAGACGTTGTAATTTTATTGGACTCTATCACAAGGCTTGCGAGAGCTTATAACACGGTTGTTCCTTCGTCAGGTAAGGTATTAACAGGTGGTGTGGATGCTAATGCACTTCAACGTCCAAAAAGATTCTTCGGTGCTGCAAGAAATATTGAAGAGGGCGGGTCTCTCACAATTATTGCAACAGCACTTGTAGAAACTGGTTCAAGAATGGACGAGGTTATCTTTGAGGAATTCAAAGGAACTGGTAACTCAGAAATCATTCTTGAAAGAAAAGTTGCAGATAGAAGAATCTTCCCTGCGCTTGATATTATTAGATCAGGCACACGTAAAGAAGATTTACTATTTGATAAAAATATATTACAGAAGATGTGGGTTCTAAGAAAAATTATCATGCCTATGGGTACGGTAGACGCTATGGAATTCTTAATCGATAAACTTAAGCCAACAAAAAACAACGGGGAATTCTTTGATTCAATGAATTCATAAATAAAAACTGGGGGGAGTATTTATGTCAGTTACGTCAGGTCGTAAAAAATTTGCTTTAATTGGTGGTGGTAACATTGGTGGTACGCTTGCACACTTAATCGCACTTAAAAAATTAGGTGACGTTGTGCTTTTTGATATTGCCGAAGGACTACCGCAAGGTAAGTCACTTGATATTGCGCAAAGCTGTGCAGTTGAGGGGATTACAGTATCTTATGCTGGTACTAATGATTATGCGCAAATTGCAAATAGTGATGTTATCATTGTAACTGCGGGCGTACCACGTAAACCTGGTATGAGCAGAGACGATCTGGTAAATATTAATACAGGCGTAATGAAAACAGTTGGTGAGAATATCAAAAAATATGCGCCAAATGCTTTTGTTATTGTGATCACAAATCCTCTAGATGCTATGGTGTGGGTACTTCAGCAAGCAAGTGGTCTTCCTACAAATAAAGTTATTGGTATGGCGGGTGTTCTTGACTCAGGAAGATTCAAGCACTTTTTAGCCGAAGAATTCAAAGTTTCAGTAAAAGATGTAAATGCTTTCGTGCTTGGTGGCCATGGTGACACAATGGTTCCGCTCGTAAGATATTCTACAGTTTCTGGTATCCCAGTACCTGATCTCATTAAAATGGGCTGGAGTTCCGAAGAAAAAATCAACGCAATCGTTCAAAGAACCAGAGATGGTGGTGCTGAAATCGTAGGGCTATTAAAAACAGGTTCTGCGTTCTATGCTCCTGCTGCTTCTGCTATTGAAATGGCTGAAAGCTACATTTATGACCAAAGAAGAGTTCTTCCTTGCGCTGCAAGCCTTAATGGTGAATACGGCGTTAAAGACTTATATGTTGGCGTGCCTGTAGTTATTGGCAAAAACGGTGTTGAAAAGATTGTTGAAATTGAACTCAACGAACAAGAAAAACAAGAATTTGCTAAATCAGCTGATGCTGTAAGAAGCTTAATTTCCAGTATAAAATTATAAAAACTAATAGGTGAAATCTAGTATGAATATACATGAATATCAAGCAAAGGAACTTTTGCGTAAGTTTGGGGTTCCTGTAAATAACCAGGGCGGTCTAATTTTGAGCGCCGCTGATATCGACCCAGTAGTATCAAAGCTAACAGATGGTAAGCTTTATGTTGTAAAAGCTCAGATCCACGCTGGTGGTAGAGGTAAGGCAGGTGGTGTTAAACTTGCAAAAAGCCCTGCAGAAGTTAAAGATCTTGCATCAAAAATGCTTGGCATTACTTTAGTTACACATCAAACAGGTCCTAATGGTCAGGTTGTAAGACGTATTTACGTTGAAGAAGGATCTGACATTAAAAAGGAATACTACATTAGTTTAGTAGTAGACCGTGCAACATCAGCCGTTACTATTATGGCATCAACAGAAGGTGGTGTTGATATTGAAGAAGTTGCTGAAAAACATCCTGAAAAAATTGTGAGAGTTACAGTTGATCCAGTATCGCATATTCAGCCGTTCCATTTAAGAAAGCTTGCTTTCGCTATGGGTTTTACAGGTGAGCAGGCGAAAAAATTTGGTCAGTTCGTGGAAAAACTTTACAAAGCTTTCTTAGCAACTGATGCTTCGCAAGTAGAAATCAACCCACTAATTACTAATGAGAAAGATGAGTTTGTAGCACTTGATGCTAAATTTAACTTAGATGATAATGCTTTATTCAAGCATGCTGATATTCAGGCAATGCGTGATGAAGATGAAGAAGAACCATTAGAAAGAAGAGCGGCATCAAGTGGTCTTAGCTATATTAAAATGGATGGTAATATCGGATGCATGGTCAATGGCGCAGGTCTTGCGATGTCTACTATGGATATTATTAAACTTTATGGTGGTGAACCAGCTAACTTCTTAGACGTTGGTGGTGGTGCTAACAAAGAAAAAGTATGTGAAGCATTCAAAATTATTCTTTCAGACAAAAACGTAAAAGGTATTCTGATTAACATTTTCGGCGGAATTATGCGCTGTGACGTTATTGCAGAAGGTGTAATTGCGGCTGCGAAAGAAGTATCATTAAGTGTGCCGCTTGTTGTAAGACTTGCTGGTACTAACGTAGATCTAGGTAAAGAAATTTTAGCGAATTCAGGTTTAAAGATTGTTCCTGCTAACGATCTTGCAGATGCTGCGGAAAAAATTGTAAGTGAAGTTAAGAAGGTTTAATCATGAGTATATTAGTAAATAAAAACACAAAAGTGATTTGCCAGGGTTTTACAGGTTCTCAAGGTACATTCCACTCTGAGCAAGCTGTAGCATATGGTACAAAAATGGTAGGTGGTGTTACTCCAGGTAAAGGCGGCACAACACATATTAATCTTCCAGTATTTAATACAGTAGATGAAGCTGTACATACAACAGGCGCCAATGCTTCAGTAATTTATGTTCCGCCTGCATTTGCTGCTGACTCTATTTTAGAAGCGATTGATGCGGGTATCGAGCTTGTAATTTGTATTACAGAAGGTATTCCTGTTCTCGATATGATGACTGTCAAAAGAGCATTAAAAGGGTCTAGAACAAGACTTGTAGGACCTAACTGTCCGGGGGTTATTACTCCTGATGAATGTAAGATTGGTATTATGCCAGGTCACATTCATAAAAAAGGTAGAATTGGTATCGTATCTCGTTCTGGTACACTTACATATGAGTCTGTAGCACAAACAACAGCATTAGGTTTAGGTCAGTCTTCATGCGTTGGTATTGGTGGCGATCCAATCAACGGTACAAACTTTGTGGACGTAATTGATATGTTCCTTAAAGATGATGAAACAGATGCAATTATTATGATCGGTGAGATTGGTGGTAATGCGGAAGAAGATGCAGCTCAGTTTGTAAAAGATTCAAAAATTAAAAAGCCTATGGTTGGCTTTGTTGCAGGTAGAACAGCTCCTCCTGGTAGAAGAATGGGTCATGCTGGCGCTATTATTTCTGGCGGCAAAGGTGGTGCTGATGACAAAATGGAAATGATGCGTAGCGCAGGAATCAGAGTTTCTGAATCTCCGGCAACTATAGGTCTTACCATGGCACAACTACTTGGCAAAGCATAGGAGCAAAATACAATGTCACAGCTAAAGGGTAATACACACCTATTCGGTGGTAATACAGTTTTTGTTGAAGAACTTTATGAAAGATATTTGGAAAATCCGAATAGCGTTGATAGTTCCTGGCAAAGTTTCTTTAAAGACTTTGGTGATAGTAAAGATCAGGTGAAATCTTTACTAAATGGTCCCAAATGGTGTCCTCGTAATGTTACGATTACTAAGGTAAAAGAAGAAGTAGCTAAGACTGCGGAAAAAGGTAAAACAGCGGATATTTCTGCTGTTTTATTATTAAAAGCGGTCAAAATGATCGATAGTATCAGGGATAAAGGTCACTTACTTTCAAAGCTTGATCCATTAGGAATCGAACGTGTTCCAACACCTGAAGAAATTGGTTTAGGTTTGATTAATTTTGGTTTTTCTGCTAGCGAAGCTGAAATGGAAGTTGATATTAAAAACTATGTAAACGGAATTACTAAAGTTAAAGTTGCGGGTTTATATAATTTCTTATTGTCAGTATATTCATCAACATTTGGTGCTGAAATACAGCAAATTCGTGATCCTAATGAAAGACAATGGCTTTACGATAAATTAGAATCAGGCGAATTTATAAACCAGATTAATGCAAATGATCGTAAGCATATTCTTAGAACTCTTACTGAAACAGAAGGTTTTGAGCAGTTTTTGCATTTAAGATTCCCTGGTGCTAAACGTTTCTCTGTAGAAGGTGGTGAATCATCTCTTGTTGCTGTTGAGCAAATGATTGAAAAGTCAGCAGAGCTTGGTGTATCACGTATAATTATGGGTATGGCGCACCGCGGTAGGCTTAATAACCTTACTAAAATTCTTGGCAAACCTTATGTAGCAATGTTATCAGAATTTCAGGGTAATTTAGCATTTCCAGAAGAAATGGGTTTTTCTGGTGACGTAAAATATCACCTTGGTTATTCATCTATTAAAACGACTTCAAAAAACAATAAAATTTCTGTAACTATGGTGCCAAACCCATCACACTTAGAGACAGTTAATCCTGTTGTAATGGGTAAGGTAAGAGCTGAGCAAACAGAGGCAATATTAGAAGGCAAACAGCCTGAATCTATTGGTTCTATTCTAATTCATGGTGATGCAGCTGTTATTGGTCAGGGCGTAGTAATTGAAAGTATTATGATAGGTGACGTTCCAGGCTATGAAGTCAAAGGAACACTCCATGTTGTTGTTAACAATCAGGTTGGTTTTACTGCGAACCCATGGAACGGTAGAACCTCAAGGTATCCAACAGAATTTTTTAAAGCTGTATCTGTACCAATTTTTCACGTAAATGGTGATGATCCTGAAGCTGTTACAAAAGTTGCAAGACTGATGGCTGAATACAGGCAGACATTCAAAAAAGATACTGTAATGAATCTTGTATGCTTTAGGCTGCATGGACATAATGAATCGGATGAGCCGAATTTTACTCAGCCGCTTATGTACCATAAAGTATCTGCTCATCCTGGTGTAACCTTTAAGTATAAGGAATATGCTGTGAATAGCGGCTCTATTACAGAAGAGGAAGCTAGTGGTTATAAGGAAGCTTTCCGTAAGTTCTTAGATAGCGAACTTGATGCTTCAAAAACTTATAAACCGAACAAAGGTGATTGGTTAGAAGGTAAATGGTCTAAGTTTAAGCTGCCATCAATTGAAAGACAAGAGCCTAATACCGGTGTAAATATTGAATCACTTAAGAAAATTGGTGAAAAGCTAACATTTGTTCCGCAAGGCTTTGAAATTAATAGCAAAATTGCACGCCAGTTAGATCAAAAGAAAAAAATGTTTGAAACAGGTTCAGGTATTGACTGGGCAACAGCAGAGAGCTTAGCTTTTGGTTCTCTTTTAGTTAATAATCACCCAGTAAGACTTAGTGGACAAGATGCTGGTCGCGGTACATTTTCGCACAGACATTCAGTTTTCCATGATCAAAAAACTGCAGCAAAATACGAGCCGCTTAATAACTTAGCTGACAAACAAGCAAAATATGAAGTTATCGACAGTGCGCTTTCAGAATATGCAGTAATGGGTTATGAATATGGTTATGCTCTAGGTAATCCAAATGCATTAGTGCTTTGGGAAGGTCAGTTTGGTGACTTCGCAAATGGCGCTCAAATTATTATAGATCAGTATCTTGCTTCAGCAGAACGCAAATGGCTTAGAATGAATGGCTTAGTGCTTTTATTACCGCATGGTTATGAAGGTCAAGGTCCAGAACACAGCTCGGCAAGATTTGAAAGGTTCCTGCAGCTTTGCGCGGAAGATAATATGCAAGTTGCAAACTGTACAACACCTGCTTCATATTTCCACATTCTTAGAAGACAAATTGTAAACGACTTTAGAAAGCCATTAGTTATGATGTCGCCTAAGTCATTACTACGTCATAAATTAGTAGTGTCAGATTTAGCTGAAATGGGTGAGGGTACAAGCTTTAAACCTGTTATTGGAGAGGTAAGTAAAGTTATAGATCCTAAGAAAGTCAAAAAAGTGATTTTCTGTACAGGTAAAGTGTACTACGACCTTTATGAAGAAAGGGAAAAACGTGGTGATACATCTATTGCGCTTATTAGGCTTGAACAGCTTTATCCATTACCAAGCGATCAGATTTTAGAGGTTCTGGAAAAGTTTGAGAAGGCTAAAATTTTCTGGGCGCAAGAAGAGCCAAAGAATATGGGCGCTTACAGTTTTATTGCGCTTAAATTATTTGATTTATTGGGTCAAATGGTTGGCTATATCGGTAGAAAAGAGGCAGCTTCTCCTGCAACAGGTTATGGTAAAATCCATAATCGTGAAGTACAAGAAATTATAAAAGCAGTTTTTGAAAGTTAAGAGGTAATGAAATGACTGTAGAAATTAAGGTTCCACCACTTGGTGAATCAGTAACTGAAGCAACAGTTGGCAAATGGTCAAAAAAAGTTGGTGACAGTGTTAAAGTTGACGATTTATTAGTAGAGTTAGAAACAGATAAAGTTACCTTAGAAGTAACAGCATCGACATCAGGAGTTCTTGAGGCAATTAGCTTTGATACTGGTAGCAGTGTTACAGTAGGTACTGTTCTTGGTAAATTGAAAGAAGGTGCGGTCGCATCAGCAAGCCCAGCTCCAGCACCAACTGCAGTTTCAGCAGTGGCGGCAGCACCTAATGTTACAGTTGGTATTTCAGATAATGTAATGCCTTCTGCTCGTAAAATGATGGCTGAAAATGGCTTAGCGGCATCAAACGTACCTGGTACTGGTAAAGATGGACGTATTTTAAAAGGTGACGTTATAAATGCTCTTGAAAATCCAGCTTCAAATAGTAGCGCTCAAAGTTCTACAAGAAGTGAAGAACGTGTGAAAATGACAAGGCTTCGTAAGCGTATTGCTGAAAGGCTTAAAGAGTCACAAAATACGGCTGCAATTCTTACAACTTTTAACGAAGTTGATATGTCAAACATCATGGCTATGCGTAATCTTTACAAAGATTCATTCGAGAAAAAACACGGTGTGAAACTTGGTTTCATGTCATTCTTTGTAAAAGCTGCAGTAGCCGCACTAAAAGAAATTCCAGCAGTAAATGCGGAGATTGATGGTGACGAGATTGTTTATAAAAATTACTGTGATATTGGTGTTGCAGTAGGTACTGAACAAGGTTTAGTAGTTCCTATCGTTCGTGATGCTGATAAAAAATCATTTGCTGATATCGAAAAGGAAATTGTAGCATACGGCAAAAAAGCTCGTGAAGGCAAACTTACAATGTCAGATTTGAGCGGTGGTACATTCAGCGTGTCTAACGGTGGTGTTTACGGCTCGCTTTTATCTACACCAATTATCAACCCTCCGCAATCAGGTATCTTAGGCATGCATAAAACCATGGAAAGACCTGTTGCAGTAAATGGTAAGGTAGAAATCAGACCTATGATGTATCTTGCGCTTTCGTACGATCATAGAATTGTTGACGGTAAAGAGGCTGTAACATTCTTAGTGCGTATTAAAGAATGCATCGAAAATCCTGAAAGATTATTATTTGATCTTTAATTTTAATAATATAAGGGGCTATTTTAATGGCTCCTTTTAAATTTTAGGGTATATAAAATTATGACAGAAAATACATTTGATACAGTATTTATTGGTGGTGGTCCTGGGGGATATGTTGGCGCTATTAAAATGGCTCAGCTTGGACATAAAGTTGCTGTAGTAGAGATGAGAAAAACTTTAGGCGGCACATGCCTAAACGTTGGATGTATTCCATCAAAAGCTTTGCTGGACTCTTCACATAAATATGAAGAGCTTATGCACTCATTTAAAAATCATGGCATTCATGCAAAAGATGTGAGTGTGAATCTTTCGGAAATGATGGCAAGAAAAGATAAAGTTGTAGGCGATCTTACAAAAGGAATTCAAGGTCTTTTTACTAAAAATAAAGTTACCTATATTAACGGTTTTGGTTCTATCAAATCACAAAGTGAAGTTGAAGTTAAAGCTGAAGATAGTAAAACTTCAGTACTTCAAACAAAAAATATCATAATATCAACAGGTTCTGACATTGCCAGAATTCCAAATGTTGAAATAGATGAAAAGACTATTGTTTCATCTACAGGGGCGCTTGCTCTTGGTAAAATTCCAAGTTCACTGATTGTAATTGGTGGTGGATACATTGGGCTTGAAATGGGATCAGTTTGGAAAAGACTTGGTACAAAAGTAACCGTTGTTGAGTTTTTAGATAGAATTACGCCGTCAATGGATTCTGAAATTGCAAAACAGCTCCAAAAAAGCTTAGAGCAGCAAGGCATGGAATTTAAACTCGGCAATAAAGTTTTATCTGCTGAGAATAAAAAAGATAAAGTGATACTGAATATCGAGTCTGTAGCAGATGGTAAAAAAGAGGCATTAGAAGCTGAAGTTGTACTTGTTGCAGTTGGGCGTGTTCCATATACCAAAGATTTAGGCTTAGAAAAAGTAGGAGTAAAACTTGATGAAAGAGGAAGAGTTGTAACTGATCACCACTTTAGAACAAATGTTCCTAATATTTATGCTATTGGTGATGTTATTACAGGTCCTATGCTTGCTCATAAAGCAGAAGAAGAGGGCGTTGCGGTAGCAGAGATTATTGCAGGTCAGGCAGGTCACGTTAATTATGACGCAATTCCAGGTGTGGTTTATACCCATCCAGAAGTAGCTACTGTCGGTAAAACCGAAGAAGAGCTTAAAAAAGCAGGCACTGAGTATAAAATTGGTAAATTCCCATTTTTGGCAAACAGTAGAGCAAGAGCAGTTGACGATACATTTGGTCTGGTAAAGATTCTGGCTTGTAAAAAAACTGATAAAATATTAGGCGCTCATATTATTGGTGCAGATGCTGGTACAATGATATCTGAGCTAGTTTTAGCTATGGAATTTAGCGCATCTGCTGAAGATGTGGCAAGATCATGCCATCCACATCCAACCTTAAACGAAGCAGTAAAAGAGGCATGTTTAGCCGCTGCGTTCGGGAAAGCACTTAATTTCTAAAAATAAAGGGGTTTAAAGCTATTTTGAACCTCTTCCTTTTAAATATGCCCAATAAAGTTAAAAAAGAAAATTTACCCGAAAAAATATGTGAAGTTTGTAAGCGCCCATTTACATGGCGTAAAAAGTGGCAAAGGGTTTGGGAAGATATTAAATACTGCTCAGATAAATGCAGAAAAAACAAAAGTTTGGTAAAAGAAAATGATTAAAGTTGCTGTGATAGGTGCAAGTGGTGCCATTGGTAATGAGTTTGTAACTCAATATGCTAATATGGATAATATTGCTGAAGTATATGCATTTTCTCGTAATCTCATTAATCATGAAAGTCCTAAAGTAAAAGCTTATAAAGTAGATTATTTTGATGAAAATCAGTGGTTAGACATTCTACCTGATATGCCAAAATTTGATATCATCATTTTAGCAAGTGGTATACTTCATGATGAAGGAATTATGCCTGAAAAATCTATTAAAGAAGTTTCAGAACTTAAAATGATGCATATATTAAAAGTAAATACCGTGCTTCCTGCAATTATAATGAAGCATTTTTTGCCCAAGCTTTCTGATAATGGTAGATTTGGGATATTATCTGCAAGGATTGGAAGTATATCAGATAACCATCTTGGTGGCTGGTATTCTTATAGAGCATCAAAGGCGGCGCTTAATATGCTTATAAAGACTGCTAGCATTGAGCTTAAAAGAAAAAAGGTTGAGAGCATTATAATTGGGCTTCACCCTGGAACTGTGAATACTAAATTATCTAAGCCATTTCATGCAAATATTCCTGAAAAACAGATATTTACACCAGAATTCTCTGTAAATCAGATGGTTAAGGTTATTTTAGACATTACACCAGAAAGCTCAGGAAAATTTTTCGCCTATGATGGTCTTGAGGTGCAGCCATAAATAGTTGAATTTTTTGGAATAAACTATTATTAATATATAATTAGTAAATATCTTGACAAAATACTAACAAAATGTTAATATGTTAATGATTAATTTTAATAAGTGATTGTATTATGGCTCTTACACGTAAAATAGACTGGGAAAAAATAAAAAAAACAGCTCCTGTGGAAATTTTGAGCTTACTCGGTTCATTATTTGCTTATAAATATGCGGCTTATATTCTTGGTAGCCCGTTACTTACAGCATCTGTAGTTGGTATAGGTTATTATGGGATTAAAAAAATAAAAGATAATAATCCTGCTTTAGGTGAATACTTCCATAGACCTAAATTACTGACATTTTTAGCGATGGGATTAGTAATAGCTAATGCAGCTATTCCGGCTTTAGCAATTTTAGGTCCTGCGGCTTATAAGTTCTCTGCGGTACTAGCGCTTGGCTCAACGCTATATTCATTTGGTGCTACTAAGTTGTTGCAAAACGTATCAGATATGTTTGGACTTTATTACATTGAATCTAAGCTTATTGCTGCTGCCGTTGCAGGTGTTGCAGCATTTGCGCTTCTATCGCTGCCAATTCCAGCTTTATTTGCAGCAACAGCGGGTGTTGCATCAAGATTATTTGTTAATCTAACAGTTGGTCATACATTAACGCAGCTTGCGGTTGGTTATTTTAAGTTGCCAGATTATATAAGAACAGTAAGACAATCTTGGGAAGGATTCTTTAGCTTAAAATCGTGGAAGGGTGTAGCAAAAGCATCAGGTAAATTTTTAATGTATCAGGTTGGAGCTTTCTTAGCACTTGAGACATTTAGTAGTACGATGCACGTTATGGGGAGCTTTATCGGAAGTAAAGTTGCGCCAAAATTTAGCGGGTTCGGTGACTTTCTTGTAAATACATTCTTATTTGGTGCGCAAACTCCTATTGAGTGGGTGGCTAAAGGAGGAGTAAAATATGGTTTGCCTCTGTTATTAGCACCAGTTACAAGCTTCATGGGTATAGGAATACCAGTATACGGAGTAATTGCACTTGCTGCAGCTTCAGTGCTGTCCATGAGATCATATAAACAAGAAGCTGGATTTGAAAAAGCTGAGATTAAGCCAGACGGAACAGTTGATGAAAAAAACATTTATCAAGATTATGTTCAGGAACAGTCTAATAAATGGGGTTTAGTACGTAAAGCTGGTGAAAAATTATTAGATGTATCTGGTGGTTCATGGATCTTTAAAATTGAAGGTCAGTCGAATCCTCAAGGCTTTCAACAGCAACCATAAATACAATAATTAAAAAAGGCTCATAATGAGCCTTTTTTAAATTGCTTCTCTGGATCCAAATCTTCTGGTTCTTTGATTAAACTCTGTAACAATATTGCTTAAATCTTCCTTTGAAAAATCAGGCCATAAGGTATCTGTAAAAAACATTTCAGCATAAGAAATTTGCCATAAAAGAAAATTACTTACTCTGTAATCTCCGCCTGTTCTTATTAAAATATCTACATCAGGTAAATGGCTGGTATATAAATGTTTTTCAAACAAATTAGTGTCAATATCATCTATGGTAATTTGTTTATAGGCAGCCAGTTTTGCAATGCGTTTTGTAGCATTTACTATTTCATCACGAGCGCCATAACTTAGGGCAATATTTAGGTAAAGTCCTGTATTATCTTTAGTTTTATGAATAGCGGCAGCTATCATATTATTAATATCAGATGACAGCATTGATAAGTTACCAATTACTGCAAGTCTGATATTCATCTTATGTAGGGTATCAAGTTCGCTTTTAAGATAGTGCCTTAGTAAATCCATTAGGTCATTTACTTCTTGCTGTGGTCTATTCCAGTTTTCAGTAGAAAAAGCATAGACTGTAAGGTACTTTATGCCAAATTCAAGTGAATACTCACATACAGATCTTAGGTTTTTAGCTCCCCTTCTATGACCTTCAGCAGTAGGCAAAAAACGTTTTTTTGCCCATCTGCTATTTCCATCCATAATAATGGCGACATGTAAATCAGGGGAAACTATATTTGACACTTTAATTACATTGCAAGAATTTCTTTTTCTTTAGTAGAAACCTGACTATCTACGCCTTTTGTAAATTCGTCTGTAGCGTCTTGTACTTGTTTCTGATAGTTTTTATGTTGATCTTCACTAATAACTTTATCTTTTTCAAGCTTTTTAAATGCATCTAAAATATCGCGTCTAATGTTACGAGCCGCAACCTTAGCTTCTTCACCGTATTTATGTGCAACCTTTGCAAGTTCTTTTCTTCTTTCTTCTGTAAGTGGTGGCATAGGAAGTCTAATAAGCTGACCATCTGACATAGGGTTTAAACCAAGATCAGCGATAACGATAGCTTTTTCAACGGCTTTAACTAAACCTTTATCCCAAACCTGGACTACTAACATTCTAGGTTCAGGAGCAGAAACAGATGCCACTTGAGTAATATTTACTCTATCGCCATAAGCTTCAACCGCAACGCTATCTAGTAAGTTTGTTGAAGCTCTGCCAGTTCTTAAACCTTTAAGGTTATTTGAAAGTGTACCGTTTGCACCTTCCATACGTTTTTTAAGATCACTTATAATTGCAGATGGATCTAACATGTGTATTTCTCCGAGAATATATTTAGGTATATTTTAAGAGGACAATATCCTAAATAAGGCTCAGATGTCAAGACTTAGCTATAACCTATAACCTTCTTCACCAAGTTCTACTTTGTCAAGTCCACGTCTTTCTTCTAGCGGTGTTACCCTTAATCTTACAAAAGATTTAAGAACTGTAAGAATAATGAAAGTTGCTACTGCAGAGTATGCAATTACTATAAATGAAGATAAAATCTGATTTACAACAAGTTCCATATTGCCATGTATAAGACCATCCGCACCATTTGGATTTACAGCTTTACTTGCAAATATACCAGTTGCAATTGATCCCCAAAGACCTCCGATACCATGAATACCAAAAGCATCGAGTGAATCATCATAGCCAACTTTTGGTTTTACAATCATAACGCCCCAATAACAGAAAATAGAAGCAAAGAAACCAATTATAAGGGCGCTTGAGACCTCTACATATCCAGCTGCTGGTGTAACAGCAACAAGTCCTGCGATCACCCCGTTTATAATTCCAAGTGCATTAATTTTCTTTTCATGAATATAAGATATTGTAATCCAAGCAATTGCACCAGCTGCTGCTCCTGCATTTGTATTTAGCATCGCTATGATAGCGACCTGATTAATTGCAAGTTCGCTTCCTGCATTAAAACCAAACCAGCCAAACCATAATAAGCTACATCCTAATATAGTAATTGGAATATTATGTGCTTTAGCATCTGAACCAGATTGAGTTCTTTTGCCTATTACTAAAGCAGCAACTAAGCCTGCTATAGCAGCATTTAAATGTACTACAGCTCCGCCTGCAAAATCAAGAGGATGAAGTGCTTTATGTAACCAGCCATTTCCCCAAACCCAATGTGCAACAGGGGCATATACAAATATTATCCATAAAGCTGCAAATATCATAACAGGAATCATTCTTACTCTTTCTGCAAATGATCCAGTAATAATAGCTGAAGTTATTACGGCGAACATCCCTTGAAACATAACATATAAGTAGGTTGGGATTCCGCTTGATTCAGAATAAATGTCGTTAAGCGTTATATTGTTTAGCATAAAATTTCTTAAGTCGCCAAAATACCCGTTAATGCTTGTATCGCTAAATGCAATGCTATATCCGCAAATAATCCAAACCGCAGATACCACAGATAGTTTAATAAAACTATGCAAAATTGTAGAGACTACGTTTTTATTCCTCACCATACCACTATAAAAAAGTGCAAGCCCTGGGGTCATTATCATAACAAGTATTGATGATAAAAATATAAAAGCAGTATTTGCAGCGTTAAAATGCATATGCTCACTTGCGTAAGCAGACGAGGCAAGACCTATAATAGATAGCGCAGAAACTAAACCTACATACATTTTCATATAACATACCTAATATTTGTTTTTTGTTATAAAATTAATACTTTTTAAGTATGCCTAAATAAATTAATGGTGTAAATAAGTTTTTTATAAAAAAACTTTATAAATCAATAACTTAGAATGTAAAAATGTAAGGAATAATTTTCTGGAAGAGGAAGTGGTGTGCCCGGAGGGGTTCGAACCTTCGACCCTCTGATTAAAAGTCAGATGCTCTACCGCTGAGCTACGGGCACAAAATAGCTTGAATTTTTGCAATCAGCTAATATTGCTATGTTATGTCTTATAATTTATGTTTAGTCAAGGAATTTTTTTATAATTCTTTGATTTTAGTTATTGTGTGGTATAGAATGCACATAATTTTAAAGATTTATAGGCAAAAAAATGGATTTTAAAAATCAGTTACTTCATATGTACAAAGAGATGGGCGTAGATGAAGTAACAGGCGAGGGAGAAATGCTAATAGAAGAAGTAAAACAGGATATTAAGTCTAATCCTGTAGACTCTATAGATAATATTCAGGATTTATTTGAATATATAAATAAATTTGATGGTTGTAGCTTAAAAGAATTTGCAACAAATACTGTTATGTACGATGGCACGATTGGAGCAGAGATATTATTAATAGGAGAAGCACCTGGAGCGCAAGAGGATCTTGAAGGTAGACCATTTTGTGGTCAAAGCGGTCAATTGCTTGATCTTATGCTCAAATCTATTGGTCTTGATCGTAATAAAAACGTATTTATTACGAATAATGTTTTTTGGCGACCACCTGCAAACCGTAAGCCAACAGATGATGAGTTAGATATTTGCAGACCGATGCTTGAAAAAATTATTGCTCTAATAAATCCTAAAATAATTATAGCGGTAGGAAGTGTGGCAGCACAAAATCTTACGCAAAAAAATTATAATATGAATCAATTTAGGGAAAAACCATTTGAATATATTAATAAGTATTTAAAAGGACCAATTAAAACTTATACTATATTTCATCCTGCATACTTACTTAGGCAGCCTTCTCAAAAAAAGATTATGTGGTTTGATCTAATAAAAATTGAAAAAATTCTAAAAAATAGTAACATAAAAGTATAAATATAAATTTTTAGTATATTCAAGAGGGAATTTTATGTCGCAAAAAGCAACTATTACGTTACCAGATGGGAAGGTTATTGAACTTCCAATTTTAGAAGCTAAAAGTGGTCCGAATGTAATTGACGTTACAAAACTTTATAGTCAAAGTGGCTATTTTACATATGACCCTGGTTTTATGTCTACTGCTTCCTGTGATTCAGGTATTACTTTTATTGATGGTGATAAAGGTATTTTAAGACATAGGGGGTATCCAATTGAGGAACTTGCTGAGAAAAGTAATTTCATGGAAGTCTCTTATTTGCTTCTTAATGGAGAACTTCCAACCCATAATCAGTATGAAGAATATGTGAAAAAAATTAAAAAGCATACTATGATTCATGAGCAGTTACAGTTTTTATTCCGTGGTTTCCCAAGAAGATCGCATCCTATGGCTGTAATGGTTGGTGCCGTAGGTTCTTTATCTGCTTTCTACCATGATTGCTTAGATATTCATGAACCAGAAGAAAGGTTAAACGCAGCATATAGACTTATTGCAAAAATCCCAACACTTGCGGCTATGGCATATAAATATTCTATCGGTCAGCCATTTGTGTACCCAAAAAATGACTTAGATTATTCATCAAATTTCCTTCGTATGATGTTTGCGGTTCCTACTGAAGATTATCAGGTAAATGAAGTTCTTGGTAGAGCAATGGATAAAATCTTTATTTTACATGCTGATCATGAACAAAATGCTTCAACTTCAACGGTAAGACTTGCAGGTTCAAGTGGCGCTAACCCATTTGCTTGTATTGCATCTGGTATTGCATCCCTTTGGGGACCAGCACATGGTGGTGCGAACGAAGCAGTAATTAGAATGCTTGAGGAAATTGGTTCTGTGGACCGTATTCCTGAATTCATTGCTAAAGCTAAGGATAAAAATGATCCATTCAGACTTATGGGCTTTGGCCACAGGGTTTATAAAAACTATGACCCTAGAGCTGCGGTTCTTCGTAAAACATGTCATGAAGTACTTACTGCTCTTAACAGACAAAATGATACAATGCTGCAAATTGCTATGGAGCTTGAAAATATTGCGCTTCATGATCAATATTTTATTGATAAGAAACTTTATCCAAACGTAGATTTCTATTCAGGTATTATCTACAGAGCTATGAAAATCCCCCCCCAAATGTTTACTGTATTATTCGCAATTGCAAGAACAGCGGGCTGGGTGTCGCAGTGGAAAGAAATGATTGGTGATGAACATATGAAAATTGGCAGACCAAGACAACTTTATCTTGGTGAAGAAGTTAGAAATTATGTTGGCTTTGATCAAAGGAAAGAGAAATAGTTTGTAAATTTAAAGGCTTCTTAGTTATCAAGAAGCCTTTATTTTAGAGGTTCTTGTGCCTAATGCTAAAATCCTCAAGTTTTTTGCATGTAAGTTTATTAAATAAATCATAAGCAATAATTCATAAAATTATTGAATGCAAAATGGACTATTATTTTTCTGTGTATCTTTTAATTCTTCATTACTTGAGCTAGAGCTAGTAGAAGTTGGGCTTTCATAGTTGTAGTTTTTTGGTTGGATTACCTTACTTCTATAATTCTCTTCTAATTGAGCTATAAATTCTTCGTGTCCATGACTTGAGCCTTTAGTAATAAGTCTTGCCTTTGATTCTTCAAAAGCATTTTTAAACTCTGAGGTTTTAATAATGATTCTGATGAAAATTGGACTTAGGCTACTTTCATTTTTACGAAAACTTATTGAAATGCCACTATTTTCTATACGGTTTTTAATTTGTTTACAAGTCTCATCGTCAAGGGAACTTGATATAATACATTTACCAGAATCTCTATATTGCACCTCATTATAATCAAAGATATTTTTAATAGCATCTTCATATGACGTGGTTTCTAATAAGTTTAGCTCGAATTTTTCTAAGTTATAAAGTGACTTATGATACCAGCTTAATTTTTTGATTAAAATTTCCTGATAGTTATCCTGAGTAACATCAGGGTATTTTTTAACAAACTCTAGGTTTGCTTGAAAAGCATACATGACTAAAGCAAAAATTGAGGTCTGAAGCTTCGCGCTAAAAACGGTTTTGTTCAAATACAAGCTTCTATAGTTAAAAACTGAACATTTAGCTGAGTTATAGTTATATAAAAATCCGGCTACAATTTCTTCATTAATTTGATCTTCCTGAACTAAAAAGTACATAGATGTATCTTTGTCATCTAGGGTAAATTCAAATTCCTCACTTAATAAATGAGTTAAAGTTTCCGAGGCTATTTTAAATATGCTCGATTTTGATAAAGTTATTGAGGCTAAATGATGTTTAGTTGATTCTGGAAAGATAATTGAAGAAAGCATGATAGAAACCTATAACTATTAAGTATTAATAACTATTAATTGTTATAGTATTGGTTTTTAAAAAATCTAGTTAAATTAAGGATTTATTTCTTATTTTTAAAGAAAGACCATCTGTCATGTACCCAGAACCACTGCCATTTATTTTTATTTATAATTAAAGCGATTTCATCATTTAGGGTTTGTGCCAAAATTTTTGAGTCGGTTTCTTGTGGTAATATTACTTTGCTAGTTTCAAATGAGAATTTACTTTCGCCTTTTCTAATTCTTCTAACTGAAGCTATAATAATGGGTAAGTTATATTTTATAGAAAGTTCACTTGCGGCTGTTGCAGTCATGGCGTCATGATTAAAGAACTTAAGTTTTTCGCCATTATTCATTTTTTGATCGATAAGCATACACAAAATCAAGTTTTCTGGTGATTTTATGGCTTTAATCATATTTTTTGCGCCAACTACACCTTTATTAAATAGCCCTGTCGTATATTTGCTTCTAATGCTTGAGATTGCCTTATCTACAAAGCCATTGTTTGAGTGCCTGTAAACTAAGCTAAAAGGCATATTATGAATATTGCATAACTTTGGTCCTAACTCCCAATTTCCAAAATGACCTGATACTAAAATAACTTTTCCATATTTATCATATAGTTCTTGAAGTATTTTCATTTCAGTATTTTCAAATAAATCCAGAAATTCATTGTCAGATAAACTGTTCATCTTCATGAATTCACCAAAGTTCATACCTAAATGCATCCATACATCTTTAATTGTATGATGAATTTCAGAATCAGACATTTGTGGATATATAGTCTTTAGATTCATGAAAGCAATTTCGGATGATTTATGGAATTTTCCAATAAAAACAGCGATTTGACCCGTAATCTTAGCTGTAGTTTGTATTGAAAAGGGCGCAAGTATTATTTGAAATAATTTAAGGATTATATACTGAAAAAAATGAGAAATCATAATAATTTCGAAGGTGGTGGGCCCTGCAGGATTTGAACCTGCGACAGCTCCGTTATGAGCGGAGGGTTCTAACCACTGAACTAAGGACCCTTCTGTTGAACATGGAAAATATAATATCTAGTATTTGATAAATCAAGAATTATTTTGTAAAAAATCTATATTTATAAAAATTAAATTATTTACAATTTATGTAATATCAATATAGAATAAGATATGCTTAATAAATTAAAAACTTAAGGTTATGTATTATGCCGCGTACAAATAAACCAACAAATAATAGAGATTCCGAAGGAGAGGTTCAAGGCGCAGTTCAAAATAATGGCGCTACCCAAAATTATAAAGGCAAGTTATGGCTTAAAAATACGTCCAATGAAGTGGACCTTAATGAAAATGAGTACGGTAACTCTAACCTTACATTTTTAGACAAATTACTAGGATTCCTTAACCCTAACTTATATTCTGAAGCGCTTTCTACAGCTAAAGGCAAGAAAACTCAGGTTATTATTAATGATAAAGATGCAGCATTAGAAGCGCGGGACAATCTTGCAAGCGTTGGAAGAAAATTGACAATAACTGAAACTCAGCAGGGTGCAATTGCTTATGGCAAAAGAATAGATGCAATTTTAGAAATTATCGAAGCACCTGAGGGTATTACACTTAAGCCATCATCTACATTTTCAGGTATTTATACTATCCCAAGAGAAGACGCTATTGGTAATATTATAAGGGATGCAAGTGGGAAAGCTGTGGTTGATACCGTATTAATAAGAAGAGGTACCATTGTTGGCATGGTTATTTCAGATGAACCAAACAGCAGATCAAGGCTAAGTCCTCAATTCTTAAAATCAGCGGGTTATGAATCTTCTGTTGGCATGCCTTCAGCTCAAAAAGGTAGGGCAAGTAGCGCAGCTGTAAGCAATACAGGCATGGATAATGTGAATATACGAGGCGATGCTGATTCTACTAGTAAGGGTAAAGTAGGTGCTAAAGCTGCTTCTGGTCAGGCAACGGTAACAAAGAATCAGGCTGTAGCATCAAGTGCGCAAATAAATAATATGCCCTCTGCATCTAGGGGCATTAGTAATGGATCAGAATCAGGTCTGGAAGTCTTTGATGTTACAGGTAATTTAGGTGCAAATTCAGGCGGTAGATTAGGCGCTCAAACTCATACTTCAACTACATCTAAAGGAGCTGTGGCTCAATCTATAACTACTTCAGATGTATCTGGCAAAAAGCATTCGGGTAAAAAGGCTGAAGCAGGCGCACATATGGAAGGATTTGATGCTGGCGGATCATTATCAGCAAATAGCGGTGGTGGTAAAAAAGGAACCGGCATCAGGGCAAAAATTACCACTACTAAAGATATGTCAGCAGAAGGTCTTGCAGTTGAAGCATATAAGCTTTCTATGGGCATTAATGCGATGAAAGATGCTCTCTCTCAAAATAATACTACAACATCTTTCGAAAAAGATTCAAAAGCTCAAAAAGCAGAAATTACTGAAGGTAAAAAACCTCAAAAAGCAACTTCAAGTAAGGACAATAAGAGTGGTCTTGAAGGATTTGACGTAAAAGCTAGAATAAAAGAACTTAAAGAGCAGCTTAAAACTGAAAAATCTGTAAAAGGTAAGGCGAAACTCTTTGATGAGCTTAAGGAATTGTCTCAAAATGGTAATATGAGAGGCAGAAGAATAAATGCAACTCTTGCAGCTGAAGTTGACAGGGTGAAGGGTAGCTTACAAAAATTAGTGCAAGTTGTAAAAGATTCTGATATAAATGAAAAACCTGCAAAACAGAATAAAGGGAAAGGATCTCAAGAATTATCATAGGATATAAAATGGCGGCTCAACTTCCAAAAAAAATATTAGAAAGCCTAAAGCAGGCCGTAAGCAAATTTAGCCCTCAGGATAAGGATGCTATAAAGCAATATGGTCAGAAAATGGCAGGTACAGGAATGAGCTGGCAACCAGATCCTAACAGAGACTTTTTAAGTTTTGGGTATGGTAATGACAGAGGTCAGGTTCAGTCGGTAGATTCACAAGCTAAGAAAACACAACAAGCAAGATAATTAAATCAAGTGACAACAGAAATATTTATTGAAAAGCAAGGCTTTATGGGCGATGGTATTGGCTATATTAATGGTCAGAAAACTATAGTGCCGTTTGCAGCTAAGGGCGATACCTTAAAAGTCAAAATAATCAAACAAAACAGTAAGTTAATTCAGGCGGAAATTGTTGAAGTTGTAAGCCCTAGCCCTATGCGCGCTGTACCGCCTTGTAAGTATTTTGGTATATGCGGTGGCTGTGAAATGCAGCACTTAAATCAGGATTTATATATTCAAACCAAGCTTGAAGTGGTAAGGAATGCTATTAACAGAGCAGGTGGGCTGATAGAAAATATAGAATTTATAGATGTATCACCTAAATCTCGTCGTAAAGCCAAGTTTCATACTAAAAACGGTAAAATAGGTTTTTACAAAAGAAACTCAAAAGATATAGTTGAGATAAACTCATGTGAAGTTTTAAGTGACAAAATTATAGAAAAACTCAAATCTATTCGTAAGAATGGTGCAAGTACCGAGGTTATAGAGCTTGTAGAAGAAAATACTATTGATATTGCAGGTTTTAAGGTGCCTTATAATGGTTTTTTCCTTCAGGCATCACGTGATACTAATGAAATTATCGCCAACCTGATATTACCTACTCTAAATAATGATGATAAGATATCTGATTTATTTTCTGGTGTTGCTGCCTACAGCCTTTATTTATATAAACATGCTTTAAAATTTGATGCTTTTGATGGCGATGATAAAATTGATAATGTCATAAGCAGTTTAAAAGTTAATCATCAGATTGATAATATCAGATTTTTTACACGAGACCTTTTTAAAAGTCCTCTATCGCATAAAGAGCTTCCTAAATATGATTCTATCATTATCAATCCTCCTAAGAATGGTGCAGAACCACAGTTTATTGAAATTGCTAAGTCTAAAGTTAAAAACGTTCATATAGTATCTTGTAGTCCAATTAGTTTAGAGCGTGATCTACAGCATCTTGTTCAGGCTGGTTATAAAATTCAAAAAGCTGCTCTTATTGATCAGTTCAAATGGTCTTCACATTCAGAAGTTTATTTGCATCTTATACGTTAATATATTAACATTAGTTAATCCGTTAACTTAATTGAGATATTATTGATGAGTAAATTGCATGAATGTGTTCAGAAAAATGACTATACCGAGGTTTATAAGTTAATTTTAGAAAACGCAAATCTAAACGTGACGGATGTTTTTGGTCGTACCCCATTGTTTTGTGCTGTAATGAATAGGCAGTATAATATGATAGGTCTATTGTGCATGCATGGAGCTAAAGTTGATAGCATCGATAACTGGGGTATGACTGCTTTAGATTTAGCTATTGAATACAAAAGCAAAATAATGGTAACATTGCTGACTTCTTTAGGAGGCAAAAATTTATATGCATTATCATCATCTGACAATGAAATAGAAAAGTTTATTGAGGGAAATCAAAAAGATAACTTTAAAAAAGCTTATGAATATGTGAGACCCTATATGATATTGTTTAATAAAAATATGATAGAACAATATTATGATGGTTATTTGTCCAGAATTTCAGTTGATGGATTTAGAAATACTATAGATAATCAGAAAGAACAATTAAAAGACTTTTTAAAAACTCGTAAGTACTTATATAGCTGTGATGGAGATTGTAATATGAAAATGATTGATGACATTCAGGAAATGATTAATGAAAAACTTGAAGAGTTTCAAATGCGTAAATCTCTAACTTTATAAATAATCCAATATCAAAGGAAGCTTATACTGATCGTCATTTGCATTGCCAAAAGTAGCTTGTGGAAGAGAAGTTTTATTGTGAATGCCGTATATAATTGATTCTTCTATAATCTCAAGGCATTTTTCCAAATTGGAACTATTTGAAATCGTTCTAAATTCCATGCGTTTTATGCCTTCTTCGTTTTTTACAACTCTAATAGCAACTGATCTGTTATTACTACCCCAGCAAAGCTTAGTAGCTGTATGAATCGTACCTTTAATATATCTTGCCTTATCTTCTTCTGAAGGGTTAAAAATTTTCAGCATTTCTGGCATTCTTTCTAAACAACCTGCAAGCATATAATCGAATGTTTCATTGTCATGATTTTTCAGGCTAATGCTTATTTGAAGGGAGCTTGATGGTTCAGTTTCAAAAGGCTTGGTATTAAGTATACATTCTTGGTCAATAAGAAAATTGTAAATTTGATTATGTAATTTTATGAGTAAAAATTTATCAGCTATTGGGGGAAGGGCGATTTCATATTGGTTTTCACCATCTTCCTTTTTTAAATCAATAAAATTTAAAGAAAATTCGGCAGAAATCTGATTTAGATACTGCCGAATAACTTCAAAACTGGCATTTCCAAGGTAAAACTCTATTTCAATGCCATATATAAACATAGATTACTAAAGTTTAGAGTTAATCCAGTCAACTAATAGCGATTTTGGAAGAGCGCCAACTTTTGTATCATGAAGTTTGCCTTCTTTAAATACCATAAGTGTTGGAATTCCTCTTACGCCAAATTTTGTTGGTGTGTCTGGATTCTCGTCAATATTAACCTTAACAACTTTAAGCTTTCCATGCATATCTGCAGCAATGGATTCAATTACTGGAGTAAGTTGTCTGCAAGGGCCACACCATTCTGCCCAAAAGTCTACTAAAACTGGTTCCTTTGAATTTAAAACATCATCTTCAAACGATCCATCTGTAACTTCTAATACCATAATAAGTCTCCTATTTTTTTATCAAAATTAAATGAAATAATATTTTTCGTCAATTACATTGCAAGGAATGCTTCAATTTCTTCTGGTGTGCCAACATTTATTGTCTGAATTGTTGGTGCAACCCTTTTAATAATGCCTGAAAGCACTTTACCAGCACCTATTTCAATTACATGTGTAATACCATCGCTCTGAAGCTTAAGCACTGATTCCCTGAATCTTACTCTTCCTGACACCTGCTTTACTAATAAATCGCGCGCTAAGTTTGAATCGTTACAAATATCTGCGGTAACGTTAGCTATGATTGGAATAATCATATCGCCAAGCTGTTCTTTTGCTAAAGCTTCTTCCATAACTTTTTGGGCTGGTAACATAAGTTCACTATGAAATGCTGCGCTTACCGGGAGTTTTACTGATCTTTTGCCGATCTCTGTAGCTTTCGCAATGGCTAGCTCTAAACCTTCTAAATGACCACTTATCACAATTTGTCCTTCAGCGTTATCATTTGCTACCTGGCATATGTGACCCTGGCTTCTGCCATAAGATGCTATCATTTCAGCTGTTTCTATATCGCAGCCAAGTAATGCAACCATTCCGCTTGTGCCTTTTGGTGCTGCTTCCTGCATGGCTCTGCCTCTGATTCTGAGTAATCTTGCGCTTTGTTCTACTTTAAACATTTCAACTGCGGTGAGTGCGCTGTATTCCCCAAGAGAATGCCCAAATGCCAGAGATACTTTATTTTTTAAGTTATAACCCGCCTGTTTTTTAAGAATATTTATAACAGCCATAGAAACAGCCATTAAAGCGGGCTGCGCATTTTCTGTCATTGTTAGTTCTTCCTGAGTACCAGTAAAAATTAAATTTGATAGATTTTGTTTTAAAGCTTCGTTAGTTTCCTCAAATACTTCGCGAGCTTCACTAAAATTATCATATAAAGATTTTCCCATTCCAATAGACTGTGAACCCTGACCTGGGAAAGCAAATGCAATTTTCATTTAAACCTCTCTTCCTAAATAGCAAAATTTAGATTATAATATAAATTAGATCTCGAAAATGTATATAATATATCATGCTCAAAATTACCAGCTTAATTGTCCTAATGGGATTTTTGTCTTTGAATCAAGCCACTGCTGCTGATACAAATGCAAAAGCCTTAATAAATGCTTATAAAACAAATAACTGGTCTTATTTAACTAAAGTTTCAAAAACTTCTAAAAACTTAGAATACTCTCTTTTAAGCAAATGGCTATATGTAAAAGACTCTAAAAGTAATGCTTCATTTGAAGAAATTGCTAATTTTATTTTGAAATACCCTGATTTCCCTGAACATAAAAAGATAAATGCTTTAGCTGAAAGCAAGATGTCATACAACAGCGATCGTAAAATAGCTGAAAAATTTTGCAAAAGTATTACTCCATCACACGGTAATGCGCATAAAGTTTGTAATGTTTTGCATGCTAGTAACACTAAAGAAAATAGTAAAAAAATTATTTTTATTAAAAAAGCATGGGTAAATGGTGATTTTTCCAGTAAAGAAGAGCAGGAATTCATCCAAAAATATAGTAAAATATTACAAGAAAGTGATCATTATCAAAGAGTTATGAGACTACTTTGGCAAGATAAAACAACTGCTGCTAAAAACATATATAGTAAACTTTCAGCAAGTCATAAGGTTTTATATGATAATATTAAACAGATTAGAGCAAATAAACCGCCAAAAATTGCACCTGAACATTATAAAAACCCATTAGTTATATATAGTTTAATAAAGTTTTATAAAGAAAGAGGGCATACAGATAGAGTAGATGATTTGCTTATTCAGGCAGGAAAAAACGTTCCATATCCTGAAAAATGGATTGGTATTAGAAAGCTCAGAGCCAGAGAAGCAATTAATCTAAAAAATTATAAAGAAGCTTATAATATTATTAAAAATCATGGACTTACAGAAGGTGTAGATTTTGCTGATAGCGAGTGGTTAAGTGGTTGGCTTGCCCTAACATACTTAAAAGACTATAAAACTGCTAGTCAGCACTTTGCGCGTATGTATAACGGTGTAAAATATACTATGAGTAAGGTAAGGGCTGCATACTGGCTGGGTATGGCTTATAAAAAAGCGGGAAATAATGAAGAAAGCCATAAATGGTTTGAAGTGGCGGGACAACACCCTGAGCAGTTTTTTGGACAAATTGCATTATTTAAGCTAGGTAAGAAAAATTTTAGTTTACCTGCTGCTCCAAAAATCGATAAGGAATCTGCTTCTAGAGCAGAAGGTAATGTAAAATATAAAATAGCTAAAATACTACTTGGCGTTAAAGAGGGTGGGGTAGCAAAGCAATTTCTTAATTCATCAGTCAGGCATTCAAAGTCTAAAGCTGAAAGTTACATGTATGCTAAATTGCCATTAAGCTATAACTTGAAAAATATTACTGTTGAAGTTGCTAAAGAGGCGGCACAAAAAGGGCATTTATTTTACGATATTGGTTATCCAAGGATTAAACTTAATTTTAACCCATTAATTGAAAAAGCTATTATATTTGCAATTACAAGACAGGAAAGTAATTTTTACCAATATGCAAAAAGTTCAGCTAATGCTCTCGGTATGATGCAGCTTTTACCGTCTACGGCTAAGCAGAATGCAGCTCAGCTGGGAGTTCAGTACAGTTTGAAAAGCTTAACATCTGATCCTCTATATAATATGAACCTAGGTCAGTTTTATCTGCACAAGCTTTTAAATGCATACGATAGTAACCTTTATCTGACTTTTATGGGATACAACGCAGGAACAGGTAATGTAAGGAAATGGCTTAAAATGTTTGGAGATCCAAGTAAATTTACTGATTTAGATAAGGTTATAAACTGGATAGAATCCACTCCATTTAATGAAACTCGTAATTATGTGTACAGAATACTTGAAAATTTACAGGTTTATCGCTATATATTAAATTCCAAAAATGGCATTCAGCCAATTGAAATTCAAGAAGATTTGCTTAACTATTAATAATTGTTGCAAAATGGTAAAGTTTGCTATAATTTAATCTTGACTTTTAATCATTTTTTAGATATATTAGCTTTCTACATACAAAAAATACGCTCAAAAGAGTATTTTTAATAAAAAAATACAACTATTTGTAAAGTTTTAAAAATAAATGTTGATATTTTAAAACATGCGTTGTATTTATCATTTTTAAAAATATGTTGCCTAATTGGCAATAACGAAATACTTTTTTGTGTTCGTTACAAAAAATTAGAACTTTTAAAGGAGAAAGAATAAATGAGAGCTTTACTTATTGAAGACGATCCATCAACAGCCCGTTCAATTGAACTAATGTTAGATGCTGATAACATAAAGTGCGACATTGCAACTTTAGGTGAGGAAGGATCGCAGTTAGGAAAAGTATATGATTATGATATCATTATTCTAGACCTCATGCTTCCAGATATTAACGGGTATGAAGTGCTTTTAAGATTAAGAAGTAATAAAGTACAAACTCCTATTCTTATTCTTTCTGGTTTATCTGCTGCAGAACAAAAAGTAAAAGGTCTTGGTTTTGGTGCTGATGATTATGTTACAAAGCCATATGACAGAAGCGAATTATTAGCAAGAATTCATGCTATTGTACGTCGTTCAAAAGGTCATGCTGATTCTGTAATCAGATTTGACAAAGTTACAATCAACTTAGATACAAGATCTGTAGAAGTTGACGGAAATATTTTACATCTTACAGGTAAAGAGTACCAAATTATCGAGCTTTTAGCTATGCACAAAGGTACAACTCTTAAGAAAGAAGATTTCTTAGGTCACTTATACGGTGGTGTTGATGAGCCAGAATTAAAAATTATCGACGTATTTGTATGTAAGTTACGTAAGAAACTTGCTGATGCATCAGGTGGTTTAAATTATATTGAAACTGTTTGGGGTAGAGGCTACATGCTTAAAGAAAACCCTACACTTGTTGATAATAATGAAAGTGATGACATGGTAGCAGTTGATCCGGTTGGTTCAGAAGCTCCTGCTGGGAGACCTACTACTGTTGGTGCTCCTAGATAAGTCTATCACAAAGTAATAAAATAAAAAAGCGCCATAATAAAGGCGCTTTTTTTATTTTATATATAAAAAAAACAAATGAGAGTAGACAGTTAATTTTTTAACTATTATAATTAATTAGATGTACCAATTAATTAATCAAGGGGTTAATATGCCTAGCTCACATACATACCATATATTTGTTAGAGAAACTTTTTCCGAAACTGATCAGCGCATTGAAGTTATAGAGCAAAATACAGGTTTTAATTTAATTTTAGAGACTGCTGTAGAGAATTTGGAGGGAGCTATAGACTATGCGGCTGACGATTACTCAAACCCCTTAGAAGCTGCAATAAATATCATTTATGATAATTTTGATAAAAGCCGCGCAAAATTTACTATGGACTTTAATAGTGAGGTTCTTTTGTGTCAGGCATCTCGGATTGATAAGGATGTAATTGAGGCAATAGTAGAGATTCAGGAAAATATATCAGATCTAAAGTATAACTACAAATATACTCCAATATCTAATGGTGATACTGATGGTATTGCAGAGTGGGAATTTGTTATATAGTAAATATCGTAACTTTATATTTTAGTACTATAAAAATTATATATTACTAATAGCTAAACTTGAATACAGGTTATCTAAGACCTATAGCAAATTCAAGCTTACTTGCAATATCAAGTTCAACAAAATTCATAAGTTCGGGGTTAAACCAAATCTTCATAGGGAATTTTATATCTATAGATTCGCCTGGCTCTATATATTTTGCACCTGTATATGGGAAAATTTGTTTTACTAGTTCATTATTATTGCGATCTTTAATAGTAACCCTTAAAAATACAGCATCAACAGGCTTATTAGAGTCATTTATCATATTGCCACTAAACACAAGGAAATTACCGTTAGTAGTTAAGGTTTTCTGAATTGTAAGATCAGCAAACTTCATACTTGTAGTATTACTATAGCCTATAGAATCATAAAAACCTTCAAACTTAGCGGTAAGACCTAGATTATCTCTATAAAAAATAAGCATAGTAAAACTAAGCATTATAACGCCAATAAAGAAAAACACTATTTTTGGAATATATTGAATGATTAGTGCTTTTGTAGGAATTCCAAGCTTTCCTTCTCCTGGGTCTTTAATAAATTTATCAATGTTGATTTCTTCTTTTTTAGCCGTGGTAAATGAAAAGTCAGGATGTTCCTGATGCCACTCATTCTTACATTTACTGCATCTTACTTTTCTACCTCTTGGAGGTAAAATATTGTTATCTAAGCTAAATCTTGAAAAACATGAGGGGCAAGTAACAATCATGTGATTTTCCAATAAAAAATTTAATATTACCACGATTATATGATTATTTCTGGCAGCACGCAATTCGTATTTTATTGATTTACATGACTTTTTAGATAAATATCGCATTTTATTATAAATTAAAGCTTTAATCGTTAATTTAATTTAACTATTTTTATTCTTAAAAAATGTCAAAAATCTTTATTTGTTAATTAATTTATTTTAAAATATATATTGAACCTACAATAAAGAGGCATCAAATTAATTACGGACTTTTAAATGTTGGAGTTTTAGAAGATCGCTTTCATATTTTAGAGCTTATTCGCGGCTACTTTGGAGCGGCCCATATAAAGTTTACAGAAAGTCAGGAAATCGAGAACAATAGAGATTTGTTCTCTGCTTTTAATATGGTGGTAGTATCAGAGCCTAAAATTAAACTATATGGTCAGTTAATAAATGATAATGCTGATAAATATTTTAAAATTATTGTTTTAAAATGTATTGAAGATAGTATGGCTATTCAGAAAGAACTTAATAATCTTCCAAACGTAGTCGAAATTGAGACCACAAATCCAGCCACTTTTACTAAAACACTAAATGATATAATTTTTGAAATTTCTATAGATAATTTATTGGAAAGATTTGGGTCAATTTCATTGTCATTTTCAAAGCCATCTGAGATAGATTATATTGCTCAGGTTTTATGTAGAATTTTCCCAGATGCAGATAGAGCAAGACTGGGCATGCACGAAATTATGATGAATGCAATAGAGCATGGTAATTTAGGAATTGAGTCGAAAAGGAAAAATGAGCTTTTATCAAAAGGTATATATACAGATGAGATTAGTAAACTTATAAACACAACACAAAAAACTGCAAATATTGACATAAGAAAAGAAGCTGGAAAGGTAAGCATTACAATAACAGATGAAGGGAGAGGCTTTGACTGGAAAACATTTCTTTCTAAAACCCCCAGGCTTGATGGAATTTCAGGCAGAGGTCTTGCCATCGCAAAAAATATTGCTTTTGATGAACTCAGTTTTAATGAACAAGGTAATCAGGTAAAAGGTGTAATGTATGACACAAGAAAATAACATTGAAACATTACCCTTTGAAAATCATACATACTGGATGTGGGATGTAAATACCAATACTTTCCAGATTGCAGACGGTGTATTAAAATTACTAGGATATACACGCGATGCTATAAGTAACTTTGATTCTTGGAGTAAGCTCATACATATTGGTGATTATAATATGGTGATGAGTATTTTAAAGGAATTTATTAGACAAAATGAAAACAATACCATTGAATTTGATGCAAGGTTTATGCATAAAAACGGTTCTACCGTATATTTTCATTGTAAATGTGTAGCTGAAATAGAGCTTGGTAGGATTGTCAAAGTTTGTGGCGTCCAAAATGATGTAACAGAATATAGAAAAACTATAGATCGCATATTGTTTATTCAGAAAATAGCAGGCGTCATCACTTGGGAATATGACGTATTTACAAATCTGGTTATGCTATCAAATGATTTTCTTGAACTTATTGGTCCAAGTAGTCGTATAAACATGGTTACTCTTGATGAATTTGTTGAAATGATTTATCCAGATGACCGAACAAAATTTTTGAGTACAATTAATATTATACTTGGTAATAAACCATGCTTGCCAGAAGTAATAAGGTTTATAACTATGGATACAAGTAAAAGGTATTTTCAGGTTCATACAAAAATTTCTTATGATAATTTAGAGAGACTTAAAAGTATTATTTTTGTATCGCAAGATATTACCTTTTCTAAGCTGACAGAAGAGCAGCTAATGCAAACAAACCAAATGTATGATTTTTTAATAAATTCAACAGAAGATGGCATTTGGGACTGGAACATTGATACGGATGAAATATGGTTTTCGCCTAAATGGAAAGAAATGCTTGGTTATGCATACGAAGAGCTGCCTAATCATGTATCTACATGGAAAAAACTTATACATCCTGATGATATAGACAGAAGCTTTAGAATATTAGAACAGTACAAACAAGGTTTTATTGAAGAGTTTAATATAAAACAGAGATATTATCATAAAGATGGATCTATTATGCATGTGTTATCGCGTGCAAAAATAATGCTTAACAATAAAAGACAAAAACGCTTGGTAGGTTTTCATACTAATATTACAGAGCTTCAGAATGCTTTAGATTTAGCTCAGCAGGCTAGTAAAAGTAAATCATTATTCCTGGCTAATATGAGCCATGAAATAAGGACGCCATTGAACGGGATAACTGGCTTAAGTCATTTAATGCTCGATACAAAGCTTGATCATAAACAAAAAGGACTAATGAGCAATATTATTGCTTCATCACAAATTTTATTAGATATAATTAATGATATTCTTGATTTTTCAAAGATTGAAGCTGGTAAGATTGATTTAGACAGATCTGAGTTTAATTTATTAAACGTTATAAAAGATACTGTAAAAATCTTCTCTTATCAAATATCACAAAAGAAAATCGAGCTATTTATAGACTACAATCTGCCTGATAATTTTCAAATTGTAAGCGATAGCTTCAAAATTAAACAGATAGTTCAAAACTTCACCAGTAATGCTGTAAAATTCACCTCTAAAGGTCATGTAATTATTTCTGTTATACTTGAAAAAATCGATGAGATGAATTCAAGAGTTTTAATTAGCGTAGAAGATGAAGGAATAGGTATAGAAGAGTCTAAAATAGGGCAAATATTTAAGGAATTTACTCAGGCAGATAGCAGTACAACAAGAAAATATGGTGGTACCGGATTAGGTCTTGCAATCACAAAGCAACTTGTAGAAATTATTGGTGGTAAACTTGTTGTAACAAGTGAGATAAGTAAGGGTTCTAAATTCTGTTTTTCTCTACCTATTGATAAAAAACCCGTGTTATTACCAAAAATTAAAAATGATTTTACCATTGGGTTTGTAAATGGTTCGCAAAAAATTCAAAATATTCTAGGTAGACTGGAAGAAGAGTATAATGTTGTTATTAATCCTGCTATTGAAAATATAAAGTCATTAAACGCAATAGTTATAGATGACAATCATTCTGAGTTTAGTAACTATTTAAATATAGCTCAAAAGGAAAATATTAAATGCGTACTTGTATGCCATGTTAATAACATGATAGAGCAAGATGAAAATGATAAATTAACTATAATAAGCAAGCCTTATAGTATATATAATATAGTAAAAATCTTTGCAAAAAAATCTGAGGCAGAAGTAGTAAAAATTAACAAAAAAATCTTTGATAATAAGAGTATTCTAATAGTTGAAGATAATCCTATTAATCAGCAAGTTTTATCTAAAATGTTAGAAAAATTCCAAATTAAATGCGAAATTGCAGCAAATGGTTTAGATGCAGTAAATGTATATTCTGAAAAAAAGTATGACCTTATTTTTATGGATTGTCAAATGCCAGTTATGGATGGGTTCGAATCCACCAGACGAATTAAGCAAATCAATAAAGACCAAATTATTGTAGCAATTACAGCGAGTGCAACAAAAGAAGAAAAAGATAAATGTTTTGAAGCTGGTATGAATGACTTTATTGCAAAGCCATTTGTACCCGGAGACCTTGAGAATGTATTAAATAAGTATTGGAGTGCATCATGAGTGAAATTAACATAGATACTTTTAATGAACTTAAAGAAATTATGGAGGATAATTTTAATTTTTTAATTGAAAATTATATTAAAACAACTTCCAGACTTTTAGATGAACATAAAAATGATCTAAATGCCAAAGATTATAATGCTATAAAAATAAAGGTGCATTCTATTAAGTCATCCAGTCAGCAAATCGGAGCGATGGAGCTGGGCGAAATGTCTAAGAAAATTGAACTTGATATTATAAATAATCAGGTTACAAATATTGAAAGTCAAATGAATGATTTGGTTTCTAAGTACAAGCTTGTTGAAGCAGAGCTAAAAGGATTAATAGGCAGTGGATCATAAAGAATATAAAAATATACTTTTAAACATAAAGCACAATTTTTTACCAGGATATATTTTCCTGCTAGCCTCTAATAAAAAAGAACAAAAAGCTAAGTTTTTCTTTGAATTTCTCGCTGAAATGCAGTCAATTTTTAGTAAAACCCTTGATCCTACTTTACAGCAAATAAGGATAACATGGTGGAAAGAGGCTATAGAAAACAACCTGCATGATAATCCTCTTATAAAGAATATTACAAACTTTAATGCAATTGCTTTGCTGGATATTTTTGAGGCAAAAATTGAAAATAAACCAGTTAGCTATAATAGTGCTAAAGATTTATTACTTGAGTTTTGTAAAGTCCTTAACATAACAGAATCAAATATTAGTACTAATAGTATTGACATCATGGCTGACTTTTTCAATAGCACGCATTTTTCTAAAAATATTGTAGATGACATTCTGAATAAAAGTTTACGTAAATTTTGTAGAATTGCTGCAGATATTGTTCATAATCCAAAGGCAAACAGGTTTAGACCATGGTTTATGGTGAAGTTAATACTAAAATAATCTCGGCTCTCTTGTTTGAAATTTAAGCATTTCTAATTTTGTATGAATAGAATGCAAAAGTTCTTCGTAAATAATTTTATTATATTCAGGATTCGATAAAGATAAATAATTGCAATTTATCAGTCTTTCATAGACTTCTGTGTAAATATTCTCATGCAGATTATTACGGTAACTCTGGCAAGGAAATAACTGATTATCATTATGCAAATACATACAAGTATTGAAATAAAGGTCAACTAAAGCGCTGTTATAACACAATATATAATTTTCTGCATATGAAAATACCTTAGAGTATTCTATTTTGTTATCTTCGCAGAATATATCGTTGAATGATTCAACTGCACAAATAATGTTAAAACGTGTTGTGCTGCCAAATAATATTAATAAAGCAGTACTTAATGTATGATTGTGTGCTATGGATACTTCTAAGGGTGTAATACCTAGGTAATCCGAATAATTTATATTAGCTCCATAAAGGTGTAGTAAAGCAATCATATCGTGCAATCCATGAGTTGCTGCGTATTATAATGGTGTTCGTCCCTGTAAATCAATAACATCTAGAGTTGAAATATTGGATATTATTTTTATAACCTGGCTATAACTATTATTTAGAACAGCCTCATGTAATGGGGTGGGCATATGAATTTAAAAATTATAAAGATTGAGCATTATAATATTCAAATATTCTTCTAAATTCTTCGCCTCTATGTTCAAAACTTTTAAACTGATCAAATGATGCACAAGCAGGACTCAAAACAATATTTGCATGTTTGAGATCGCTTTTAGCATCTAATGCTGCATCGGTAAAGGCATTTTCTAATGTTCCGCATTTTGAATATGAAACGCCTTCAGATTTTAGGAAATTTGCAAATTCATCCTGAGAAGATCCTATTAAATAAGCCTTATGTACATTTGATAGGTATGGTCTTAGAGCTTCCAGCCCCCCTTCTTTTGGCTGACCACCTAAGATCCAATAAATATTAGAGAATGATGATAAGGCCGCTATTGATGCTTCAGCATTTGTAGATTTGCTATCATTATAAAAAGACATGTTAAGCATTTGCCCAAGATACTCAAGTCTATGTGGTAATGGGCTAAAGCTGTTTATTGCCTGTAAAATATTTTCAGGGCTTAGGTTGTAAAGCATACCTATAGCAAATGCTACTGCTATGTTTTCACGATTGTGCTTGCCAGGCAGGTTTTTAGGCTGACTGAATTGAATATCACCCTTATGGTTATGTACATTAAACTGAATGTGATCTTCTCCAACATATACACCAAATTCCATATTTTTATTAAGACTGGAAACGGGGACTTTATATGATTTTAAAGGCAGATTTTGGTATAAATTTAATGTAATGGGATTATCAATTGCAAAAATGGCATTGTCCATCATTGTTTGATGATCAAATATTTTGGTTTTAGCATTAATATAGTGATCCATATTGCCATGCCTGTCTAAATGATCTTTTGTAACATTTAATATTGCTGCAGTATTAAACTTAACGTCATGAAGCAAATCAAGCTGAAAGGAAGACATTTCTAATACAAAATTTCCAGATCTCTGAAAAGGGTTAAGATCCATGACTGGAATTCCGATGTTTCCACCAATTTGGGTATCTAATTTGGAATGGGATAATATATAATGCGTAAGTGATGTTGTAGTAGATTTACCGTTGGTACCTGTAATTCCTATAAATTTATTTTTTTTCTGACTATGGAATAACATTTCTATGTCAGAATAAATAGTAGTTCCAGCAGATTTAGCAAAATTTACAATATAATGTGGTTCTGGAAATGTTAAAGGCACTCCTGGAGAAAGTACTAAATAATCAGTATTTTTCCAATTTGTTGTTTCAGGAGATTCTAATGTATTTCTAATATGATCTGGTAAGTTAATTGAAGATGCTTTTTCATCCCAGCTTTTGACATTGATATTAGACTTTAATAAAGCATTTACTGCTGATATTCCTGTTCTTCCCAGGCCATATACAAAAAATGATTTTCCTTTATAAAAGTCTAAGTTAATCAATTTATAAACCTGTGATAATTAAAAAGGTAAATCGTCATCTAAAACAAATTCATCTTTATCAGCTTCAGTTTGAGACCTGTCCATAGATTGACTACTATTAGAAGTATTTTGTCTGTCAAGCATCATTAACTGGCAGTTATAACCTTGTAAAACAATCTCGGTTGAATATTTCTCAACACCGTTTTGATCTGTCCATTTTCTTGTATGAAGTGCGCCTTCAATATATAACTTAGCACCTTTTCTAACATAATTTTCAACAACGTTAACTAAACCTTCATTGAAAATGCTGATTCTATGCCATTCTGTTTTATCTTTTCTTTCGCCAGTATTCTTATCTTTCCATGTTTCAGATGTAGCAAGAGTTACCGAAGCCAATTTTCTGCCATCGGATGTTGACCTTACTTCTGGGTCTTTTCCTACGTTACCAACTAAAATTACCTTGTTAATGCTACCAACCATGTCGTTTTTCCTATTAAAGTGTTGCTACATTTCAGATTACCAATATAATGAAGGATATTTTAAAATCAAACGTTTTATTTTGTGTTAATAAAAAAATTAAAAATAAAACGTTTTAACAATAATCAAAGTGGTTGTTATGACTGGATATATTTCTGTTAAGGGTGCTAGGCAGCATAATTTAAAAAATGTCAGCATCGATATCCCTAGGGATCAATTAGTAGTAATCACTGGGCTTTCTGGCTCTGGTAAGTCTTCTTTAGCGTTCGATACCGTATATGCGGAAGGTCAAAGAAGATACGTAGAAAGCTTGTCTGCTTATGCAAGGCAGTTTTTGGAACTTCAGGATAAACCTGATGTGGATCATATTAGCGGATTATCTCCCGCAATTTCAATTGATCAAAAAACAATATCGAAAAACCCGAGATCAACTGTTGGTACGATTACCGAGATATATGATTACTTAAGGTTACTGTATGCCAGAATTGGCGTGCCGTATTCGCCTGTTACAGGTAAACCTATTGAAAGCCAAACAGTATCGCAAATGGTTGATGCGATAAAGAAACTTCCAAAAGATACAAAGGTATATATTCTAGCTCCAATGGTACGTGGTCAAAAGGGTGAGTATAAAAAAGAATTCATGCAGCTTAAAAAGCAAGGTTATCAGCGTATTAAATTAGATGGTATCTTGCATGAGCTTGATGATCTACCAAGTATAGATAAAAATAAGAAGCATCATATAGATATAGTAATAGACAGACTTGTTATTAATGATAGCCTCGGCAATAGACTTGCAGATAGTGTTGAAACAGCTCTTAAACATGGTCATGGTCTGCTATATGTTGAAATAGTATCGCTTCCTGAAGATCATGGTACTGCGCATCAAAATGACCAAATACTGGTATTTTCTGAAAAATTCGCATGTCCTGTTTCGGGATTTCAACTAGACGAAATTGAGCCTAGAATATTTTCATTTAACAGCCCATATGGTGCTTGTGAAACATGTGATGGTATTGGTAAAGAGAAATTTTTTGATCCTGAGCTTATAATCCCTAACTCTAGGAAATCAATCAATGATGGTGCTATTGCTCCTTGGGCGGAAAATAAGTCTAAACTTATGAGTCAGGCTTTAGAAGCAGTTGCTCAGCATTATAATTTCACACTCAACGATGCATATGAGACAATACCTGAAAAAGCAAAGGAAGTATTGCTATATGGTTCTGGTAAAGAAGAAATTGGTTTCATGTTTAATGACGGCTATAGAAAGCAGCAAATTACAAAGCCATTTGAAGGAATTGTGCCGCATTTAGAAAAGAGACACCACGAAGCTGATAGCACATGGATGAAAGAAGATCTTGAAAAATATAGAGCGGAACGTCATTGCCGTGAATGTAATGGTTTTAGACTAAGAAAAGAAAGCCTTTTAGTTAGAGTTAATCTTCTTAATATTGGAGAGCTTTGTACAAAAAATATTGCAGAGCTTGTTGACTGGTTTCTTGATCTTCCAAAATACTTAACTGAAACTCAAAACAAAATTGCTGAGAAAATTTTAAAAGAGCTTAATGACCGTTTAGGATTCTTAAGAAACGTAGGGCTTGAGTATTTGACGTTATCACGAGAATCAGGAACTCTTTCTGGTGGTGAAAGTCAGCGTATCAGGCTTGCATCTCAAATTGGTTCTGGTCTTACAGGTGTATTATATGTACTTGATGAGCCATCAATTGGTCTTCATCAGTCAGATAATAAAAAGCTTATCCAAACACTTAAGAACCTTAAGGCGCTTCAGAATTCGGTAATTGTGGTTGAACACGATGAAGAAACTATGATGGAAGCAGACTATATTATTGACGTAGGACCAGGTGCAGGTATTTATGGTGGTCAGATTGTATCTAAGGGTACGTTAGAAGAAATTAAAAATGATCCTAACAGTATTACAGGTCAATACTTATCAGGTAAAAAGAAAATTGAGATTCCTGCAACAAGAAGAAAGGGTCATAAAGATAAGTTTTTAATATTAGAGGGTGCTAAAGCCAATAATCTTTGTAATGTCAGTATAAAAATTCCACTTGGAACATTTACTGCGATTACTGGGGTTTCAGGTGGGGGTAAATCAAGTTTGATTATCCACACGCTTTATAAAGCTGCGATTAAAATATTAGAGGGTACAAAAACCCATCCAGGTCCTTATGACAGGCTTACTGGTCTTGAGCATATTGATAAAATTATTGAGATTGATCAAACTCCAATCGGGCGTACACCAAGATCAAATCCTGCTACCTATACAGGTGCATTTACACATATTCGTGATTGGTATGTTGGGCTTCCTGAGTCTAAGGCAAGGGGCTACAAAGTAGGTAGATTCTCATTTAACGTAAAAGGTGGACGCTGTGAGACTTGTCAGGGTGATGGGCAGATTAAAATTGAGATGCACTTTTTACCAGATGTATACGTTAAATGTGATAGTTGTAATGGCGCAAGATATAATCGTGAAACTTTAGAGATTAAGTACAAAGATAAATCCATTGCAGATGTTTTGGGTATGAATGTTGATGAAGCGATTGAGTTTTTTGACAAGATCCCTTCTATTAAAGAAAAAATGGTAGCGCTTAAAGAAGTGGGGCTTGGTTATATTAAAATTGGTCAGTCTGCCACAACGTTATCAGGTGGTGAGGCGCAAAGGGTAAAACTTGCCAAAGAATTATCGCGTAAATCTACTGGTAAAACACTTTATATTTTAGATGAGCCAACTACTGGTCTTCACATAGATGATATTAAAAAGTTACTTCAGGTGCTTCACAGGCTTGTTGAGCTTGGTAACTCCGTAATTGTAATCGAACATAATCTTGATGTGATTAAAACTGCGGATCACGTAATTGATGTAGGTCCTGGCGGTGGTAATAAAGGTGGTTACATTGTTGCTGCATGTACACCAGAAGAGCTAATAAAAGTAAAAGATAGTATTACAGGTGAATGTTTAATACCGTATATGAAATAAATTTGATGAGAGAAAAATGAGATTAGAAAATAGAAAAAATAATGAAATGAGACCTGTATCAATCGAAACTAATGTATCAAGATATGCTGAAGGCTCGTGTATGATAAAGTTTGGTAATACGCACGTACTTTGTACAGCAACAATTGAGGAATCAGTTCCACCATTTATTAAAGGCACAGGAAGTGGGTGGATTACGGCTGAATATGGTATGCTACCAAGATCTACGCATTCTCGTATGAGAAGAGAAGCATCGCAAGGTAAGCAATCTGGCAGAACTCAGGAAATACAAAGGCTTATTGGTAGGTCTTTAAGAAATGCAGTTGATTTAAAAGCTTTGGGTGAGCGTCAGATATTAATTGATTGTGATGTTATTCAAGCTGATGGAGGCACTCGTACTGCGTCTATTACCGGTGGATTTGTGGCACTTCAAATTGCGTGTAATAAACTTGTTGAAAAGGGTTTGCTAAGAAAATCACCGATAATAAATAATATTGCTGCAGTATCATGCGGTATTTTAAAAGGTGAAGTAATTCTTGATCTCAATTACGAAGAAGATAGTAGTGCAGAAGTAGATGCAAACTTTGTTATGAACGGTAATTATGACCTTATTGAGACTCAGGCAACAGGTGAGGAAAAGTCTTATACAAGAGAGCAATTAAATAATATGCTGGAGTTTGCTGAGATGGGTATTAAGCAACTTATTGAAGCGCAAAAAGCTGCTACAAAATAATTTTTCTTTAAATTTTGGTTCTTAAATTTTTTAGGAACCAAAATTTTCTTTTTGGTATAAAATGTTTCTTAAGAAATTTTTTATAAAAAAATCTATAAAAATCAATGAAAAAACTTGCATAAAACGCTATATTCTCTAAAGTTGTATATATTTAATTTCTGACTGATGAAGGGTAGCAATCAATGACAATAAATCTTAACATTCCTGATAATGTTATTTTAAAACCAAGAATCACTGTATTTGGCGTAGGTGGTGCGGGCGGTAATGCTGTAAATAACATGATAAATTCTAATCTTGAGGGTGCGGAGTTCATTGTAGCAAACACAGATGCTCAGGCTTTAGAATTTTCAAAAGCTTCTACAAGAGTTCAGCTTGGTGAAAACATTACCAGAGGTCTTGGTGCTGGTGCTTCCCCTGATGTTGGTCGTGCTTCAGCTGAAGAAAGTTCTGCTGTTATTGATAAATTACTTGATGGCTCAAATATGGTGTTCATTACAGCTGGTATGGGCGGTGGTACAGGAACAGGTGCAGCACCTGTTGTTGCAAACCTTGCACGTAATAAGGGCATTCTTACTGTAGGTGTGGTTACAAAGCCTTTCCATTTTGAAGGCGCGCACAGAATGAGACTAGCTGAGCAGGGTCTTATTGAAATGCAAAAATATGTTGATACATTAATTGTTATTCCTAACCAAAATTTATTCCGTGTTGCTAATGAGCGCACTACATTTGCTGATGCATTTAAAATGGCAGATGATGTACTTCATGCCGGTGTTCGTGGTGTTACAGACTTAATCACAATGCCTGGTCTTATTAACCTTGATTTCGCTGATATCGTTACCATTATGAGTAAGATGGGTAAGGCGATGATGGGTACTGGTGAGGCATCGGGCGATAATAGATCAATTTTAGCCGCAGAAGCAGCAATTTCTAATCCGCTTTTAGATCAAACTTCTATGAAAGGTGCAAGAGGCGTCCTTATCAATATTACTGGTGGCCCTGATATGACATTATTTGAGGTTGATGAAGCTGCTAACAGAATTAGAGATGAAGTTGATTCAGACGCAAATATTATTTTCGGTTCTACATTTAATCCAAATCTAACTGGTCAAATTAGAATTACTGTTGTAGCAACTGGTATTGATCACCCTGAAGACAGACGTACAAGTCTTAATGTGGAAAGAAAAATAGATACTGCTCCAGTAAAAGAAACAGTAAAAGTTACTGTTGAGACTGTAACAGTTGAAGAAGTTCCTGTACAAAAAGCTCAACATGATAATTTTGCAGTGGAATTAGAAAAAGAAGTAGAAAGTTTAATTGCAGAAGATGAAAATGTTGAAATTAGGGAATTAGAAGAAGAATTAGTAGGCGCAAGTAATTTTAGACCTCAGGTTAAGCATGAAAGCTTTACGCAAACTACAAATCCTTCTTTAGACAATTTTATGGCGAATTACAAACGCGAAATTCAAACGGAGCAGCAATATAAGCAACAAGCTGAACCTGTGAAAAATAAGGGTTTGTTTGGTAGAGTAGCAAGTTCTTTATTTGGTAGCAATGAGCAATCAAAAAAAGATGCACATGTAGAAGTTAGTGTAGATGAAGGTAATCTTGATATACCTGCTTTTCTACGCCGTAAACAGAAGTAATAAAAAATATAGGGGTGAAATCCCTATATTTACTTAAATTAATTTTTGTTTGTAAGGACAATGCTCCAGTTTCCTATTATATCTCGTTATATTGCACGCAGGTTTATAGCAAGCCTATTACTGGTATTATTAGTGGTAGGAGCTGTAGTTATTGTTGTTGATGCTTTAGAAGTTACCCGCAGATCATTTGGAAAATCAGTAAACGTTTTTTATATTCTTGGTATGGTTATACTTAGAACGCCAATGACGTTGCAAGAAGTTATGCCATTTATAATGATAATAAGCGGGATGCTATGCTACGTAAAATTATCGCGTAGTAGTGAGCTGATAATTTTGAGGGCATCAGGACTTCCTGCATTAAAGTTTATGTTACCAAGCATGTTTGCAGCATTTGTTGTGGGTTTTTTGCATGTTACAATTTTAACCCCAATAACATCTAAAATGTTCTATAAAGCTGAGGTTATGGAAGATAAGCTAGTGCGGAATAAATCTGCTAAAGCTTCAGCATTATCACATGGTGTTTGGCTTAAAGAATATGTGCCAGATATTGGTAACGTAGTAATTCATGCTAAAAGTGTAATTAGGGATGCAAGTGAGCTTGAAAAAGTAAAGTTTCTGATATTTGACAATAATTTTGCCTTTAAAAAAAGAATTGATGCAGAAAATGCGAAAATTACAGATGAAGGCTGGATATTAAGTAATATTAATGCATCTACTATTAAAAGTCTTCATAATAAGTTTGATCAAATGATATTTAGAACTTCAATTAATATTGAAAGACTTCAGGATAGTTTTGCAAAACCAAATAATTTGTCTTTATGGCAATTGCCTCAATTTATAGGTAATATGAAGCTTGCAGGATTTTCAGCAATAAGACATGTACAGTATTACTATTCACTTTTGTTACTACCTTTCACCTTAGCTGCAATGACTTTAATATCAGGGTGTTTTGCACTTAGAATATCAAACAGAATTCAAAATAATTATGAGCTTATTATAGGTATAATCGTTAGCTTTATTGTATACTTTGTAACTCAAATGATCAATGCCATGGGTCTTTCAAACTCAATACCATTATTATTGTCAGCGGTAGCGCCAATTATACTTACAACTGCATTTGCAATTTTCATAATTTTACATAGAGAAGGTGGCTGATAAATGCTTAGCTTTATAAAAAAATTCTCTTTATTTAACGTTTTAATTTTAGTACTGGTTTATACAGTAACAGTGAGTGCTGAAGAGTATGTAGATGATAATACAGTTATTATTAATGCAGACACTTTAGAGTATGATAAAAATAATGAACTCGCTTTAGCAAGTGGTAATGTTGAATTAATAAGCGGTGCGCATATTTTAATGGCAGATAAGCTGGTTTACAGTAAAAGGCAGGATAAAGCAGAAGCGCATGGTAATATTTCAATAGTTGATGAAGATGGAAATGTTGCTTTTGCTGAATATGTAGAGCTTGAAAGAAATCTTACCAAAGGTCTAGTAAAAGCACTCAGTATAAAGCTTAAAAACAATGCTTTAATTGCTTCTGAAACAGCTGTAAAAGTAAACGAATACCAAACCAGGCTTTATAATTCAGTATATTCTGCCTGTAGAGTGGAAAGTGGATACCCACTTTGGCAAATAAGTTCAGATAAAACATTAATAGACGAGAAGCAAGAAAAAATTGTACATGAAAACGCAAGGCTTGAAATTTACGGAAAGCCTGTTTTATATACGCCATATTTTGCACATGCCACACCTAATGCAAGAAGAAAATCAGGATTTTTAGTTCCTAGTTATACCCAATCTCGTGATATGGGATTTGGCGTTAATATTCCGTACTATTACAACATAGCGCCAAACATGGATGCAACAATTATTACCAGAGTATTTACTGAGCAGAATCCTCTTTTATATACTAAATACAGAGCCATTACCGAGCATAGCAATTATGATATACAATTCTCAGGAACAAATCCTAAAAAAGATAGTGCCATATATAATAGAAAATTCAAAGGACATATATTCTTCAATTCTACACATAATTTAAATTATGACTGGATCATGAAAGCTAACTATAAAAGAGCTTACGATAAAACGTATTTAAAGCGTTATGACTTTACAGACGATTCTTTTTTAAGATCTGAGCTTGATTTTGAAAAAATTAATTATGACGAGCAATATCTTGTTAAAAATATGATGTTTCAGGATTTAAGAAACGAATTTAACGATATGCCGCAAATATATCCCTATGTAAACTACTCTAAAAATTTTGAGCAGACAAATTATGGCATTAGTCCATATGCAAAGTTAAATATCCTTAATTTAATGAGAACGCATTTATCTGAAATCCAAAGAGTATCTGGAACATTTGGGTTTCAAAAAACTCATTTAACTGACAGTGGACATTTTCTGGAATTTGATAATTATATTAGAGCAGATGGATACCATGTAAGAAGGGTAAATAATCCATTTTACCAAACACAAGGTAATCGATACTTACATGGCAATACAGGAAGATTTGTTCCTGTTAGTAAAGTATACTGGGAGCTACCATATTCTAATGGTGATATAGTTCTTACCCCAAAAGCAACAATAGCATACAGCCCTAAGGGGAATAATCCTAATAAAATTCCAAACGAAGACAGCACTAACTCAGAGCTTAGTTTTAATAACCTTTTCTCTGAAAACAGGTTTACTGGTTTAGACAGAGTAGAGGGGGGGCTTAGAGGATCATATGGCGTTCAAATTGATACAAAAATTAGTGATACAGAACTAAGTGGATTGTTTGGAAAAGCCGTTAAAAGATACGAAGATAAAAATATGCCTCTAGTTAGTGGTTTAAGAGAAAAACATTCTGACTATGTAGGATTTTTAAATCTGAAGCCAGTCAGTAATTTAGATTTATTTTATAGGTTTAGACTCGATAATCATAATTTAGCATGGCATAATAATGAAGCAGGTTTAAACTACAGCTACCTTGATAAATTTGGTTTGGCTGCCACATACTTTGCAAGTGACCAAAAAGATGAAATTAGGTTTAAGAAGCAAAAATATGCTGCTATCAATGGTTATATTGGTCTTTCTAAAGGGGTTAAGCTTTCTTTTAATACATCAAAAATTTTGACTAAAAGAAAAATAAATGCTGATCACGGTATTATAGAAAGTGGGGCAAGGCTGGACTATGATCATAATTGTTTGACCAGTTCGCTTGGCGTGACAAGATCATTTAAACGAGATCGTGACGTTATGCCTGATACAATGCTTATTTTTAAAATTACCCTAAAAACATTAAATTAAAATTTAAACCTTAATTTTTACGACACTAATAAGGCAATGTTGTGGCAAGTATGACACAGTATGCTATAAAGAAATAATCAAATCTAATATTTTACTAATCATTAATTGGTTTCAGAGGAAAGTTAATTAATATGAGCTCCATATCATGCTGTATGTCAGTATGAATATTTGTTAAACACTAATGAAATAGGGGATTTTAGAAATGACAAATTCTAAGAAAATTCTTCTTACTACAGCTTTAGTATCTGGTTTAGCTTCAGCAGCAATGGCTGACGCTCCAACAGTAACAGCTGGTGGTAAAGTAGACTTCCAAGCTTCTTTTGCTAAGCAATCAGTAGCTCACAAAACAGCTAATACAAAATTTGACCGTTCACAACATTTCTCAACAGAATCACGCGTAAGCTTAAAAGCTGCTGGTATGTCTGATTTCGGTATGCAATATGGTGCGACTGTAGAATTAGGTGATAAAGCTGAATTCGGTTCGCAAGATACAACAAGCACATCTGGTAAAGATGTTGAATTAAAAGACACAATGCTTTTCGTTCAATCAGATATGGGTCGTATTGAACTCGGTTCAATGGCTGGTCCTGCTAAAACAATGAAAGTTGGTGCTGAATCAATTGCACGTGCTACAGGCGGTATTTGTGGCGATTGGTCTGACTACGTAAACAAAGGTTTTGGTTTCATTCCAACAAGTACAGCTGCTACAAACATTTCTGGCGTATGGCTTACAGCTCCAAACTTACCTTTCGATATTTCTAAATATACAGGCCGTCACAATAAGATTGCTTACTATACACCAGAAGTACAAGGTTTACAAATCGGTGTTAGCTATGCATTAGACACAGCTGGCGTTGGTTCTTCAAACGCTATTGGTTCTAAATACTTAGACACAACAGCTACACCAGTTGCTTTCTCTTCAAGACATTTCAAAAATGCTGTAACAGCAGGTGTTAAATATAAAACACAATACGATATGTTCGCAATTGAAGTTGCTGCTACAGGTCAATATGGTAAAGCTGCTAAAGCTTCAAGCACAGCTACAATTGATCAGGTAATCAGAGACGTAAAAGCTTATAACGTTGGTGCTGCTGTAACATATGCAAACATCACACTTGCTGGTTCTTATGGTGATCAAGGCAGAAGCATGAACACAAAAGAAACAGATGCTTTCTCTAGAGCTTCTACAAAATACTACACCGCTGGTGCTTCTATTGTACAAGGTCCAGTAGGTTTAAGTGTTACATACTTTGATTCTAAAAGAATGAAAAACAAAGTAGAAACAATTTCTGTTGGTGCTGATTATGCATTAGCTGCTGGTATGATGCCATACGTTGAAGGTACATTCTTCAAATTAAAACCAGCTGCTGGCGTTACAACAACATCAGGTGGTGCTACTGCAGTTACAAAAAACAAAGGCAACGTAGTACTCGTTGGTACAAAATTCAACTTCTAATCTGAAGTTTAAGTTTGTATAACAAAAAAAGAGGGGGCTTTAAGCTCCCTCTTTTTTTGATTAAAATGAGGCAATAAGCTCTATTTCCCTATATTTTTAATCTTATTAATACCAGCTTAGGTACAAATGGTGTGTTTTTTATAGCACACACTTAACCAAAAGTTGTTATTAAAAAAGCCATAAATGACTGTTAAAATTAACTTTTATAAATGTATGGTATATAATTGGAATTAGATATAGTTTTAGCTATATTACTCGTTTAACCAGTTTAGGTAAGGAATAAGTATATGACAAATTCTAAGAAAATTCTTCTTACTACAGCTTTAGTATCTGGTTTAGCTTCAGCAGCAATGGCTGACGCTCCAACAGTAACAGCTGGCGGTAAAGTAGATTTCCAAGCTTCTTTTGTAAAGCAATCAATTGCTCACAAAACAGCAAATACAAAATTTGACCGTTCACAACACTTCGCAACAGCTTCACGTGCAAGCGTTAAAGCTGAAGGCATGACAGATTATGGCATGAAATACGGTGCTGTAGTTGAATTAGGTGATAAATCAGAATCTGGTCGCAACGCATCTTCAAGTACATCTGGTAAAGATGTTGAATTAAAAGACACAATGCTTTTCGTTGAATCTGCTATGGGCCGTTTTGAAGCTGGTTCTATGGCTGGTTCTGCTGATGCTATGAGCGTTGGTGCTGATAAAATCGCACGTGCAACAGGTGGTATTGACGGTGACTGGACTGACTATGTAAATAGTGGTTTTGGTTTCATTAACACAAGTGCAGCTACAAACGATCTTTCAGGTGTTTGGTTATTAGCTCCTGCATTACCATTTGACGATTCAACATTCCAAGGTCGTTACAACAAAATTACATATTACACACCAGAAGTACAAGGTTTACAATTAGGTGTGAGCTATTCAGTTGATACAAGTGAAGTTGGTTCTTCAAATGCTATCAGCTCTAAGCACGTTACAACAGCTGATCCAATTACATTTGCAAACAGAACATTTAAAAATGCTTTCTCTGGTGGTTTAAAATATAAAACACAAATGGATCAGTTCGCTTTAGAATTATCTGCAACAGGTCAATATGGTAAAGCTGAAAAAGTAACAACAACATCTCCTGCTTTATATGAAGAAATTAGAGATGTTAAAGCTTATGCAGTTGGTGCTTCTGTATCATATGCTAACATGACAGCTGCTGCTTCTTTCGGTGACTGGAAGAAAAGCATGAACACAAAAGAAACAGATGCTTTCTCTAAATCTTCTACAAAGTACTACACAGTTGGTGCTTCTATGGTACAAGGTCCAGTTGGCTTAAGTGTTACATACTTTGATTCTAAGAGAATGAAAAACAAAGTAGAAACAATCTCTGTTGGTGCTGATTATGCATTAGCTGCTGGTATGATGCCTTATGTTGAAGGTACATTCTTCAAATTAAAACCAGCTACTGGCGTTATGACAACAAACGGTGGTTCTACACAAGCTACTAAAAACAAAGGTAACGTTGTATTCGTTGGTACAAAATTCAACTTCTAATCCGAAGTTAAACTTTGTTTAAAAAAGGGGGCTTTAAGCTCCCTTTTTTGCATTTTATATAATAAAAAGAAAGTATATATAAACGTAAAATAGTCGACCAGAATATTCCTATAAGTTGACTAGTGCCAAATACACTAATGTTAACTAAGTTTGATTAAACTTGACATTTGTTAAGAAAGTTTTTATAATGCTAAAAATTTTTAATAAACGGCTAGTTATGTTTACGGGATCAGGAAAAAATATAGTTTTAAACGCAGATTATCATACATCAACACACAGCGCAAATCAGGTGATATATTACTGTTACCTTAATTTAGAAAAGCAACAAGGTAATCCTAACGTGGAAGTAGTTACAAAATTTTCTCAAGTTACTGATGTTAATAGAAAAACCCTTACAGAAATAGCGGTTACAGAAGAGTTTGCTAAAAACCATAATTTTTGGGAACAGTATGATGGAGAATTTGTATCATTTATGACTCAGCTCAAGAGTAATCCAAATGGATTTTCTTATTATGATCATGAAGAAAATAATTATTGTTATGTAAAGTATGATGATGGTTTTGATTATAAAAACTTATATATTATTGATAATGAAAATTATTTAGTAAAGCAGAATATGCTCTCAAATAACGAAGAAATTCATATGTTTATGGAATTTAATTATTAAAAAAATAGGGGTTTTTGCCCCTTTTTTTATTCTTATAAAATAATTCGTTTAAAAAAAATACACATTAAGTCCTTTAATTATCAAGCTATTTAATCAAATCTGAAATACGTAAAAAATTTTTTTTTAAAAACCTATTGACTAGCTATAAACCTTAGTTTAACGTTTAAATTGTTCCGATGTAAAAATTTATTAATTATCATAGGGAATGTATGATAAATATTAAGTTTTTAGCCGGGAACTAAAGTTTAATTTAATTTAAATGGAGGTTACCATGGGTAATTATCACGTTAGAGTTATGTATCCTGATGATACATCTTCAAAAAATGGTTCTGAATTAATTACAATTACAGATTCTGCAAATCATGTTTTAAATATTCACCAAACAAGTGAGCATACAGCTTCTAAAAACAACTTTGTTGGTAACATTGATCCTGATTACCGTGGACATTATTTTGATGTTGCAAAAATGATTTCAAATGGTCAGACAAATAATCCATTTAGTTTTTATGATAATGACAAGCAAGGGTACTTTGTTGTAGGTTATGACAAAGACTTTGATACAGTTCATATTGACAATATCAAAAGCTTAATATTGGGTCCATCAGGTGGATACGATGCTGATTTACATGCATATGTTTATGAAGATGATTATTCTTTCTAAGTAAGCTGTTACAGTAAATTTAATAATAAAAAAGGTCTCAAATTTTTTTGAGACCTTTTTTATTTGCCTGAAATATATATCTTTTTATAATAACTTGTGTCGCAAATTAATTGAATGCTAGTATTGGTACTATATTTAAGCTAATATTAATATATTAACTTAAAATTTGAGGTGTGTTAATATGAAGAAGTTTCACGTTGAAATTATAGAAAAATTAAATTCAAATGGTTCTGTTAATGAAACCGTTTTAGTGGAAGATTCTAAAGGTTATCATCTTACAGGTGGTCAGGTATCTGCGGATTATGCTAAAAATCACAATTTTATTGGGGTAGAGAAGACTGATATAATGTCTGTTATATCTTCAGGTAAATATGGTAATGAATTTAGCTATCAAGATTATTATTCAAAGGAATTTTACCATATTAAATGTGATCAGGGATTTGATAGATCGCATTTGAAAGACTTAGATAGCTATAAGCAAGTTTCAGATGAACACATGGATTTTAATGATAACGGTATTTCACATGTTATCGAAATAGATTACTATTCATAATATATTAATAAAATATAAATAAAAATTGACATCTTAATGAATATTTAGTATAATATGTTTGTATTAAATATTTATTAAGGTAAAATTTATGGGAAAATACATAGTTGACACTTCTTTTGAATTTTCTATTTCAACTGGTTCGATGTTAAAAGGGTACGAAACTATTATAGATTCAACAAATAAGAAGTTATCTATATATACAGTAAGAGAAGATTTTGCAAAAACTCATAACTATCAAGGAGTTTTAATAGATGAATATAAAATTCTAAAAGATACTTATTGTAAAGTTCAAGATTCATTTTCTGAATATGATAATTATTTAGATGTTTATATATATAATCAATTTGATAAAGGTTTTGATGTAAGTCATTTAGCATACCTGGATGACGATAATTATTTAACAGCATGTAATTTCAATGAAAGAATTGTTAATGACGTATATTATGTAACAATTCACGGAGAATACGTATTCTAAATAAATACGAGGGGCGTGAAAACGCCCCTTTTTTATCCTTTTGTCCTTAAATATACAATAACAGCTGTAAGCGCAGCAGGTGTAATGCCCGGAATTTTTCGTGCTGAAGCAATATTATGAGGCTTATTAAAGTTAAGCTTTTCAACTACTTCTGTAGATAAGCCTTTAATTTTTTTATAATCAAGATCATTCGGAAGCTGCATAGCTTCCTCTTCTAGGTATAGTTTTATATCAGCATTTTGCCTTGCTAAATATGGCTTATACATTTGGTCGATTTTAAGCTGTTCAGCTGTATTTTTGTCAATTTGGCTAAGTTCTTCTGACCATATGGACTGAACCTGCTCAAACGTAATTTTAGGATTACAAAGTAAATCAAGTGCTGATCGTCTTACCCCGTCTTTATTAAGCTGAATGCCAAAAGCCTCTAATTTATTGGGGGTAATATTAAGACCTTCCAAAATCTCCTTAGCCTTACTTATTCTGTCCATTTTTTCTGTATAACGTTTAACACGCTGTTCGCATGCTGATCCTATTGCAATAGCCTTAGGTGTAAGTCTTTGGTCTGCGTTATCTGCACGCATAGAAAGCCTAAACTCAGACCTAGAGGTAAACATTCTGTAAGGTTCTGGCGCGCCATAAGAAATAAGATCATCAATCATAACACCAATATAAGCCTCACTGCGGCTTAGGATAAATTCCTGATTTTTAAGCTTAAGTGCAGCGTTAATTCCTGCAACAATACCTTGTCCACCAGCTTCTTCATAGCCTGTTGTGCCGTTAATTTGTCCTGCAAAATATAAGTTTTTTACCTTTTTTGTTTCAAGTGTAGGGTATAGTTCTCTTGGGTCTACGTAGTCATACTCAATCGCATAACCAGGGCGAAGTACTTTTGCATTTTCTAAGCCTTTGATATTCTTAATAAAATCAAGCTGTACGTTTTCTGGAAGAGAGGTTGATATACCATTAGGGTAAACTGTTGTATCATCAAGCCCTTCAGGTTCTAAAAATATCTGGTGGCGCTCTTTATCCGCAAAGCGCATGATTTTATCTTCAATAGATGGGCAATAGCGTGGCCCCCGAGATTTTATATTGCCGCTGTACATAGCAGATAAATGCACGTTATCCTGAATAATAGAGTGAACATCCTGATTTGTGTGGGTTATATAACAATCAATTTGCGGTACTGTAATTTCGTCATTTAAATAAGAAAATGGCACAGGTATTTCGTCGCCCGGCTGTTTTTCTAAAATTTCCCACTTTATAGTGCTTCCATCAATTCTGGCAGGAGTTCCGGTTTTTAGGCGGCCTGTCATAAATTCAAGCCTTTTCAGGGTTTTAGAAAGACCTATAGATGGTTTTTCGTCTACTCTACCGGCAGGAATCTGAGTCTGGCCAATATGAATTATTCCGTCTAAGAATGTGCCTGTAGTTAAAATAACTGAGTTCGAGTGAATTATACTGCCATCTGCTAGTACCACGCCTTTAGCCAGATTATTTTCAACAATAATATCTTCGACCGGTTTATATATAATTTCTAGGTTTTCCTGATTATTTAAGATATTAGATACTGCTATTTTATAAAGCTTACGGTCTGCCTGAGCACGGGGTCCCATAACAGCAGGTCCTTTTGTAGAGTTTAGCATTTTATAGTGAATGCCAGCCTGATCAATCGCCATACCCATAAGTCCACCAAGAGCGTCAATTTCTCTAACGATTGTGCCTTTGCCAATTCCGCCAATAGCAGGATTACATGACATTTCGCCAAGGTTTTCTGGCTTGATAGTGATTAAGGCTGTTTTTGCACCAAGCCTTGCTGAAATAAAAGCTGCTTCTGCACCTGCATGACCTGCGCCAATAACAATAACATCGAAATTTTGCATAATGTTGAATTATAAGTGATATATTAAAAATTTAATAGGCTTATACCACTTTTTAATACATTGATCAATAGTCATGTTGAGTATTTAAATAAACAGTTAAATATAATAGCTTTTAGTGGATTTTATTTTTTAAACTTTAACCATAGGTAATTTTAATGTCAAAACATGAAAAAATAATAATTAAACAGGCAGGCGCACTTGAACTTGAATTCAAGTCATGCATTAATACCAAAAACCAAAAAGAATATTTAATGCCTGATTGTACGCCATTAGTTGAGGAATGGAAAAAATCAGAGAGATATTTTGAGATAAAGCAAGATCCGGAAGGAAAATCTGAGCATCCTGGCTCTAGAGTAAATGATGTATTTAACGTACAGCTTAATAAATTTGATGATGGACTAGATGTTGTAAGACACATAGGATTTCAAACAGTTAATCCTAATAATTTATATAAGTTAAAATCGGGGCAGCATGCGGGTAAATATATGCCAGCAAACGTTTTTGAAATGAATGAGCGTAAGTATATTGTAAATCAGTCTCCATTTTACGTTGATAATTATTATCGCATGATAATTGAAGAAAACATAAAAATGATTGTTTCGCTTGCTCGTCCAGGTGTAGATGTTATTAATTATTATAGAGAAGGCTTCATATTAGGTATCCATTCGCTTGAGCTGAATGAAGTTTTAGAGGTAGATGACTATAAAGTTGAATGTGTAGAAATAATAGACCAAAAGCTCTCGGATAAAAATACAGTACATGTTAAATCGATTAAATTATCAAGTGATGCTGAAATTAGGTATGTAACGTTTATCGACTGTAGAGACTGGGCAGATATTGGTTCTATGAATGTTAGCGGTTTAGTAGGGCTTGCTAATTTAATGGATAGCATTGTTCATAAAATTAATCCAGATAATCCAAGGGAAGTAAGAGGTGCTTTTAACTGCGCATATGGTTTTGGCAGAGCGCCAACAGCACTGCTTCTTTGGGAATTTAAAGATGCCATAAGAAATGCTATTGCTTTAAAACACAATGTAAGCCCAAAGGGTCTGAATATCATGGATTACCCTGAAGATGTAATGATGATTGATATAGACTTTAACTCATTCATAAGCTATATGTGCGCAAATATAATGGGCGGTGCTTCTATGGTTCACAGAGAACAAATGCAAGAATATTTAAAGGAATTAAAAAATCAGGCTAAAGCTGTTTTAGAAGACAAGTTACACAATCCCAATCTAGATGCTAGAACTAGGCAAGAAACAAGAGAATTTCTAAATAGTTTTGCTCAATATCAGATTCAATAGTAAAAAAAGACCATGGAAGATAGAATGTTCCATGGTCTAAAATATGCAGCAAAAAATATAATAGTCGTACACTCAGATTTTTTTACGGGGCATTGTTTTCAGCGTTGTTGTTGAAAACAATGCCCTTTTTTAACTAATTTATACTGTTTTTTGCTTATTTTGCTGAGGTTGATTTACAACTTCTTTCCAAATTCTTGGAGCAAAATTATCACATACAGTCTGAGCCACTTTGTTAGTAAATTTAGGTGTTGGACTGTTGCTTTTTATAGTTTTGCTAGTTACAAAATTGATTGCAAGATCTATTACAAGATTTAAGCAAACTTTAACAAGCCTTGAACATTGGATATTGTTAATTAGTAAAGCTGTCCCAACATACGATGCTGCATAAATAGCTGTAGATAATAATGAAACCCCAAGTTTTTTTGTAGGCGCAGGTGGGTTTAGTTTATCATCTGCTGGAGCAGGGTCTGTTTTAGACGCATCTTGTCCAGAGTTGTTAGTTTTTGCTTTGCTTGGATCAGGTTGTGCAGTGCCAGCAGCAGGATCAGCCTTCGGTGCTGGTGCAGCAGGGGCAGCTTGTGTGCCATTAGCAGGATTAGCTTCAGGCTGTGCAGCTTCTGGTGCAGCAGGTTGTGCTGGATCTACATCTTTTTTATCTTCTACTTTAGTGTCTGTAATTGTAGATGATTTAGTATCAATAGCAGGATCAGCCTTTGGTGCTGGTGCAGTAGGATCTGCTTGTGTACCATTTGCAGGATTAGCTTCAGGCTTTGCAGCTTCTGGTGCGGCAGGTTGTGCTGGATCTACATCTTTTTTATCTTCTACTTTAGTGTCTGTAGTTGTAGATGATTTAGGATCAATAGCAGGATCAGCCTTCGGTGCTGGTGCTGAAGGCGCAGGTTGTGTGCCATTAGCAGGATTAGCTTCAGGCTGTGCAGCTTCTGCTGCAGCAGGTTGTGCTGGATCTACGTCTTTTTTATCTTCTACTTTAGGATCAGCAGCAGGAGCTGGTTGTGGTGCAGCTTTTGGCTCTTCGGCTTTAGGTTCAATTGTAGGCTTCATTTCGTCAATAAATTCTTGAATCTCTTTAAATTCGATAGAAGAATCTTTATTCAGAAAATCTTTTTTATGCTTATCAGATGATAAAAGTGCTTTTTGAGCATTTCTAAAAGTTGACTGACTTTCTGCAATACAATCTGCTTGATTTTCATCTATACCCATTGCAGCTTTTAAAGCTGTTACATAATCTGCATTAGTTGTATATCCGGCAAAATTTTCTTGTTTAATTTTTTCAAGCATTTTTGTTAGAAACTGAATTGCCATAGGACCGCATTCGTCCTGATTATCACCTTGCGCTCTGAATAAATCATTAAAAACTAAATTATAATTATCTTTAAATTCACTTCTGTTTAGGTATCCGGCAATTGCAGGTAAACGATTACTTTCATCGCCAATTATTGAGGTAGCAGAATCAAAATAGTATAGCTTTAGATCAGAATTTCTTTTATCTAAAATAAGACTTTGGTAATGTGATTCAGCAAATAGTACTATTGCATTAATTTGATTTGGTGCTGATTTAACAAGACTAATAAAATCAGCTGCTTTGTCATCATCTTCTGCTCTATAGGAAAGGAAATGAAATTGGATATTTGAATGGTCTTTTGCCATAGCTTGTAATAAAGCTGCACATTGATCAGGTTTATATGCTTCTTGTTCAATTTGACCTGCAATATCATTAAGATACTTTGGATTTTCATCAGTATTAGGGAATATTACACTTAAGTGTATATTACATCCGAAGTTTCCATCTCCATAAACTCTTACTTTACTCATTTTTTTGTCTCCGTTTTGTTGTTGTGCTTTAGGTTGCTGCTGAGGAATGTTTACATTATTTTCCTCATTTGGTATACGGGTATTTATAACTAATCCCGGTATATCTATATTATTTTTTGCTAAATCAGCTTTTAATTTTGTTATATATTCATTTCGTCTTTGAATAATTATGCTTGCGTCATAATTTTCGATACGTTTCATTTCGCCATTAATCTCAACATAAGGCTTATCCAGCGATGGTTTTTGCGTACCGTCTTCATTATAAAGCGCACTCAGCCACTTTGTACGTAACGCCTCTTGATGAGCAGGATCGATAGGGTAGTGGGTATAAACGTGAACTTTTTCATTACCATAGCTGATATCACACTGATGTTCTTTAACATCTTGTCTAATTAAAGCTAATGGATAATCTGCATTATTTGATGCAGGAGTAAAAAAAGGGTTTTCGTAAACTATAGATATTTCTTTTTTATTAATTCCTGTTGATGAATTCTTAATAAGGTCTAATTTATAAACTGCTTTAATCCAGGATAATTTAATAACGTCAAAAGTTACTTCTTTGTTTTCATATCTAATATCTTGATTGTAATTTTTATGATATTCCATTAAATTCACCACTTCGGTTCCAGCAGGTGGTCGAATGTCTAATATATAACCTTCTAATGCATAATAGTTTGCACGCAGCAAATCTATTGTAGTAGAAGTTGCATGACAGGCGTCGCCACCTTGAAACTTGCTATTTGATAAATTTGAAGTGTAGTAATAACAAAACACTTCTTTTCCAATGTGATCTTGATAAGTAGTTGGACTTTTTAGTCCTCTGTAAAAAACTTCATTCCCAGTTGTTTTGTGAGTTCTAATTCCAACATTTAATCTATATTCCTGGGCATATAACTTATGTAAATTGTATTTAATATTATTACTAATTATGTTATATGATAATTTTTCTAAAGGTTTGTTTTTTAAAATAAATCCAACAGTTGCATTACTAGATATATTTCTTAAAATTGAGAGATATTTTCTAATTTGATTAAATTTAGCCTCATCAAGAACCTCGGGTAATTTTATAATATTTTTATAAGCTTCTTTATGCTCATTTTGTGTTGAGGTTTCTGAATAAATAATCCTAAGCTGATCTTTTAAAATATTTAAGCTATTATCTGTAAATATGCAGGGTTCGTTTTTCACTAGATCATCTAAAGATTTAAGTTCCTCAAGTAAAGATAATTTTAAGCCCAATGTTACAAGGTGATTAGAATGTTTTTTTAGACATTCTAAAATATCATCAAAATTTACATTAGATTTATCATTTGTAGAGTTAATATATTTAGAGATTAGGGAATCATGAATACCACAATAATAATACAAGATATTAGCCATGCAGCTTACGAAATATTCCTTTGATGATACTCTGTAATGTGTGCCATCAGTATCTAGCTTTGTATTTAGTATATCAGAAATTATATCAGCAAATATTTCTAAGTGTGTTAAGTTATCTTTCATATGTTCATGACATTAAAATTTAATTTATGGCGATTATACTAAAAAAAAGTTAAAATGTCAAGGCAAATTAACTTTTGGGTATTTTTTGCTGTTTAAAAGTGAAAAATTTGCTATATAGTTATAAAACTAAGATAACTTATATTACTTAAAAATATGAAATTTGAGATAAATAACAGCCACTTAGGGGTTTATGGGGTTATTCTAAATGAGGATAAAACCAAAATCCTTGTAATTGAAAAAGCTATAGGTTTTTATAAAGGTTTATATGATTTACCAGGTGGTACTCCTGAATTTGAGGAAAGTTTAGAGGAAACTTTGATAAGAGAAATTCTGGAAGAAACTGGTATGGAGGTTACAAATTCTAAGCAGCTTGGTGCTTATTTGAATATATTTAACGTAAATAATACTAAATATAGACATACTGCTATATTATACAATGTTAGCGCCAGAGGAAATCATAAAACAGATCCTGATGGTCAAGATTCAAACGGGTCAATTTGGCTAGATATTGATACTGCATTATCAGATAAATCTACTGAATTTGTAAAAATTGGACTTAGAGCAACATTAAACATATGATAACTATAGAATTATTAAAAAACAGGCTTGATAGCTTACCAAGGCTTTGTGAGATATGGCATACGGAGCTTGGAAGTACATGGGCACCAGATACGCCGATAGAAGATATAATAGAAAGATTCAAAACCCACTTAAATGACGATCAAATACCCTTAACGTATGTAGCTTTTGATAATAATATACCTATTGGGATGTGTAGTTTAAGGGAAAAAGATGGAACACTACGTCAAGACCTAAGCCCGTGCCTAGGGTCACTGGTTGTAGACAAACAATATCAGGGCAAAGGTATTGGTAAAATGCTTATGGAAAAAGTCATTAATAAAGCAAAATCAATGAATTATAAAACTTTATATCTTTTTGCTATAGGTGAAGGAAAATATAAGTATTATGAAAATAGTGGCTGGGAATCAGTTTGCGATGATGAGTTTAAAAATATCCCCGTGAAAGTAATGAAAATGGATCTGTAAATGTATAAAAAGATTATTGATAGCCCAGTAGGCAAAATATTAGCGATTTCTAATGGCAAGGAAATTACGGCAATTTATACAGAAAATCATAAGTATTTTATAGAAATAAATGATAACCATACCTTAGAAGTATTTGATTTGCTTGAAGCAGAATTAAATAGTTATTTTAAAGGTGAGCTAAATAATTTTACGGTTCCTCTTATAATGCAAGGTACTGAATTTCAAAAAAAAATATGGAAAAAACTATGTGAAATATCGCATGGTAAGGTCTTGTCTTATTTAGATATAGCGAAAAAAATTGGTAATATAAAAGCTGTGAGGGCGGTTGCAAACGCAATTGCCAAAAACCCGATTTCTATAATAGTGCCATGCCACAGAGTTATTGGAAGTAATGGTAAACTAACCGGATATGCTGGTGGTATTAATGCAAAAGAATACTTATTAGAACTAGAAAGCAGAATTACCTGTATTTAAAATATTAAATGCTATACCATTAAATTTACAAAGTAAATTTGGGGGTAGGCATGCTAAAATATTCTATATTATTATCATCTTTTTTAATTGCATCAAATGCTAATGCTTATGAAGTAGTAAAGCCTGAATTTGATGACAGAAAATGGGTTCTGGGTTTTACGTTGGATGCAGAAGCAGCAAAAAATGGTAAGATTGGTGCGGAGCAGTATGTTTTAGAAACTGAAACTATGCAAAACTGGTCTGAACTTGTTACAGTTAACTCGATGCCTGGCTTAAATATTTTGCAGCCATATAATTTTGAGCAGAGTAGCAAAAAAGAAATTGGCAAGATATGTAAGAAAATAGAGTGGTTTAGCACTCCTGAAGTTACAGGGCAAAAAGATCGCACATGGTCTTATAATATGAGTGAGTGCGGTAACTTGCCAAGTCAGTCAGAAATTGTAAGAGCATTTTCTACTGACGCGGGGTTTTATGTACTGCATTACTCAACAAGAAACCTGCCAATAAGTCCTGAAAATAAAGAAAAATGGACACAGGTTCTTCAAAAAACTACAGTAGAAAAAATTTATTAAGATATTTTTATTAAGTCACTGAATAGTTTGCATTATTGCAAATATTATAAACTGGCTTGGGTTTCGTGAGTCTTAATATATTGACAAAACCGATAATACCAGCTATGTTCATAATCGCATGTGCTTTCTAGCTAAATATTTTTCTACGCCTAGTGCTTTTAAACTAAATAACCTAGAAGCGCCGCTAAGGGTGCCGGGTGTTTCGGTTGTATAATTCAGATCATAGGGCTCTTATTACAAACGCTTGCAATTAATTTTGTAAGTAAAAACAATGATTTATTTATACTAAAGGAGAATGCCCCATGGCAATTGGAACAGTTAAGTGGTTCAACCCAACAAAAGGTTTTGGTTTTATTTGCCCAGAAGAAAAAGGTAGCGATGTATTCGTACACATTAGCGCCGTAGAAAAAGCAGGAATGAAAAATCTTGCTGAAGGTCAACGTATCAGCTATGAACTCGTTGAAAGCAGAGGCAGAGCGTCTGCAGACAATTTAGCGGTTGTTGATTAATATTAAAGCTTTAGATTAAGCGCGATATTTAATTATATTTTTTAACGTACGCGAGGCAAATTTTGCATTCTATGCCTAGGTTGCTTTGCTATTATTAGGTTTATTATGCAAAATTTTCTTTCTTTCGGCTTGCCGGAACAATTAGTTATTTCTTTAACACATCTCAAATTTGAAACGCCAACCCCAATTCAGCATCAGGTTATTCCTGACGCGATGAAAGGTAGTGATATTCTAGGTTCAGCGCAAACCGGTACTGGTAAAACTGGTGCATTCGGTATACCGCTTGTTTCTAAACTTCTAAACGACGAGTACGCAAACGCACTAGTTATGACTCCTACACGTGAGCTTGCTGTGCAGGTACTTAAAACTTTAGACAGTTTCCTTGGTGGTAGACGCAGTAAAATAAAAACAGCCTTATTGATTGGTGGTGAGCCAATTGGTAAGCAGTTTGGTCAACTTAAATCCAGACCACGTTTAATCGTTGGTACACCTGGAAGAATCAATGATCATATCGATCGTGGTAGCCTTATTCTTAACAATACTAACTTTTTAGTACTTGATGAAACAGACCGTATGCTTGACATGGGTTTTGTACCGCAAATCGATAGAATCGTAAGTTTCTTACCAGCAGAAAGACAAACATTATTATTCTCAGCGACTCTTCCTAAGAATATTGTTGAAATGTCTAAAAAATATTTAAAAAATCCAGTGAGAGTATCAGTAGGTGAAGATTCACTTCCTGCTGCTAATTTATCTCAAGAAATTATTTATTTATCAGAAGATGCTAAATATGATGAATTCATAAATCAGCTTAATAATCGTGATGGTTCAGTGATAGTATTCGTAAAAACAAAAGTTAACGCTGATAAAATGGCTAAACGTTTACGTACAGAAGGCTATACAGCAGAGGCTATTCATGGTGATTTGCACCATGGTAAACGTGAAAGAGTAGTAAATGCTTTCCGTAGCACAAAATTCCGTATTTTAGTTGCAACAGATATTGCTGCACGTGGACTTGATATTTCGCATGTTAAGCATGTAGTGAATTATGATCTTCCACAATGTCCTGAAGACTTTATTCATCGTATTGGACGTACAGCAAGAGCTGGTGCAGATGGTGAAGCAGTATGTTTCGTAACTCCAGAAGACAGAAGCAAATGGTTTGCTATTAAAAGAATTATGAATTTTGACGGTGCAAAAGAAATTGGTAACCCAATTTTTGCACAAAAAGATCAGAAGAAAAGGGGCGGCTTTGGTGGCGGCAGAAGACGTAGCGGCGATAAACCAAGAGGCAGCTTCGGCTTTGGTGGCAACCGTGAAGATCGTCCATCTAGAGGTGACTTTAGCTTTGGCAATAAAAAAGAAGGTAGAGGTTCTGATAGAAATTCTTCATTCGGATTTGGTGGCAAAAAAGAGGGTAGAAGCTCTGAAGGCAGAGACGGTGCATTTGGTTTTGGTGATAAAAAACCTGCAGGACGTGGTGATGCTAATCGTGGCGGCAGACGTAGTGAAGGCGGTCGTAGTGAGTTTGGTGGTCGTAGCGATGGTAACCGTAATGGTGGCGGTCGTAACGAGTTTGGTCGTGGTGAAGGCGGACGTAATTCGTCAGGTCGTGATGGCGCTCGTAATGGTAACCGCAATGACAGAGGTCGCAGTGATGGCGGTGCAGCAAGACGCGGTGGTAACTCTGGTGGTGCTCAGCAAAAACAAGGCAAACGTAAAGTAGTGTTCTTCTAGAACTATTTGCTTAAATAAGATGGAAAAGGGGTGTAAGTTACGCCCCTTTTTTTATATATTAAGCAATAGAAAATCCTTTGTTTTTAGTTGCTGCAGAGCTAATTTGGTCTTGTAATTCTTTCACTTTATCATTCCAATATTTACCACCAAAATCTTTTAGAGTTTTATCTAAATATGATTTTGCAAGTTCAGAGGTTTTGTCGAAATTGAGAGAGAATAATGCCTGCGTATAATAAATTTTACCCTGAGTATGTGGATGAACATTTATAATATCTTTTAAAGCGTGTCCTAAATGGCTTCTTGCTGTTTCAATATGTTTGCGGTTATCGGGGTTTTTAATTGCAAGTTCAGTGTATGCCCTTGCTTTAATATAATATGCTTCTTTGTAGTATGATTCTTTATCTAAATTATGATCCCTATGCAAATTTGGATCATTTTCTACTGAAATTGCAATCGTTAAAGATTCATGATATTTAGCAATTTCAAGATAGCAATTGGCAATAATTATTGATGTTCCTAATCTTTCTTGTGTAGTTAAATTTTGATTGGTACGACGATATTCCGTTAGTATATATATAGCTGTGTCAAATTGATTATTAAGAACATAATTTGAAACTTCTTGGTAAAATTCTTTTTTAGCATCAAGATCTTGTAATTGCATAATCTACTCTTATAAAGGTTATAAATAATGTATAGCAACTAAAAGTTATAGAGTCTAGATTATATAATATTTTATGTTGATTATATATGTGTCATTTCCTCGCTAACCTAGGTTTACTAGGTTTCACTCGTTATTCCTATATCTAATCTAACCTAAAATACTATATGTAGATGTATGTTGATTATATATGCGTCATTTCCTCGCTCTCTAAAGTTTACTAGGCTTCACTCGTTATTTCTAAATTTATCCTAAAATACTATAAAAGAATAAACACCAGCGCGTTTTTCTCAATATAGGAAGCATATTAAAAAAACTTCATCTATAGTTTAATTCTATAAAGCACATGCTTTGATAATTTATGGTCAATAGGAAGGAGCGGGTGGTTAAAATCTGCAGCTGCATCATAAACCATGCCAATCCTTTCCATAACTTTCCTTGAATTTATATTATCTGGTACTGTAAAGGCTACAATTTCTTTTAAATTTAGCTGATTGAATCCAAATTCTAAACACGCTTTTGCGCCTTCTGAAGCATAACCTTTGCCCCAAAATTGTGAGCCTAATCGCCATGCGATTTCCACGCACGGAGTAAAGGTAGCTTTAAAAATGGGCTGAGATAATCCAATAAAACCTATTAGCTCATTAGTTTCTTTTAATTCTGCGGCAAATAAAGAGTAACCACGTGAATTAATTGCATTGTTATGAACTTCTAGAAATTTCTTAGCTTCTTCTTCATTCATAGAACCACGAAGGAATTCAATTACCTTTGGATCTTGATTCATTAGCGCAAATGGTTTTATATCTTCATCTTTCCATTTTCTAAGAATCAGGCGATCAGTTTGTATAATAATCATAAGTTTTACCTAAAATATTAAGTTTAGGTGATGAAAGGAAAATGTGTGAAAGTGATAAGTGGCGGAGGGAGTGGGATTCGAACCCACGGTACGTTTGACCGTACGCCGGTTTTCAAGACCGGTGCCTTAAACCACTCGGCCATCCCTCCGTAAAAGTATTCTATTTGATATCATACGTAATAAGTTTTGGCAAGTGGTAAAAGTGGATTTTTAAGCAAAAAATACTGTTTTTTATATATTTACCTAAAAATCCACTTATTATTTAATGATTTTCGGGATCTACCCAGGATATGTTACCATCTTTGCGGTGATAAATAAAATTAATGCGGTCATTTGCTTTATTTATAAATACCATAGCTGGAAGGTCTGCAAGATCCATAAGCATCACTGCTTCAGCAACTGTTAAATGCTGTATGATTGTTGCTTTTTCAGCTATTACCAATGGGTGTTCGGTTTCTTCCTGAGGTCTCTCGATAGTATATTTTGTACCGCCTAATTTTCTAATTTCAGTACTATCTAAATCTGTAAGAGATTTTTTATGATGATTTTTGATTTTATCTTTATATTTACGTAATTGTTTTTCAATTTTAATTAAAGCTTGATCAAAAGCGGTATAGGCATCATCTGACTCGCTTTCGCCTTTGATTACTAAATGCTGTTTTGTACCTTCATTAACTAATATATTGCAATGAAAATTATGATTGTGTTTCACAAAGTGTACTTCGCTACTTACAGCTTTTTCGAAAAATTTATGAACGCTTTTTTGAAGTCTTTCCTCAACATGCGTCCTTAATGAGTCACCTAAGTCTATGTGTTGTCCTGAAATATTAATATGCATGTCTTCCTCCTTTTCTAAACTATACCCCATATATAAGTTGTAATAGGGGTTTAAGTTTTTTCAAGTAAATTATGCAGATACATGAAATTAAAATGATATTATATCTTAATCATCTTAAAACGTAATATAAAGCTACAATGGTTGCAGCTTTATATTACTTATCACTTGCGTAAGGATTGTCTGTTTTTCTAAACATAAACCTGATAGGTGTATGCGGTAGGTTAAAGCATTCTCTTAAAGATTTAACCATATATCTTTGATAGTCTTCCTTAATATCTTCGGGATGGTTTGTGAATAGTAAAAATATAGGGGGCCTTGTGTTAATTTGCCTAATATACTTAATTTTTACCCTGCGTCCACTTTTTGCAAGAGGAAGCGGATGCTCTTGCGTTACAAATTCAAGCCATTCATTGAGGGTGCGTTTGTTAAGTTCCTGATTCCACTCTTTATAAACTTTTAAAGCTTCTTCAATTGGTGAAAAAATACTAATGCGGTTTTGTGCCGATAAAAACGCCATAGGGGCAAACTCAAGAAATCTTGCATTATAATTCAGCTTATCTCGCATCGCTCTTTTAACTTTCTCTTGTGCTTTTTTATCATCACATTTATTGAAAGCTAATACTAAACACCTTCCTTCACGGATAACTTTCTCAGCAATTTCAATATCTTGTGATTCAAGCGCATTCTCAACGTCCATAAGCAGAACTACAGCATGAGCAAAGTCAATTGCCCTCATACTGTCACTTACAGCCATTTTCTCAAGATCAAGGCTAATAACTGCCTTCTTGCGAACACCTGCTGTATCGTAAAGTTTAATCTTATTACCCTTATATTCCCAGTCAATACTGATTGAATCACGGGTAATTCCTGGTTCTGGTCCTGTAAGTAATCTGTCTGAATTTGTTAAGCTGTTAATATAAGTAGATTTCCCTGCATTAGGTCTTCCAACAATAGCTATTTTAATGACTTCTTCTTTTTCAACTTGTTCTTCACGTTGCTCAGCTTTCTGATGGTAAGGATCCAGCGCTTCGTAAAGGTCAATCATGCCTTCACCGTGCGCACCTGAAATTACAACCATTTCATTAAAGCCTAATCTATAGAAATCAGGTATGTTTTCTCTGGCTTTTTTATTTTCGGCTTTGTTTATAACAAGTATTACAGGTTTGTTTTTTCTATGTAACCAGCGAGTAAAATGCTCATCTTCTGCTAAAACTCCGCTTGCAGCATCAACCATAAACAGGCATACGTCAGCTTGGTCTATGGCATATTCCGACATTTTTGTCATACGAGCGGCAAGCGAGTTTTTCTCACTATCATCAAGACCTGCAGTATCAAATACTACAAATTCCATAGGGCCAATGTTACCATTGCCTTGTTTCCAGTCACGGGTTACACCCGGAGTATCTTCAACAATAGCTAATTTTTTGCCGCATAACCTATTGAATAACGTTGATTTACCAACGTTAGGACGCCCTATAAGGGCAACTTTCATCTTAGACATTATTTTTTATTAATTATCAGTAATTTGTTTTTTGTACGCAGTATGATTTTATTATCAAGTACCTTTACATCCAGGACTTCCTGCTTTAAATCTACAATCACATTGCTTTTATCATAAGAAGGAGTAGTAGTCAAATTTATAGTGATAATCTTGCCTTTAGATGTAAATAATAAAGCCTTGCCGTTATGTACGTAGGTAAACCTTAATTTTTCTGACTTAGGCATATTTAGCTGAGTTTTAAAGCTTTTTCCAGTAGCCTGATCTATAATAAGTATATTACCGCTTGAGCCATTTGCTATTAAGTAACCTGCTACAGATGCAGCGCTAATCAGCTCACGTGCAGGGTTTCTGAATTTTTCTACACCGGTTGTAAGGTCAATACCAAAAATACCTGTAGCATAATTTGCAAAGACTAATGTAGAACCAAATGTTTGAGGTCCAAAGGATAGGTTGTAAAAGCTTTGACCTAAGCTGTCAAATTTATGAGCTGAGTTATATTCCCATAATAAATTTCTGGTTTTAACGTCAATTGCTCTTACAACTCCGTCTTTTGAGCTGAAAAATGCCATATTATTCATATGAGAAATGGTACTCTGGCTTTTAGCTACAATATCGGACGCAATGTCTTCAAATAACAATGTAAAAATTCCGTCATTGTTAAAGCACTTCAGGTTTAATGAAATATCTTGAAAGCACTTTGTATTATGATCGATTTTAACAATATCTGATTTTACAGGTACTTCAGTATATATAACTTTAGAAGTGTGATTATATAGGTTAAAGGCAATAATATTAATGCTATCGCTTATTATTATTTCTTCGTCATCAGCATAAATTATTCGGTCAACTTTTGTATTATTAGGAATTCGGAAAATTTGCTTACTTTCGCCGTTTTTTACATCTAATTTGACAAAATTTTTGCCATTTAAATAATAGGCATAATGATTGTTAAAATATATGTGTTTAGCACTTGTAGCAAGTTTTAGTGAAGTAATATTGCCAAGATCTAAAGTAGGAATATTTGCTAAGATTAATTCATTATTTATCAAGTTCTCATCGGAAAAAGCGCTTATTCTATTACCCTCAATTTTCTTTGAATGAGCGCCAAACCAGTCTAATTCTGCAAAAGTTTCGCAGGATGCTAAAGATAAACACAATGGTAATAATAGTAGCTTTTTCATTTAATTACTTCTTTTTTCTGACTTGAATTAATTTTTTATAGGAATCAATGCGCTGTTCTATAGAAGGAAGAACTGTAACATTTGTAAAGTTATCTTCTATTTTTTTAAGAGCATCATCATATTTTTTCATGTTAATGTCGTGTATAATTTCTTTTTCTTTTGCAAGTAAATGCAGTATTTTATAATTACCAGGAACTTCATTTAAATTAATTTCAACAAGCTCTTTAATTAGCTGATTCTGTGATTTTTTTAGCTTTTCAATATCTTGTTCTGTAAATTGCTCTAATCGGTGATTTTTAACAAAGCTTGCAATATCGCCTGTGGAATTATTATTTTGAGCAAGTTCATCTAGTATATTGTTAGCTTCGGTAATTTTATTTTCTTGGTAAAGTTCGATAGCATGCATTAATTTATCATTATCTGCCTGATACTCCTGATTTTTTTTGCTATCCCAATATAGTTTTGCTGCGACTAATATTAGAATTAATGCAAATATACCAAGGGCTTTTGGTGTGTTTTTGATAATCATTGTATGAAGTTTTTCTTGTTTTACATCACTTTGAAGTTCTTTAATTAACTGATCTTCTGTTTGATTTTCGTTTTGCATAGCCTTAATCATTTGAAATTTAAAAACAAAATTCATATTAGAAATTTTTTTAAAAAAGCAAAGCATTATTATCATTCTATGTAAAATATTATTAAAACCCCGCTGTTTTTATTAAAAAAATATAAATAAAGAGTATATTTGTTTACCTTTTCTATAAAATTAATTTATAATTGTATGTAGGGGCTGTGTAATTTACAGTCTGTTATTAACTAACTGCAAAACGGGAGGCGTATTATGTCTCGTAATAGCAATAAGAATAAACAAGATTTCATAACATTTAAGGATCTTGAAACGAAAAAAACTATTAATTTAAAAACAGTCATTAGCCATACTGTAGCTGATGGGCAAATTAAAATATGTGAGGATGATAAAGATATTCCAAACATTTATATTTTAAACTGTAGAAATCCAAGATACATATTCGTGGACTATATAGTTTCTAAAAACAGAAATAAAACGCATGTAACTTTAGTTACAAATACTGATGATAAAGAACATCTGGTTTATACGCTAAAAAAACTTGACCAAAAAGCTGTATCGCCAATGGATTACTATTTGCAAGATAAAACACGATATTCAGTTAAACTTCAAAATACTGATGTAAGTAATGAATTAACAGAGATAATATCATTGATGTTGTATCTTGATACTGAAGTTGATAGAAAAGATTTCTTCTATACATTGGATGCGACGCATATACCGCGTTTCCATTTCAATAAGTCACTTGCTGATACTAAGTTAAATCCTAAGTTAGATGAATACTTAGCGGATAAGCAAATTATGCAATATAACTTTGGTAATTGTTTAAAGCGTTCAGAGCTACAAATACCATGTAGTGAAATGTTTAAATATTTAGTAAGTCATAAAATTGATATGAGCAAATTTCATGAAATTTCAGCTAGCATGACTAAAAATTATATATTAGATATTTTAGAGTCGAGCATGAGCGCAAAATATTATGAATCTCTCATAGAGCATATTGATAGTTTTTATAAAACTGCAAGTAAAGTAGACAAACATATAGATAAAAGAATTCTCAAAACTTATGGTTTTACATCTGCATATAATTTTAATTCAATCATTGTTGAAATTAAAAACAGTATTGGTATTCAATATAATAAATGTTTAGATTTTAGTACTCAAATCCAGATTGAGAAATATATTATTGAAGATAATTCGGAAAACTTACTAAGATGCTTAAAAAGTAATCCTGAATTCAGTCAGAAGCCTTTTAATTGGTGTTTTGATGGTAATGACATGCTAATACTTGATAATATTTCTATGAGTATAACTGAATATATAAGGCAGTATCATCCTCAGAGAAATCAATTATTAAGCGATTTAATAAAGTATCTTGATTCTGATTACAGGTCTAGGGAAGATAGTAATAGATTAAATATTGAATTAAAAGATCGTAAAATAGCTTAAATAGCCTAACCGATATATGCAAAAATATCATTTAAATACAAAATTATATTTTTGCATATACTCTTTTTTATAATTTTATTGATTTTTATGTGTAATAAAGGCTATCTTCTATGTTGGATTAAAACATAAAAGGGCTTTTCAGACTTGGAAAAAAATAAAATAATTACACAAGATTTTAATGATGTATTAGGTGAACGTTATTTATCTTATGCGCTTTCTACCATTATGTCACGTTCTCTTCCTGATGTACGCGATGGTCTTAAGCCAGTTCATAGAAGGCTTTTGTACGCCATGCTGGAGTTAAAGCTTGACCCTAAATCAGGCTATAAAAAATGCGCCCGCGTAGTAGGTGACGTAATCGGTAAATTTCACCCACACGGTGATCAGTCTGTTTATGATGCTTTAGTAAGACTTGCCCAGTCTTTTAGCTTACGATATCCACTTATTGAAGGTCAGGGCAACTTTGGATCAATTGACGGTGATAATGCGGCGGCAATGCGTTATACTGAGTCACGCCTTACAGATATTGCAATGCACCTTATGCAGGATATATCAGAAAATACTGTAGAATTTAGACCAACATATGACTCATCAGAAGATGAGCCTGTTGTAATGCCTGCAAATTTCCCAAATTTACTTGCAAATGGAAGTGAAGGAATTGCAGTTGGTATGGCAACTAGTGTGCCTCCGCATAATTTAGAAGAAATTTGTAACGCTATTTTAGCCCTTATTGAAAATCCTAAAATATCAGATAGTGAAATAGCATCGTATATTAAAGGTCCGGATTTTCCTACTGGCGGTATTGTTATTGATACAGCAGAAAATATCCGCAGCATTTATGAAACAGGTAGAGGATCGCTAAGAGTTAGAGCAAGGTGGCATAAACAAACATTAGCTCATGGTCTTTATCAAATTGTAATTACTGAAATTCCTTATCAGGTTCAAAAATCAAAGCTGATTGAAAAACTAGCCGACTTACTAAGAGATAAAAAATTAGTACTTATCAACAACATACGTGATGAATCAGCCGAAGATATAAGGATTGTTATAGAGCCAAAAAATCGCTCTGTAGAAGCAGAAACCATTATGGAATCACTGTTTAAGTCAACTGATCTTGAGGTACGCTTTAACTATAATATGAACGTACTCGATGCTAATTTAGTTCCAGGACTTATGGGCGTTAAAGGATTGGTTGGATCATTCTTATTACACCGAGTTGAAGTAGTTACAAAGCGTTCGCAATTTCGCCTTGATAAAATAAATAACAGGCTTCATATACTTGATGCGTTAATGATAGCTTATTTAAATATAGATGAAGTCATTAGAATTATCAGAGAAGAAGATGAGCCAAAAGCTATAATGATGAAAAAATGGCACCTATCTGATATTCAGTGCGAAGCCATTTTAAACATGAGATTAAGATCCCTTCGTAAACTTGAAGAAGTTGAAATCAAAAAAGAGCAAGATAGTTTATCAAAAGATAAGGCGATTTTAGAAAAGATTTTAGGTAGCGAAAAAGAATTACTTAAAGTTATCAAAAAAGAAATTACTGAGCTTAAAACTAAATTTGGCGAAAGTTCTGCAATAGGCAAACGCCGTACAGATATTATTTATGGCGAAATTTCCCATACTGAAATCGATATTAATGCATTTATTGAAAAAGAACCACTAACGGTTATTATCAGTAAAATGGGCTGGATAAGGTCGGTTAAAGGCTTTGATGCAGATTCAAGCGAGTTTAAATTCAAAGATGGCGACGATCTTCTATTCCATTTTAATGCCTATACTACTGATAAAATTATTATGGCATCTAATAAAGGTAGATTCTTTACAATTCTTGCTGACCGCGTTCCAAAAGGTAAAGGTTTTGGTGAGCCAATCAGGGTTTATATTGATTTAGAAGCTGATAACCAAATTATGTATGCGCAGGCACTTGATCCAATGGCTAAATTATTACTAGTTGCTGATAATGCTAAAGGTTTTATAGTTCCAGAGGAATCGCTCGTTGCCCAAACAAAAACTGGTAAACAGGTATTTGATACAGGTGCGAATAACCTAATTAAAATTATTAATATTACTCATGATAGTATTGCAGTCATAGGTCAGAACCGCAAAATGTTGGTTTTCCCTATAGAGCAAATTCCTGCTATGAAAAAAGGCCAGGGCGTTAGCTTACAAAAATATAAAGATGGAACAATATCGGATATTATCAACTTTAATTTAGCCGATGGTCTTTCATGGAAGTTTAAGTCACGTAATTATCATGAAAAGGATTTATTACCATGGCAGGGTAACCGTGCAGGAAGCGGACGTATCGCCCCTACAGGATTCCCTATGGATAATAAGTTTACCATGTAGTTTTTATTGGTAACTTAAATCCATTAATAATCTGAGATTTCTGTTTTCTGTGTAATTTGTAAGTTATGATTATCATGATTTGAAATAAGATCTATAGAATGTTAAGCAGCATTTTTATCAGGAGCTGCTCTAGTTATTTATATACTAACTATATATTATAAATAACCCCCTCTATTTGCCTTCTTTTTACAAGTCCTGGTAGTTTCCGACCTTTAGAGTATACCCATTTCATAAGCTCGGTTTCAACAAGTTCATGCTCGCCTCTGTTAATTTTCTGCCTTAAAGTTGATCTTTGTAGCGCTCCAGCCCCTAAATTAAACGTAAAAGATGTAATAGAGGCTAGTTGATTATCATTAAGTGGCTGATATATAAGCTTTTTCACCTTATTTATAGCTAAATTAATGTCAATTTCTAGTAGCTGATTTGCGTAAACTTCTGAAATTTCAGTGAAATGCTCATTTGATTTAATAACATGTCCATAGCCTATGGTTAAAAGCCCTGCAGGGCATAAATAGGGCTTAAGTCTAAGCCCCTCAAATTGTTTAATAATATCGATAGCTTTCATTTTATTTCCTAAATTTAGCAAGAGACCGCTGACCAAAGTAAAAGCTTATAATACCTGCAAAAATTGCCTGATCTTCCTGCGACCATAAAATTTCGGTAATCATAAAAAGGGGTGCGCTATCATCAATAATTGAAAACTGTAAATATTTGATAGATACGTATAAAAAGAAAAAAGCGAATGCCATAATAGGGCGGACAAGCCCATTTAAAGTATCCACAAATTTTATATTCGTTTTATACGTTGTATAAAGTTCACGGAACTGTGCAGTTTCGGCAAAAAGCTCCGCTGCTTCTAAGCGCTCACTCATTCCCATTTTTTGTATTTTTATTTGCTTTTCTAAAATCGCAAGCTCATGTTTTTTATCGCTAATATCTTTGATAATCTGTAGGAAATAGGGAAATAATGAGCTTATGAAGCCAGTCAGGGCTGCAATTAAACTTATCATCTGTATACCTATTCTATATTAAACTTTCTATGTCATTCTTCACTTTGGTAGGTCTTACTCTACTCCGTTCATCATTTTTATTATTTATGTACATCCACTCGGTATCCATAAACTGTAATTCCTGATTTTCAAAATATGCTTTCATGAATGGCTTTGGTGGAATGTAGGTAACGTTGCCATTAATAAATACTAAGTGATTATGGTGGGGGGAATTTTGATTTATAATTAAATATGCTTTTTCATTCTCTAATTTTTCACCCAGATCTTCCACTATTTGATCTATTACAGGGTGAATTAAAAACTGCATTAGAGCAAAGTTAAAATTAATTGTATATTCTTTATTTGCCTGAGTAGGCGTTAAGTATTTTATCATATAATTACCTGATATTAAGTTCGTAGCCTTTGCCAGAAAGTTTATCCAGCTCGGCGATTTTGTTAATTTGTATGTTTTGCGGAATTTTTGCATCACTGATCACGATTTCTGACGCATCTGTTATAAGTAAAAATTGTGATGATGTATCACTGCTAAAAAAGTCCTTAATTTCATAAGGTAGTAGTCCGCCACTAATAATTTGGTTTCCTATTACAATAGGTGATAAAGGTTTTAAATTTTGCCCGCTAATTTGATAGCTTATTTTATCTCCTGTTGATATATCTTCACCAATAGGGCTTACAATAATATTTATTTCTTTGTTTATCAGATTTATATCTGCATCTACCGATAAGATACTTTCATCTAGTAAAATAAATCTATCACCAATTTCATGAGGCTCTAAAAAGCTATGATCCTGAGCAAATACACGGATAATATCGCTTAAAATATATTCATTAGTTTCTAATGTTTGAACGTTCTTAAAAGCTATTACTTCATCGCCGATAAGTGCAAATTGGTAGCTATCTGTTTGATAAATATCGCCGCTTATAATTGATACATGAATATTAGTAATTTTATCCTCAAAATAAGGGCTGTTTTTATGTAAACTCTTTGTGATATTGCCTATACATGCTTCTAAGTTACTAAAGCCATATTCTTTGAAATTGCCACTATCAAATACACCAACACCTGCAAAGGAATTTGTTTCTGAACAGCAAGCGAAGTAAAGGTTTAGTTTAGATTTATCTTTAGCAAAATAGTTTGGTAGCTCAAATATATGACTAATATAATTTTTAGATAAAATCTGCCCAGATGTTTTAATATTAGTCCCGATTGTCTCGTGATTAATATTAGCAACTGAATAAGTGCTATGACCTTTAATATATGTTGTATAATCAATGTTATAAGTTATATCTGTAACTTTTATAATATGATTGTCCAGCTTAATAATATCACCAATGTTAATATCAAAGTTATTAGTAAGGCTAAAACTAAAGGATATTTGCTTAATGTAATCATTGTAAAGGCTGTATTCTGCTATTTTTTCCGCCATGTTATCGCTTAAAACAAGTGGCATTGCGATAGTTTTGCTGTAGTTATTTAGCTCTGACCTTCTTTTTGAGCTAATCATTTGCTGATAATCAAAGTTACGGCTAATGTATACCACATTAACTTCCGTATCTAAATTATTAACTGATGCTTTTTCAATTTCAATGTACTGGTTTTTGTCATTTACCAATAAATCGTTTGAATTTATCTCATAAGTTTTTGCATCATTAAATGGTATAAATCTAATAATATTATCGTTAATAATACAGAAAAAATAGGCAAGGCTTAATGTTTGTAAAACATCTATAATGCTTGCGTCTTCATTTATAATAAGCCCGTCAATTTCTCCATGAAGCTGACTTGCGTCAAATTCATTTGGTAAAAATCCTGCCTTTAGCATAAGTTCGCTTACAATATTACTTAAAGAAGCTCTGCCGATTTTGCCGTTAATCCAGTGACCAGTTTTCCATAGATTATGATCGCGCCATAAGTGCTTAAGCTGTGGCCAGTAAGGGTAGGGGCGTGTATCCCAGCACCAAAGAAAGCTATTCTCTAAAAACTCAAATTCAGTAAACTTATCAAGGCTTTGATTAATTGCATTATACTGCGCCTCAAAATCTATGCTGCCGTTTGATCCTTTTGGAAAGCCGCCGTCAGATGACTCTGGATCATAAAATACATTCGGCTGATTTGCAGCTTTATCAACTGATGGAAAACCATATTCGGTGAACCATATTTTTTTCATCTTTGGCTGCCATGCTGTTTTTTGACCATTATTGTAATGGTAATTTTCCCACCAATACCTAATGTTCTTAAGTGCGTAAGGAGCTTCGTATTCATCATAACACTCACCACTTTCCCAGCCTTTTTTTACATCTTGATTTTCATCATTTGTAAGCGGAAAATAAGCATCAATTCCAACAACATCGATATACTCACTTGCCCATAAAGCATCTAAGTTATAATTACCGATATTATCATGATGATACTCCGACCAGTCGGCAGCGTAAGTTAAAGTTTTGCAAAATGATTTAGCATTTTTAGCAAGAGAAATTAAGTTATCAACCGCAATATAATGGTTGTTTTCCTGAATGCTGGTAATATTTTTTAGTTCCGACCCTATTGCTAGGCAGTCAACTTTATCGCCAAAAGTTTTAGCATAATGCATGATGAAGTCATTGTAACCATGTTCTTTATCAAAAAAATTATTAACGTCTTTATAGCTGCCTGTAATATGACCGCGCCATGGTTTGCCTTCTAAATCTAGCATGATCATTGGATATAACATTATCTTGTAGCCCATTTCCCTGCATTTATCTATAAAGCGGTGTAGTGAGCTATCCGAAGGCGTGCCGCCAAATCTTATAAATCCGTCTTTGTCTTTAGAAATAAGATGTGCAAGGTTTCTATCATATTTGCCGCTGTTCCATTTTGATGGCAAGGTTTCTGCATCTTTATATTCCACACCAGGCTTAAGCAAAAGATCCTGAATATTAAGCGAGTTACCAAACCAGCATACGGCAATAGAAACCCATTTTAAATTAGGAAGAGCCTGATTTAGCTGCTTAAGCGACAATGATGCATCGGTAACAAATTCACGGTTATTAGTATTGATAGGGAGCTGCTTACCTTTTTGCAGAAACTTACCATTATGATATTTGCCAAATACTTTAAACTGCGGCTCTGTGTCATAAACGCATTCGCCAGATCCTGGTATGATAGTTATCGCTTCAATTTTTTCTTCTAAAGTTTTGTGGCTTGATAATTTGATTTTAGGTTTTTTAACAACTTCAAAACTAAAATTTGGTATACGATTGCCATATTCAAATAGCGGGAAGTTTTCAATTACAACATATGAAAGACCGCGGTAAGCAGGAGCTTTGCCAATACCTTCATACGCCTCGATTACAGGGTCGGGAAGCTGCGTATCTGTTCCGCTATATACGCGGTAATTAATGGATTTTGGGTCAAGTTGGTTACAATCAGCCCAAATCTTGGTGATTTCATTAATTTCGCCTTTACAAAGTGCTATAGCTATCGTTGCGTAATATACAAAAACTGTTTCATGATTTGATACTTTTTTCCCGCCACCTTTGCCAACTCTGCTGGAATGTACGCGGTGTTCTTCGCATTCTTTAAGTGGCATTGCCCAGATAATATTGCCAGCAATTTTGACTGTACCGAATATTTCAGGAATGATACTTGCATAAGCAGAGCTTTGAACATAAAGATCCGAAAGTTTATGACCTATAGTTTTTTGTTTTATTTTATTAAGACCAAACATGCGGTCGTCAATTGCGCCGCCTGCCATTGTTGCAGCAATAGTTCCTGCGGTTACCGCAACAGCTCCATAGCTTGAAAGGTAAGCCGTTGCCGCAGAGGCAAGTACAATAGAAGCCATATTTATTTCTCTAGTTTATAATGTTATAAATTGAATGTATTTTTTGAATCCAGTCATCGGTAAGGCGATGCTCTACTACCTTTTTAAGTGGTGCATAGCTGTGAATAATATAAGGTTCATTATCATGAATTGTAATAAGCCCAACATGAGATGGTGCGCCGTTTATATTAAACAAAATCATATCACCTTCTGTAATATCTTTTGTTAACTTTTCAGGAAGCTGCGAAGTAATTTTATTTAAAAAATAATCACCTTGTGGGATCCTTGGGTAATCTTTTTCGTCAATTAAATTAATGCCTATTTCTTTAGCTGCCAGCATTATCAGTCCTATGCAGTCTAGCCCTATATGGCTATTACGCCCCTGATGTCTGAATGGCACGTTTAGGTATTGTCTTGCAGAGCATGTTAGTTTTTTTCGCATAAGTATTACCTTGTTTTCTGCAGGATTTCCTGAATACCTGGAATGTGCGGCTCTCCCCTGAAATTGAGGGCATTATTAAATTTGCTCACGCAGCATTCAAAGCGTTTAGAGCATCCCTCAAAAAGTATAATGCTATCATCTATATTAAGGTTGGGGATTGGTAAATTAGTAGTAACAATATTGTTATGGAAGCTTTTGATTTCCCAAATTTTATCTTGATGTTTTAGTGTTCCAAAGTTAAAAAAACCTGATGGTTTATAAGAATCCAAATGGACTACAAAATTTGATGAATCTATGATTTTAACAATATTTGCATTATAGCTATATTTATTAATATCAACACCGCACTCTTTACTGCCAAAATTTGTTCTGCAAAAGGGCGTATAAGTGTCCATAATTTTTTTATCAAGCTGACAGCCTATACCGTTTATATCAGCTTTAAAAATATTATTATCGTATGAAATAGAGGGTATAATCCCTGTAAAAATATTTTTAATAATGGTTTTATGTGAATAATCGCAAAGCTTTATTGATATTTTAGCATTATCAAAGCTGCCGTATAAAATATCTTCTTCATTTATACATTCGTCATTAATTGATCCATTTATTGAAGCCGTTGCATATGTATCAATTTGGTTGTGAACTGTACCTATCGAAAGACCAGACTGGCTTTTATACACAATATCAGCAACTAATATATCCTGATCATATGTTGTGTAATAAAACTGTTTATGCGCCTCTATTTCTAGCAAATAGCAATAGTTTGTATTCATAATTTTATCTCGATTAAATAAATATTATCAATGTCAAAAGCTTCATCAGTTAGGTTAGTAACGCTTAGTGTATCGGTGTCAAACCGCACTGCTACGTCAAATTCAAAGCTTGCGGTGATTTCTTCAAAATCATCTCTAGTTGTTACAATTCCTGATGTATGGTCAATGAGTCCTTCTATTATTTCGCCACTATAAAATAGCTCGACACTGTCGATAACTGGCTTTTGTATAATTCTTTCACCTTTCATCAGCTGGAATGTATTTGGTGCAATCTTTTGAAGTCTTTCATTTTCAGCTTTAAAATCTGAAAAATCACGAAACCTAAAGCCAACAGCCTTACCTTTTTTATCTCGGAAGAATTCCATTAAAGTTTTAAGCTGCGAAATAGTTTTTATGCCATATGAAATATTATATTTTAAGCGCCCATGCTTCCAGTTAACGTTTCTAACTTCATGACCTGATTTACTGGTAGATACATGTGTTGAATATTCAAGCATCACTTCTGAGCCATAAGCAATATCAAGCGGGAATAATTCTTCGCTGAAACTATGCATGGTTTTTGATCTCTACATTTGATGCGCTTTCTAAGGTGATAGTATATGTTTCTTCATCATCGTAATTTCCGGTGCGTTCATACGATGATATGATGAAATACCCTTCAAATATCTCGCCACTGCCAAAGCACATTTGGAATTTTTCTTTTGCACCGCTAAAGCTAAGGTTACGTATTGTAAGTTCACTGCTAGAATCAGTAAAGATTCCGCCACCTGTTATAGAGATGGATCTTACCGCGCCGCTTAATAGCTCTCTCCAGTTTCCTGAAAGTTTATTGGTAATATCGATAGTTTGGTTGTTAAGTACCATGCGAGTAGTTTTTAGACCGCCTATGGTGTCAAATGAGTCACCATTAAGTACTTTAAGAAGCATTAGTGAGCCTGGTTGAATTGACATATTAATTCTCCATGTGTTTTAAGTTAATATCTAAGTTTAATGTATAGTTGCTGCCCTTTTTAGAAGGTGCGATTTCAGAAGTTGTTAAGGAAGATAAAAAGATATTCCCTTCATAATCAAAACGCTTGTTAGCAAACATTCTAGTAATTTCATCCTGAATTATACTTAGCTGGGTATTGCCTTTTTCATTGCTATGGCAGTGCAGGTTGATTTTAATCTCGGTGCTTTGAAAGGTTTTTGTGCTATAATCTTTGGTACTGATTTTATGGATATGTATGTAAGGAAGCTTAACATTTTCCGGTAAATATACATAAACGCCGCTTATCATTTTACCAATCACTGAATGTTTTTCTAACATCTCGATTAGCATTTTCTCAGCAATTAATATTGAAGATGTTATATTCATTCTATTTCCTCGGTTATAAACATTTTAAAAGGGTCATTAAGCGTATAAATTTTGAATATTTTTAGCTTTTGGTATTTAATGCTGATAATGTCGCCTTTTGTTATATTTTTGCTGGAGTTTGTAACAACTTTATAAGTTGCATTTACCTGAACCACCCCCGAAGCAGGTGAGTATGGAACTGTTTGTTCTGCTATAATAGGCTCGAGTTTAACCCAGATATTATAAGATTTTGTGTAAACAGTTTCGCTGGATCCGAATAAGCCTTTTCTAACTTCTGCTTTATGGACGTATGCTTTTTGATTAAGGTCGGATAGCTTATAATTTTTGACCATACTACAACCTATATTCTATAAATGGGGTGTAATAATTATGCACTTTATCAAGATGATTTTGTTCGTGATAATAGATGCCTTTTATGTGAGCTAAAATTCCTTGCTTAATCATATTTGGAATATCTTTTGCAGACTTAAAACCGGTAGTATACGAAATTTCAAGGTGATCAGAATATACAGGAAACTTAAAACTTACAGTCCTGCCAATAAGTTTGTAATATTTTTGATCGAGTAGCTTATATTCGCCATATGAATCTATAAAAACGCTTTCAAGCGATAATATTTTTGCATGAGGCAAAATAATATTTTCCTGAAATACTTTAGAGTACGTTAGGGTAAATTTAACTGGGTTTATTTTAATATTTAAAAAATGCTCAGCATACTCTATTGCAGCATCGCAAATTTCATTGATAAGGTCATTATCGCTATCGTCATCTATTTTAAGATATGACTTAATAGCATCAAATTTGATAATGTCTAATTTTTCCAGATTCTCTGAATTAATGTTATTATATATTGTAATATTCATATTAAACCTTTTGGTCAGGAAATTGTTGTTTTAATTTTTCAAGGTCTTGTTTGGCAATCGCCGGATTTTCGGTAGCTAAAATACTGTTTAACTCCCATGGGGTTAGTTTCCAGAGTTCGTTTGGTTTTATACCGATAAGAAAAGCCGTTTTAATAAGCTTTTCCCATTCTATAAATTCATCTTTCATGGCAGATATCCGTAAGTTTATTAATGCTGTTTGGGTATAGGAAAATGGTGATTAAACATGTAGCAATGAGTGATGCGGTTTTAATGCCCATTTCGGCAGTTAAATATCTGATTTTCAAAAGTGAATAATCTTTAGAGTCACTATTTAGTGCGTGATATAAAATGCTCTCAATACTTTCTTCATCAAGACTTTGATTATCAAGTGATATGAGACGGTTAAACTTTTTGCCAAGATCACGCTCAATATTAATTGCAGATCCGAAAGTGATATTTGCGCTAAATCTTTCATTATTATGTTCAAAATCAAGACCTCTTTGTGATCCGAATTCTGAAATAAAAATATAAGTATTTACATCAATTTGCTTTTTGTAATGCATGATTATAATCCTATCGTTAAAATTTGCGGCTGTGTTTTTTAAGTGTCTTTGTTAGCTCGCCAACAATTTGCTGTTTATTATGCTGAAAGCCGCTATAGTCATTGGCACTAATATTTAAGGTAACGTTGATGTTTTTAGTGTTTCCACCCAGCCTGTTATTAGGGACGACCGATCCGTATGTGTCAGGAACGAAAAGCTCGGGGCCATTCTCACCGACTAAATATGGAGTATTGGATGATACACTGCCACCAATAGCTTTTTTATTACTTGCTGGAAAATGAAAGAGATCATATTTAATTTTGCTGAGCAAATCTGTTTGTAGGGCTTCAAGTTTTTTGGGATCATTAAGTGTTGCATTTGCATCTTTTATAAAATTAGGCATATACCTACCGGCTATACCTCCTATCTGTCCTGATTTTGCATAATCACCTATAAAAAAAGTTTTAATAACTTTGTTTAAAGCACCATTTTTAAAACTTTCCAGTTCCTTAATCATTTCGGTTTTGAAGTTTTGAGTGTCACCTTTTAAAATTTGAGTGAAGTTTTTCTCAAATATTTCGCGTGATTTTTTAGTAGTATCATTTGCTGCTTCTAATAATTCTTCATTTATTTGATACCTTATAATATCCGTCCAATTTTTAGAAATTACTGCAGCGGTTTTTTCAGATTGTTTTTCAGCAGCTACGCAGCATTCTTGAATTGCTTCAAATTTTCTGACTAAAGTGTTATATATTTTATTGACTTCGTCATCTGTCTCTTTTAATTTGATTTTTAATAATTCTAAATCTTCTAATTTTTCTTTCATATGAAAATATTTCCATTTCTATTTATTATTGTGTTGTTAACTAACTGTAGTGTGTCTAAGACACTGTCTGTTGAGCATTGCAGGGAGAAGCTTGGTACTAAAGTCTCTATCAATTCTGATGAGTTCAAAGAATGCTTTAAAAGTAGGCAAGAACATCTTCTTAAGAGATATGCTGAATATCAAAAAGATTCTGACTGGTGTTGGGATGAGGTGGAAAAAGAAGTTCCTTATAAAGTTGATACAATAAGAACCTATATACCTTCTCAAGATATTTACGATGATAAAGGTAATAAAATCGGTCGTACTGAAAAAATAGATAGAGTTGATTATGTACAGCCACCAGAAAATGCAAGAGCGCGTAAATATTGCCATAAAGAGTGCATGAAAAAAAAGCGGGCTAACAACCCAACAGATGACATTAATGATATGATTAATGACATAGATAATCTGTTTTTGTATAAGTAGATTTAAATCTTCTAATTTTTCTTTCATATGAAAATATTTCCATTTCTATTTGTTATTATGTTGTTAACTAACTGTAGTGTGTCTAAGACACTGTCTGTGCAGCATTGCAGGGAGAAGCTCGGTACTAAAGTTTCTATCAATTCTGATGAGTTTAAAAAATGCTTTGAGGAGAGAAAAACTTATCTTCATAGAAGGTATGCTGAATATCAAAAAGATGCTGACTGGTGCTGGGACGAGGTAGAAAAAGAAGTTCCTACAATTATGGATGAGGTTAGGGTGTATCAACCATCTCAAGATATTTATGATGATCAAGGTAATAGAATTGGAAAAACCCGTGAAGTCAATTATATAAAGTATGTCCAGCCACCTTCTAATGCAATGGCGCAACTTTATTGCCATAAAGAGTGCATGAAAAAAAAGCGAGCTAACAACCCAACAGATGATATTAAGGGTATGATTGAGGGGATTGATAATCTTTTTAATTATGAATAGTTTTTGATAATTCTTCATATATTTATAAATCAACTAAATGGATTCATTATTTTTATGGTGATGACTCAATAGATTTAGTCATTGCGAAAAATGCAAAGCATTTTGTGGCAATCCAAAACTATAAAAGCGGCAAACAACTAAGTGGCATTAGTTTATATTATGGATTCCCACGAGGTATTTTATACCTCTCGGAATGACAGGTGTAGACACAAGGTCATTGCGAGGGATGCAAAAGCATCCCACGGTAATCTATCTTATAATCCCAAAACTATTTAAACTAAGCTTAACAACTTAATAGCGCTAAAGTTAACTACATCGCCACCTACGCGTTTTGTTGTATAGAATTTTACAAATGGTTTTTCTGTAAATGGGTCGCGCATTACTTTTACGTTTGCACGGTCAACAATCATGTATGCCGATTTGAAATCACCAAGTGCAATTGCAAGAGCATCTTTAGTAGGAAGTGGCATTGCTTCACTATGAATTACAGGAATGCCAAGTAATGTGTCCGGAGCGCCAAACTGAAGGCTAGGTGACCATAAGTACTGTCCTGATTCGCTTTTTAAGGTGCGGATTAAATGAGTAGTTTGTCTATTCATAATAAAGCTTGCGCGTGATGCGTAATTTTCACCTAAGCTATACACAAGCTTCATAAGCGATTTATCATTAAGTCCACCCTGAATACCGCTTTGAATTTGCTCGATTTTGCCCCATTCTTTACCGTTTTGATAAGATAAAATACCTTTTGGTTTGCCCATTCCATCGCCTTTAATAAATGCATTTTCTTCCATTTCAGCAAAAGACATAGCAATTTTATCTTCAAGCCAGCTTTCAATATCAATGCTTGCATCATCAATAAGTTTTTGGGTAGCTTTTGGCTGAGCATACATTTCATGTACTGGAATAATTTTTTTGCTGATTTTTGGTGTAGTAGTATCGGTAACTATATTAGTTTCAGATGTCCAGCCTGTATCCATTTTTTGGTAATCTTCTAAAATCTCGATAGCATCACTTGAAATTTTTTGAATAGTTGCAAGTCTTCTCATTGAAACTGAGTTTGCGATATTATCTGCAATTTTGTGCTGCATATCACGAGTTACAAAATATCCGCCATCAGATTCAGAGCCAACTGATAAAGCTTTTTGCTCATATTTTGCGAGATTATTATCTGTGCCTTTACGTAAATATTCTGTAAATGCAGATTTGTGATCATCAGATGATGTATAGTTTTTTACTTCTCTTGTAGGGCGAGAAATAGAAGCCTGAAGGTTTTCAATTTTGTCATTTAAGCCTTCCATAACGTTGTGAAGATTATTTAAAGAGCTTTCTGTTACAGAATCTGCTGCTCCAAATGCCTTAATTTCATATTCTTTGCGGTCATTTATTTCTTTAAAGTTTTCCCAAGCGTTTAAAGTTTGTTCGTATTGATTTTGTAATTCTGAATTATTCATATTTTTTTGCCTATTATGATTAGTTAAATAGATTTTATAGTCATTACTTGTGATTCTTTATTAGCAGGGAAAGTTACCAAACTAATTTCAAGTAAGTCTATTTCGGTGATTATTCGGGTTTTTGTTTTGCGATTCTTAACGGCTTTTACAACATTAAATCCTATGCTAAGTCCGCAGATTGCCTTGTTACTTATTAGTGCAAAAGCTTCACTGGCTTTTTTTACTGCAAGAATTAATTCTGCCTCAATTTTGAGACCTTTTTTGTCTTCAGTAATTTTTATAATTTTACCAATAGGATAGTCATGGTTATGCTGCCAAAGTAATTTAATATTTTCTGGCTTATTATTTGCCAAAGTTTTTTTAAACGCACCTGGAGCAACAATATCATTATGTTGGTCAACAACATTAAAAACGCTTGCATAACCTGAAAACATTGGGTTTTTATTAATAATGTCTTTATTCATCTTAAGTTATATTGTTTGTAAGTTGAAAATTGCGATCTTTATGCCACTATTAAAAAAAATTGCATAATTTGTTATTGTCTTGTTGTTGAAATTTGCATGTATGTTGCTAATATAACTAGCAATGATGCATGGGCATCATGCATACATAAACACATAACAAATTGGGTACAACAAATGAAAAAAGTTTTACTTGCTAGCGCATTCGTTGCTGCTATTGCTACAGCTCAAGTTGCATCTGCTGAAGAAGCTATGCACGCACAATTACAAGACGGCACAACAGTAGAAATCATGGGTGATGCTGTTAACGTAGTTGAAAAAGACGGTTCTAAAAAACCAGCTCCAGACGGGAAACACGTTTTAGCTGATGGTAAAGAAATCGAAGTTAAAGACGGTAAACTCGTAAAATAAGTTTATTAGAAGCTTTAAGTTTCTTTTATCTATAAAGGCTGGAATTTTATATTCTGGCCTTTTTTTATTACATATAACAGCATATAGACTTAGTTGTAATTATCCCCATTTAAAGGGCTATAGCCAAAGATTTCTCTCTTCTCGTTCTTAGTTAAAAAACTACAGCTTTCAATTCTTTGCCATAAACTTTCTCTTCTAGCTGACAACGCACTAATATTATCTTTATTATAAATAATTCTAATATTGTCATTATAGTAAGGTGCAAGAAAGCTATTTAACTGATTGGTTATATTATCAAGCAGTGGGAAAATAGTTTCTTCCCAAAGTGCAAGTCTTGCTTCTTGTAAATTGCTATAAGTATTATCACCTGGAATACCAAGTAATTGAGGCGGCACACCAAAAGCTAAAGCAATTTCACGTGCTGCACTATTTTTAGCTTCTAAAAACTCCATTTCTTTATTTGAGAGGCTCATTTCTTTCCATTCTAATCCGCCTTCTAAAATTAGCGGTCTACCAGCATTTTTATGACCGGAGAAATTCTCTTCAATTTGCTCTCTTAGTCTTTCATATTGCTGCTCTATTAAATATGGATAGTTTCCAGATTCAGCTTTGTAAATTAGTGCACCGCTAGGTCTTGCTCCGTTTTGTAGTAATGACTGATTCCAGCTTGCCGCCATATTATGCTGATCAATGCTGTAAGCAGCAGCTTCTACTGGTGAAAGCCCATACAGATCATCAAGGGGATGAAAATTTTTAAAGTGGATAATATCGCTTTTACCTGTAACGTTATCGATCATGTAATCTTCCTGAAGGCTACCAATCTTATGTCTATATGCGACAGGGTATGCTTTTTCATCTGTAATAATACTTACTCTGTCCGGTCTGAGTAAGTGAAGTTCGATTGGTTTACTTTGTGAGTTTTTAGTAATTACGCAAAAGCTATTACCCGCTATTAAAATATAACTTATTAAACTTTCAAAAAACTCTATGCCAGAAGTTAGACTATTGGGTTTGTTTATCAAAGTGATAATCGGGTGAGAGTCATAATTTTCATTTGTAAGTCTATTTTCAGCCTGCCATGTAATGCTGCTAGCTGCTTTTGCTATCAAACTAATAGACCTATGTGCTACTACGTTTTTGCAATAAGCTTCCTTTGCAAATTCAGTATATTCGCGCTTCATCCAGGTGGCTTTGCCTGCGCTATTTAATATAGTTTGGTTTTTGTTGTAAGTAGATCTTATAGACGCAGATTTACTAAAATAAGAAAATAAGTTTTTAAGATTCATAATCATCCTCGTTACTAGGTACGAGGGGCTATAATATGAATATTTTTTATCTTGGGAATGGGGTGTGCTTAACTTTTTTCAACTTTTTTTATTTTTCTATACTAATCAAAAGGATGATATAATAAGCTAAAATTTCTTATTATCGTAATTGACAAATAAAAATACATATAATAATTTACCAGCAATTCAATTTACCAGGGGTGCCTGATGCATTTGCTAAGGCTGAGAAATACCCTTTTTAACCTGCACTGGATAATGCCTGCGGAGGGAGCGTAATAAAATGCCAATACTTTATTATATCATTTTTATGCTCTGTATTCCCAATTTAATGGGGAAATCAGATGCTTTTAAAATTTAAAAAAAATTATTTACCAGCAATGCTTGGGGCTGCTATAGAGTACTACGACGTAGCACTTTATGGATTTATGGCACCCATTTTAGTAAAGGTGTTTTTTCCTTACATAACTAAAAGTAAAGCCTATTTTATTTATTTTTTCATAGAGTTTATAGCCGCACTTTTTCAGGTGTGCGGTGCCAAAATATTTGGGTATGTTGGTGATAAGTATGGCAGAAAGCCAGCAATGTATTACTCGATGCTTGGAACATCTTTGGTTACTTTTATAGTAAGTATGCTTCCTACATATAATGATATTGGAATAGTTGCAACTATAGCATTTGTCTTATCAAGGCTATTACAAAGCTTCTTCTTAGGTGGGGAGTATAATGGTGGTGCTATTTATTGCCTGGAACATACGAAAAATAACAAGGGTTTTATTAGTGGGATTTATTGTTCCTTTACCGTACTTGGTATAGTTGTAGCAAGCTTTGTAGCATATTTAATTAGTAAATTTGGAGCTGAATATTTTAGGTATGCTTATTATTTAAGTTTTATCTTAGCGATATTGACAGTATTTATGCGTAAAGATATAAAGGAAACCCCTGAATATAAAGCTAAGCCAAATAGTAATTCAAAACTAATTTTTATATATGATATCTGTTTAGCAAGTATGTATTTTGGTATTTTATATGGTTTGCCTTCGAAAATACTGAGCGTTATTTTACCTTTGCACAGTGGTATAAGTCAGTCACATATTATGCTAATTAATGCCTTATCTTTAATTATATACATGATTTGTTTAAGTATTTTCGGTTATATATCTGATAAGATTGGCTTTAAAAAACAAATGAGAATTGCAGTTATTTTTACTGTAATATTAATATATCCGCTTACTATGATGCTAAGCATTAAAAGTTTAATTATAGTATTGGTAGTTAAAACAATTTTTATGCTAATGGCTGCATTATATATCGCTCCTTTTCATGCATATGCACAAGATTTATCACAAAGTATTTCAAGATATAAATCAATATCAGTTAGTTATACCACAGGAAAGTGTGCTTCAACTTTGTTACTGTCTGGAACTATATTATTATATGAATTTTTCATCAGCATAATTGCACCAGTTAGTATTTTGTTTCTTCTTAGTATATTAATTTTAAACAGGTACAGATATGAAAAGTCTTGAATATGCTATGAAGCTTTGTTTAGTCACAAATATGAAGCAGGAAAGTTTTGAAGAATATAGTAAAATGGTAGTTAAGGCTGTAAAAGGTGGTGTGACTATGGTGCAGCTAAGAGATAAACATTTAAGTAAAGAAGAATATAGACATAGAGCTAAGCTATTTAAAAAAGTTTTATTACCATTTAAAGTGGCTTTCATGCTTAATAACCATGTTGATATTGCTAAAGAAATTGATGCAGATGGTGTCCATATTGGACAAAGAGATATGGATCCAGAGTCTGCTCGAAAAATTTTAGGTAAAGATAAAATTATAGGTCTTTCAATTGAAACAGAGTATGAACTTGAAATAGCTAATAAAATGTCATGGGTAGACTACGTTGCTGCAAGCGCAGTACTTCCAAGCAGAACTAAAACTGATTGTAGAAGACTTTGGGGTATTGAAGGGTTAAGAGGTTTTGTAGAAAACTCCAGGCATCCTGTTATGGCTATAGGAGGAATTAAGCAATATAACATAGATCAAATAATGCAAACAGGTATAAATGGTGTTGCAGTGATTGGTGCGATTACAGATGCTATAGATCCAAAGGAGGCATCGAGTCAATTAAGACAAGTGATTGACCAGTATAATTGTAAGATCAGGGCAGTAAGTTTATGAGATTATAAATGGGTGGGGTGGGGGGAGTTTTAGAAACAATCCAGTGAATTGTTTCTAAACTAACACCCATTTTTAAGCGAATAAACTCTAGGGAGTTTTTCGCATAACTTCAATTAAAATAATTGACGCAATAAATTCTAAAAATTCCGCTCTAAAGAAAATTTAAAAATCTCTTCAAAAGCTTCTTTTGCATAAGAATCTGGGAAGCTTTCAAGCTTCTGTCTTGCTTTATTTATATATTCTTCAGCATAAGTTACTGATTTTTCTAAAATATTATATTTCTCAATTAAGGTGTATACATATGCAAAGCTTTCTTTAGTAAAATCAAGATCTGCAAATATCTGATATAGCTTTGTTTTGGCTGGAGTCTCAAGCTTATCACGAAGTAAAATAAGTGGGAGAGTTACTTTTCCTTCTAAAAAATCATCGCCCTGATTTTTGCCTTTTTTAGGTGAGGGGGAGTAATCAATAACATCATCCATAATCTGGAATGCTATACCTAAATAAAGACCAATTTCACGCATTACTGAAACAAGCTTATTATCAATGTTATCAGCTGTAAGAGGTGAAATTTCACAAGATGCAGCAAATAGTTCTGCAGTTTTTGCCGATATAATTTTTATATATTTATCATAGCTTAAGTCAAAGTTACCAATCTCATCAAGCTGCATTACTTCACCTTCGGAAATAATACTAGATGCAGTTGATAAAACTCTTAAAACATCAAGGCTTTTGTCTTCTACCATAAGCTGGAATGAGCGGCTGAACAAATAATCGCCAACTAAAATAACGGCTTTATTGCCCCAGACATTATTAGCTGTTGGTTTGTTACGGCGCATCATGCTTTCGTCAATTACGTCATCATGCAGTAATGTTGCAGTATGAATAAACTCAACAGCAGCAGCAAGTTTTAAATGGCGATTATTAGTAATGTTGCAAAGTTCAGCCGATAAAATGGTAAGTAACGGTCTAAATCGTTTACCGCCTGATTTTACAATATATTCAGTAACAAGCGGTATAATATCGGTATGAAATGAGGAACGCTCGCATACAATGCGATCAACTTCCTCTAAAGAGCCATTAAAATGTGAATATATCTGCTCTAAATCCATTTAAGTAAGTCACGTAATATTGACATTATAACTTCAATTACGATAAGCAGGATAATTACCATCTCGAGCCTTGAAGAATGTAAGTGATTGAGTTCGTTAGATAAAATATCATACACTTCATGAATCGAATCAAGGCGTCTGTTTAAAATATCAAGACGTGTGTTGATATCAAGGTAACTTGATGCCATTTGGTAATATGACTCATATTTAGGTCTGCGCCAGAAGAATTCTGGTAAGTCTAAAATATCGTTGTCTAAATTAATAGAGTTTCTTTCACCAAAAAGCGCCCCAATTTGTTTAGCTAAGGCTTTTCTTGATAGCGATACTTTACCCTTTTGAGCAAGTTCATGTGAAAGTGGTCTAGTTTTTTCAATAGACTTACTTACTCTAAACTCAAAATATTCAAGCTTTGCTGATTGTGATAATGCATGCGAGAATGATAGTTTAATAAGCTCATCATTTTCTTCTAAAATCCATAAATCATCTTCTTCGATTATGCTTGTTTTTTGTTCGGTATCTATTTTAAAGTTAGTGACTTCCTCGAATACGGCATCATATTTGCCTTTAATATATTTACTCATATCGTCCATAATTTCAAGGACATCTTCGGTAGATCCCCAGGTCACTATACATCCATATGAGAATAAAAATACATCCTGATGTATTTCACTTGTGCGGTCTATTGTAAAATGAATAACGTCATCATAAAACTTAGGTTCATAACCTTTAAATCTAAGTTCTTTTGCGATATTATCTACGTCAAATTCTTCAGCTATTGCGTATGCTGTACATTTCATATAATTAACTATTAAAGTTTATCCAATTTGCTCTAAAAAGCTTTTAATTCTTGCCTGAGACATTTCTTTTCCAACAATCTCAAGAACTTCAAACATACTTGGTGAGGAAGTAGAGTTTGTAACTGCATATCTTACCACTTCGCCAAATTGTCCTAATTTTAGTTGTTTAGAATTTAAGAAATCCTCAACAACAGATTTTATACTATCCTGCTGCCAATTTTCAACATTTTCAAGTATTTGCATAATATTTTTTAGCAAATCTTTTTTCTCATCAGTCATTTTAGACTTTATTTCATCTGAGTAATCTAATGTTTCTAAGTAATAAAACTTTGCCTGATCCTGAAGCTCATTAATGGTTTTGGCTCTAATTTTGAGGGAGTCTAAGCCTTTTATAAGCTTATCTTTAACTGAGTCTGAAAATTTACCAGCCAGATTTTCAATTAAGCTAATTAACCTTTCGTTTGAAGATTCTTTTATATAATGGGCATTTAAATTAAGCAGTTTTGCCATATCAAACTTAGCAGCACCTTTATTAACATGCTCTAAATTAAACCATTCGATAGCTTTTTCGATTGGAATAATTTCTTCATTTCCATGACTCCAGCCAAGGCGAAGTAAGTAATTTAATAAGCTTTCGGGAAGTATTCCCATTTCTCGGTATTCAAGCACAGATAATGCTCCATGCCTTTTAGAAAGTTTTGCTCCATCACTTCCATGAATAAGTGGAATATGAGCAAATTCTGGTCTTTTCCATTCCATTGCGTCATAAATCATTATCTGCCTGAAAGTGTTATTTAAGTGGTCATCACCCCTTATAACATGGCTTACGTTCATATCATGGTCATCTACAACCACTGCCAGCATATATGTTGGTGTACCATCAGAACGCAAAATTACCATATCATCTAAAATGGCATTTTGAACTACAACTTTACCTTGAACAAGATCATTAACCTCGGTTGCACCATCGCGTGGTGCTTTAATACGTACTACTGGTTTTTGACCTTCTGGTGGGGTTCCGCCATCTCTCCAAGGGCTTCTAAATAAAAATGACTCACCTTTACTTTGCGCTTCTTCTCTAAGCTTATTAATTTCTTCTTGCGGAGTGTAGCAATAATACGCTTTACCTTTTTTAACAAGCTCATGCGCAACTTCTGCATGCCTATTTGACCTTGCAAGTTGATAGACTATCTCGTCATCGTTTTTAAGCCCTAACCATTCTAGGCTATCAAGTATTATTTGTTTAGCGGCGTCGGTTGATCTTGCTACGTCAGTATCTTCAACTCTTAGTAAATATTTGCCGTTGTGGCGGCGTGCAAAAAGATAGTTAAACAGTGCAGTTCTGGCGCTGCCAATATGTAAAGCACCCGTTGGAGACGGCGCAAAACGTGTTGTAATTGTCATAATAAGTCCTAAAACTCTAGTTGGCTTTTAAGCCATGCAGATATGTTATTGTCTTTGATTTGTGGCAATATAATGCTAGAAATCATTTTATAGTAATGTTTTAGCCAATTTATCTGGGATGTGTCAAGTTTTTCAAATAAAATAAGGTCTTTTTCATATGGTACTAAAGTTAGGCTTTCAAATCCATATTGATGAGTTGCAACTTCCTTGCAAAACATAAGGTTCTCAATTCTAATGCCAAACTCACCCTCTATATAAATACCAGGCTCATTTGACATAATCATATTTTTCATAATTTTCTGAGGGTTATGGCGTTTAGATATATGAAAAGGTCCTTCATGAACGTTAAGCAAGTTTCCAACGCCATGACCTGTTCCATGCTCATAATCATATCCAATATCCTGAATTGGCTTTCTGGCAATGGCATCTAACTCTGAGCCAATTGTATTTTCATTAAAATCATGATCTAGCAAGTTAATATGACCCTGAAGTACAGCGGTATAGCACTCTTTCCATTTATCTTTAGGGTTATTTCCTATTAATATAGTTCTGGTAATATCTGTTGTGCCAGACTCATAATGACCACCAGAGTCAACTAAAAGTAATTCAGTTCCTACAAGAGGTTTTGCTGATTTTTCAGTAGCACGGTAATGTATGATAGCGCCATTAGATGCAAAACCGCATATACTTGGAAAACTTTCACAAATAAATTCCTTATATTTCTTGCGCTCTTCAAGCAAAATCTGGGCAATATCCATTTCATTTAGGGTAGTAGTTGCATGTTTAATACGGTAAATGGCATTAATTACAGCAATAGCATCCATAATGTGGGCTTTTTTTGCGCCTTCTATTTCATTGTCTTTTTTAACAGCGCGCATAAGTAAAAGACCATCATCAAAGCTTACGCTTTCAATGGAATTTTTATCAAATTTATTTCTAAACCAATCCTGAGTTTTAGGGATGTTGTAGGCAATTTTTTGACCATTTAAACCCGATATATATTCTTCTAAATTATTGATATCATGGAATTTTATTTGAAGCTCAATAACTTCTTTAAGATAATCAAACCTTGAAGGCTTATAAGTAAATAAGTCAATGTCGCCTGATTTTGAAATAAAAATGTAGCTAAGTATAACTGGGTTACATGGAATATCTGTACCGCGAATATTAAGTAAATAACATATTGATTCTGGGTCGGCTACTAAAAGCTTATCTGCAATTGTCGCGAATTTGCCTAGAATTTCAGTAAGTTTAATTTGAGGAAAATCAGCTATATAATCCAAATTCTGCATAAATGGCATAGAATTTGGCATTTTAGGTCTATTTTCCCATATTTCATCAATAGGGTTTTTAATAGGTAAGAGCTTACAATTATCTGACTTAATGTTATCAATAAATGCTGAAGAATGCAGTCTTGGATCGTAAGCGAGTAACTTGATCCCTTCTTCATCAATGTAATTTTTTACTGATTTTTCAGAGAGATTTATTATTTTTACATTTTGGGGTAGTTCATTTCTAGCCTGAATTAAATAGCGCCCATCGGTAAATAATACGTGCTTGCCATTGCTACTTGCAAGCAATATTCCGTTGGATCCGGAAAATCCACAAATATATTCTAATCGCTTAAGGTAAGGGGGGCTGTATTCACTTAAAAATTCATCGGTTGAAGGTATTAAAAATGATTCTATGCTATTGTTTTCTAAAACTTTTTGAAGAATGTTAAGCTTAGAATCTATCATAGTATTTCTATTTGCCTTGACCTATATTGTGAGTACCAGCGCCCTGAAGACCCTTACCGATATTTGTAGAATCTATTGAGGTAGGTGTCATTTGAGGACTTAAGATGGCTAAAGATGCAGCCTGAATACCAGCAAATCCTGCTATTCCCTGCATACTCATGAATGCGCCAATCATTGCACCTAAAGCACCTTTTTTTTGACCGACAGCATCTAGATATTTTTCAAGATTTGAAGTAATATTTGAGTCTGCACCCATTTCGAAAAGCACAGCCTGAGCTGATCCGCTTCCTGCACCTATAATGCTTGGTGATTGAGAAAGCTGACTTTGAAGTGACGCCTGAAATGAATCATGACCTGCCATATTAGTTACCCGTTTATACTTGTGTTTTTCATAATATTATAATAGCATGGCGTAATATAAAATTAAAGGTTTTTAAATAATGAATAAAATCAAAATTTCTCCTTCTCTTTTATCGTGTGATTTTGCAAGCCTTGGCGAAGAAGTAAGGGCTATTTCCGAAGCTGGTGCAGACTACATTCACTTTGACGTTATGGACGGTCATTTTGTACCAAATATTACCATTGGAGCTGAAGTTGTTAAGGCTGCCAGAAAGCATAGTAAGCTTCCATTTGATGTGCATCTTATGATCTCAAATCCTGATCATTATATTGAGGAATTTGCACGTGCAGGCTCTGACATTATCACAGTCCATGAAGAGGCAGTAATACACTTAGACCGTACACTTGCTCACATAAAATCTCTTGGTAAAAAAGCAGGTGTATCTTTAGTACCATCAACACCAGAATCAACATTAGAATATGTTATGGATAAAGTTGATTTAATTTTAGTCATGACAGTTAACCCTGGTTTTGGCGGGCAAAAATTCATTGATACCATGCTACCGAAAATTCGTAATATTCGGGCAATGATAGAAAAAACAGGAAGGCAAATTGACCTTCAGGTAGATGGCGGTATTAACAAAGATACGGCAAAACTTGTTATAGAGGCAGGGGCTGATGTATTAGTTGCAGGGTCTTACATTTTCGGAAATAAAAATTATAAAGATAATATCGAAAGCTTAAGAGCGTAAGGTTTTGCTAGTATACTGCTCTAAGATTTGCTAAACTTTCAAATAGTTAATATTTGGAATATGAGGTCAAGCATGCGCAAATCGCTTACAGATCATACAGAATCGCTTCATGATATTGTTATGTCCATACCGGACGATATGTCGATTTATAAATGGTTTTTATATTTTTTAAGAATCTTAGATAAAATCTGGCACTATCCTATTGTTGCTGGGGAAAATCAAACAATCGCTTTGTCTAATCTTGTAATAGCATCTTTACTTTTATACTTTGGTGTGAAAGTTGCTAAATCTTTAAGTAGACAAATATACTTACGTTTTATTTCAAGGCTTGATATCGAAAGAAGTGCGGCGCAAGCATTTGAAAAGGCGACCTATTATGGACTTATAGTTATTATAAGTTTTATAGTTCTTGATATTGCTAATATTCCATTAACAGCCTTTACATTTGTGGGTGGTGCGCTTGCCATTGGTCTTGGTTTTGGAACACAGCAAATTCTCAACAATTTTGTTAGTGGCATTATTATAATGATGGAACAACCAATAAGAATAGGTGATATTATTGAAGTAAGTGGTAGTGGTACTAATTTAAGCGGGATTGTCACAAATATTGCAGCAAGATGTACGCATATTGTCACTGGTGACAATATTGATGTAATAATACCAAATAGTACGCTACTTCAAAATACCATCATTAATTATACATTATCGGGTGAGGGTACAATAAGGCACGCAATAGAGTTTAAAGTATCTCAAGAAAACGATATTAACAAAGTTTCAGAGATTCTTGAAAGTGTTATATATTCACAAAACAATATTCTTGAATTCCCAGAGCCACAAATTTTGCTTATAAACGTTGAAGAAAGGCTTCTAACATATAAAATAACATTTTGGATAGATTTGCGCGCAGATATTTCAAGAGCAATAATAGTCAGTAATATTTATAATGAACTATTCAGAGAAATGAAGGCTAATAATATTGAGCTTAATGCGCCCCTATACATGTACGGCGAATAATATCTTTTTTTAAATAAAGCATTACTGCGTCACTTATCGCTCACCTAGGTTTGACTAGGCTTCGCTCTTCGTTTCTTATACTGCTTAATTTAAAAAAAGATATTCTATTACTTTAATGGATTGCCACGGAAAATTTGATTTTCCTCGCAATTGTATAGGTTCGGAGTATCGGTGACGGAATTTTGAGTGAAAAGGGTTGACAATAAGTCTGAAAGGGTTGTGTAAAACGCTTTCTTTTTTCCTTTTTTCTTTTAATTCAGCACCTTTAAACCTCCTGTATTATATTGGCAAGTGAGTTAGGCATTTTGCCATTTAGGCTTTGATGTGGTCTGTGTTCGTTATAATATAAGTTATAGCCGAGTACCGATTCTTTCAGTTCGTCTAGAGTATTATAGACTGCGCCATCGATGACCTCATCGTCGAATGTTCTCCAGAAGCGTTCTATTTTGCCGTTGGTTTGCGGTCTATAAGGCTTTGTTGTTATATGCTTTATGCCAAAATGCATGAGCAGTCTTTCAAATGGATGGCTGCCAGGGTCTTTGGTACCGCCGCAGAATTCCTTGCCATTATCGGTGAGTACCTCTTCAAATGCTATCCCGTAACGCTGATTCATAATCATAATTACGTCCATCATCGCTGTATAGGTTCGGAGTATCGGTGACGGAATTTTGAGTGAAAAGGGTTGACAATAA
>ERZ778024.267-NODE-267-length-103990-cov-64.684947_pt1 | contig 103990 bp, 95 predicted proteins | sample MGYA00375754_ERZ778024 | MGnify/ENA primary metagenome ERZ778024 (study PRJEB29350, sample SAMN05389827) | bioreactor metagenome | isolation source: Thiocyanate bioreactor | place: South Africa: University of Cape Town | collected 2014-02-18 ...
TGAATGATGCTGTTTCGACAGGAGGAGTTGGTGGAAATAGAGGTGCTGATGTTCTAACAGATGTAACTGCGGCAAGAAATGCACTCCCTAATGCTGGAGGAGGAGACCTGAAAGCCAGAGCACTTGCTATTGGAGGAACAGTGAATACTGCTATAACTGCACTGGATACAACAGTTGGGCAAACATTACCGGGAGCAACACAAGCTGTTACTAATGTCGTCTCAACTGGAGGAGTAGGTGGCAATCGAGGCGCTGATGTTCTAACAGATGTAACTGCGGCAAGAAATGCACTCCCTAATGCTGGAGGAGGAGACCTGAAAGCCAGAGCACTTGCTATTGGAGGAACAGTGAATACTGCTATAACTGCACTGGATACAACAGTTGGGCAAACATTACCGGGAGCAACACAAGCTGTTACTAATGTCGTCTCAACTGGAGGAGTAGGTGGCAATCGAGGCGCTGATGTTCTGACGGATGTCACTGCTGCGAGAGATGCACTCCCTAATGCTGGGGCAGGAGACTTAAAGGCAAGAGCACTTGCTGTAGGTGGAACGATTAATACTGCAATATCTGAGATTGATCCTGTAAAAACGACTCTACCCGCAGCTGTCACCAGTATCATGGATACGCCTACTAACTATAATTCAGTGTGGAACTTCGCCTCTGGGATTAATCCCGCTTACGTGGTAGGTGCAGGCACTGGTAACGCTAATGAAGCCTCATTACGCAATGAAATCATTATATTATTAAATATAATACAAAGTATTAATCAAACTACGCATCAGATAACGCGACCAGATGGATTAACTGCAAACCATTCTAACGTAACCCTTAGAGATTTAATTAGATTCCTAAGCCAACGTACGTCTCTTCAATAACATATGAATTTAAGGATTAGTGATAAATTTTAAGAATGTAATCATGCAAAATCTCTTCATCTATAGCTTAGGCCATCAGATAGCAAGCGCTGATGACTTTAAAGGCTTTTTTGTCGGAGCAGGGAGGGTATATCTTTGGAAACTCTCATATGGACCGGAAAATCAATAAAGTGGCCCTTCCAAATTCAAAAAGATGATAAATTTCACATAAGTTCACATGGTATAATTGGTGGAGGGTTATTAGAGTACAATCATATGGTTTCCAAAGAATTCCTGGTAGGTATTCAACTTAATGCAAAATGGTTTCATTTGAATGGAAAGGTTGAAAATTTCAACCATATCCCCCTCAATCTATTTCGAGTGATCTTAAAATGAAGCATAGTTATGGTGTGGCTCTAAAAAATGGATACCATGCACTTAAGACGTTGCTTTATATGACAATAGGTTAGTGTCATCTAAATGGAGCTCAAAAACTCAAGGAATGCCATCTTTAGGTCAGGGTGCTATCTCAAAAAACTTACAGGGTATGAGCTAGGGACAGGCATTGATTATTTTTAAACTAAGAGAGTTGTGATTGGTGTGAAATTTGTACATGGGTGGTATCCTAAATTTAGTTACCCTAACAACCTTAGCTCAGGACAAACGCTCCATAAAATTAAAGTCCGAGCTCAGACCAACACACTAAGTTTTAATATAAATGTAAAGTTTAATCCCATTATAGAGGTTTAGAATGAGTGATTAGAGACGTGTATTTAATGATCTGCGCATCTTGACAAGATGGGGCACATTTTTGACATTTAAATAAATATTCTTTACCAAAATAATATTTATATGCTAGCTTTAGTGCCAATAATTTAAAGAGGGATGTTTTGAATGGCGCACTATATTAAAGTCTTAGTCATCTTAGTACTATGTAATATCTATACTCAAAACCTGTCTGCATCGAGTTCAAATATTATTGAAGATACGCCTCGTTCTTTTGCAAAGCAAGCAACACCTAAGAATGAAGGAGCCCCACGATGGGGCTTTTATTCTTTATGGGATAAGGTTAAGAAAAAAGTTTCCTCTTTAATAGTACCTTCCTCTCATAGACCTCAAATATTTTCAGCCGATGAAGAATCAAACCCTTCTTGGTGGGAAGCTCCTACATCAAAAGGACAAGAGTGGGAAGAGCAATGGAATTCCATGGTGATGTTTATTATTAAAGAGAACATCGACCATTCCAAGTTAGTCTTTTCGACCGCTAATTACCGTGAAGCTATTTATGCTTCAGAAGGACGCAATCTCTCTCACCATGCAAAATTAAGGAAAATGTTGGGCGGAGAAGCTCAACAAGAAGCAGTACGAGATCGTCTTTTTCATCAAAATGCTAAGAATATACATTTAAAACAATATGGTCAGTTTTTATCATCTTTTAGAAGGGATCAAAGAGAAAATTTTCCTTTAATGAGACAATCCTTAAAGGACTTTTATCAAAAAGTTCGAGGAACTTCTATTGAAGGAGATTGTTATGATGGAGATATATTCCAAAGAGGCTACGCACTTGCTGAATGTCTCTGGAAAATTGGAGATCTTAAACGTCAAGCGAGCAACTTGAATCTTCTTAGAGAGACTATTCTCCGCTCTTATAAATTGATGAATGGTGGAGAACTTGATGAATTAATATATGATGACCTTAAGGCTGCAACAGTTATAGCCCCTACAAAGCAATCATCTTCTATTATAAAAGCAGTTAAAGGTTCTTCTCTTCTTCTCTTAACTCTTTCAGCAAGCTTGATTAATACGACCCAAGCAATGGGACAAAGATCAGTAGCAGTAGATTTTGCATGTACTGTTGATTATAAGCAGTGTGAAAGTGGTTATACCCTTCTTGATTTTTATAGTTCTGCGCCTGAAGTAAATTCTATCCTTTCAAATAATATAGTTCTTAATGCAACGCAGAACTCTTTGCTTAACCCAGATCGTCTTACTGCACTTAGTATGACCCTTGATAATATTAATCAATTAACAAATACAACAGGATGGTTATCAGAAGTAACGGCTTTTTCTGTAACTGCTGTTCCAAATGGAAATGCTACACGCGTAATTTATGCACCACCTGCACCATTCACTCAAATAGATTACAGTTTAATCAGCGATACAAGTCATTACTATAATGCTTATCAAATTGATGATATCTATCAACCAGCTACTCTTTTTCAAAATGGAACAATTTCTAATTCAGGTACTTATTACTTTTTAGATCAATTTCCTAATACAGAAGTATGGTTCTTTCCTGTTATGATAAATGATACTTTTGGTGTAGGTACCGCTGTGATGAGACCATCTCAAGGAAACCCTTCCATCCTTTGGCAGAGAGTTATGACAAAAGAGAGTAGTTTTAATACAACTGGGAGTGCAGCTCTCCCACTCAGAACTATCGAGATGAATAAGCCCGTTCGTGCGACTGAAGAGCAAGGATTAACACAAGACGATTTAGGAAGTTTACATAGTGGGGATGTTGGAGAGCCTTACTGTGCGGGCAATCAAACTATTTTCAATTTTTTAAACTCTCAATCTAGCGCTATTACGACGCTTGCAAACAGATTTATTAGTTGCATGCAGAATCCTGTTCTTGATGCCTCAAGTTGCTTTAGAACATTTGGCACTTATGATTCTGCTTACTTTAGACTTTCCTACTTCTTTATGGAAGATAATTTAGGCAGTCGATTATACACTCGTCGAATTTATGATGGCCCCAGTTATCAGTCATGTTCTTATAAAGAAATTAGCTCAAATCAAGTTCAAGAAGATTGTCACTCTTATACATGGACACCCGTCATTTCCAATATAAATTCAACCTCACAACTTTTGTCTCAAAGCTTAAGTTCTATTTCTGGTTCAACTGCACCAGGAAATGTCCATAAAATATTGGAATATTTCTTCACAAGTTCTTCAGTTGATGGAATTGTCGTTCATACAGTTCAAAATTCCTCAGGTATATTTGGGCCTAATTATTATGCTTATTGTCTAACACCAATAGTTCCGACAATAGGTGGGCCTACTCTAGTCCCAACAGATGCAAATGAACCTACACAATCACCTTCCAACACATCGGGTTTAAGTGATGAGGCCAAGATAGGGATTGGTGTTGGAGCGGGTGCAGTAGGACTGGCAGCAATAGGTACAGGAGTTGGCTTTGGTATCTACAAGCATAAGCAGAAGAAAAATAAGGAAGGCAGTTTTGCAGATAATGATGATTTAGAGAAGAATGGAGGTAATCGTTCCCAATCAGTTACTTCTCCTATAACAAGGGAAGCTTTTAAAGCTGTAAAAGGGAAAGGAATAAAAGACGCTCGTATCCGTATTACAGGGGCGATGCATAATAAAGAATTTGCTCTCTATCTTACAATTGATCAAAATGAAGCCTTAAAATTATTGGCAAGCTCAGGCCTCAAAATTGATTTCCCAGTCAATCAAGAAGAAATTGATTTAATCTTAGGCGCTGGGAATTTTGGTCAAGTGAGGGTTGCAAGAGATGAAGAGACAGGCGAATTTAGAGCGATTAAGATTGTTGCAGGTCGCGATAAAGTGGAAGCCTCTTTGCGTGAAGGACAGTTGCAAGCACATTTAGGGGAAAAAGAAGGTGTTCTTCCACTCTTAGAGTATTTGCACTACGAACCTACCGCAGATAATAAAAAAGAAATGAAACACCTTTTGTTGGCAACTTTTGGCTCTACAACGATTCAAGGAGAAGATATGATTTCTCAAGATCTTCTCTTACAAGTCACCCCATTAGCAGCCCTTGGAAATGGTGATAATTTTCAAAATATGCTTTCCCAGGTCAAAAGCTTTGATCTCAAAGATCAACTTTTGTCACACTTTGTCCGCTCTGTATTAACTGGCCTTAATAATATGCATAATGATGGCGTTTCCCATCTCGATATCAAACCATCAAATATTCTCGTTCATAGTGATGGAACAATTTATATAAGTGACTTTGGATGTGCTGTACAAAAAGATAACATAAAGGGAGGGATTGGAGATTTCTCATACTTCGATCCTCAACGCGTTGCTTATAATCGTGGTTTAGCAGTAAAGATGGGCCATAAAATTGCATCTCAAGAGATGGCTGAATTTTATTCTGGCCACCAAGCTGATAATTTTGCGGCAGGGCTCTCATTCTTACAAATTGCTCTTAATGGTTATCCTCTAGGTATAGAAGAGGGAGGTATTCTTGGAATCATAGAAGCGAGAAACTATGAATACTTCACTATGTATCTCAAAGATGCTTTTGAGAAAGTTGATGCTCGTTTCTCTGCTTTACCTGTGATCAAAGGGCTCCTTGCTGTCAATGAGAAAGAGAGATGGACGACAGCTCAAGCTTTAAGAGCTGCGAATAAGCTTAAAGTAAAATTGAAGTCTAAAGAGCTATTTGAATATTTTGAACGTGATTTGAATGAACCTGCAACATCTCAAGAAGTTGAGTTGGCACCTCAACACAAGCAGCCCGGCATTATTGAAGTCGTTAAACGCAATAAACCAAATGCCTATTTTACTTCAGTTTCAAGCAATATTTCTGAACAAAGTTCTTCAGCTCTTTATGGGGCAGAAATGCCGTTCTACAATGTCCTTCAAGAAGTATATAAATCATCACCTGATGAAACACGTTCATTACTTAGTTACGATACCCTTGATTTAAGTGCAGCACCAAGCCAAGGACTCACTTATGATACAGTTGAGTTGAGCGCGCCACCTCGTAAACAAGGAAATACTACTGGTGTATGGGCTTACCAGAACTAATACAAAAGCTTAATGAAGTTAAAACTAAGGGTATATAGGTGGCTGGAGTGCTCCCTATTAAGACCGAACAAGTAGATTAGCTCAGTTAGTTACACCCTACCTTTTTAAGGTCTTCCATGGAAGACCTTAAAAACTCCCTTGGCGAGAACATCTTTAACCCTTTATGGGGTGCATTGTTATTGTAATAATCGAACCATCCTGGAAGCTGCTCGATTACTTTTTCCCCTGAGCTTAAGTCAGCCACATAAACATAGTCTCTCTTGAAGGTTTTCACAAAGGCTTCTGCCATACCATTACTCTCTGGACTATAAGGAGCTGTTGTTCACATCTCAAAGCCAAGAGAGCGGCCGAAGCTAATGGTTTGCCTGGCTACGTAAGCTGGACCATTATCACTAAGCCATTGCAATTTGTGAGGAATATAGTTGTGCAAAGGGAACCTGATTTCCATGCATTCTGTCATCAAGTCTCTGATCATTTGACCATCAACATCTTTGTTAGAAGCAACCCTGGAGATCGCTTCTCGGGCATGGCAATCAAGAACAAAGGCAACATGCACCTGGTCCCCATGCCAACATTGAATACTAAAATGGTCAGAACACCACCTCAGGTTACTCTTCAAGGTAATGACTTTACTGTCATGAACGCGAGTTGGCTTATTACCATATTTTTGCAAAAGTAAACCATTTTCCTTCATCAAACGATAGACTCTCTTGACATTAATCGCTTGATTTAACCTTTTCCTGAGCAAAGCTGTAATCCGCCGATATCCATAAGTGGGCCTTTCGTCCGTTAGTTGGCGGTCACAAAAAGGATTTCTCCATCTCTTGAGTTATCCCGTTTCTTTTTACGAGCTGTTTGATCCTTAGTTAACTGCTCATAAACATTGGATCGGGAAACTTCCATCACTTGGCAAACCTTCTTCATTGGGAATCTCCTGATTCTGGCAATGGTTTGTGCCAGATAAATTTTTTTTCGCGACTAATCTTGATAGCTTCTTTCAGAATCTCTACTTCCTCGGTTTTTTGTCCAAGCAAACGTTCTAGCCGCTTAATCCGATCAAGGGCTTGCTTATACTTAGTCTGAGGAACAACGGTTTCTTCGCTCTTTATGCCCACAAGTGCCCCTTCTCCCATCTTACGGCGCCACATAAAGACTTGGGAAGCTGCAACCCCATGTTTACGAGCAACATAAGAAACGCTCTTACCAGCCTCATAGGTCTCTTCAACAATAGATTTCTTCTCCAAAACACTCCAACGCCGTCAACGTTGAACCGAGGTTATCACATGAACTGTATCAATTTTAGAACTAGGCATAGTACTAGTATTTCTCCTATCACTTAGGAGCTATCTTATCGTGTCCGGTCTGACGGGGGTAACTCCACCATACAACTGTTGAATATTCTAAAGGGGATAAGCGTACAAGGTCTTCTTTACGGCAAGCCATTATAAAACACTGGAACGCTAAGAAATGTATTATTGCAAGAAGAATAAATAAAGGAATATCTCCTATAATAAGAGAGATACTTTTATATGTAAATATTGCATACGCCTATAACTGATAATTAAAATGGTTCTGATTGATTAACAAACCAGATTTTCTTTTCCTATTATGAGCTAGGCAGCTCCTTTGAGGTGAGCTTCTTAAGCTTGTCCCCAAATAGTCCCGTTGCTTTCCTTAAGGGTTCATCTGCTAAATGAGCATAGCGGTGAGTTGTTGCCGCTTGTGTATGACCTAAAAGTTTACCCACTATACTAAGACTCAAGCCGCTAGATACCAGATGTGAAGCATGGGTGTGACGAAGATCATGAATACGCACATTCTCAAGCTTTGCTTCTTTTATAACTTTTTTCCAAAAAGTTTTAATTTCTTGCAGATGCTGCCCCTCAATCTTGCTAGGAAAAAGGTATGGCGAGTTTTCTTTCCTAAATTCCTTAAGCTCATTCAGAACGTTAATAGCATTTTCTGAAAGGGGTAGATGTTCTTTCTTTTTCTGCTTTGTTAAATGAGAAGGCTTTGTCCAGATACCCTTCTCAAGGTCAAATTGGTCCCAAGTTGCTTGAAGCAGTTCTCCCTTTCTTGCTCCTGTAAGAAGCAGCAATTTAAAAATGTGGGTTGTGAGATGATGGTTATACTTTTCTAACACAGCCCACAGCCGTTTCAATTCTTCTTCATTTAGCCATCTATCCCTTTTCTCTTCCTGATATTTTTGTATTCCTCTAACAGGGTTATCACTGCACCAGCTCCACGCAACAGCTAATGAGAACATCTTTGATAACAAAGCTACAACTCGATTTGCTTGATAAGGCGTTTCTTTTAATGCAAGATGCAGGCTTTGAATATCATGAAAACTTATATTAGATACTTTCTTTTGTGCAAGATTTGGTAGAATAAAACGCTTTATCAAAAAATTATCTTTTTGCTGGCTAACCAGCCTTTTTCGGAAAACATGCTTCTCTAGATACTCAGCTGCAAGATCCTTCATAGTTGGGAGCTTAGAAAGAAGCTTTTTCTTCTCTGATGGATCTTCGCCATGTGCAATTTCACCTAATTTCTTTTTTGCTAAGGTCCTAGCTTCTTCAGAAGAAATTTGACCATGAATACCGATTTTTAGCCTTTTCTGGATGCCTTCTGAGTTTCTATATTGTATACAATACGTCCGTCGTCCACTTGGTAGAACAACTACTCCAAAACCCTTAATTTCCGTATCCCAATACTTTATGGTTGATGAAGTGGGGGGGTTAATTGATTCAATAAATCGTTTTGTAAGTTTAGGCATATTAATTTTCTCCTGAATTGAAGCTACCATACCATAAACTAATTGTCACCAAATTGTCACCAATACAAATAGAAATCAACCCTTATTATATAGAATAAAAACAGCTAATGTTTTAAAATTATTATTTTAATATAAAGGCTTATATATATCCATAGATACAGGTATATATAATAAGAAGGTGACTGTTAATCACTGGGTCGGCGGTTCGAGCCCGTCCCGGGGAGCCAATCAATTCTTGTGTGACTGTAAACATTACATTTATTGTCAACGTTAAGTACAGATATCTCCTTTATAATTTCTAGAAGTGTTACTTAGATAGGGTAGAGTAAGTCAAACAGAGCCCTTAAGCTTAAAATAGCTTAACCAAGTACTCATAAATTTTTCTTCATTATTTTTTTAAAGTTATCTTTACGTTTTTTAAGTTTAATAGCTTCATTAGAAGCTTAAAATGAGGGTAATTATGTATTACTTGGATCTCAGCATCATTTTTTTGTTAATCATTGCAAATGGTATTCTGGCAATGGCGGAGTTTGCAATTGTTTCATCAAATCGAAATAAAATAATGCATATGGCAAAAAAAAGTAAGGGAGCAAAAGTTGCACATCATCTCATAGATAATCCTGGCCACTTTCTTTCTACAATCCAGATTGGAATTACTATTATAGGAATTATTTCTGGAGCCTTTAGTGGGCAAAGGTTTGCAGAGCCTCTTGGTATTTGGCTTAATAAATTTCAATGGATTTATGGATATGGCGAACCAATTGCCTTTACTATAATTATCTTAATACTAACTTATATATCGCTTATAATAGGAGAATTAGTTCCAAAAAGACTTGCTCTTTCAAATCCTGAAAAAATTGCTTCCTTATTTTCCCCAATGATTAATGTTTTCTCTAAAATAACACATCCTTTCGTCATTATATTAGATTTTTCAACCAAGATTTTATTAAGATTACTTCGCCAAAAAGAGATTAAAGAGTCTCATGTGACAGAAGAAGAGATTCATCAATTGTTAGAGCAAGGACTTGAAGGGGGGACTATAGATCCATTTGAGCACCGTCTTTTTCATCGAGTTTTAAAGTTTGGCGACCGTGATGCGAGTATTATGATGACCCCGCGTCTGAAAATTATAGGTCTCAATTTAAAAGATGATTTAGAGACTAACAAAGCTAAAATATTATTACATTCCCATCGTTATTATCCAGTATTTGAAAAAAATATGGATGATATTAAGGGTATTATTGATACTAAAGATATCTTAACTCAGCAAATAAAAGGAGAACCCTTTGATTTGCGTTCTTTAATTAAGGAAGTACCTTGTGTTAGAGAAGCAGCAATTGGTTCTGAGATTCTTGAACAATTCAAAAAAAGTAAATCTCATTTTGGTATTGTAATTAATGAGTATGGTGCTATGCAAGGAATTATAACTCTTGTGGACCTCTTTGAAACTCTTACAGGAGAAGTGACTGAACTAGGAGACAATATACCCTTTAATGTTATTCAGCATAAAGATGGTTCTTGGCTATGCGATGGTTTAACACCTATAGATGAAATTGAGGAACTTCTTAAAGTAAATATTATTCGTGCCTTTCCAGATATAGATTTTAATACTCTTGCAGGATTTCTTCTTATGCAATTTGGAAAAATCCCTAATGTTGAAGAGAGCATTAGTTGGAACGGATTTGAATTTAAAATTTTCGAAGTGAACGGCAAAAGGATAGGTAAAGTTTTAATAAGAGAAGTTAGAGCGTAAATGATTTGAATAAGGTAAAATTATGTACGAGTATTCTAAATTCTATAAGATTAAATTAGACGACGTTATTATGCGATTTTAATAATTAAACAAGAAGCCTAAAATTTACTGGTGCCGAAGAGGTGAATCGAACACCCGACCTACTGATTACGAATCAGTTGCTCTACCAACTGAGCTACTTCGGCTTAAGAGACTGCTTTTGACCCTAATATGCTCTTTTAATATCGTCAACAATTTCCATTGTTTATTTCAAAAATGGGAGGTCATATGCTGAGCGGATGGGGTGGTCGCTTTTAATTTTAAAAATTTGCAGACAAGGATGGTGGATAAAAGGGTGAGTCCCATCCCAATCCACATTGTCATCCTGAGTCCATTTAAAAAAGCCAGATCTATCAGGTGTAAAAGGTGAGGAATTTTATCTTCGGCAAAACCACTTAGCTGCTGGGCCGTATGCTCAACTTTATTAATAATGCTTATAACTTGTTCATATTCAAGGGGTGTTAGCACAATATTGTGTTGACTAAGCAAAGTAGTTAACTCGCTTCGTCCCAACATAACAATGAGATTCGTTGAGACAATAATTGCGAGGGTATTTCCGAGCATGGCACACATGACAAAAACAGCTGAGCCTGTATTAATATCTGCGGGTTCAATCGTGCGGAACATCGCCGTATTCATAGCCGGGAAATTGAAACCAATTCCAAGCCCTGCTAAGAAAAGTGCGCTCAATATAAAAACCATTGAAGTTGTTTCTGAGAAAAAGCTCATCAATAAGAGAGCACTAAACAATAAGATAAAAGCACTCATAAGGGGAATGCGGATGTCAATAAGATCAACAAGCTTCCCACTAATAGGCGAAAGAAGTCCCACGGACAGTGTCATTGCTAAAAAAATGTAGCCTGTTTCTAAGCTGCTCATTTTTAGTGTGTTTTGAAGATATAAAGCAATCATAATTAAGATAAGAGAAAAGCAGTACGCTGTTCCAAAAATGGCCCCTCCCGTACTCATAAAAGCTTTATTCCTCAAAAGGGTATAAGGAAAGGTCTGAAAAGGTGAATTTTTATCTCTCAGGGCAAAAATAATGAGGAGGGCGCATCCTAGCCCTAATAACCCCCAAAACCAAAAACCTTGTACACCCCACACTTCAATTTGATTTAAGGCAAACATGAAGCTTCCAAGGCCGCAAGTTAAAAATAGGGCACTTCCTTTATCAATTTTGAGAGAAAAAGATGAAGTTTCATCTTTAGGCGTAAGGTGAAAAATGACAAAAATAACAAGAAGACTAAGTGGAATATTGATATAAAAAATCCAGCGCCACCCAAAAGATTTGATAATCCAGCCTGCAAACGTTGGCCCCGTTGCCAAACCAAAACCAGCTAAACTACTAATGACCCCCATGGCTAAACCTTGTTGAGAAGGAGGTGCAGAGGTAAAAATAAGACTCATTCCTGGGGCTGTGAAAACAGCAGCTCCAATACCCTGCAAAATCCGCCCTCCAATCAGGAGATTAATGTGATTGAAAGCGCCCGTTAAAATAGACCCAAGTATAAAGAGTGTTAGTCCTGCTATAAGGACATTTTTTCGTCCATACAGATCTGCAAGGCGCCCAGCAGGCACAACAACAGCTCCCCAAGTAAGAACATACCCGCTGAGAAGCCATTGTAAGCTGTTAAGATCACAATTGATTTCTTCTGAAATTGGCAATAGCGCAAGATTGACGGCTGTATAATCAATATTCAGTAAGAAAACGAGCATGCCAATTGTCAATAGCATGCACCACATATATCTTGTCGATGAGAGTGCAAGAGGTTGCATTGAGAATTCCATAGTCGATAAAAGATAAGCTTAAAATGACGAAAATTTTTAGAGCAGTCAAGCGAGCATTACGTCTCTTTTCTTTTGACGCCATTAGAAATGAATGTGCTTATCGATAAGGGGCGTCTAGTTTAATATTTTCTGCGAGAAGGCTTTCCCATTGAGCCCCATTCTCGAGAAGTTTTTCTTTATTGTAAAAAAGTTCTTCACGGCTAAAAGTTGCAAATTCAAAATTAGGTCCCTCGACGATAGCATCAACAGGGCAAGCTTCTTGACAAAGGCCACAATAAATACATTTTGTCATATCAATATCATAACGATAAGTCCGACGGGAACCATCATGACGGGGTTCAGCATCGATCGTAATTGCTTGCGCAGGGCATACAGCTTCACAAAGTTTACAAGCAATACAGCGTTCTTCGCCATGAGGGTATCGGCGGAGAGCATGTTCGCCACGCATACGGGGACTCACTAAGCCTTTTTCGTAAGGATAATGAATGGTAACTTTGGGTTTAAAAAAATAGCGAAGCGTTATTAAAAGCCCCGATAGAATATCATAAAGAGCAAAAGTTTTAAGAAATCCAATCAATCGAGCAAGCATTTAACTTCCACTTTTTGGTAGTTTATCAAAATAAACAAGAACGCTAGAAACAATCACTACCATCCCTAGGCTAATAGGAAGGAAAACCTTCCAGCCAAGTCGCATGAGCTGGTCATAACGATAACGAGGAAGCGTTGCGCGTATCCATAAAAATAAGAATAACATGAAAGAGATTTTAACTGCAAACCAGATAAATCCTGGAATGTATGTGAAAGGAGGGATATCAAAAGGTGGAAGCCAACCTCCTAAGAATAAGAGAGATGCCATAGCACTCATGAGGATCATATTTGCATATTCTCCTAAAAAGAATAAGGCAAAGAAGATAGAAGAGTATTCAACATTAAAGCCAGCAACTAATTCAGCTTCTGCTTCGGGAAGATCGAAAGGAGCGCGGTTTGTTTCTGCTAAAGATGAAATAAAAAAGATGACAAACATGGGAAATAAAGTAAGCGCAAACCAATGTTGTTTTTGAGCTGCTACAATTTCTTTCAAGTTAAGAGAGCCTGTACAAAGAAGAATCGTGACAATCACGAAACCGATTGAAACTTCATAAGAAATCATTTGAGCGGCAGACCTGAGAGCTCCAAGAAAGGGGTATCTGGAATTACTCGCCCACCCCGCAATAATAATTCCATAAACGCCTAAAGAAGAGATGGCGAACAAGTAAAGTATTCCGACATTAATATCTGCCAATACCCAATTTTCATTAAAAGGGATTACTGCCCATGCAAGCATAGAGAGACTAAATGTGAGAACAGGCGCAAAAAGAAAAAGAAATAAATTTGCTTTTGCTGGGATAATTGGTTCCTTGTGGAGAAGTTTTATGGCATCGGCAATTGGTTGAAGAAGCCCAAAAGGACCAACTGTATTGGGGCCAATGCGCATTTGCATGGCCGCCATAACACGACGTTCAGCATACGTAAGATAGGCGACACACACAATCAATGGCAAAACAATCAAGATAATGTGTCCAATTATCTCTAAAAGTGGGAGAAAGTATTGAAACCAAAGGTCGACCATTTTTAAGAAGCCTCCTTTTCAAGTGTTTCGATACACGTTGCCATAGTCGGAGAGTGTCGACTGATGGAATCAGTCATGTAAAATTCAAATTTAAAAGAATTGAAAGGCATCTTTGAAAGGTTTCCTTCTACGCCAAAATTGTCCCAGGTTGCTGGTTGAATTTTATCGAGCGAACTGAAAACAGGATTTACGTGAATGAGATGCTCCCGAATCTCTTCTAAATTATTATAGGGAAGAGTCTTACCTAAAACTTGAGAAAGAGCACGGATGATTTTCCAATCTTCTTTAGCCTCACCAGGAGGTAAAAGAGCGGGGTAGGTTCGTTGAACCCGACCTTCAGTATTCACGTATGTTGCTTGCTTCTCTGTATAAGCTGCACCGGGCAAAATAACGTCGGCGCGATGGGCGCCTGAATCTCCATGATGGCCCTGGTAAATAACAAAGGCTTGACCAAGCTGATTCATATCGATCTCATCTGCGCCTAAGAGATAAATAACCTCTATATCTCCTTTAACGGCAGCAACTAAAATATTATTTTTATCAAGTCCATGGGTGCCAGGCGTAAATCCAACATCTAAGCCACCTACACGAGCTGCAGCTTTATGTAAAACATTAAAGCCATTCCAATCAGGACGCACCATGTTAAATTTCTCTGCCAGAGACTTAATTTTTGCGAGAAGATGCGCACCATCCTGGCGCGCTAAAGCTTCTTGCCCAAGGATAATCATTGGAAATTTAGCTTCTTTGAGCGCTTGGCTAAGAGGGTGATGGCCCTGCAGAATCGCATCAAGCAGATTTGGGTCTTGCCCATAGTTATCATAGTCAAAGCTAAAATTGTGATTATTGGGTAATGCTCCGCCTAGATAAGCAACCTTAAAATTGCCTTGGAGATAGCGTTTGCGAAGACGTGCATGAATGAGAGGGGCTTCAGCACGTAACTGTGACTGAATAATCAAGCAGAAGTCACTCTGTTCAATGCCTGCAATTGTTGTATTAAACAAATACTCTACTCTGACTTTTCCTTCTAATTGAGCACCATCTTGGCGACAATCAAGATGAGGGGATCCTAAGGCATGCATAAGGTCTTTTAAAGCAAGCATAGCCTCACAGTCGATAAGATCTCCTGCAAGGGCAGCTATTTTTTGGCCAGGAACATTTTCGAGTTTTAATCGGATGGTTTTTAAAGCTTCATCCCAGCTTGTTGGAATGAGTTTTCCATCCTTGCGAATATATGGTTGATCGAGACGTTGACGACTTAAACCATCACATGCAAAGCGCGTTTTGTCAGAAATCCATTCTTCATTAATATCTTCATGTAATCGAGGTAGAATGCGAATAACCTGGGTTTTATAGGTATCAATGCGAATATTGCTACCAACAGCATCAAAAACATCGATGGATTCAGTTGTGGTCAGATCCCAAGGGCGTCCTTTGAAAGCATAAGGTTTAGATGTGAGAGCACCAACGGGACAAAGATCGATCATATTGCCAGAAAGTTCAGAAGTGATTGCTTGGTCAAGATAGCTTGTGATTTCCATATCTTCACCGCGTCCAATGGCGCCTAATTCTGGAACCCCAGCAATTTCAGTCGCAAAGCGGACGCAACGTGTACAATGAATGCAACGTGTCATAGCTGTTTGAATAAGAGGACCCATGTATTTGTCTTGAATGGCTCGTTTATTTTCTTGAAAACGAGTTGTTGAAGGCCCATAGGCCATCGTAATATCCTGAAGGTCACACTCGCCACCCTGGTCACAGATTGGGCAATCAAGAGGATGATTTATCAGCAAGAACTCTAATATTGATTTGCGTGTTTTTTGAATAAGAGGAGTATTTGTCTGAATAACCATCCCTTCAGTGACAGGCATAGCACAGCTCGCAATTGGCTTTGTACTTTCACCAACTTGCACTAAGCACATTCTACAATTTCCAGCGATAGGAAGGCGAGAATGATAACAAAAAACGGGGATTTCAATCCCAAGGAGCTGAGCTGCTTGAAGAACCGTTGTATCTTCAGGGACTTCAATAGGTTGGCTGTTAATTGTTAACTTTGGCATTTACTTACTTTGTTCCTTAAAAACCATCAATTTCTCAATTTAAATATCTGTGGCAATCATTTGATTTACCCGGCGTTCTAATTCAGGGCGAAAATGGCGGATCAAGCCTTGTACTGGCCACGCAGCGGCATCACCCAGGGCGCAAATTGTTTTCCCTTCGATTTGGTAAGTGACTTCTTCTAAGAGATCAATATCCCGTATTGTTCCTTCACCATGGGCTAACTTTGTGAGAATGCGCCACATCCAACCCGTTCCTTCTCGACAAGGCGTACATTGTCCACAGCTCTCGTGCATATAAAATTTCGCAAGCCTTGCAATAGCAAGAACAATATCAGTGGATTTATCCATGACAATAATGCCGGCTGTTCCTAGACCACTTTGCACTTCTTTCAAGGCATCATAATCCATAGTTATCTCATCACAGATGTGTTTAGGAAGTAATGACACAGAAGAGCCGCCTGGAATAATCGCGAGAAGATTATCCCACCCACCTCGTACACCTCCGGCATAAGTTTCAATGAGCGTTTTAAGAGGGATTCCTAAGGCTTCTTCAACATTACATGCTTTATTAACATGACCCGAGATACAAAAAATCTTTGTGCCTGTATTTCCTGGTTTCCCAAGTGAGGCAAACCATTGTCCGCCTCGTCGCAAAATCTCTGGAACCACGGCAATTGTCTCGACGTTATTGATAATTGTCGGGCACCCATAGAGACCTATTAAGGCTGGGAAAGGTGGCTTTAAACGTGGCATTCCTTTGCGGCCTTCTAAACTTTCGAGGAGCGCTGTTTCTTCTCCACAAATATAGGCTCCAGCGCCACGATGCAAATAAAGATCAAAATCCCAGCCCGAATTGGCAGCGTTTTTTCCTAAAAGCCCCGCTTTATAAGCTTCATCAATCGCACTTTGAAGTCGTTCAGCTTCACGATAAAATTCACCACGGATGTAAATATAGGCTGTATGAGCCTGGATTGCAAAACCTGCGAGCAGTGCACCTTCAATAAGTTTGTGCGGTTCATTTCTGATAATGTCGCGATCTTTACAAGTGCCTGGTTCACTTTCATCGGCATTGATAACTAAATAGTGGGGTAATTTATCAGCCTTTGGCATGAAGGACCATTTTCGGCCTGTTGGAAAGCCTGCCCCCCCTCGCCCTCTTAATCCTGAGAGGGTGACCTCAGAAATAATCCATTCGGGTCCTTTTTGGATAAAATCGCGAGTTTGTTCCCAATCTCCTCGTGCACGAGCAGGCTCAAGTTGCCATCCTTTTTGGCCATAAAGATTCTGAAAAATACGGTCTTTAGTGGATAACATTATGCATCTTCTTTTTCATGGTGAGGATCTTCATAGGGAGCCGAGCATTGACGACCTATTGTTGAGCCTGGCTTTATTTGCTTTCCAAGTTTTAGGTCATTTAAAATGTTAAGCATGCGTTCAGCGTTCAAATCTTCAAAATAGTCATCATTAATTTGTACGACAGGAGCATTAACGCAGGCCCCTAAACACTCAACTTCGACAACAGTAAAAAGACCATCCTTGGAAGTTTCTCCTTGGATAACATCGGCAGTTTTATTGCATGCCTTTAAAATCTCACCACTTCCTACAAGTTGGCAGGATGTTGTTGTGCAGACTTGAAGAAGATATTTCCCGCGAGGAGATAAATTAAACATCGTATAGAAGGTTGCAATTTCGTAAGCACGAATAGGCGATATTTTTAAAAGCTCGGCAACATGTTCTATTGCTTCCTGAGGAAGCCACCCTTCAGCTTGGCGTTGTGCAAGGTCCAAAAGAGGTAAGATAGCGCTTGCTTGTCGCGTCACGGGATATTGCGCAATAATTTCACTAACTTTCTTCTGATTTTGAGAGGAAAAGGTAAAAGGCTTACCTTGAGAGGTTAAAGTGCGTTTCACCGGTCGATTTCTCCAAAAACAATATCCATAGAACCAACAATGGCTGCAACATCGGCAATCATGTGGCCTCGTGTCATAAAATCAGTCCCTTGCAGAAAAAGATAACTAGGAGGTCTAATTTTACACCGATACGGCTTGTTTGTGCCATCCGCGATTAAATAGACACCAAATTCTCCTTTGGGAGCTTCTACGGCTTTATAAATTTCTCCTTTTGGAACATGATATCCTTCAGTGTACAGTTTGAAATGATGGATCATTGCTTCCATGGAGGTTTTCATCTCAGACCGAGGTGGGGGGGCGACTTTCCTATCGCTTGTCATAACAGGCCCTTCAGGCATTTGTTCCAAACATTGTGCAATAATTTTAAGGCTTTCACGCATTTCGTACATGCGTACTAAGTAACGATCATAGCAATCGCCATGTTTCCCAACGGGGATATGAAAGTCCATCCGATCATAAACATCATAGGGCTGAGTTCGCCTTAGGTCCCAAGCAACATTTGAAGCACGCAGCATAGGGCCCGTGAAGCCCCAATCAAGGGCTTGCTCTGCTGAGACAATCCCAATATCCACAGTTCTTTGCTTAAAAATACGATTTTCTGTTAGCAAGCCTTCAAGATTATCAAGAACTTTTGGAAAATGTTCTATAAAGATAAAAATATCCTCAAGAAGTCCTGCTGGAAGATCTTGGTGGACGCCTCCTGGGCGAAAATAGTTTGCATGCAAGCGTGCACCACTTGCCCGCTCATAAAATTCCATTAATTTTTCGCGTTCTTCAAAGCCGATCAAGAAAGGAGTTACGGCTCCTATATCCATTGCAAAAGTTGTAATGTTAAGGAGATGATTTAAAAGGCGCCCCACTTCACAAAAAAGGACACGTATATATTGTCCCCGTAAAGGAACCTCGATATCTAAAAGCGTTTCTATAGCGAGTGCAAAAGCATGTTCTTGGTTAAGAGGGGCCACATAATCAAGGCGATCAAAATAAGGGAGAGCTTGAAGATAAGTTTTATGTTCAATAAGCTTCTCTGTTCCACGGTGTAAAAATCCGATATGTGGATCTGCTCGTTCAACAATTTCGCCATCTAATTCAAGAATCAAACGCAAAACGCCGTGGGCGGCAGGATGCTGAGGCCCAAAGTTTAAGGTGTATGTTTGTGAGTTATTTGAATCTACCATTATTAAATTTTCTTAGTAAACGCTTTTTCGTCTCCAGGAAGAACAGAAGACTCACCCTCCCAAGGGCTTAAAAAATCAAAATTACGATACGCTTGAGGAAGCTTAAGCGATTCATAAACGACTCTCTCTTGATCATCATCATATCTTACTTCAACAAATCCTGTTAAAGGAAAATCTTTGCGAAGGGGGTGACCTTCAAAATTATAATCTGTCAAAAGTCTTCTTAAATCAGGATGGTTTTCAAATTTAATGCCATACATATCCCAGGCTTCACGTTCAAACCAATTAGCAGCGCTGTAAACACTTGTCACAGAAGGAACGGCAGTTGTTTCATCAGTGGTAAGCTTAAGCCGTACTCGACAATTATGCTTAAGACTTAAAAGGTGGTAGACGACTTCGAAACGCTCGGGATGGTGAGGGTAATCAACACCGCAAAGATCAATGAGTTGTTTAAATAAGAAATCCTTATGATCGCGCAGGTAGACGAGTATTTTGACAATTGTATGACGCTTAACTTGCAAAGTCAGCTCGCCTTTTTCAATGGAAAAAGAAATTAAATCTTCTTTTAAAGCTTTTTTTATTTTTTCACTGAGGTGGGCTAACTGATCATCCATTTACATTAGGCTCTTATAATTGTTTTCTTGCCGCGAATTTTATTGCGAAGCTGTAGAATGCCGTACAATAATGCTTCAGCTGTTGGAGGGCACCCAGGTACGTAAATATCAACGGGAATAATCCGATCGCATCCTCTTACAACCGAATAGGAATAGTGGTAATACCCCCCACCATTTGCGCATGAACCCATCGATATAACCCATTTCGGATCTGGCATTTGATCATAAACTTTCCGAAGTACGGGAGCCATCTTATTTGTCAGCGTGCCGGCAACGATCATAATATCTGATTGGCGTGGACTCGGGCGAAAAAATAGACCAAAGCGGTCTAAGTCATAGCGGCTTGCCGCCGTTTGCATCATTTCAACAGCACAGCAGGCAAGGCCAAAAGTGACAGGCCAAAGTGAGCTAGATCGGGCCCACGCTACTAAATCATCAAGTGATGTTAAGACAAACCCTCGGTCTTGAACCTGATTATGAATCGCTGCCATAAGGTCATTGGTAGGGTGTTGCTCAGGGGGGACTACTCCCATTCTAAAGCTCCTTTTCTCCATTCATAAATAAAACCAATTGTAAGGACACTCAAGAAAAACATCATGGACCAAAATCCTAATAAGCCAATTTCTCCCAAGCTAACGGCCCAGGGAAAAAGAAACACAACTTCAAGATCAAAAATAATGAACAAGATGGCGACAAGATAAAAACGAACATCAAAGCGGATACGTGACGAAGAAAAAGGCTCAAAGCCGCACTCATAAGGTGATTGTTTTTCTGCTGTAGGATTATAAGGGGCTCTAAGAAAGGTTAAGCCGACAATTACAAGCGAAAAAGCAAAAGCAACGCCAATAAAAACAAAAATGGGGAGGTAGTTATTTAATAAGCTATGCATTAAGAGTCCACTTCATTTTAGGTATTTTTTACGATCTTATATTTTTTAATGCAAGGAGATAGTACGCTATTTTTGCCCTCGGAAAAAGCGCGAAAAATGAAGTGATCTAAAGTAGGAGGCAAGTTTTTTAAGTCATTAAGGGAGTATGGAATTCTGTTTTAGATAAAGTTATCAAAAACTTATCAAACAAGTGGTTCTATATCCTTAGAAAAATTTGTTAATTGTCCCAATCAACGTCTTTAATGATATGGGCGTATGAATAGAGTTCCTCTGGTAAATTAGATTTTTTCAAGCCCATCTCTCCTGTTTTTACTATTTTTAGACGATTTAATTTTAATAAAGGAAGAAGGAGCCCTAGAAAATTCCCTGTAAACTTATTGCCGTATGCATTTAGTGTAGTAAGACTCGAGAGTTTAGGGAGGTTATCAGGCAATGTTGTTAAGTTGCAATTACCTATGGATAGTACTCTTAATTGTGTTAATGAAATAATTTCATTGGGTAGAATACCACAGCTAAACCAATCGTAGGATACATTAAGCTCTCTAATGTTGGGAAATCGAGAAGTTGTGCCCATTAAGAAATTGGTAGAAACTAGGTTTATCTGAGGGAAGAACACTTTCCAGGGATCAAGGTACTTTCCTCTATCGAAGGCTTGGACGTTTTTGGTTAAGTGTTGCTGCATCGTCTTATTTCCTATTTCCCATAAACAATGAAGAGAAGGTCCTGAGACATAGGTCAGGATGTGGGCCAGGATGTCATTGGGGAGTGTTTTGAGAAAATATGAAGTAGAAGCTGAAGATGAGGCTTGGTGATCATCAATAATATGGGCTGATGCCCAGGCAGGACAGAGCGCACAAACGTTCATGAGAGCGGATATAAGTAAAGAGCGCAGTTTCATCACAATAATCCCTTTATGAGAAATAATTCATTAGGCATAAGGGGTATAAATATTATACCCCAATTGTCAATAATGAGTTTAAAAAATAGAATAATTTTTTAAAAGAAATATTCGTTTATTCCATTAGAAAATCAAGATTTATTTGAAGAAAATAGAAGTTCTTTTTTGAAATATATAACAGGAATTTTGTTGAAGTTTTTTCTGAAATTTGTTACTATTAATGTATAGGGTTGAAGGACTGGCAAGCCCTTCAACATTCTTCTCGAGAGAGCCTAAGGGACTGATCACCCTGACGAAGATAAAATAAGAAAAACAGGAAGGTTTAACGTTTAAGATGGGAGAAAGATAAGATGCGTTAGATAAGATAAGAAAAAGAAGTAAAGTAACAAGATAGTAAGAACTAAAGGTTTTAAGGGGCTTGGATTTAAAGATTTAAGCGAATGAGTTTCTGCGCCTTAAAACAAGGATAAAAATAAAGTGAAAGAAAGAGAGAAAAATGACTTAAGTAAACATCATTCGTACATCCAGGGATGTACACCACGTCTTTTGATTCTTCACTTAAGTTGAAGATGAAGAAAAAAGTTTTCAGCTTCCCTTGGTACCAGGGAAGAGAGAGCTAAATGAAATGGATCTTTGACAGCGTAAATAAAGTAGAAAAGCTTTTTGAGACAACGGGCAGCAAGCACCCAGGAGATATGCATAGGTGCTAGAAAGTTCCTAAATCGTGTGTGAGAGGCAGGAAGGACAGCGAAGATTAAGAGGACATTGTATCATTCATTAGGGGATTTTTCTGGAAACAGAGAGAGGCAACGGAATAGTGATATGAGAGATCTTTATGTTGTTTGAGATTCTCGGGACAGGCCCGAGAATGACTAAATTGGGTACAAGAGTGCTCGTTGGCAAGGAAGGTGAGTAAGCCAGCAGTGATTTATTATCAGCCTGTCTTACCCCTTTGTCATCCTCGGCCTTGTGCCGAGGATCTCAGGAAGCCAGGCGATGCTGCGAGGTGTCAGAAGGTCTCAAGCGTGCGTTTCAAGCGCGATTGCGAAAAGTAGAAGAGAGGCAAGATTGAGAAGATTTCTTCTTCATTCCATGGATTCCCGCCTCTCGCCTTGGCGTAGTCTGGGCCGCGGGAATGACAAATAAGGGGAAGAACGGGAAGCCCTCAACCGTGCAAGGCAAACGCGGACCAAGAAAGAGAGCAAGTGCGTGAGAGGCACCGTTCCTGTTCTTGGGATCTTAAGGCGCAGAGGGCACGTTTATCCTGACATCAACGATGAGACAAAGTTCGCAACTCTTGCGTCTGTTATTTGGATAATAATGAGTCTATCAAAACGATTCTTAAAAGCCTCCATATGGATCCTTAAAGAATTTTATTAGATATCAATTATTGAAATCTCAAGCCAAGTTCACCATATCTAAAGAGTAAAAGTTAAAGACTCAAAACTTTTGATAAATATTTTAATATAAGGATATTTGTTTATATTGCGCCGTATGATGTTTTCACTTCTTCTTGCAACTTCCATCACAAGTGTGCAAGCGTCAGATATTGAAGATAAAGTGATCAACGGGTTTAGGTTTCACAGAACTCCAGAAACTGGAGTTATAATATATGATCAAATCCAAAAAAACATAGGAAGCATCTTTCCCGAAAACAAATTAACGCTTTTAGATCCGTTTTCTAACGAAGATATTCTTATTCCTGCATTACTATCTGTGTTAAAAGAGTTTCCTGAGATTCAAGCAGTCGATATTGTTAGCGATTCCAATAATATAACTGACTCTACTTATTATGCTACGGCATCTTATAGATTGCTTGAGGCTCTGTTGACTCACAATATTACACGTATTAGCGTTTCTCGTCTAAGGTGCCTAAAAGAAAATGACGTAACATCATTGCCAGACAATAATTCTCTTCAAAAGCTTTATATTGAACTTTGTTTTGGTGAAGAAGCTCTTATAGCTACTCAATTTACTTCTCTTTTGAGCAAATTAAAGGCTCTTAAACAATTAAGTATACCTGAAAAAATAGCAGCCAACATTGATTCTTCAGCTTTTAAAACTCTTGCTAACCTTGAAGAATTTACATTAAGGGCTAACACACTAAAGGTAAGGTTTCAAGATTTTGTACAGCTACCTTCTTTAACGAAATTGAATGTATATAACTGTAACAATAAATACAATATTAGAAGCTTGGCTGAAGAACTGAAAAAAAGAACAACGCCTCTTTTCTTAGGATTGAATAGTCATTATTTTGATAAGCAACACTTTAAATCTTTGTTTGAGAATCAACAATACTCTCAGATAACAGGATTAAAATTAATTATGAGAGGCGAAAAAAGTTCAAAAAGTCTAAGTTATTTGAATTCAGCTTTTGCTGATAACACGCTTCACATATTGGCTATAGAGATGCCTGCGTTGAAGAATGGAGGGGTGGATATTGTTGCTAAAGGTCCTCATCTTACCAGTTCTACGAGCCTCACTCGTTTGAGTTTGCAAGAATCTACACTCGATAATCAAGATGTTCAAACCTTGATATCAACAATAGCAACCCATCCAGCTTTAGAAGTTTTAAAAATGAATGCAAATATTACGAACGTTCAACGTTTGTTTGAAGAAGGAAACACAACTTTAACAGTGTTATCAACACCCAAAGTAATATTTAATAACTCAAACGTTGATCAGCTTTGTAAGTTGCCAAATTTAACAGCGCTGGATTTTGGGTATTCTGCGCAACCAGGCGAGAATCCTTTAGAGACCTTTAATAGTATTCGTAAGCAACTAACCTCTCTTGAGCGCGTATATATCAATGGGGTTGTGAGAAAATCAGAGGAAACTTTGTTTGATATCTTGAATAAAAGCGATGTGACAAAAGGCAAAAGCATCCATCCTTTTGATAAGTATTTCTAGGATTTACCTTGAGAAAATGTGTTGTCAGAACTCCAGCCAGAATGGCTGGAGATTTGACAAAAGTTCACAACCCTTCTGCTCTCAGATTTTTTCATATATACTGAGGTAACCTCTTAAGAAAAACGATTAATTGAACGAATCTCTTGACGTCTCCCCTGTTCGTCTGCGATTGATGAATCATCAGTTGATTAAGAGATGAGGATTCAATGGCAGGACATTCCCAGTTTAAAAATATTATGCATCGAAAAGGCGCTCAAGATGCGAAGCGCGCAAAGGTTTTCACAAAACTTATTCGTGAGCTCACGGTTGCTGCAAAGGAAGGTGGCGCAGATCTTTTAAGTAACCCACGTCTGCGCAGCGCAGTAATTGCTGCGCGTGAGGCGAATATGCCTAAAGACACAATGGAGCGCGCGATTAAGCGAGCGTCTGGTGGCGAAGATGGAGCAGACTACCAAGCCATTCGGTATGAAGGATATGGTCCTGGTGGTGTTGCGGTTATTGTGGAAGCGTTAACGGATAATCGTAATCGAACAGCCGCAGAAGTACGTTCAAGCTTCACCAAGTATGGCGGAAATTTAGGGGAATCCAATAGCGTTAGCTTTCAGTTTGATCAACTGGGGCAAATTCTTTATCCAGCTTCTAAAGCAAGTGCAGATATCATGTTTGAAGCAGCTCTGGAAGCGGGCGCAAGCGATGTCGTTACAAATCAAGATCAGCATGAAGTTTATTGTAAGGTTGAAGAATTGGCCGCTGTTCGCGATATGTTGATTGTTAAATTTGGGGATCCTCAAGCGGCAAAACTTGTTTGGAAACCGCAAAATACGGTTCCTGTTGATGCTGATACCGCAAAAACACTCTTCAAGTTTTTAGATGTTCTCGATGACAACGATGATGTACAGAATATCTATTCGAATGAGGATATCGATGAATCAGTCCTCAAAACATTGGAACTTTAAGCATAACAAGGCAGAAGAAGGAAACACTAAGTGCCAACAATTATTGGCTTAGATCCTGGGTTACGGCATACGGGCTGGGGAATTGTGAAGGTGACAGGGAATGCCTTGCAATATGTGGCCCATGGCGTCATTAGTCCCTCAAGTAAACTTGATTTTGCCCATCGTCTAAACATTCTTCATCAAGAGCTGCAAAAAGTTATTACCCAATATCAGCCTGAAGAGGCCGCGGTTGAAGAAACTTTTGTTAATATGAATGCCAGCTCAACCCTTAAATTGGGTATGGCGCGTGGCGTCGTTTTGTTGGTGCCTGCGCAACATGGCTTAAAGGTGGCTGAGTATGCCACAAACAGTGTCAAGAAGACGGTTGTCGGTGTGGGGCATGCGACAAAGGATCAAGTAGCTTTAATGGTTGAGCGTTTATTATATGGATGTAAAGGAATTAAAGAAGATGCCGCCGATGCCCTTGCTGTTGCCATTTGTCACGTTCATACATCGTCAATTGAAAACAGATGGAAGATCTGCGCATGATTAGTAAATTAACAGGCGTTATTGATTCAACTTATGACAATAGTGCGGTCATTGATGTGAATGGGGTTGGCTATAATGTGCTCTGTTCTCAAAAAACCTTAAGCAAGCTTGGGAAAGCAGGTGAGGCTGTCATTCTGTTTACAGAAATGATTGTCCGAGAAGATTTTATGCAATTGTATGGTTTTAAAACAAGTGAAGAAAGAGAGTGGTTTCGCCTGTTTTTATCGGTACAAGGTGTGGGTATGAAAGTTGCCCTTGCGATCTTATCGATTGCTGAACCTCATCAATTCGCAAATGCCATCATGAGCCAGGACAAGAATTTCTTTGCCCAAGCTGAAGGCGTGGGGCCAAAACTTGCGATGCGTTTAGTTCATGAGCTTAAAGACAAGGTCAATAAGCAGATACCCCTAGGAAGCATTGATACAAGTGCCGCGTTCTCATTGCCTACGGTTGCTCATCAAGATGCCCTGTCAGCATTAACAAATCTTGGATATAAATTGATGGAAGCTCAAGAGGCGATAAATTTTGCCCAACAAAAAGCTGGGAAAGATGCTACAATCGAGGACTTAATCCGCTTAAGCTTAACGAAACTGGCGAGGATATAAAGCTTGCAACTGCAAAGACTCACAGATCCAAACATTCTTGACGAAGATTTTACTGAAAAATCTTTACGGCCAAGCTCGCTTCAAGATTTTATTGGCCAGCAACCGGTTCGTGAAAATCTTCGGGTTTTCATTGAAGCCGCTCGCCAACGCGAAGAGGCTTTAGATCATGTTCTCTTTTATGGTCCGCCGGGTTTAGGAAAGACGACGCTTGCACAAATTGTGGCGACTGAATTAGGTGTTAATTTTCGCGCGACAACAGGCCCCATCATCAATAAACCGGGAGATCTCGCGGCAATTTTAACTAATTTGCAGCCTAAAGATGTTCTTTTTATTGATGAAATTCATCGGCTTAATCCGACGATTGAGGAAGTTCTCTATCCTGCCATGGAGGACTTTAAGCTAGATTTAATAATTGGTGAGGGGCCGGCGGCTCGATCTATTCGAATTGATTTGCCCCCCTTTACATTGGTCGCCGCGACCACACGGACAGGATTGATTACCTCGCCTTTAAGGGATCGTTTTGGCATTCCTTTGCGGCTTGAGTATTACACACCCTCTGAACTTGAGATGATCGTGGCACGTGCAGCAAGGCTACTTTCATTTGCAATGACCTCTGATGGCATTAAGGCAGTTGCCCATCGTGCGCGCGGTACACCCCGTATTGCAGGGCGTCTTTTAAGACGAATTAGAGATTTTGCTGAAGTGATGAAGATTCCCGAAGCGGATGCTGAGTTTTGTGCTCAAGCCTTAAACCGATTGGGCGTTGATGAAGTGGGCTTGGATGCGCTGGATCGGCAGTATTTAAATCAGCTTGCGCGCGTCTATAATGGGGGGCCGGTTGGTATTGAGACGCTTGCTGCGGCGCTTTCTGAACAACGAGATACGTTAGAAGATGTCGTTGAGCCCTATCTTATTCAGCAAGGATTTCTACAACGTACTCCCAGAGGTCGGCAATTAACCTCTGAGGCTTATCGTATTTTAGGTTTAGGGACTTCTTAAACGATCTAAGAGGATAATTTCGGGTCCGCTGCCTTTGGTAGCTCAACGCCTTTAATGGGAGGCATTGCAATCAAAAAATTAGAGGGAACTTTGCCATACCCATATCCGATGCGGAAAGGTAATTCCTTAATCATGGCCTTTTGTTCAATAAAATAGCGTGCAAGATCAGGCTGTTTATAGGCAACAAAGCTTTCACCATAAGGCTCTTCATACATCCCAAAGTATTTAAGCTGCCATTGATGGTGTTGGAGCACCCGATAAGGAAGCCCGGTGTCGTCTTGCAGCAGTAAGGTCGTATTTTCAAGCACAAACTCAACAAGCTTGGCAAACCCAACTTGATGAGGTGTATAAGAAGCTGACTTAAACATTGTCGCCAAAGGACCTTTCTTTTTTAAGAAAGGGGTGAATTGATCAATGTTGTGGTCATTAAGATTTTGTCTGAAATAGGAAAGCATTTGAGGCTTATCGTGGCCTTTTTGGCGGAAGACAATTTGGACCCCTTGCGCTTGGTGGTCAGGGCATTCAACGAGGTCGTTTTCAGCTGTAATCTTCACAAAAGTAATGGTTTGTATTTCGGCTTGAGAATGTTTAAGAAGCGCGAGCAGAGTTGGGAGAACCCCACAATCGAAAAAGTCCTTAGACATATCCTTTGTAATAAAAAAACTGCGCTGAAAGAGCGAACTTGTGCCGTTTTGAATGTTCTCAAAATAGGCTCGACGTTTTTCAGGCGAAAACATCATGTCAAAATCAATCTTCTTTCCGACACGTTCAAGCCCAACAATGATATATTCAGTGCTTTGAGGAAAGAACAGAAGAGCATTTAACACATCAGGACCGCCCATAGGATAGAAAAGCGGCAAAGTAATGGGGCCCAAATATTGATCCCGCCAAGCTTTCATGGGAAGAAGACGTTTCTCTTGAATGCTTTGCCAACGATTTTCAAAGTCTTTAGAAAAGTCTTGCCATTCTTGGGTTTGTTCATATTCGGTAAAGGATCCGCCTTGAGGAATACCAGCTAAAAAGGTTGAAATTTGATCGAGAGTGGCAGGTTGTGAAGACAGCGTGTTTTCAGTGTCGGCAAGCAAGGGAGATGCAATGCTTAACACCACGGTTAAAAATAATTGATAGAAAATTTTCATGGTTATGCTTCACTATGTTAATCTTAATGAAGTGTTTGTACTCTTCCCGTCGAAATCCGTCAAATTGATAATGCAATCTTTAAAATAAAGGGATTTAAAGGCAAATAATTCTCACATATTCTATAAAACTTTATGACGAAGGGTTTTAAAGTAATGATAAAATCAAAGAGTAAAATTTTCTTTTTATATCAGTTAGTTGTTTTTTCTTTTGTCGGTATTTTTTTAAGTTCTTGTGAGGCGCCGCTTCTTGAGCGTCATAAGGCGCGTTGTCTGTCTTATGGTTTTAAAGAGGGCTCTCAAGAGTTGGAAAAATGTACGAATGATCTGTTGAAAAAAGAAAAACAAGAACGTCGTCGCCACTCTTATGATGTTTCTCAGAGTCGGGCGCAACAGCACTTGGATAGTGCGCAAATGAAGTGGAAGAAACGGAAACTTCAGCGACAAGATGTTGCAAAGTAAAATTAGAGTGTGATTAATAGGGGGGGCCTGGAGGAAAATATGGCGTCCCCAGCGGGATTCGAACCCGCGTTATCGCCGTGAAAGGGCGGCGTCCTAGGCCTCTAGACGATGGGGACATGGCGACAACTCTTACTGGGTTATGAGATGAAAATCAAGCAAAATGTTTATTTTTTTTAGGAAATATTGTTGGGGGGGATACGCCTTCTTTTTTATAAAAAAACGATCATTAATTAAAATAAGTTATTGAAAATAAAGTATAAATAATTCAAAAATTTTAATAATTTTGTCGACTTAATGATGGTTTTGTGCTATGATAAAAGTATAATAAAAAGGAGAAAAAGGTGGGGGACACGTTAAATTTTGATGTTGTGATTGTGGGGGCTGGGCCGGCAGGGCTGTCAGCAGCCATTCGCTTGAAACAGCTGTGTGCAGAGAAATCTCACGAGCTAAGTATTTGTATTCTTGAAAAAGGCGCCGAAGTGGGCGCACATATTCTCTCAGGGGCCGTTCTTGAGCCGCGAGCCCTAAACGAACTTATCCCGGAATGGAAGGAAAAAGGCGCCCCATTAAAAACATCGGTGCAGCAAGATAAATTTCTGTTTTTAACGGAAAAAAGGGCATTTCGATTGCCCACACCGCCGCCCATGAAGAATCATGGGAACTATATTATTAGTTTAGGGAATTTTTGCCGCTGGCTTGCCGCACAAGCTGAGGCCTTAGGGGTTGAGGTTTATCCTGGATTCTCTGTTGGTAAGACGTTGTATGACGATCGAGGTAAGGTGATTGGGGTGGAAACGACGCCAAGAGGTCTTGATGCTGAAGGAGGCCAAAAAGATTCTTATGAACCGGGCGTTCAAATTCTGGCGCATCACGTTATTTTTGCAGAAGGATGTCGAGGGTCGCTCAGCAAAGAGCTCTTTGAGCGATTTAATCTGTGCCGAGCGTGTCAACCTCAGACGTATGGTCTTGGTATTAAAGAGCTTTGGGAGATTCCACCTGAAAAGCATCAACAAGGGCTTGTCGTGCATACTCTTGGCTGGCCGCTTGACCCTAAAACGTATGGCGGGTCCTTTGTATATCATTTGGAAAACCATCAGCTTGCCATTGGGTTTGTGATTGGTTTGGATTACGAGAATCCTTATCTGAGCCCGTATGATGAATTTCAGCGTTTTAAGCATCATCCAGCCATTAAATCACTTTTGGAAGGAGGACGACGGATCTCTTATGGGGCACGGGCCTTGAATGAAGGGGGATGGCAGTCAATCCCTCAATTGAGCTTTCGAGGAGGCTCCTTAGTTGGATGTGCTGCCGGCTTCTTAAACGTCCCTAAAATTAAAGGAACGCATACGGCAATGAAATCAGGAATGATTGCTGCAGAAGTCGTCTTTGACGCTTTGAGTCAAGGAAAAGAGCCTGAGATCGGCGTCCTTGATCAATTGATTCGAAAGAGTTGGATTGCTGAGGAACTAAAACCTGTTCGCAATATGCGGCCTGGCTTCCAAAAAGGATTATGGGCTGGTCTTGTGAACGCAGCTTTGGAAACACTCTCACGCGGAAAATTCCCGTGGACGCTAAAGCACCGTGAGGATCATCATTCTTTAAAAAAAGCAAAAAAGTGCGATCCTATTGTATATCCAAAGCCAGATGGAATTATCTCGTTTGATAAAATGTCATCTGTTTATCTCTCCAATACGAATCATGCAGAAGATCAGCCGTGTCATTTACAGTTGAAAGATTCTGACATTCCGATTTCTTATAATCTTCCAAATTATGATGCGCCTGAACAACGATATTGTCCCGCAGGTGTTTATGAGATTGTTCAAGAGGCATCAGGAGAACAGAAACTCCATATTAATGCGCAAAATTGTGTTCACTGCAAAACATGCGATATCAAGGATCCTTTGCAAAATATCAATTGGGTGCCGCCAGAAGGGGGCGATGGACCTCGCTATCCCAATATGTGAGGGCAGGAAGTTAAGTTAAAAGTCACTTACTTTGTCTTGACATTTTTGCTTTACTTACCATATCGGCAATATAAATAACATTTACAAAGTAAAACATCCATGAACAAAGTTCTCTTTATTCTTTTAATAGCAACGTGTGTTTCTCCTTTAGCATGTGCTTCAGATCTTGTGGATTTAGAAAAAGCTCGTCGCTTCAATGTATTGCAAATTAATCAAACCGATGAAACGTCATTAGGAGAAATACCGCATTCTTCCCTAAGAAATATGCCCATTGATATTTTAAGAGAGATTGTGGGAAGAGTTTTGCCTAGAGACATTATACGCCTTTATATAGCAGGAGATAAAAATCTTAGGTATAGTTTGCCACATTCAGTAGATGGAGGGGATCTTTTTGAGCCGCCAAAGCAAACATCTCTAAAATTTCTTTTTGAGACTTTTGATCAAATTAAGTCTTTGAGCTTATTCCGCCATAATCTAAAAGAACTGCCACAAGAAATGGCCTTGCTTCAAAACCTTAAGATATTGGAGTTATTTCAGACTCCCTTTGCAGATCGAAAATTGCCTACCATTATTTTAACTTTATTCCAACTTGAAGAATTAAAAGTATTAGGTTGTCGCTTAAGAGAGATACCAGAAAACATGTCTTCGCTTAAAAACCTTAAGGAATTAGACTTAACGGGGAACGGATATGCAGACGCTAAGTTTTTTCAAGCTTTTTTAGGGTTATCTTGTCTTGAAATATTAACTTTGATTTGTTGTAATGTGTCTGAATTGCCAGAAAATATTTCCTTTCCTGAAAATCTTAAGATATTAACGTTTTCGGCTAATAATTCTTGTAATGAATATAGTGTAAAAAAGTATCTTAAGAAATATCCGGATCTCAAGATAAGGTTCAACTAAGTGACGAAAAAGAACAAAGTTATTGTCCTCTTGGAGTTTAAGAGATAAAAGTAGGGCATGACAAAAAGTATTTCTATTGCTGTGGCTGGCGCTTCTGGGCGCATGGGCCAGTTGATCCTTCAGCAAGTGTTTGAGTCACCTCAGGCAACACTTGTGGGTGCCAAGGTTTCATGTACAAGTCCTTTAAATGAGGCACCGCTTACAAGTCTTTTTCCTTATGCTCCTCAGACGCTTATTTTAACCTCACAGACTGATCGAGCCTTTAAAGATGCTCAGATTATTATTGATTTTACTGTGCCAGAAACTCTGCGAACTCACCTTGAGGTTGCTCAACGGGAGAAGATAGGGATGATCATTGGCACGACGGGGCTTTCACAAGAGCACTTTACAATGTTGGAGAAAGCCTCGCTTACAATTCCAATTCTTTATTCGGCGAATTTCAGCTTGGGCATTAACTTGCTGATTGAGGTGGTCAAAGAGGCTTCAAAAAGCTTGGGAGCTGGTTTTGATATTGAGATGCTTGAAATGCATCATCGTCATAAACAGGATGCGCCGTCAGGAACATCCTTAAGCTTGGCAAAGGCAGCTGCAGAAGGTCGGAACCTCACGCTTCAAGAAAAAGCAATCTATGATCGAACACGTGAACGTCAAGCACGTCGTGAAGATGATATAGGTTTTGCTGTCTTACGAGGCGGAAGTGTGATTGGCGATCATTCAGTTATTTTTGCCTCAGATGAAGAAATTGTGGAGTTTTCGCACCGTGCTTTAAAGCGAGAAATGTATGCAAAGGGAGCTCTTAGGGCAGCTCTATGGCTTGCAAATCAAAAGCCAGGCTATTATAAATTTTCGGATATTTTAACAACTTCAGAGAAAAAAGTCGTGTCATGATAGGCCCTGTAATTATTCTTGTTGAGTCACAGATCCCCCAAAATATTGGGAAGACAGCGCGCGCGATGCTCAATTGTGAATTGCGTGACCTCAGGCTTGTCAGGCCCCTTGTGGATCCTTGCCATCGCGATGCCCGGGCGTTGGCGGCAGGTGCTGATGAAGTGTTAGAGAACGCCAAAATCTTTAATTCAACAAGTGAAGCGATTGCGGACTTGCATCGTGTCTTTTCAACAAGCGCTCGACATCGAGATATGGTTGAGCTTCAGCTAACCCCCAAAAAAGCCGCAGACCTTTTTGTGGAGATGGTGCAAGAAAATCATCGAATAGGGGTGCTTTTTGGGCCTGAGCGAGCAGGGCTTGATAATGAAGATGTGGCCTTGTGTGAAGGAAATATTTATGTGCCGGTTAATCCCGACTTTAGTTCCCTTAATCTAGCACAAGCCGTTCTCCTTATTGCTTATGAATGGTATCAAGCCAAAGCAAAACACCCTGAGATGACCTTGAAAAAGGGAGAAGCTCCCTTAGCCACACGTGAAGAATTAATAGGGTTTTTAAACCAGCTTGAGACAGAATTGGATCTTTCAGGCTATTTTAGGGCAGACCATAAAAAACCTAAGATGCTTCGGACAATTCATAATATGTTCTCAAGAGTTCCTTTGACGTCTCAAGAGGTTCGGACCTTAAGAGGAATTGTGTCTGATCTTTCTGATCCGCATGGTGAAAGGGCAAGAATGACCCAAAGAAGACTTCAAAAACGTGAAAAAGAGACTAAACTTTAAGATCATTATGCACCATTGCAAACATTTTTTAATAATCGAATTGACAACAGGGTGTAATCCAGTATATCTCAAAGCAGCAGTATATTTTAAAAACTTTTCTTGTCCCTTGATTAGAGTAATGTGAAGTATGACAAAACGTTTAAATTCGAAGTACAAAATTGACCGCCGTTTAGGAGTTAACCTATGGGGTCGTCCTAAGAGTCCAGTGAACTCACGGGCTTATGGTCCAGGCCAGCACGGCCAAAATAAAAAAGGCAAACCAAAAGATTATGGTTTGCAATTAGCCGCAAAGCAACGCTTGAAGGGGTATTACGGTAATATTGGCGAGCGTCAATTCCGCAGTCTTTTTCAAGAAGCGATTCGTCGTCGTGGTGATACAGGTGAAAACCTTATCGAACTTTTGGAAAGGCGTCTTGATGCCGTTGTTTATCGGATGAAATTTGTTCCAACACCTTTTGCCGCACGTCAATTTGTGAACCATGGTCATGTAAAAGTGAATGGTCGTCGTGTGAATATCGCCTCTTATCAGGTGAAGGACGGCGATGTGATTGAAGTCAAAGAGAGCTCAAAACACATGGCATTGGTCCAAGAAGCAGTGAATTCTTCAGAAAGAGAAACACCTGATTATATTCAAGTTGACACCAATGCGCTTAAGGGAACATTTGTCCGGGGACCTCAACTTGCGGATGTTCCTTATCCTGTTCAAATGGAACCAAATCTTGTTATTGAGTTCTATTCTCGTTAATAGGAATGTCAAAATTTTAAAAGAAAAAGGAACTTTTTTAAGTTCCTTTTTTTTTAGGGGAGAACTAAAAGATGAGAATTTCGGTTATTATGCATGCCGATTTTGAAACGCCTGGTGTTATTGAAGCGTGGGCACAGACTAAGAGACATGCATTAAGTATTTTTAAACCGTATCAAGCTCAAGCCTTACCGACCGTTGAGGAATTTGATTTTCTCATCGTGATGGGAGGGCCGCAAAGTCCTCTGGCTCTTGAAGAAGCTCCCTACCTTAAAGATGAGATTGAGTTGATTGGTAGAGCCATTCAAGCAGAGAAAATTGTATTGGGTTTTTGCTTAGGGGCTCAACTGATTGGTGAAGCCTTAGGAGGCAAAACAGAACAGAGTCCTGAGAGAGAAATTGGCATCTATCCTGTCTCATTAACGTCAGAAGGTCTTAAAGATGATCTCTTTAAAGATTTTCCTGAAATATTTAACGTTATTCATTGGCATAATGATATGCCCGGACTCACAAAGGATGTTCAACTACTTGCTTTTAGTGAAGGATGTCCTCGTCAGGCTATTCGGTACGGGCATCGTACTTATGGATTCCAGTTTCATATGGAAATTACTCAACAAGGGATAGCCGAGTTAATTAAAGCATGTCCTAATGATTTAAGATCCGGAAAATTTGTTCAAAGACCCGAAATACTTATGAATCAAACCTTGGAAGATATTCATCAAAAGATGTGTCTCTTGTTGGATAGGCTCACAAGTAAGAAGGCTTTAGATTAATTTAAAAGTGAAAAAGAGTGTATATGTTCTCTTTTCTAAATTGACGAGTCCTAGCTAAAAGATTTAATTTCTAGCTTAAAGGAAATAACCCTTTAAGTTATATAAAGAAAGAAAATAAGATGCGTGACGTTTCGACGCGTGAAAAGGCCATAGCCGTTAGTTTGACAATTATAGGCGCGGGACTGCTTGGATTTTCACCAATTTTTGTTCGGTTAAGTACGATTGACCCCCTTTCAACAGGTTTTTTCCGCTTCTTTTTAGCTGTTCCATTTTTATTTAGTTGGATGCTATTTGATCATAATCAAGATATCCAATCTAAAGCGCCTCGTACCAAGAGAGAGTATTTTTTATTGATCTCAGCCGGTGTCTTTCTAGCTCTTGATATTGCTTTTTGGCATTGGTCTCTTCATAAAACATCAGTTGCCAATGCAACCCTTTTAAATAATTTAACATCTATTTTTGTTGCCACCATTTCTTGGCTTGTTTTACGAGTCAAGCTGGGAAGAGCAACAGTTATTGGTGTTTTGCTTGCAACATTAGGGGCTGCTCTTCTTGTTGGGGAACGTGATGATACGCATGTTTCTCAACTTTTGGGCGATAGTCAGGCTTTAATTTCTGCTGTTTTTTATGCTGGGTATGTGTTGGCCGTTAAGCAGTTGCGTCAACATTTCAGTGCAGCGACAATTATGACATGGTCCGGACTTGCGAGCATGTATACTTTGGCTTTTATGATGGGGATTTATGAGGATCACTTCTTGCCTACGCACTGGCAAGATTGGCTACCTATTGTTGGACTTGCGCTTATTGTTCATGTTTTGGGACAAGGTTTTGTTGCTTACGGCATGGGGCATCTCTCAGCCGCTTTTTCTTCAGTTGCCTTAATGATCTCACCTATTGTATCCACTATTATTGCCTGGTATTTGTTCTCAGAAGAGTTAACTTTGATAAAAATTCTAGGGGGAATAATTATTCTAATTGGGCTTGTCATTGCTCGAGAGAATGAAAAAAAAGTATCACTTAAAAAATTAAGGAATTAATATGCGTCGTTATCGCGCAACAAAAATAGTTGCAACCCTTGGGCCAGTAAGTTCTTCACCAGAAGTCATAGAGCAACTTTTTCTTAAGGGTGTAGATGTCTTTCGTCTTAATTTTTCCCATGGAACGCATGAAACCCATCTCAAAAATTATAAAATTATTCGTTCGTTAGAGACAAAATACGGGCGCCCTATTGGTATTCTTCAAGATTTACAAGGTCCTAAATTGCGAGTAGGAGCCTTTAAAGAGGGTAAAATTGAACTTAAAGCTGGCGATCATTTTAGATTTGATCTTGATCCGACTCCAGGCGATTCTAAGCGCGTTAACCTGCCTCATCCAGAAATTTTTTCCGCTCTTAAGAAAGAAACGGATCTTTTACTCGATGATGGTAAATTACGACTTAAAGTACAAAATTATGGTCCTGATTTTGCAGAAACAACGGTTATCATTGGTGGGCCTTTGTCTAATTCCAAAGGCGTTAACGTTCCTGGCGTTGCTCTCCCGATTTCAGCTTTAACTGAAAAAGACCGCAAAGATTTAGCTTTTGGTTTAGAGATGGGAGTAGATTGGATTGCCTTATCTTTTGTTCAGCGACCAGAAGATATTATGGAAGTAAAGGCGATTATAGGCAATGAAGCCGGCATTATTGCGAAACTTGAGAAGCCAATGGCCATTGAACATCTTGAAGAAATTGTCTCAGTTGCTGATGGCGTTATGGTCGCACGTGGTGATTTAGGCGTTGAAATGTTACCTGAAACTGTTCCTAACTTACAAAAGCGGATTATTCGAGTTTGCCGTATGAGTGGAAAACCTGTGATTGTTGCAACACAAATGCTGGATTCTATGGTAAATCTTCCAACTCCAACACGCGCTGAAGTTTCAGATGTTGCAGCAGCTGTTTATGATGGTGTGGATGCAGTAATGCTTTCGGCAGAATCTGCATCAGGAAGTTATGCAGAAGAATCGGTTTCAATAATGAATCGTATTATAGAATCAGTTGAAAAAGATTCTTATTATTACCAACAATTAAAAAATAGTCGTACACCTTGGAAGTCAACGTCGTCAGATGCTATTACCGCGGGGGCTCGGCAAGTTGCTGAGACAATTTCTGCAACGGCGATTATTACATTAACGACAACGGGTTCTACAGCTTTGAGAGCTGCAAGAGAGCGGCCACAAACGCCTATCTTAGCGTTAACACCAAGTCCTCAAGTTGCCCGTCGCCTTTCTCTTGTATGGGGGGTTCATCCTATTGAAATGCAAGAATTTGATTCTATTGTAGAAATTGATTCACGTGTTTCTCATCTTGCGATGCAAAATGAATTTGCTCGAAAGGGAGATAATTTGATTCTCACAATAGGAGGAGATTTTACGCGACTAGATACTCCCCGCGTTTTCCATTCGGGCACAACCCGTCTCTTAAGTATTATAACGGTTGATGAGGTTTAGATCTTGCAGGATGATAGCAATCTTGCGGGGCGTTTGAAACGATACGCCCATGTTTCAACAGCAATGAGTACGGCGGCTATTCGCCTAGTTGGTGAGCGTTATTTCGGGCTCTCAGTTGATCATGAATCCCTTGCACATGATCTAACTCACGCCCTTGGATCTCTTAAAGGTCCGGTGATGAAGATTGCTCAGATGCTTGCATCAATTCCTGATAGTATTCCTTCAGAATATACAGCAGAATTCTTACAGCTTCAGGCAAATGCGCCCGCAATGGGATGGCCTTTTGTAAGACGGCGAATGACAGCTGAATTAGGACAAAATTGGCAAGATAAATTTGCAACTTTTCAACATGAAGCAGCTTTTGCGGCGTCACTTGGTCAAGTTCATAAGGCGGAAAGTAAAGAAGGGGAAATGCTTGCATGTAAGCTTCAGTACCCCGATATGAGTTCGATTGTGGAAGCTGATTTAACTCAGTTAAAACTAATTCTTTCTCTTTATGAAGCCTCTTTGAAAGCGCTGAAAACACAAGAAATTTATGAAGAGATTAAAGCACGTTTATGGGAAGAGCTTGATTATGAGCTTGAGGCAAAACACATCACTCTTTATCAGTATATTTTAGGAGATGAACCTTCAATCCGTCTTCCTAAAGTTGTTTGTCACCTCTCAACTAAACGCCTTTTAACGATGTCATGGCTTGAAGGTAAGCCCCTGAAAGCGCTTGGGAATCTCTCTCAAGAAGAACGTAATTGCCTTGCAAAAAATGTTTTTCGAGCATGGTATAAGCCCTTTTATCATTATGGGATAATTCATGGTGATCCTCATCTTGGAAATTATACATTTTCTTCAGAAGGCGTTCTTAATCTGCTCGATTTTGGGTGTGTACGAAAATTTCCAGCGATCTTTGTGAAAGGCGTCATTGACCTTTATCACGCTATGCTTCATCAAGATATGGATTTGGCAGTGTCAGCTTACGAAAGTTGGGGATTTAAAAATTTATCTAAGGAACTTATAGAAGTCCTGAATCTATGGGCAAATCTGCTATATGAGCCCTTACTTGAAGATCGGGTTCGTCCCATTCAAACGGATAATAGAGGTATCTATGGTCGAGAGGTTGCCTATCAAGTTCATACAAAGTTACGAGAGCTCGGGGGTGTTTGCCCACCACGAGAGTTTGTTTTTATGGATAGAGCGGCCGTTGGTGTTGGGTCAGTCTTTATGCATTTAAAAGCAGAATTAAATTGGCATCAAATATATCAAGAGCTTATTCAAGATTTTAATGCAGAGAAGGTTAAACAACAGCAAGCTGAAGTCTTAAGTAAATCAGGGATCTTATAACTACTGTCTTCAGTTTAAGGTTTTGCAAAACTCAATAACTTATTGAGGGATCTCCTAGAAAATATTTTTTTACAATATGATAAAACTCTCCTTGTCTTTCCATAAGGGCAAGTGTTGTAATGTCAAATTCATTTCGTCGTTCGCATTTGCGAGAAAAATCCTCAAGCAATGCTTGTCTTACTTCATGTGAAATATAAGGACGCAACGATTGGATTTTAATGTGAGGCAGATAATCAAACGAAGCATCAAAATCATATTTGTTTTGAGTATTTTTTAAAAGGAGTTTTTGGGCTGCTGAACGGACTTCACATAACTTTTCAAAAGGCCCCCCTCGGATGCATAAACTGTTCCCATGACCAAGGATAACGCTTGTTTGGGCATATCCATTAAAAAGAGATGCGGCTTTAATGTCATTAAAAGCATTCTTAAGAAGAGCTCGATCTTGAAAAACAACGTTACGGATGAAACCCAAGGTCAAATGTAAGTTTTGCTGAGGTGAATAAATAACTTCATCTAAAGAAGCTTCTAAGCGAAGGTTATGCGCTAATTTTTCTTTAAGTTTATCTTCAAAAAGAACGGCAAGGAAAAAATTTTTATACATTTTTAAATTAAAAAAGAAGGGAGCTTAAAAAGCTCCCTTCCTTAAAGCAGTAATATATCAATTTAGCTTAAGCTGCTGTTTTTTTCACAAGAGCATTATATCTCTTTGAAAGACCTTTCACAGCAATAACCCAAGCGCCAACAACGACACCAACAACACCCGCAAGGTAAGGAGCAATTGTCATAATATCACCAGCTGTTGCAATCAGGAGGCCTTGTTGCACATAACCACCACCAGCTTTTCCTAAACGTCCACCGATAACGTCGACCGCGGCTTTACCTTTTACCTTGAGTTCTTGATCAAGAGGGATGTATGCCATTTCCTTTGTCGGGTCAAAGTTTGAATACTTTGTACCTTTACTAAGGATATTTTGAATTGCCCCAATATAGGTTGCCATTAAGGTTGCAGTAAGACCCATACCAGCTACAAGTGGTGTTAACTCATCTTTAAAGAGCACGAATGCAAAGAATAGTGCACCTGTAATAATCAAAACAGCTGGCGTTACGATCGCACCTGTGAACCAACCAAATTTACGGACGATACCTTTTGTGAACCAGATCAAAAGCATTGTAACGATACCCGTTGCACGAGAGAATTTACCCATGAAAGCGCCATAATCGTTAGGATTCGGGAAAGCTTGCTTCAATTGGTCTTTCCAAACAACTTCGATAAGGTTAATTGAAACACCATAAGCTAACACAAGGATCGCAATATAACCGATGTAAGGTGAGCTAAAGATCAACTTAAAGCTGTCACCAACGCTTAACTTTGGCTTATCTTTCTTTTCCTTTTTGTTTTTTGGTGCAGCAGCATCATAAAAGCGAGGGTCAGTTAGAATATATTCTGTTACCCACCAGTAAAGAGCGATTGCCGCAATACCACAAAGAACAACAGCGCCCATCATGTAATTCAAAGAATAACCCCAAGCATCAACTTCTGGTGGAAGTTTGTCTTTAATTTCGGAGAAATATTCGACAGTTGTTCCTGAGAAGATAAGAGCAACGTTTGCAATTAAACCAAACATCGCATAAAAGCGCTTTGCTTCTTCTGTTCGGGTAATATCGTTTGCAAACTGCCAGAAAAGAAGCGAAATCATGACGGATCCCCAAAGTTCAGCAAGAACGTAGAATAGGGAGTATGTCCACACACCATAAATAGGGAAAATCCATTTAAAGTTTGGATACTCTGTTTGGAGAGCTTGAATAGTTTCAAGGCTTGGATGAATAAGTTCACGATTTGGATATAAATAGAAAGCAAATAATCCAAAAAAAGCAATAAATACGACAACAATGCCATAAAAGAGTCGTTCACGATTAACAATATTCGACAATTTTGTATAAAGCAGAACGAACAAAATTGCAGAAGGCATAACGCCCCAACCTTTTAGAAAGCTTAATACACCAGCGCCAGAGTTTGGTGCTGTCATAATAAGGACGTCTTTTACGTCTCTTAAGATCGTATAGTTGAAAAGAATAAAAAACATGATCATGCCCATGGGCAAGAATTTCTTAAGTTCGTGTGCGTAGATAGGCCATAATGCTGCACGCACTGGGCTAAAATCTACAGGTTGTATTCCTTCTTTACTGGTTGCCATTTTATCTTCCTATAAAATTGATAAACTTACTAGATCAGCTTTGCATATCTCAAAAGACAATAATAATAAATGCAAAATTCTGCATACGCCCATGCAAAAAATGCAAGGCATTCTATTTATTTAGATTTTTACTTAAAATAAAGCAAATATTTTTTTAAAAAGAAAATATTTCAGGGCTTAATACTCAACAAACTACACTGTTTGTTGAGTATTTTTCCTTGGAATAAACTTAAGAAGCAGGGGCTGCTTTCTTAATATTAAAAGAATCATCAGTTTTAAGTTGTTGATTTGTAGGAGATAAGTTTCCTTCATAGGTGGGTTCTTTTAACATGTACCCACGTCCCCACACGGTTTGAATATAATTTTCATCATTTAAAGCGTCGGCAAGTTTCTTGCGAAGCTTGCAAACAAAAACATCGATAATTTTAAATTCAGGTTCTTCCATGCCGCCATAAAGATGATTTAAAAAAACTTCTTTTGAGAGCGTGGCACCTTTTCGAATAGCGAGTAGTTCTAAAATTGCATATTCACGACCTGTTAATTTAAGAGGCTTTCCTCTTGCTTCAACGGTTTTTCCATTAAGATCGATTTTGAGTTGTCCAATTTGAATAATAGAATTGGGATGACCTTTTGAACGACGTATAATTGCGCGGACACGTGCAATAAGTTCCTCTTTATTAAAGGGTTTTGTTAAGTAATCGTCTGCTCCAAAACCTAACCCTTTAATTTTATCATCTATTTGAGAAAGACCTGATAGAATTAACACGGGAGTTGAGACTTGAACAGAACGAAGTCGGCGTAGGATTTCGTATCCATCAATGTCTGGTAACATTAAATCTAAGAGAATAAGATCATATTCATAATGTCGAGCTATTTCTAATCCATCTTCCCCAATATCTGTGGAATCACAGACAAATCCTTGAGCTTTTAAAGCAATTTGAATTGTTTTTGATGTTGCTGCATCGTCTTCAATTATAAGTACGCGCATTTTTTTCCTCCCCTGATATTTTTTATTTTTTACATTATTATTGGAACATATTTTTGGGAGCTTGTTAAGGATTATTTACGAAGGTTAACAGAGAAATAGATGCAGTTTCTTGAGCAAATGAAACAAAAATAGATGAAAATCAATTATTAAAAGAGGCTTGAAAGTGAAGAAAAAAGATAAGCTCATCCTTCAAAACGAATGATGAGCTTTTTCTTTATTTTTTAGGACAAGTAAGATCCTTCTTTGCTTTTTCGACCATTTTCTTGACGTTTTGAGCTTGATTTGGGAATTCTTCTTGCAGTTGTTCTAAAGTGGCACAAGCAGCTTCAGTCTTCCCTAGGCCTTTAAGAGAAAAGACGAGTTTAATGAGAGCTTCAGGTGCTTTCGCAAAACTCAGTTTTTTAGCTTCTTTATCTTTGGGATCAGTTGATTTTTCAATAATTTTATATGATTTATAAGCTTCACCAAATGATACCGATGCGCGTCTGTAGTCTCCCTGGACATAATATGTTTCGCCAAGCCAATATTTAGCATTAATTACTAAAGGATCTTTTGGATAGTTTTTAATAAGCTCTTTTAAAGCGTTTTCAGCAACGTCATATTCTCCCTGGGTTAAAAATTCCTGTGCTTTTGCATAAAGTGTTTGAGCATCATCTGTTCTTAAGGTTGTTGCATCTGAAGTTGTCGGCGTTAAATCTTCTCCAAAGTTCGCTTGAGCTTTTTTTTCTGGTAAGGTGGTTAGCGAAGTTGCGGCAGGAGTGTTTTTTAATTTTAAGTGATGCTCAAGAACTTCAATTTTATCGGTCAGTTTTTGAACTTGTGTTTCTAATTGCGCAAGGCGTGATTCAGTGGTTCCATAAGAATCGTTGGGAAGGACAGCAGGAACATCTTCTTGAACAATTTCTTGATCGAGAACGTCGGTGTCAATAAGTTCTTCTGCTTGCAATTGGTAGGAAAAAGCTAAGATGAAAGCTGTTGATAAGAATAATTTTTGCATTTTTACCTCTATACTAATTCTATAGAGAGTTGTATCTCAGACATACGGTCTCGTCTAGTCACATTCAAAAGGAGCTTATAATGCTCAGCCTTTCCGCTATTGAAGAAATTTTTAAAAAATTATCTGATATTAATCCTGCACCCACGACAGAACTTGAATATACAAATTTCTATACTTTGTTAGTCGCTGTTGTTTTATCAGCTCAATCCACAGATAAAGGAGTTAATAAAGCGACACGGTCTTTATTTGAGAAGGTATCTACGCCACAGCAAATGGTTGAGTTGGGAGAAGAAAATTTAAAGCAAGCTATTAAAACAATAGGGTTCTATAATACTAAAGCAAAAAATATCATTGGCCTCAGTGAGATTTTGATTCAAGAGCACGGAGGGCAAGTTCCTCAGAACCGTGAAGCTTTAGAGCGATTGCCTGGCGTTGGTCGTAAGACCGTAAATGTAATCTTGAATACTGCCTTTGGTGAACCTGTAATGGCTGTTGATACCCATGTATTGCGCGTGGCAAATCGTCTTGGAATCTGTGCGGCTAAAACACCATTAGAAGTTGAAAAAGCATTGATGGAAAAAATCCCTCATGCGTACTTACAGCATGCTCATCATTGGCTTATTCTTCATGGTCGCTATATATGCCAAGCACGCAAGCCAAAATGTTACCTCTGTCCTGTGGTTGATTTATGTGAATATAAAGAGAAAAACTTCGTTAAGAGTAAAGGCTAGCTCTTGTTTTGTTCGTCAGAAGCGGTATTAGCTTCAGGAATTTCGCCAAGTCCCTGATAAAATGCTTTCATTTCGTCACTTAAAAGGGTTTTGTTTTCGGTAAGAGAAGGAAGAGAGAGTTTTTTAGAGTGCGTAATAGAACCGCTGCACTCTTTCACCCACACATCATAAACAGGATGCTCTAAAGCAGAAACGGCAGGATAGGAGGCAAACATCCATCCTTGAAAAATGAGGTCTTCTTGGCTGTTGGGTTTTGTTTCAAAAATTTCAAGGAATGCTGTTGACTCCGGAGGATCTTCAGGTGCTGCCTTTTGACAAAGACGAGGGATCATACGTAAGGTACCAAACGCAATAGGCTTATTCATCTCAGCTTCAAGGGTAATAACACGCCCCGTGACTTTATCGAGAGCTTGAAGAAGAATTTTATCTGTCACATAGACTTCTTGCTCTTGAGTTTTTAGGATGGGGTTTCCTTGAGAAGAAGGTGGTATTTCTGTTGCATACACTATGCTTGTAAGAGCGCTTCCGATAAGGCAGGAAACTAATATTTTCACTATTTTTTCTCAGCAGCAGGAACGGTTTCTTGTTTTTTAGCATCTTTAGCGCTGAAAATAAGTTGCCCGATCATTCCTTCTAAGCTAACGGCTGATTGAGTATGTTTAATTTCTGTACCGGCAGAAAGATTTTCATCTTCGCCGCCAGGGACTAAAGCAAGGTATTTATTTCCCATAAGGCCGTCACTTAAAATTTCTGCGGAAGAATCCTTAGGAAGGGTGATGTCAGAAGCTGAAGTAAAGTGAACGACAGCAAGATAGGTCTGCGGGTTAATCTCAACCTTTTTTACAGTTCCTATCTTAACACCGCTCATACGAACATCGCTGCCGACGAAAAGACCATCAATACGATCAAACTGAGCCCAATAAGAAGTTCCTTCACCATTTTTATAGCCACTACTCATATAGGCAAAAGTAAGGAAAAAAATAGCAATTAAGAGGACAACACCTCCCATTACGGTTTCAATTAAATTATTTCGCATGTCTAATTATCTATCCTTAAATATCTATTAATATAGACTATTCACCCTTTTTCTGGGGTTGTAAACTTGGTTCTGTCACTTTCTCATCGTTTTCTGCCCCATGACTTTGGGAATCCTCTTCAATCTGAGAAGGAGAGGGGGCGGAAGAAGATGCTGCGTTAGGGTTGGCACCTTTACTTTTTGCACGTTTCTTTGTTGTGGTTGAGCTCGACTCATTGTTTTTAGAGTTGGAAGCCTTTTTGGTTGGTATGAATTTGGTAACAGACAAGGAGACTTGAATGCCATTTGGTTCTTGTTTTTCATCAGATTGAATCTTCTTTTTGTCTTTTTTTGATTTTTTTGATTTTTTCGAAGTATCATCTGTTACGGGGGTTGGTTCAAGAAGTTTGCCATGATAATAGAGAGCATAAGAAGTAGAATTTGATTTTGTATTTTCCTGCCCTTGTGAGCAACCTACGGTATTGGCATCATGCCTTTCATTTGCATCACTTAGAATTGCTTTTACATGAGTTTGGTACCATTGATCCGTTTGAGTCTCTTGGATTAAGCTTTTTGCCACTTCCATATCTTGTTCATTAAGAATCTTTTTAAAATCTTCTTCTCCACAAATACAAAGCAATTCAAGAGCAGTTATTAGGTTTGGATTGTTCTCGAAACTTTTGAATTTTAAAGCTTCTTTTAATTGGTTTAGTGTGCTGTAAATCATGTCTTTATACCCTATATAAAAGCCACAATCTGGAAGATAAACGATAGGGTGAGGAAAATTTCCTCTACTTACTTTTGTTTCGTGTGCGAGTAATGCCAGAAGAAGGTGCACAGGGAGTAATTCTTTAGGGGCAAATAAATTTTTAGATTTTGAGGGTATAACTCTTGGTTTTGTGTCATACGTCAGATTTGAAAACAATTCCGCTATTGGTAGAGCCTGGTGTATGGTTACGTTTTTGCTCTTATCAGGGGAGGAGCTAACTACGCTGTCGTTCGGCCCCGTCGATGTTGTACGCTTGACTTTTCTTTTTTCTAAGGATGAAGAAGGGCTGACTGAATTGTCTTTTGGGCCAACAGATTTTACACGTTTGACTTTTCTTTTATCTGTGTTTGAAGAAGAAGGACTTGTCGGTTCTTCTGCTGTTACACTTATTTCTGTTTGAGTAGGCGCAGAAGATAATTGGTCTGAAGAGTAGTGAGCGAGATCGAGGTCTAATGAAGGTACTGGACTTGGGAGAGGAGGCAAGCTCTCTTCGCCTTCAGGATTGCTTGTATTTCCATTATATGACAATGAACAAGCAAAAATGCAACACGCCACAATTTTAAGCATCTTATTTAACATGTTTATACTCCTAAAAGCCAATTTATAATTTTCCCATACCTTCTATCAAGCAAAGATTATGAGGATTTGAATCCTCAGTGAGAGTATTCCAAAACTTGTAACCCTTTTAATCTTTACTAAATGGTTTTAATAAGTGCAATAATCTTTTCCAGGTAGGAACCCTTCCTATCCTTAAGCTAAACTAACAATAAAAATATAAAGAAAATTACAAAGGTTGCCAAGGCTCATATCCTTTATCCATTTTATTTTTTGGTCTTTCTTTGAGGGGATAATAAGCTTCCGCCGTACCCGTTTTATTGGCTTGGTGAGGATGGAGCCATGCGTAAGGTAATTTTTGTAAAGGGTCTTCTAGGGTATAATGAAGCCAGCCATACCATTCAGCAGGGATTTTTGAAGCTTCTACTTCGCCGGAATAAAGAACCCAACGGCGCGGCCGGCGTAACGGTTTGATGAAAAGAAAGCGTTCTTCATAGTACTGATTCCCGTATTCATCTTTACCTATAAAGCGCCCTTTGAGAGCTGTTAAAATTTTAATAATCATCATGATAGGAAAAACTCTAAAATATAGTATACTCTTTAACAGAAGAAAGATTACACTAAAATAGGATTTTAAAGGAGGGGTGATGAAGTTTATTTTTAGTATTTGTTTATTGTCGTTTGGAATACCTGCTTTTGGCGGGTCACCGTTAGATTCGCTTAAAGAACCTCTTACACATGTTCAAGTTTATTCTGCAACGCAAGAAATTGAAAAGATTATAAAGGAAACCAAAGGGGATCATGTTGCCTTGCCTACGTCCTTAAAAATTACTGAGGCAGACGTAATTGCTTGTAAAAATAAATGTGCATCTTCCAAAGGAATTTTTGCTCAAGGGATCGATTGTCAGCAAGGGTGTACCCCGCAAGCGATTGAAAAAGCAATTTTAACAGCAGCTCAGAAAGAATGGATGCGACAGAAAACTGTGAGAGTTGAGTAGGGAAAAACGAGTGACGCCTATTTTTAAAAAAGTTGCAATTGCTTGTGATCATGCGGGCCTTCCCCTCAAGAAAGTATTCATTAAAACTCTTGAGAGTTTGAATATCACAGTGCTTGATCTTGGGACTTTTACTGAAGAATCAAGTGATTACCCTGATTATGCACAGCATGTTGTCACTTCCCTGCGAAATGAAGAAGCACAGGCAGGTGTTCTGATCTGTGGGACAGGGATTGGAATGAGTATTGCTGCCAATCGGCATTCGGGTATTCGTGCTGCTGTCTGCAATGAAGGGACGACGTCTGCACGTTTAGCACGCGCTCATAATAATGCGAATATTTTGTGCTTAGGCGAGCGTCTCATTGGTCCCGAAGCGGCTAAAGATACGCTCTTAACATTTATAACAACCGCCTTTGAAAACGAAGAACGTCATCTCAGGCGGTTGAATAAGATTATTTAAAAAGCTATTACCTTAAGCGCTGATTTTGGCGCCAGTTGTTTTGAGAATAGATTTCCATTTCCGACTATCATCTGGAGAAATTAACGTCAAAGCAGAACCTTGAGCGCCGGCACGTCCGGTTCTTCCAATGCGGTGCGTGTAATCTTCAGCACATCCTGGCAAATCGTAATTAATCACGTGTTGAATGTGAGGCACATCGAGTCCGCGTGCAATAATATCTGTTGCAACCATAATGCGACTCTTTTGCTTGCGAAATTCTTCGATGGCTCTCATGCGCTTACTTTGGTTAAGGTCGCCATGAATGGCGTCTGTATTATGATTCTGAGCTTGAAGTTGTTTAGCAAGTTTTTCGGCGCCTCGTTTTGTCTTTACAAAGATCACAATAGAGCCTTGACGTTCATCAAGCTCTTTTAAAAGATGCGGGAATTTTTCAGTTGCTTTAATATAAATTGCTTGTTGTTTGATCTTAGGGGCTGGTTGAGCGGCTAAATCGACACTGATGCGTTGTGGATTCTGAAGATACTTATTCGCAAGTTTTATAATGTTCGAAGGCATCGTTGCAGAGAACATCAAAGTCTGACGTTCAGAAGGCAAAAACTTGACGATCACATCGAGCTGTTGACTAAAGCCCATATCAAGCATGCGATCTGTTTCATCAAGGACTAAAAATCCTGTTTTATTAAGCTTTAAACTGTTTCGCTTTAAGTGGTCGATAATGCGACCCGGAGTTCCAACAACAACTCTTGGATTTGCTTTAAGTTGAGCAAATTGTTGTCCCATGGATTGTCCGCCGATTAAAAGGGCCATTTTAAGAGAAGGATTTTTTCCCATGAGCTGAATGAGGGAATCTTTAACTTGGATCGCCAATTCTCGGGTTGGTGTTAAAATTAACGCTGTTTGGCCTTGAGAACCGGTTAAAGTTGTAATCATAGGCAAAAGATAAGCAATTGTTTTCCCACTGCCTGTTTGTGATGATGCTAATAAATCATGACCTTCCATTGCTTTAGGAATAGCTTTAGCTTGAATGGGAGAAGGAACCTTAATCTTGATGCGTTCAAGAGATTGTAAAAGAAAAGGAGGTAAATTAAAGTTTTGGAATGTTGTCATTTCTTATTTCTATCCGATTTTAAATTAATGAATTAAGCTGGCGTAAGACTATTGTCATACACTCTGTGCTTAAGAGCAGAATTTGTCGGTAGTTCTATAGAATGACTGCAAATACAAAGGGCATTTATTGTCTTTGAAAAGAGCTATGATAAATTCATCGCTTGAGGCCCTTTTAAATATCTTTGGGCTGAATGTCAAGAAAATAGCAGGACATAAGCTTCTTTATTAAATTTAAATTTATCTTGGGTTGTTTCTAATGCTTAAAATTTTATAAATTATCTTATTATGTTTGCAATAATTCTTTAATCTTTTTACGGGATACTATCCTTGCGACAGTTTTATTAATAAAGGGATATGGAGATTTCAAATGACGCAAAAGGTCAATCCACAAATTCAACAGTTCTTAGATCAATTTAATGCATTTATGTTAACGCAACCCAAACAAATTCCTGTTGAAGCTGGGCGATTGGCTTATGAACATTTCTCAATTATGCAAAGTGGAATTCCTTTGCGGATGAGTCGAGTTGAAGATTTAACCATTCCCGTTTCAAATGGAAGTGAGCAAATCCCTGTTCGTATCTATACGCCTCAACTTGGTGTTCAATTGCCTGCTCTCATTTATTATCATGGAGGAGGGTGGCAGAGGGGTAGCATTACGACACATGATTCAATTTGCCGTAACTTGGCGTTAAAAGCCAATTGTATTGTAATGTCTGTTGAATGGCGTTTAGCACCAGAACATAGGTTTCCAATAGGACTTGAGGATTGTTGGGATGCCTATCATTGGTTTTTAGAACACGGTCCAAAAGACTATAATGTTGACCCTCACCGCATTGCAATCGGAGGTGATAGTGCTGGAGGGAATATGACGGCCGTGACGATCCAAAGACTCAAAAATGAGAATAAACATCTGCCTAAGTTTCAGTTACTTCTTTATGCGGCACTTGATTTAGGATGTAGCATGCCTTCTTATGCCACCTATGCTGATGGATATTTTTTAAGTGCTGAGCATGTCCAATATTATGTTGATCACTATCTTCATTCACGGGCAGAGGTTGATGATCCTATGGCTTCTCCATTGCGTGCTAAAGACCTTTCAGGGCTTCCGGCCACCCATATCGTAACAGCTGGATTTGACCCCTTAAGGGATGAAGGGCAAGCTTATTACGAAAAATTGAAGCAATTTGGTGTTCCTGCGACCTATAAATGCTATGAGTCAATGATTCATGCGTTCTTACATATGACGGGAACGGTACCTGAAGTGAATCAAATTATTGATGAAATTGCGGCTCGTTTAAAAGAAGGGTTAAGTGCTTAAAGCTCGGGCCATAAGGGGCAAGCTACGATCAAGGCGATAATCAAGACCCGAATGATTATCAGGAAATTCTTCAAAAATATGTGGAATCTGATAATCATTTAACAATGAATTCAGTCGTCTAGCCCCAAAGTGAAGATAGTGTTGGTCATAGATACCGCAATCGATAAAGATAAATTTTAATGATTTAAGGTTTGTATGATAATGGGGGATCATTTCTAAAGGATCCCATTGAAGCCAGTTGTGCCAACGTTCAGGAATTAATTCAGCGGTTTTCTGGGTGACTGGCAGCTGAATACCACAATATTCATTGGGGTTCGGATCATAGCTAGCAGCCATTGCTAAAGTCATGAGTATTGTAAAATCATTGTTTTTTAATTTTGGCGATGTTTGAACCTGCCGTAAAAATTTTTCATGCGAACCACCGTAATTTTCAAGCGCCATTAAGGCTTTGGGCATTTCAGGAAGATAAACCCATTCAAATCCCATATCCCCTGAGTGACAGGCAATTGCTGACCATGTTGAGGCATGACGCATTCCATTGACAAGTGCGCCATATCCACCCGAAGATTTTCCAATTAATCCCCGACGTCCTGGCCCCCCACAAGGAAAATTAGCTTCTAAGGCTGACAACAAATCTCCTTTTAAGAAATCTTCATAATTTCCAAGAGCAGAACTATTGATGTATTGGTTGCCTCCAAGAGATGTAAAACAATCAGGAAAAGCAACAATGACAGGGGGCATGCCTTCTGCAATAAGCCGATCAATCCGTTCGGGCATTGATTCTCGAAAGCCTTGCCATCCAATGCGTCCGAGTCCAGAGTTTCCGAATGCAGCGAGCTCAATAATAAGTGGGTAGTTCTTTTCCGGGTGATATTCAGGCGGAAGGTAAACAGGACATTGGCGGGCTGCTGAATCTCCTAATAAATTATTCTCAAGCGCTTCAGAGTAGACTTCAATAAGTTCAAGAGATCCTTGTGCGGGAGGGAGTTTAGCAAACATTTAAGGAAAGGTCTTTCATTTAAGAATTTTTATAAGAGCCTCTTTTAACTCTTTAGATGGCGTTAAATGGTTAAAGTGAGCAATAAAGCGTCCTTGACGATCCATGATATAAATAATTGATGTATGGTCCATTAAGTATTCTGTGGTCGTTCCATCCGGTTTCACTTTAGCGCCATGAACCTTATATGCTTTCATAACTTTTTGAATTTGTTCTTCAGAGCCTGTTAGCATGACAAAGTTAGGATGATAATTCTCACGGTAACGTGCTAAATGCGCAATTGTATCCCGCGTGGGATCAATTGTAATGAAAAGGGGTTGAATCTCTTTAGCTTGTGGCCCTAAAGTATCTAAAGCTTGTGACATATTATAAAGCGCGCTGGGGCAAATATCTGGGCAGAAACTGTATCCAAAATAGACAAGCAATATCTTCCCTTTAAAGTCAGCTTCTGTTCGAGAATGTCCCTCGTGATCAATCAACGAAAATGATCCCCCAATGTGAGGTGTGCCATACTCTTTTTCTTGGAATACAATCACGGGTGCATCAGTCGAAAATTGTTGAGGGATGGTATAAATATACCCCAACCATGCGCCACCAGCGATACAAATAAGTAGGAGTAGCAAAATTAAGAAACGCATCATTTAAAAGAGAATTTTATTTTAAGAATTCGCGAATAATATCCTAAAACATTCAGTTTGGCTACTAATAAGTATTGTTGACTTTACATCCAATAACTTTAAACTTTTAAAGGTAATTTTCTGATGTCAACATTATGGAGGCCCCTTATGAAGGCAAAAGTTCTCTCCCTTATTTCTACTTCTCTGATTAGTTTATCTGTATTTGTAATGCAAGGACATGCACATAGTACATCAATAGATGAAGAAGGCTCTCGTCAAGCTTTTCGAGTTTTGACAGGACAACCACGATATCAGATGCCACCGCGATATGAACATCTGCAAAAGCTACAAGCTAAGAAACTTAGAGCAGCGAGGAGACATGTTCAACGACTGGAGATGAAAAATGTGACTTTTAGAGAGACTGTAGAGCTTTGTGGCAATTTAAATAAGAATTCTCAAAACCAGGTTTCTCAAGATGGAATAAACGTTACGAAGCTTAGAAAAACCAAGCATGAGCGTCAAAAACCTATTTCGAGTAAGGCAGAATTTTTAGCATTACCCTTGAGTCCAGATGCCAGTGCCCGTCTTAAAAAAATGGTGCCGCAGAACTTGCAGAAAGTTTCTCAACATGAGCTTAAGGTATGGGTAGGTTTTGGGGATGATAACTCTCGAGGCGAACTTAAAAGGCGGCATAAAAATTATCAAAATCGCTCTGCCAGACACCTCACTAAGATGATCGATTCGCAACATAAGGAACCATGTCTTCCTTCAGCTGTCCCGCACTATCCATTTGCTTATGAAGTTGTTGGAGAGCAGGAACAGTGGAAACAAATGTATATGGAAGCTAATTTTATATTAGCTCGTGATTCCGCTAGCTTTGAGGGGAGAAAATTATTACACGATGTGATAAAGTTTAATCCTCACTTTAAGTATCCATATTATCGACTTTATAAGCTCGAAGGAGCTGACCAAACGCCTGCTGCAGTAATTTATCTTAAAAAGGCTGCTTCTGGGCCTAATGGTTTAGCGGTTGCTCAATATGAATATGGGCTACATTTATTAGCTCAAGATAAACAAAATGAAGCAATAAGCTGGCTTAGAAAGGCCTCAAAGCAAGGATATTGGCGAGCAGACGAAACGTTTCGAAAACTTTATTTAGAAAAGAAACAAGATATAGAAGCTATTTTAAAGTTTCCTAAGCGTATGATTGTTGTTAAATAATAACTTTAATTATTCATAAAAGCCGAGAAAAAATAGATTTCTCGGCTTTTTTTATGGGCTTAAATCCTTTATAAATTCATCAATAAAATTGTTGACGGTTTAATCTTTTTTGTTATGTTTCTAAAATTATTTTAAGGTACAGGGATGTTTTTTTCTCTGTTTAAAAGGGAATCTAGTAAGTTTTGATAGACAAAGCTAGAGCTGCCCCCGCAACTGTAATTGGTGAGTGTTCTTTTTAAAATGTCACTGGATTTCCTGGGAAGACAATAAAGAGCGCAATGACCCAAAAGCCAGGAGACCTGCCTTATAATAATGAACGGTAACATCAGGCGGGGTGCACTGGTGAAAGCGTATGAAATATTTCATGGCTTTGCGCGTATCCCTTGCTCATTAACAAGGAAAGATCATGCAACAAACTTTAACGTGTCGTTTATCTCTCAGCCTACTTTTGCAATTTATAGGTCACTTGGTTGCAAATTTTAATATGAAGAATAAGATTAAGGACTATCAATAAATGGTTAAACTTTTTAAAAATAAATTTGCGCATCTCCCTCTAGAAATTTGGGCTGTGACCTTTGCCAATTTATTGGTTGCTGTTGCAACAGCAATGGCTTTTAGCATTTCTCCTTTTTTTATTACAACAGTTCTTGGTCTTAGTACTTTCTCTATGGGCGCAATAGAAGGTTTTGCTGAAGCTTTATCGCAAGTGAGTAAACTTTCATCAGGAATAAGTAGTGACTATTTTCGTAAGAAAAAGCCAACCCTTATGTTTGGTGTTTTTTTGGCAGCTCTTTCAAAGCCTTTTTTTATTTTAGCAAATGGTTCACTTGCGGTCATAATTTCTAAAGTATTAGAACGGATTAGCAATGGTGTCATTGCCACCCCTCGAGATGCCTATGTTGCTGACATTTGTACTTCATCGAAAAGAGGTGCAGCTTATGGTGTTATGATGACAGGAAAAACAATTGGGTGTGTCATAGGGCCATTGCTTGTTTCTAGTTTAATATTTTTCACTGAAGACTATCGTCTTATCTTATGGATTGGCTTTGTACCTGTTCTAGCGGCTTTGTTTATTATATGGAAATATATGCACGAGACGGGCATTCAGGAAAAAAATACTTCAGAAGCGTCTGATAAAGAAAATAAGATATCTTTTGAAGACATGAAGAAATTGCCTGCTAAATATTGGATGACGATTGGAATTGCGGCCATTTTTATGCTTGCTCGTTTTAGCGATGGGTTTTTGGCTTTACGTTTAAAAGAATTAGGTGCGCCTCTCCCTGTTTGCACAGCGACAATTGGGATTTTTAATTTTATTTCTGTTTTATGTAGCTATCCAATAGGGCAGCTTTCAGACAAGATAGGGCGCGAAAAACTTCTTTATTTTTCTTATGCTTCTTTGATTCTGTGTAACGTATGTTTTATCTTCGCTGGCGATATGTGGCTTGGTTTGTTAGGTGTTTTATTATGGGGAGCGCAACGCAGTACATCTCAAATTTTGTTCACAGCGCTCATAGCTGATATTGCACCTAAAAAGATTGTAGGGACAGCTATTGGCATTTTTTATATTGTTTTGGGGATCTCTTCTCTTCTTGCTGGGAGTATCTCAGGATGGATTGCCAACACCCATCTTTCTAATATTTTTATCTTTGGATTCATTACCTCAATGCTTGCCTTAATCATGCATTCTTTAACTTTGGGAAGGCACCGTTCTTCCAAAAAAGCTTTAGGTCTTGCATAGAATCAAGCTTTATAACATCGCATGACAAAGGTTTTAAAAAATGATAGAAAAACTTATGAGTAAAAATCAGGGCTCTGTTTCCCACAAAAATTCATTTTGGATTTATGGTCTTCACGCCGTAAAAGCGGCCTTATTAAACGTTGAGCGTCAATGCCATAAGCTCGTTTACTTGCAAGATTCTCTTTTGAATGAACTTGATCTTTCAGAACGGTCTCATCTTTCAATTGAAAAGGGAGATCGGCAAAAGTTTCACTCTCTTTTCCCAGAAGGATCTGTTCATCAAGGTGTTGCTGTCCTTGTAAATAGATTGGAAGAAAAAGGTATTGAAGCTCTCGAACATATTGAAGATTCAGCTGTTGTGCTGACACTTGATCAAATTACAGATCCGCATAACTTGGGCGCTATTTTAAGATCCGCTGCCGCTTTTGGTGCTAAAGCTCTGATATTGCCTGACCGCAATACACCAGATGAAAACTCACCTATTGTCGCTAAGACAGCCTCAGGAGCTCTTGAGTGGGTCCCAATCTTGCGTGTGACCAACCTTGCACGTGCGCTTGAAAAAATGAAAGAATATGGTTTTTGGCATGTCGGTCTCGATGAAAAAGGAAGCACGCTCCTGGCGGATTTAAATCTGACCGGGAAAACAAATATTATTTTGGGGGCAGAAGGCGAAGGATTGCGTCGTTTAACGCAAGAAAATTGTGATTTTTTAGCACATTTGCCGACCAGTTCTCATTTCGCAACATTAAATGTTTCAAACGCGGCTGCAATTAGTTTATATGAGTGCAACCGAAATAAGGCAAAGAGTTAGGAGTATGTGTTTCTTGGACTATTCTTCTTTTATGGTAATTGCGGCTGTCATGCTAGGAGGCGGGCTAGGGGCTATACCTTTCGGTTTAATCCTCAGTAAAACTTTTGCAGGGATTGATCCTCGTAAAATTGGTTCAGGAAATATCGGTGCAACAAATGTTTTACGAACAGGGCATAAATCTTTGGCTATTGCAACCTTGCTTTTAGATGCTTTAAAGGGAGGAGCTGCTGTTCTTATTTGTCATAAGTTATATGCCTCAGCCAATGGCTTAGAAGCTTATTTAGCAGGATTTAGTGCTATTCTAGGGCATATGTTTACACCTTTGCTTCGTTTTAAAGGGGGAAAAGGGGCGTCAACGGCTGCAGGTGCTTTATTTGCGCTCTCTTGGTCTGTGGGGTTGTGTACAATGTTCACATGGCTTTTAACTCTTGTGACAACCCGATATTCTTCTCTTGCAACACTTTTAGGGGCCATAGGAATGCCCTTTTATGCAGCTTATTTTGGGGATGCTTACTTAGTTATATGGTGTTTAATTGTCACCGTTATTGTTATTCTAAAGCATAAAGGAAATATTTATCGCCTTATTCAGGGAAGGGAACTCAGGATTGGAGCAGGAAAGAAACAAAAAAGTTAATTTAGACTCTTTTGGATCAACAGTTTTATCCTTAGAAGAAAAAATAAATTGGATTCGTTTGTCGCGAGCGGAGCCTGTTGGCCCTATAACTTTTTTTGAGCTCATTCAACGATATGGTGGCGCAGGAAAAGCGTTAGAAGTATTGCCTGAAATTACTTTAAAAGGCAGCCATAAAAAAAAGCTAAAAATTCCTTCAATCGAAGAGGCTCATCAGGAGCTTGAAAAACACTATAAGCTCAAAGCAGACCTCGTGGCTTTTTCAGAGCCAGATTATCCTGAAATATTAAGGCACATCCCGGACCCTCCCCCTCTTATTAGCCTTTTTGGCGACCGTAATGTTTTACAAAAACAAGCGTTGGCAATTGTAGGGGCGCGCAATGCATCCCTGAATGGGCGTCATTTTGCGGAAAAATTAGCCACAGAATTAGGAGCTTGCGGCTATCAGATCGCCTCTGGACTTGCGCGGGGAATCGATACGGCAGCTCATCAAGGGGCTTTAATCTCTGGAACAATTGCTGTTTTAGCAGGCGGGATCGATCATATTTATCCCGCTGAAAATACGGGACTTTATTATAAAATTGCTGAACAAGGGTTAATTGTTGCTGAGTCCCCTTTTGGAACTATCCCGCAAGCTTCATTTTTTCCACGCCGCAACCGTATTATTGCTGGTTTAAGTCTTGGGGTGATTATTATTGAAGCGGCTAAACAATCTGGTTCTCTTGTGACTGCTCGGTTTGCGCTCGAGCAGGGGCGAGAAGTTTTTGCCGTGCCAGGGTCACCGTTAGATCCTCGGTCTTATGGCGCAAATATGTTGATTCGACAGGGAGCAACACTGATACAAAATGCTGATGATGTCCTTTCTGTCGTTGAAAGTATGAGCGAAATTAAACCTAATTTAAAACAACAGCAAAAGACCCAGAATTTTCAAGGAAACTTATGTTCAAGTAAGGAAAATGATGAGAAAATACAGCAGTTCGTGCTGGATTTATTAAGTATCACACCAATTGGGGTTGACGAAATCATCCGAGAGTGTCACTTCTCGACAGCAGAGGTTATATTGGTTCTACTTGAGCTTGAGCTTGCGGGACGTATACAACGTCATCCAGGGTATCAGATTTCTCTTAAGGGGTAAGAGGAATCATTTGTTTAACAATGAGAATATAAGATTTACACATGAAAGTTGTAGTTGTTGAATCGCCTTCAAAGGCAAAGACGATTAATAAATATCTAGGCCCTGATTATAAGGTTTTAGCCAGCTATGGGCATATTCGTGATTTACCTTCTCGCAATGGTTCTGTAGATCCTGAGAAAAAGTTTAACATGGTGTGGGAGGTCGATGACAAGGCCGAGCGCCATATTAATGAGATTTTAAAATCGCTTAAAGGAGCGGACCAACTTTTGCTCGCAACCGACCCTGATCGTGAAGGGGAAGCTATTTCGTGGCACGTAAAAGAGGTACTTGATCAAAAAAAGGCTTTGATAAATGTCGATGTCAAGCGAGTGGTTTTTTATGAGGTGACTAAAAAAGCAATTCTTGAAGCCGTTAAGCAGCCGCGGTCTCTTAACCAAGAATTAATTGAAGCCTATCTTGCGCGTCGTGCATTAGATTATCTTGTAGGGTTTACACTTTCTCCAATTCTATGGCGGAAGCTACCGGGCAGCCGTTCAGCAGGTCGGGTTCAATCGGTGGCGTTACGACTGACAACTGAGCGAGAAGATGAAATAGAAGCCTTCCGTTCTCAAGAATATTGGACAATTAGCGCCGAATTCTTAGGTCAACCTCAAAAACAATTGCGTGCACGATTGACGCATCTTGAAGGGAAGAAGCTTGATAAATTTGATCTTTCCGACCAATCTAGGGCTCAAGTTGCGCAAACGGAAATTGAAAAGCACCTTTATAAGGTTTTAGAGGTCGAGAAGAAGCAAGCGAAAAGGCACCCATCCCCTCCTTTTACGACGTCGACTCTTCAACAAGAAGCCTCTCGTAAATTAGGTTTTAGTGCAAAAAAGACGATGCAATTGGCTCAACATCTTTATGAAGGTTTTGAGGTTGGTGGAGAGACAGTTGGTCTTATTACGTATATGAGAACTGATAGCGTTAATCTTGCTCAAGAAGCCCTTTTTGCGGTGCGAGACCTTATTAAACAACAATATGGTTCTTCCTATTGTCCTGAAGCGCCAAGAGCCTATAAAAGTAAGGCCAAAAATGCGCAAGAGGCGCATGAAGCGATTCGCCCTACAGACCTTACGCGCGCACCCAACATGCTTAAATCAGTGCTAGATGCAGACCATTTTAAGCTTTATGAGCTCATCTGGAAAAGAACAATTGCGTCTCAAATGGAATCTGCGCTTCTTGATCAAGTCGGCGTGGATATCGCAAACCCTAGTAAAGAGATCATCCTTCGTGCCACAGGCTCAACAATTGCCTTTGATGGGTATCTAAAAGTCTACGAAGAAGGAAAGGATGATGAGGCATCTGAGCAAGAGCAAATCCTTCCTCCCTTGGTGCAAGGTGAAGACCTAAAGTTGCAAGCTGTTCACCCTGAACAACATTTTACGCAACCTCCACCGAGGTATACAGAAGCAAGCCTCGTCAAAAAGCTTGAAGAGCTTGGTATCGGGCGACCCTCAACATATGCATCAATCATTTCAACGTTGATTGATCGTAAATATGTAGTTCTTGAGAAGAAAAGACTTAAGCCTGAGCCTTTGGGGCGTTTGGTAACAGCCTTTTTGAAGAATTATTTCGCGAAATATATCGAATATGATTTTACCGCTCATCTTGAGGAAGAGCTTGATGAAATTTCAATGGGGAAGCTTTCGTGGTTTAAGGTACTTGAGGATTTTTGGAAGCAGTTTTATGCGACTGTTGAGCAGGCCTCTCCTTTAAAAATAGCCGATGTGATTACGCAGTTAGAAAAAGACCTTGAGAAATTAATTTTTATCCCCATGGATGGCACTGATGATCCTCGGCAATGTCCGCAATGTAAAGAGGGTAAATTAAACCTTAAATTAGGAAAATGGGGCGCCTTTGTCGGCTGTTCAAATTACCCAACTTGTGGCTTTACGCGTAAGCTTTCAGGCGCTCTTAAGGAGGAAGAAGTCCAAGCTGGAGAGAGTGCAGAAAAGGAAGCGCCAAAGAATATGTTTGAACCTAAGACGCTGGGGACGGACCCAGTCTCTAAGGCTGTTGTTTCACTGAGAAAAGGACCTTATGGATTTTATCTTCAATGGGATGGAGAAGAACAACTCGTCAGTAAGCCAACAAAAGGTAAAGGCAAGAAAGCTGATATTGCAAAGCCAAAGCGTGTTGCAATTCCAAAAGGAAGAGCTGCTGAAAGCATCACGCTTGAGGATGCTTTAGCCCTGGGAGCCTTGCCGCGCACGGTGGGGACGCATCCTGAAACAGGAAAGCCAATCACCGCAGCGATCGGACGTTTTGGGCCTTATGTCAAACATGAGAGCACCTTTAAATCAATTGGCAAAGAAGATGATGTTTTAACGGTGACGTTGGCACGAGCTTTAGAACTCTTTAGCCAAGAATCCGAGAAGAAAAAACCGTTTAAAAAGAAATCATAAATTTATTTATCTTTTTGGCATATAGGTGGTGTCTCAGTATATTACAATAAGACATGATATATTAAGAAAAGGATAGCTATGCTTCTTAAAAAAATACTCATTACCTCGATAACTGCATGCATTTTATTCTTTTATTTTGAAACCTCTCTTGCATCTTCGACGATAAAAGAAGAAATCGAAGATGCACAAACGACTCCAAAAATTGGTGCTATGGATATTCGTAAAATTACACCAGTTACGGACGAGATGGATGAGGAGGAAGCTATTTTAGCTATTACTGCATTTTTCAAAACGGAGGTTTTTAACCCAAAACATGAGATTAAAGAAAGTGAGATAAAAAACAGAGAAGAACGTGATACTGGACCTGGAACTAGATCGTTCTCGGTGTTGACCCTGGAAGATGGGACAGAATGGGTTTTGGGTGATCGAAGTATTCAGCGTTTTTTGGGCTATCTCTATCTTAAAAAATCAATCGAATATCATCAACTTGTAAAATTCCGTCCTGCAGAAGTAAGATATATTTATAAGCCAAAAATAAAAGATCGCATTAGTGTAAGAGTCAAAACTATCAATGAGGGCTCATTGAAAGGGCTGCGCACAATTAATTCATCGGATTTCTTTTCTGTATCAAAATACATGGGCGATACTAAACCAGAAGAGCAAGATATCCCCTTTGGTGAAAAATTTATTCTTGTTAGCGAGATTGGTTTTGTCGATATCGCCTACGGTGCAAACTTACGAAAAGAAGGCGACCATATTTATATCCTTGATACAGAATACGGTAGCTTTAAGAGTGAAGGTATTAATGGAGGTAATGGTGAAGATGGTTCTCAGAAAAAACTCGCAGTTAATTTTGAAAGAGAGCTTCATTAAACAGTGATGAGAGCAGTCTCACTTCATTAAAAGCGAACCAACTTTTTGCTCTTTAATGAGGTGAGATTGAATTAAAGTTTCCGCATCTTCTATTGTTTTAATCGTATACCATACATCTTCAGGATAAATAACGACAGCGGGGCCTTTTTCGCACTGATCAAGACATCCTGCTTTATTGATGCGAATATTTTTAAGCCCTAATTCTTTGATCCGTACTTTCATATATTCCAAAATTTTATCAGTTCCTTTTGCGAGACAACATCCGCGAGGATGGCCTTCAGGGCGTTGGTTTTGGCAAATAAAAACATGGTGTTTATAAGAGGGTGCCATAAAATCTACTTTCTAAAAGTAAACATAATGTAATGAAGGATGATTCACTATACATGTAAAATAGGTTGCTTTACAAGCCGCATGAAGCAATTGTTAAAGCAAAATTTTCTCCTTACTTTTGTTTTAAATTCATAAAGAGTGGGATCTAGTATTGACAGTTTTGCGAAATAGAAATACGTTAAATTTCTGGGTAACTGTATGTTAATATGAGAAATTTTGTAATGAACCGGCTTGATATTGGCAAATTTATATATTTTTTATTTATATCTCTCATATTTCTACTCTCAAGTGGTAAAGCAACGTCAACTTTAGAAGGGTTGTTAGAAAAAGATGTTAAAAAGCATCATTTAAAAGATGGTGACACGCTTTCTGATGAGACTTTCGATAAGCTTTTTCTCGCATCAAATCCTCAAAATTTTTCTCAGGGATGGTATTGTGGGCAATTAGCCAGTCAAAGTGGAGGAAAAGGCACCGGAACTCTTCTTAAAATTGAAGAAAAGGATGGTATTTTGATGGGAACAGGGATTACATCATTACATGTTTTCCTTGAGGTTTTTCCTAGTCATGATAAGAAAAAATACCGCTATACGCCTAACTGGACTTTTTATCAAAGTAGCACTTCGACAGATAATGAAAAAAGAAGTTATTTCGCAAAAATCGAAGTAACAAAAGTTTTATTTAGTTCTGAATTAAGAAAAGACATCTGTTTGTTTGTAGGATCTTATATACTGAGTGGGCAATATCCCGCTGAAGCCCTTCCTAAAGTTATAGCAGGGACTCATGCTAAGCTTCCTAAAGTTAGTAAAGATATTGTTGCTTCAGGTAAACCTATAAAAGCGATTCTGTATCATTATCCCTTAGGAAAATTAAATCAAAGAGAAAATAAAGGAAAACTTTTATCAACAGATTCAACGCATAAAGTAAGCACCTTAGCGGGTTCAAGTGGAGCTGCGTTTTTTTCCAAAAAAACGAGTGAAATAATAGGAATTCATATTGGAAGTGTTGACGGTTCAATCATGGGACTTGTTTCCAAAGATGATCCCAATAAAAAGATTGAAGTCGTTGAAAAGAATAGTTTTAATACTGTGTGCAATGCTGAAATAGAAATGATGCTAAAGGGTCTTGACTTACATGAGTTAGGCCCAAATTCTTTATATTCTACCCTCGTCCCTCATATTTATCCTGAAGTTTTTTTTGAATCTAAAGATGAGCTTACAGAATAAATTATCGATTTGACATTTCTAATGCAAAAGGTCTAAGATTTTCGAAGAAGATGAGCAGTTATATTTTTTGCTTATTGCCATTCGCTTTAATTGAAAACCTTCAAAAGGTTATGAGGTAAACAATGTCTGTCACAAAAGCATCACTACTAAGTTTGGCAATTAATTTGATCTTTTCAAGTGTTTTAAGTGCTAGTAAGCCTCTTACTGATACTGATGTACCTGAAAAAAAACTACCACTCAAAACAAAAGAAACAGCTCAAAAATCTAGTTGGGAAGATGAAATTTCTGCCCTCATCAACCAATACCAAAATCCTCCTGAAGTTCCTAGTGAAACAAAAGGTTGTCGCGACGTTTACCAAATTAGATATAAAGATCCTGTCAGTGGTAACTGGGTTTGTGCAGAGTAATTTTTCTTACTCTTAAAAGGAGGAGAATTTACTTCCTTTTTTGTTAACTTTTTTCGTCTTAGAGTTATGCATAAAACAGTGTAAATCAAATATTTATACTGTTGAATAGGAATATTTTCACTTTTTATTTCATTAATATACCTAACGCAATGAATGGGAGCTAGCCTTTCAGCTTAAAACCCTTTAAAATAAGAAATTATTATTAAAAAAAGACAGGTTATTTTGGCGCACACTCCTCAAAAATTCCCAAGTTCAGAAGATATTTTGGGCTTTATTAACAGCCATGAAGGTGAAATTCGTCGTCGTGAAATTGCGCAAGCCTTTCATATTAAGGGAAATGATCGGATTGTTCTGAAAAAAATGTTGAAAGAGCTTGTGGAAAAACAAGCTATTCAACAGCGCGGGAAATATTATCAGCGTAAAGGTCAGTTGAATCTTTTAGTCGTTAAAATCACAGGCGTTGATGAAGAGGGATATCTTCTTGGAGCACCTGAAATATGGCCTGAACATGAAGAAAAGCCTCTCATTCGAGTCTTTTCTAAAGCAAATAAAATCAATCAATTAAATCCTGAAGACCTTGCATTAGTTCGCTTAAAGGACCCGAAAGCGCTTGAGGCCGAATTTGTTCGCAAGTTTGATGAAAAAGCCCATCGTGTCATGGGCGTTTTTGAACTTGATGGTGAAGGAGGACGCCTCATCCTTCCCGAAAAACGGCGTAAGATTGAATATATCATTCCTGCAGGCCAAACATTTAATGCTCAACACAATGATCTGGTGGAAGCAGAATGGATTCAAGGAAGGCGGGGAGAGTCTCTTAAGGTGACTAAGATCCTTGGATCCTTAAATGCGCCTAAATCCATTAGCCTTATTGCGATTCATACATATGAATTACCTCATGAATTTTCGCCTCAATCGATTGAGTTGGCAGAGAAAGCAAAAGTTCCTCCACTAGGAAATCGAGAAGATTTGCGGGATATTCCTCTTGTGACGATTGATGATGAAGATGCGCGCGACTTTGATGATGCGATATGGGCAAGCCCTGACACAGATCCAAAAAATCCAAAAGGTTGGCATCTGATTGTGGCGATTGCAGATGTATCCGCGTACGTCACGCCCAAGGATGCCTTAGATCAAGAGGCCTATCGTCGAGGAAATTCAGTTTATTTTCCGGATCGTGTGGTTCCGATGCTCCCAGAGGCCTTATCAAATAATATCTGTTCACTTAAACCCCAAGAAGATCGTGCGTGTCTTGCGGTTCATCTTTGGATTAATCAAAGTGGTCGCCTTTTAAGGCATAAGTTTTCACGCGCTTTGATGCGTTCAGCCGCAAGATTGACGTATACAAAGACACAGGCGGCCTTTGAAGGGCAAAAGACAGATCTTTCCAAGGATTTTATTAAAACCGTCATTTCCCCTCTGTATGGGGCGTATAAATCGCTCTGTGTGGAACGAGATAAGCGCGGGCCTTTAGACTTAGATATGCCCGAGGAACGGATCTACCTTGATGAGAAAGGACAAGTGGCCAAAATTGCCCCGCGTCCACGTCTTAATAGTCATCGTCTTATCGAAGAATTCATGATTTTAGCCAATGTTGCTGCGGCAATAGAACTTGAAACACGCCAGCATCTGTGTATGTATCGCGTTCATGATGAGCCTTCGCTTGAAAAAGTTGATGCCTTACGTGAGTTTTTGAAAGGCTTTGATTTGAGTTTGCCTAAAGGCCAAGCAATACGGCCCAAGATCTTTAATCATATTCTTGAGAAGGCAAAGGAATCGCCTGCTCAAGGAGCGATCAATCAGCTTGTATTGCGCGCTCAAGCACAAGCCGTTTATAGCCCTGAAAATATTGGGCATTTTGGGCTTAATTTACCGCGCTATTGCCATTTCACATCTCCTATCCGACGGTATGCAGATTTAGTTGTCCACCGGGCGCTTGTTGAGGTTATGACCAACAATAAAGACACACCATTTTCTTATACCTTGCCACAACTAAAAGCCGTTGCTGAACACATTAGCTTGACAGAAAGAGTGGCAGCCACCGCTGAGCGTGAAACCACTGAGCGTTATGTGGCGGCATATCTGAAAGATAAAATAGGTGAAAGCTTTATGGCGCGCATTAATGGCGTTACAGAGTTTGCGATGTTTGTAACGATTGAAGAAAATGGTGCTGATGGTATTATGCCTTTAAGGTTATTGGCAGATGATTATTATGCGTATGATCAGAAAAAACAACGGGTTGTTGGACGCCGGAAAAAGCGTATCTACACCTTAGGGGATCGCCTTAAGGTGACCTTACACGAGGCTGAGCCTTTATTGGGAGGATTGACGTTTTTGCCAGCTGAGACTCAAAAAAAGGCGATGATTTCTTCTCGTAAGAAGCGATGGAAATAAGGATAGATTCCTCGCAGGGGCTCAAGCAATTAGATCAAAGTTTTAAACTCCAGTTCTAGTTTACATGACAAAACTTATATTTATAGTAAATGATTAATTTAAACTGTATTTAATTAAAATTTTAGGTTATGACAAAAATGCATGGTAAGTAGGACTTTATTATGCTTCTCAGTCAAAATAAAACATGAAACAACGCTATCCTTGAGCATAAAACATGAATCTTGCCAGGCAAAACTCTGTTAATAAAAGGATACAACTATGAAAAAAACTATTCTTGAAAATATAATTATACCAATGCAAACTATGTTTATCTGTAAAAAAAATAAAATATAGTAAAGGTATTAGCCCTCTAAGAAATATTTTTAGAAATTTTTAATAGAAATTCTATTATTACTTTGAGGGCTACATTTATATAGGAATGTTACTTTTAAATAGTTCTTCTAAATAATCAGAAAATAGAGCAATTCTTTTAATATTTTTTGTTTTTAGTGGATATATGCACAAAATTCCTATACCAGGCTCTTCTAATTCTTCTAAAACAGACACTAATGCATCATCCTTGTTTCTAATATGAGCAAGAACCATCGGCATTTGAATAATTCCTAAGCCATTTTTAGCGCAACTTATTAATCCTTCTAAAGAGTTCATAATAAGGAATGGTTGTCGGGGTTTCTCTAGGTTAGCTCCAACCTCTAAAATCCAGTGATTATTTGCTAAAACATTAAATTGAGCCTTTTCAAATACAAGCAATCGATGATGATCTAAATCTTCCGCAGATTGGGGAATACCAAATTCTTGTAAATATTTAGGGCTTGCCCATAACTTATAGGGAGATTCTAAGACGCGCTTTTGAACAAGAGTAGGATGATGGTCTATACGTGTGCGAATGAGAATATCAGCTTTTTCAATATCCTTTTCTAAATTTGTGAGAGCACTATTAATATCTAACTGTATATTTGGATACTTTTTTAAAAATTCAGGAATGATTTCTGGTAACCATATAGATGCTACTCCAGGTGTTGTAAGAATTTTCAACTCACCTTCTGTCTCATTAAAATCGTTAAGAAAAGAATGTTTAAAAGCTTCATGCTCTTGCACCATTTTTTGTGCATGGTAAAAAACTTTTTCACCTTGAAGCGTAAGTTTAAGGCCTCTGGCATGTCTTTCAAACAGTTGGGTTTGTGCATAATACTCAAGAATTTGTAAGGTTCGACTTAAAGAAGATTGGCTTGTATGCAGGATGTGAGCTGCTTTGGTAAGGCTGCCTTCTCGTGCAATGATGTAAAACGTTTTTAAATGCGCTAGATCCATAGTGCCTCCACTTCACTATTTTTCTTTTTATTCACTGAATATATAGGAATTTTAAGTGATATAGCAATAGTTGATAATTTTAGTATTTGTTTTATAAGGAAAAATTGTTTCTTTTTTATATATGATAAGCAATAGATAGCGAGATATGCATACGTGCAAACCTCATATATCAAGTTAGAAGTAGTCGTATCCTAAAAAATTTTAGTATGGTTAAAGTATTCCAAGGTTGCCCAAAAGCAACTGAAGAACAAGAAGAATCGGTTACCTTTTTCCCTCCCCTAATATAGCCGATTCTTCTTTCCCTTCCCCTAAACACTAGTTTGATAAAGTATCCTTTCCTTTAACTTACTTTATGCCCTGTCTCTTGAACGAGAGGAAACATAATATGCAAGGAGCTTGATAATATGGTTTTTTAACCGTGGATCGTTGAAAAGTCTTCGGTAATGATGAATCGCCATAGCTTCTCGGTTCCGACTTTAATGCCAATGCGAGGCGTTGCAATATAGCCTGGCTTAACTCCTTTATCTTGCACATAAAAGACATCAGACATGGTAAGATCAAGACCGTTGTGTTCGCGGGTAATACCAAGGTGTTTGCAGAGTTTTCCCGGACCATTGAGATTTTTGCTTTCTGGTTGTAGGAGATGAAGGCCACGAATCAGAACGGCTGCAGGGAAACCTTCGGCTTCTGTGACAATATTAAGGCAAAAATACATCCCATAGATGAAGTAAACATAGCTAACGCCAGCAGGGCCAAACATGACCGTGGTTCGAGGCGTTTTGCCGCGAGCAGCATGACAGGCTGGATCATCTCGACCTATATAGGCTTCGGTTTCTGTAATAAGTCCCCTATAGTCTCTAAATATAAGTTCTTTCCCCAGTAAATCCTTTGCCACTTCTAATGTTGGTTGAGAGAAATAATCTTTTGTTAAGCGTGTCATATCATCAGTTTAGGCCTATTTATTAAAAAATCCAGGGCAAGTTACGAAAAATTAACTTTAATTTTGAATAGTAAAAGAAAAGAGCAACATGATTGATGGACGATAGCAAGCCGCATAGAATCGCTAAAAAAGTTTAAAAGACTTGATTGTCAAAGGAGAAAACGACATGGCAAACACAAAAACTCAGCAAGAGACAAAAGGAACAAAAAAGCGCATTAGTGTGGCTTTGCAAGGTGGCGGCTCGCATGGAGCTTATACTTGGGGTGTTCTGGATGCTCTTTTAGAAGACGATAGGATTGATATTGAAGGTGTTGCAGGGACAAGCGCTGGCGGGATGAATGCCACAGCAACAGCAATGGGATTGCTCAGGAATGGCAATCAAGGAGCACGTGAATATTTAACGCGTCTTTGGCATAAGATCGGTGAATCTTCTAAAACAAGCCCTATCAAGCCGAATCCCATCAAGAAGCTGGTTAAGGATTTTGATATTTCAAGCAATCCGATGTTTATTATGATGCAATATATGTCGAGCTTTTTATCGCCTTATCAGTTGAATCCGATGAATACGCACCCTTTGCAAAAAGTGGTCAGAGAACTCTTTGATTTTAATGCATTAGCAGAATCAACAGATCCAAAATTATTCTTATGCGCAACGCATGTTGCAACCGGAAAATTGAAAATCTTTTCTGGTAAAGAGTTGTCCGAAGAGGCTGTCTTGGCAAGTGCTTGTGTTCCAACGCTTTTTCAAGCACGTGAGATTGATGGTGAATTTTATTGGGACGGTGGCTTTATTGGAAATCCACCCATTTATCCATTAATTTATAATTGTGAAACGCCTGATATTCTCGTGATTCAGATCCGGCGTGTTCATGATCCAAAGATGCCTTATACATCGCACGAAATCTCAAATCGCTTGGGAGAAATTACACAAAACGCTTGTTTAACGCGCGAGATGAGATCCATCCATTTCATTACACAATTAATCGATAATGGCACGATTCCTGCAGGAAAGCTTAAGCGCCTGCATATGCATATGATTCGCGATGATGCTTTCTTTGGCAGTATTGATCGTGCGAGCGGATTTTGTGCAGATCCGGACTTTTTAGATTATCTTTTCCAAGCAGGCCGTCGGATGGGACGTGAGTGGTTGCGTGAAAACTTTGATAAGATTGGCAAAGAAACCACAGCTGAGATTGAACACGACTTTATTTAAAATACGTTTAAAAATAAGAAGAAGGGGGACGCAAGTCCCTCTTTTTTTAGGGCCTAAAAATTCTTTAAGTAAAAGGTTGTGAAAAACATATATTATCCATCTTTTGAACTCTTCTATCAGGCTATTGCCAAATTTTCTTTGAATATAAACAGGAATTAATTTTTCTTCCTTTCTTAATATTTGAAATTATTAAAGTATATTTTGTCTATAAAAATAATTTTCTATATTGAATTATTATTATTCATTACTATTTCTAATATTGAAGGTGTTTTAATTTATATTAATGAGGCGAATATGGTTAAAAATAAAATATTAAATTTGACTTTGTCTTTTCTAACGTCAATCACAATTCTCATTTTTGAAGGATTTGCCTCTTACAATGAAAATGAAGAAATAAAGGCTCAGACAAAGGCTCCTTATAATCATGATGCAGAGGAAGTCGTTGTCGGAAGCGGCAATATCAAGGTCTCTTCGAATCAGACTCTGATAGACCCTACCTATTTTTTTAATAACTTTAAGCTCTTTACCAATATCCGTCGCTTAAAAATCAATGGTGATTTAATTGCACCAGAAACGCTTAAAGATCATACGACAACATTAGAACATCTCCATCCAGAAGTCCCATCTCATTTTTTTAAGGACTGTGAAGTAACAGATAGGAGTTTTTTCGCATCAGAGATTATTAATGACAATGGAACAGAAAAAAAACTCCATTCAATGAAAAGAACGGCTCATTGTGAAAAAGATATTCAAAGAATTATTATTGATGAAGCGATGTTTAAAGAGCTTCACCATAATTTCCTCCCCCAACTTGTCGAAAGTTTGACAAAACTTAACTCACTTTCTCTCGTTAATAACTTTTCTCTTAACAGAGAGATACACAAAGTCTTAGATCATACACATCTGACCTCTATTTCTCTCTAGGATAATTTTTATGAAGGAGAAGATCTGGATCTCTTTGCAGAAAAGTTAACTCATAATACATCCTTGATTAAGTTAGCAATTACGGGTGTGTACCTTACAAGTAACAATCTTCAGAACATTTCTTCAGCTCTCAGGACAAATACAGTGCTTGAAAAATTAAATTTATCAGGCTGTACCAGTACACCAGAAAACTTCCATCATCTTGCACAAATGTTGGCTGTTAATAACTCTCTCACTTCTCTTGATTTAACGGGAACTGATTTACCAGAAGAGAATCTCCAGCAAATTGCAAAATCTCTCACCGTAAATACAAGCCTTCAAACGCTCATTATGGATGCCAATTCGTTGGATGAAAAAGAGGAAGGCTTACAGGCGCTGTTAAATGCTATTCTCATAGCTAATACGACATTAACTGAACTTAATATAAGTAGTGAGTCTTTTTCTTCTGAAACTCAAAAGATAATCAGTCGTTTATTATCACAGAATTTGTGCTTAAGTTTTTCAGAATTGGATCCCGATTTTGAAGAAGGAAATCGTTTATCAATGATTAATCAAAAACGGAAGGCAACGTTTTTGTCCTTGGTGCAAGAATGAAATAATAGGAAGAGAGAAGGTTTTCACTTCTCTCTTTCTTATTTTAAAATTAATAAAATTATTTTTACTGAAATAAGTACAATTTTCTTGAATTTTTGTTACATTTAAGATATACTGAAAGGACTATAGTAAAGAGTCAGAGTAAGGCCATTCTGAAAAATGTTTTAAATATAAATAATATAAAAAAATAGGGAGTATAAAAATGAAAATTAATATTAAAAACAAGAAATTATTTAAAGATCTCTTCAAGAAGCATGAGCATCAAAGCCACTTTGATAAAAGAGCCTATAAAACCTCTGCTTTTCCATAGGGGGTTAAAGAGTAAAATATATTTTTAGCGCAGCGTGTAAAAGCGTCACTCTTTGGATTAACAGTAAACAATACAATTGAGGGTTAGAAAGAGATTAACCGTCCTTTAAGACGGAACAGTGCCTTATGTCTTAAAAATGCGAGACAACGGACCGTCGAATTCATCATGTAAATGATGAAAATAGGATCTTTGACAAAGTATATTTTATAAGCGGCCTCTTGTGCATCAGCGGTTCTTTGTATGAGGGAGGTATGCGTAATTAATAATTGAAATTAATTTGCCAATTATACTAAATTAATTTCTTAAACCAGTCACCCAAGGACAATATTAAAGCAATGTATTTATATGTATTCTTGTTAATTTCATTATTAAATTTAACTTTTCACGTAGATACTTATGCAAGCTACCATTTTACCGATGAGGGTGATGAAGATTTTATCAATTTAGGAAAACAGTTTCCAAGTGTTGGTTATTTTTCTTTACCTTCTGAACCTTCTTTTGGAAGTGGTACGCTCGTTGATGTTGGAATTCCTGAACTTGCTAATCGGGTGGTCATTACTTGCGCCCATATTTTTGATGAAGAAGATAGCAATGAAGCCGTATTTACTTGCGGAGATGAAGAGCCTGTGAAGGGAAAGGCTTTTATACATCCTCAGTATACTGAGGTTTATAAAAAATATGAGTGGGCTCCCAGCAGTCATGATATTGCTGCTTTTGTGCTAGAGAAACCTTTATTATCTATCTTGAGTGTGCAACCTGAGAGATCTCCTTATGAAGAATTAATAAATAAGCATGTAATACAAGTAGGATACGGGATAACAGGTCACTTTTTAGGGAAATTTGATATAGTAGACCAAGAAAAAAGAGCTTCTTATTCTTATGTCCATTCTGCTTATAATAAGTTACAGAATGTTGAAAAGATATTAACTTTCTCAGGTGCTACTGAAGGGGCTTGCCAGGTAAATTTTACATTTCCCACTGGGGCTCAACTCAACGTTACACCGTGGAAGGCCTTAACCTTCATAAATAATGAGCCTATTATGGAATTTTTGAGGAGGCCAAGTGGTCTTGCTTGCAGTGGGGATAGTGGAGGAGGTTGTTTTAGTGAGGGAGGGTTATTTTTAGGGGTTATTTCATCAGGCCATATAGGCAATTTTGAAAGAGAGCCTATAATAAAAAGAAAACATTACCAAAAATATCGAAATGTTTTTGATGCTGATTTTGCAGAACTAGAGAAATCTGCTGCAACGCTGCAAAAAAATGAGGAAGTAAAGCGACCAATCATTGTCTCTGATATTAATCCATACTTTACGCCTTTTTATCAGGCAAACAGTGCTTCTGCTCACCAATTTTTAATTGCTGATGGGGAAATAGCCCTTTTTTCTTTTCATAAAGAGTGGATTATTGAGACTTTAAAAACTCATTTGGCAACAGTTGAGTAATGTTCTCTAAAACAAGCCGCAGAAGTGAGGGATGCTTTTTGGAGCTATGTAAATAAGCTCTTGGGTCTGTCAATGGAAAAGCTTAGCGTTGTGTTGCTGAATAACTTCAAGTGTCACTTCGCTTGAGGTTGGGCGGAAGCCTTATACCCCACAGGTTTCAAACGGTAGACTTTTCCCCGTCGCAATTTTTGAGTTTCAACAATGCGGTCGCGCACTTGATAATAGCGGAATTGCATGCGTTCCTTAAAGATTTTAAGGCGGTCAATCGGTGGGGTAATGATTCTACGTTCTTGGCCAGGTTTTGAATCGAAAGAAACAAGATCTTGAGACGCAAATCTTTCTTGGAGCAAGGCTTGACGTGGATTCTTTTTTTGCTCTTCACGCCATGTTTGAAGCACTTTTTTACAATAGGGGCGATGATGGGTGGGGGATGCTGAGTGATAATAAGCAACGGCCTTTTGCCAAGAGTTGTGATTCTGCTTTAAACCTTCCAAAAAGCGAGCCGCATACTCAATGTTATGCTTGGGGTCAAAAGCGTGATCCAGTGTTTCAAAGGCATCAGGATGATACAAAAGATTAATTTGCATGAGCCCAACGTCAATGTTTTTAATTCCTTGTGCTTGGAGGTTCTTAACGGCTTCAATGGCAAGTTCTTTTGTTGGGAAATAATGTCCTTCACCCTTCGCATGAATAACCCAAGGCCAGGAGACAAGTTGTTTTTCTTTCTCGCTCCATCGACCAGATTCGACCTTTGCAATGGCATTTAAAAGGCCTGCAGGAATTTGATGTTTGTTTTCTATATGCCGCATATGATTTGTATAATGATGATGATTCAGCGCTTTTGAAAAAAGCGGTGAGGTGTCCAGAAAACTGACGATGAAAAAAACAAATCTATAAACCATCCCGTCCCCTGTTGTTTTATAAAAATGGTTACTTATTTATGCAGTCTTACCTTAAAAGTTTAATAAAAACTTAAACAATTTAAGATAATGTAAAATTAAAGTGATATTGATATAAAGGGGTGGGAAAAGATGCTCAAAAAATTCTTTAAGAACAAGTGGTTGAAGCGCTGTCTACTCGTTTTGTCAGCTCTTTTGCTTTCAGTTCTCAGTATTGCGTTTCATCGCGGAACGCTTCAGGCTAAAATTCCAATTGACTATACAGAGGATCCTTATGCAATCAACATGCCGAAGGCTTGCCAATAATTAAAGATACTTAGCTAAGTTCTGTTCCCAAACTTTACGTGAGAGGTAATAGTTACCACCATGTCCTGAGTAGAAGACTGGTTTAAATGGTTCTAATCCTTCAATTTGGAGATCAATTTGAGGTTTCTCATCATCCATTTCAGTAAAACCATTTTTCTTAAAGGCTTTCCAGGATCCAACACGATGATAAGAGATTGAAGTAACTAAGAAATGGATGTCAGTTGTTTTAAAAAGAAGATCAACCCCCAGCTTTATTATGAGTGTCGCATAACCTTTTTCTTTTGCCCATTCATCCGTATAAATATGTGTTATACAGCCATGTTTAAGTTTAGTTTCATCTAAAAGGTAATCTATAGCATAATCTAATCCAGAAATATGTTCAGATGCTCTTATAGCTTCACTATAGCCATATCTGAAAATATGCTGATCTAATTGTTTAATAAGATTCTGGTTTACAAAAAGATTGCAATATCCCATATAGCCATTGAAAACATCTAAAAAGGCAATATCTTGTTCTACTTGTCGTTCTGAGTTTTTATTCTTTTCAATGTGCTTGAGCTTATACAAAGAGGTAAGAGAAGGGTCGAAGTCGAAAAATTTTTCTTTTAAGGTAGATCCTCGTTTTAAAATTCTAAGTACATTTGGATTTTCTATAGAGAGTTGATAATTATTCTCAGCTTTTTCTAGCATTGCTTCTGTAATAGAGTACTCTCTTAATGATTGTGATCTTTTAAAATGATAATCATCATCTTCTTTTGAGACATTATCATTATGATATCCTACAATAAAAGGGGCATACTTCTGATTAAGCTCATGCCACTGGGCTTTATGACTTTCGTGTTGTTCTTCTGTCATTTCGCTTGCACACGAGAATTTAGTCAAAAAGGCAACTAAGCTTAAGAATGTAAAATATTTTTGGATATTCATGAGCTTTTCCCTAAATAAAAATGGCTTATGATTTTGTCTAATTAGCATGATTCCTAGGTTCGGTAAAGTTGAAAATAGATGTTATTATAGATTAATGATTAGAAACACCACTTTTACTTTTTTTATTCAAAAAATGCCCCATCTCATCAATCATAAGAACATTTAAAGCCACAACAAAATTGGGCTAATCAGTAAACAATGCTGCTGTCCAAACCCATTTAAGCGCAGCAACAGCGATGCCCCTAAAAAGCTGAGTGATTTTTCCCATGGAAACATCCTAAAACACGATAATCAAGGTCTTAAAGTAGAGTATAAGTGCCACCTTTGTCTTAGTAAAATGATACTGAAGAATCTTTGTACTTGTACATTGTAAGCCCTGTATAAAATTACGCTTAACCTACTTTCTGGAGATGCACTTCTTGCAACTTAATTAAAACATATCTTATTCTTATTTATGGCAAAGAAAAATAGCATATCAGCTTCTTCATAATCATTATTACATTATGGCAAAATTAAGGAAGTATTAACTTTAAATTGTTACTCTAGCAATATAGTTAAACTTTAAAAAGATCAGAAATATGAAATATATCTTAACAACAAAGGTGATGACTTCTTTGTTAGTTACCACGTCTATCTTTCTTTCTTTTAAAGGGGAGGCCGTAACGACTTTTGGACAAGAAGAAGATACCTTTTCTAGAATATGGTCGCATCCTTCTGAAAATTCCAAATCGAAGCAACTTGATTTGACGAAACAAGGAAAAAATTATCTTAAAAAAGAAGAAAAAGATCTTACTCTTGAACAAAAAAATGGCTTATCAGGGAAGCGGACAAAAGAGCTTTTAAATCTTCTCCATCATAAAAAATTTGTGGGATCAAGTCTTCACTAAATATTATTTAGGGCGGTCACATGTATGGATGAAGAGACCTCGAAATGACGTTTATTTGTCCACCTTTTTCTCCTGTCCCCCTTTAAGCAGAGGGTTCTGGAGAAAGAGTTGGCTTACGTGTTGGCGTTGAAGAGCGAGGCTTTTTAGGCTTGTCAGGTGATGTGGGTGTTGATTTCTCAATCTTTTCCCCTTTTAATAAAGCGTTAATTTCCTCACCAGAAAGTGTTTCATATTCTAACAAACCTTTTGCTAAAGCATGTAAATGATCGATATGATCTTTCAAAATTTTCTGAGCTTGATCATAAGAATTTTCAACAATCTTTCGGATTTCCTTATCAATTTGAGTCGCTGTTGAATCAGAAACGTTTTTGTGCTGTGTCACAGCATGCCCTAAAAAGACCTCTTGTGTCGGCTCACCATAACTAAGAGGTCCCATAACGTCGCTCATGCCCCATTCAGTGACCATGCGCCTTGCAACGTCGGTTGCATGGCGGATATCTGACGAAGCACCCGTGGTAATCTTTTCAGCGCCAAAGATGAGTTCTTCAGCAATTCGTCCGCCCATGGCGACAGCAAGGTCAGCGAGAAGTTTTGCTCGTGACATGGAAACGCGATCGTTTTCTGGAAGGCGTACAACCATACCAAGGGCTCGGCCTCTTGGGATAATTGTTGCTTTGTGAATAGGGTCTGACTCACTCGTATGAAGGGCAACAATCGCATGCCCTGCTTCGTGATAAGCCGTCAATTTCTTTTCTTCATCGGTCATCACCATGGAACGTCTTTCAGGTCCCATCATAACTTTATCTTTAGCGTACTCAAAGTCGCTCATCGTCACCGCACGCTTATTTTGGCGAGCAGCATTAAGGGCCGCTTCATTCACAAGATTGGCAAGGTCAGCTCCAGAAAAACCAGGTGTTCCACGGGCAAGCACTTTCGCGTCGACATCAGGGGCAAGAGGAACTTTTGCCATATGAACTTTGAGGACTTCTTCACGTCCAATGATATCTGGCAAGGGGACAATAACTTGACGATCAAAGCGGCCTGGGCGCATGAGAGCAGGGTCAAGGACATCAGGTCTATTCGTTGCGGCCACCAGGATAACGCCATCATTTGACTCAAAGCCATCCATTTCGACAAGTAATTGGTTGAGGGTTTGTTCACGTTCATCGTTGCCGCCACCAAGACCAGCGCCGCGATGACGACCTACCGCATCAATCTCATCAATAAAAATAATGCAGGGTGCATTCTTCTTGCCTTGTTCGAATAAATCGCGAACGCGGCTCGCACCAACACCAACAAACATTTCAACGAAATCAGAGCCAGAAATTGAGAAGAAGGGGACATTAGCCTCACCTGCAATCGCGCGTGCAAGAAGTGTTTTACCCGTTCCTGGAGAGCCTACCAAAAGGACACCTTTGGGGATTTTCCCGCCTAATTTTTGGAATTTCTGTGGATCTTTTAAATATTCCACGATTTCAAAGACTTCTTCTTTTGCTTCTTGGCATCCAGCAACATCCGAGAACATGATGCGGCCTGATTTTTCATTCAAAAGTTTTGCACGTGATTTTCCAAATCCCATAGCTCGATTATTGCCTGATTGCATTTGACGAAGGAAGAAAATCCAAACACCAATAAGCAGAAGCATCGGAAACCAAGAGACCAAAATTTGAAAAAAGGTTGATCCACCTTCTTCAGCGGGCGCCACAGAAATCGCAACCCCTTTCTCGGTGAGTCTTTCAACAAGTTGAGGGTAGTTAGGGACAATAGTTGAGAATGTGCGACCATCGGATAAACGTCCACTGACAACATCGCCTTTAATGATAACGTCCTTAACATTTCCTTGTTCAATATCACTTAGAAACTCTGAAAAGATGAGGTTTTTATTGTGAGGAGATTCTTTTCCGCCTTGGAACATATGAAAAACGGCTGTAAGGAAGAGGCCGATAATAATCCATAAAACGAGATTTCTACCTAAATTGTTCAATTTATTTTCCTTCGTATTTCAATTGTCGCATTCTAGATTCATGCAATGCATTATGTCTCGATTTAGTTAAGCAATTGTGAACGTAAATCGTGTAAGTGGATAACATGGTAAGAACTTTATAGCGTTTTCTTTGAAAAGTGTAAAGGTTTGGTTTGAGCAAATCTTGAAAACAGAAGGTATGGCAATGAGCTGATCTTGCTGCCAAAGGCTTGGGAGAGTAAGCGCCACAGGATAGGGTAAGAGTTCTTTTTGATCCTCAAGCGCTTTTTTTACAGATTCCCATCCTTTTTGACCCAAAGCCTTTAAAGTGTGCTGACCGTGCAAGGGAGAAGAAAGGTGAACACTAAAACGTTGATCCCAGAAGAGAGGGGCTGTATTTGCCGCATTGCTTAGGTCAATTTCATGGCGAATTGCGCCAGGTTCTCGCATAAATAGAAGATTTTTTTCGCGATAACGTGAAATGCGGCATCCATTTAAGGTTCGTGAGGAAGAAGCTTTCTGGAAGTGCAAAATGAGCTTATGAACGCTTTCTCCTGCAGGAGGGTAAGAATTGACGCCATAGGTCATAAGGAGGCGTTGCATAACGCCGAGCTGGCTTTCTAAATCGAGCTGGGACCAGGCTTGATAGTTTAAAAAGGCATACCCTTGAGGCAAAGGGGTGACAATTTCAGGGATTAAACGATTTAAAGCTTCTTCATAGGCGCACCTTTTCTGGCCAAAGGAGTGGATTTCGGAAGAAGAAAAGTTAGATGTTTTGCTCCTTAATTCAACACGCTTAAATTTGGGGTTTTGATTGCTTGGGTCTTCAATCCAAGGTTGATGAGAGCTTATTAAGGTCGCTTGAAGTCGGCTTTTAGTATATAAAAGGAGGGGGCGAAGAAGTCGGTGGTAAGGTTTTTCAACAAGTGCGGACATTCCGGCCATTCCCTCAATTCCTGATCCCTTTTCCGCGCGCATGCTGACGGTTTCTAGTTGATCTTCAAGGTGATGGCCTAAGAGAAGGTGTAAAACGCCTTGGTCACGACACCATTCTTCAAGTTTTTGATACCGCGCTTCACGTGCTTTTTCTTGAAGTCGACGCCCTGATTTTTCTTCTGCCCACGTGAGGATGATGGTGTTAATTCCATAGCCTGAAAGCCATTGTTGGACTTGATGCGCTTCTTGTGTTGACGTGGGGCGTAGCTGATGGTCAACGGTCAGTGCTATTAGGGAGCCTGCGTGGTTTTTAATCCATTGATTGGCTAATAGTGCCAGAGCAAGGCTATCAGACCCTCCAGACACAGCGACAGCAAGATAAGGATGTGGCTCAAAAGGACCCAATTTGGTCATTGATTGTGCAAATTCTGCTTCTGTAATGGGCTCAGTCGAAGAGAGAAGAGGAGAGGGTAAATTCATATTCACAAGGTATTTTCTTGTCGCTTTTTTTTTTCTAATTATGGTACTATAATTAAGATATGAAAAAAAGGAAGATTTAAAAGATGGGGATTCATTTTAAAAATTTTATTTTGGCGTGGAGCCTTTGTGGCGTATCTGTGTGGGGAGCAGGGATTCAAAACATTGGACCAGGAACCTTAGAAGAAGTGAAGGCTGAAGGAGCTGTTGTTCTTGATGGTACGCATGTGCGTTCAAAGACAAGAGTTGAGGGAAGTTTTGAGGCCAGCAAGGCTGACCTAAATACGCTAAAGGTTAATGGAAGTGCTCACTTGAAAGATTCTCGCGTTAGAGGAAAGACATCCGTTGATGGCGCTTTGCAGGCAGAGAAGGTGATCTTTGCAGACATCCGAGTTAATGGTGGTGCAGATCTCACAAACTCAACGGTCAAGGGGCAAACGAAGATTGATGGTGGTTTAAATGTGGAGCAGAGCGTATTTGAAGCTCTTAAGGTGAATGGCGGCGTCAACCTTTCTCAATCTCAAATTAAAGGAGAAGCCATAATTAATGGTGGGATGGTTGCGAAAGAGACTTCTTTTGAAAAACATCTTACCGTTGCTGCTGAGAAGATTGAGTTTCACAATGTCAAGCTTTCAAGTCTTCATGTTCAGGATATAGGCAAAAGTACAAAAGTGCAGCGGGTTTTTTTAAAAGGGAATACGTTGGTCAAAGGAGATATTGTTTTTGATGAAAACGGAGAAGTGCTCATGGAGCCAGGGGCTAAAATTCAAGGAACAGTTAAAAACGGAAAGATTGTAGCGCTCTAAGACGAAAGAGGAATTTATGGTGCTAGGTGCCATAACTCTTTAAAAAGGCTTGAATTTTACATCTTTAGTTTAGGTCAACTTAAAAAGCTTTATACTAAAAATGAGAAAGGAGCCTTTTTAAGCAGAAATTTAGCGTGCAATATATTTTATGGGGGCCATTGCTTTTTCATAAGATCAACGCTATGAAAGAAATCTCCTTAACGAATTGTTTAGGATTTTAGTTTAGAGATAAGGGCTTAGTAAAGCCTTTCGCGGGCGTGGTGGAATTGGCAGACACACCAGATTTAGGTTCTGGCGGCGCAAGCCATGGGGGTTCAAGTCCCTCCGCCCGCACCACAAGGTCAACATTATTAGAGACAGGTAACACTTTTATGCAAATGACACAAAAAAAGGTTGAAGGGTTATTGCACCAATACCATCTGAATATTCCTGCGGCACAAGTTGAGGAAAAGATGGATGAACGCCTCCTTGAGTTGGGAAAAACGACGAAAGTAGCAGGGTTCCGTTCAGGTCATATTCCCTTGCCAATTCTAAGGCAACGATATGCCACTTCTGTCAAAGGTGAAGTCATTCAAAAGTTATTGGATGAAAGTGTAAAAAAGCTTGTCCAAGAAAAAAAATTGAAGGTTGCTCTTCAGCCAAAAGTAGAATTCGAAAGTGCTGAAGATGGTCAAGATCTCAGTTTAAATATTTCTCTTGAAGTCCTTCCAGAAGTTGGAAAAGTTGATCTCAGTAAATATTCTTTTGAGCAGTTAAAGGCAAAGGTTGAGCCTCAAACGGTGACAGACAGTCTCAAGAAAATGGCTCAATCTTCACGCGAACACAAAGCGCTTGATGCAGACGTAAAAGCTGAGAATGGGCATGCTGTGCGCCTTTCATTCCGTGGAACAATTAACGATAAGTTGATTCCTGGAGGGTCTTCAGCTGATACCGTCCTTGAATTAGGCTCAGGTACTTTTATTCCTGGTTTTGAAGAGCAAATTGTTGGAATGAAAGCGGGAGATCAAAAAGATATCTTTGTGACTTTCCCGGCAGATTATGGTTCACAAGAACTTGCAGGAAAAGAAGCAAAATTTAGTCTTAAAATTGCAGAAGTCCTTGAAGTTGTTGAACCTAAAATAGATGACGAATTAGCTGTTAAGCTAAAGTTTAAGGATCTTGCAGAACTTAAAGATCAAGTTGAGAAAATGATCACAAAAGAGTATGATCAGCTTTCTTTCCTTGATATCAAGCGTAAGGTTCTTGATAAGTTTTCAGAAGAATTCCACTTTGATCTTCCAAAAGGGTTGGTTGAACTTGAGTTTCAATCAATTTGGCGCCAACTCGAAAATGAACTTCATCATGATCATCACCATGAAGAAGGGGAAACCTGTCAACATGGTTTAGATCCAAAAGAAGAAGAGAAATTAAGAAAACAATATCAAGGTATTGCTGAGCGGCGCGTCAGACTTGGTTTGGTGCTTGCTGAAATTGGACGAGAGAACCAAGTATCTGTTTCACAGAAAGAACTTGATCAAGCCGTTTATAATGAAGCCATCCGTTATAAGGGGCATGAAATGAAGGTTGTTGAATATTATCGCGATAATCCTCAAGCTCTAGCTTCTTTGCGGGCGCCAATCTTTGAAGATAAGGTGATCAAGCTCATTACTGAAAAAGTCGCTTTAAAAGATAAAGAGATCAGTGTTGAAGAACTTCAAAAAAGAATTAAAGAAATTACGGAAGGCGAGGATATGAACTAAGTTCATGCTCGCCCCACTAGAAATAGGAGGATTCAGTGGTAGACATCGTTAATCAATATGCCAATACGCTTGTGCCAATGGTGATTGAGCAAACAGCTCGTGGCGAGCGCTCATTTGATATTTATTCAAGGCTTTTAAAAGAACGTATCATCTTTCTTACAGGTGAAGTCAATGATGATGTCGCGAGCCTTATCTGTGCTCAGCTTTTATTTCTCGAGGGAGAAAATCCCAAAAAGGATATTTCTTTTTATATTAACTCACCTGGAGGTGTTGTTACTGCAGGTTTGGCTATTTACGATACCATGCAATATATCCGTCCAAGTGTCTCAACAATTGTATTAGGACAAGCAGCTTCCATGGGGGCTCTCTTGTTGTGTTCTGGGGAAAAAGGTAAGCGTTATGCGTTGCCAAACTCGCGTGTGATGATTCACCAACCTCACGGTGGTGCAAGAGGGCAAGCAACAGATATTGAGATTCAGGCTCGTGAGATTTTAAAGTTACGGGCTCGTTTAAATGGAATTCTTGTTGAGCGTACAGGAAAGCCTTTAAGCGTTGTTGAGGCTTCTGTTGAGCGAGATTACTTTATGTCTGCGGATGAAGCCAAAGATTTTGGACTTGTTGACGAGGTTATGGTTCATCACGCGGCGGCATAAAAAAGAAAAAATTATCTTGGGCGTTAACTTTTTATTATCCGGTTTTTGGCACTCTGAACGTGGGTAAATACAGCTCAGCTAGAATAAGGAATAAAGGCAAAAAGAAATGAGTAAAAACGACGATTCCGTTAAAGATACTCTTCACTGCTCCTTTTGTGGAAAAAGCCAGCATGAAGTTAAAAAGTTAATTGCTGGGCCAAGTGTATTCATTTGTGATGAATGCGTTGACTTATGTATCGAAATTATTCGAGAAGAGAATAAAGCCATTGGAATTTCTTCAAGTGAAGGAGGGATCCCCTCACCAAAAGAAATTGTAAAAGTTCTTAACGATTATGTGATTGGCCAAGCACATGCAAAGCGTGTTCTAGCTGTTGCTGTTTACAATCACTATAAGCGGATTAACTCAATTGGGCGTTCAAATGAGATTGAACTTGCGAAGTCAAATATTCTTCTCATTGGTCCAACAGGATGCGGAAAAACCTTATTAGCTCAAACACTTGCACGTATTTTGGATGTGCCATTTACAATTGCAGATGCCACAACTTTAACCGAAGCAGGTTATGTTGGTGAAGATGTTGAGAATATTATTTTAAAACTTTTACAAGCCGCAGAATATAATGTTGAAAAGGCTCAGCGTGGCATTGTCTATATTGATGAAGTTGATAAAATTTCACGAAAATCTGATAATCCTTCAATCACGCGAGATGTGTCTGGGGAAGGTGTACAGCAAGCCTTGCTCAAAATTATGGAAGGCACAATTGCTTCAGTTCCACCTCAAGGAGGCCGTAAGCATCCTCAACAAGAGTTTTTGCAAGTTGATACCACAAATATTCTATTCATTTGTGGAGGAGCTTTTGCAGGACTTGAAAAAATTATTGCGGCTCGGGGTAAAGGCTCCTCAATTGGTTTTGGTGCCGATGTAAAGTTGCCCGAAGATCGTCGTACAGGTGAAATTTTACGTGAAATCGAACCGGAAGACCTTTTGAAGTATGGCCTCATTCCTGAATTTGTTGGGCGTTTACCTGTTGTTGCTACACTCGAAGACTTAAATGAAGAATCATTAATTGAAATTTTGCAAACACCGAAGAATGCTCTTGTAAAACAATATCAAAAACTTTTTGAAATGGAAAAAGTGCATTTAGAGTTTACTGAAGACGCTTTGTCGGGGATTGCGCAGAAAGCGATTTCAAGAAATACTGGGGCGCGAGGACTTCGTTCAATTATGGAAGATATCTTACTTAATACCATGTTTGATCTTCCAGGACGTGAAGATATTGAAGAAGTTGTTATTAACCGTGAAGTTGTAGAAGGTAGAACCGAACCTTTGCTCGTCTATGGTGAAAAATTAAAAGACAAAAGAAGTCAAGCGTAGACTTTTTTAAATTTCTATTCCTTTATCTAATGACCCTGATTATACTACTTTAAATAGGGCATATGTAAATCATTTGAAATAAAAGAGGTTTGATCCTTGGCAAAGACGACTAAAGCTTTAGAGCTTCCGTATGGAACTTTATTACCAGTATTACCTTTAAGGGACATTGTAGTTTTCCCTCATATGATCGTGCCGTTATTTGTAGGGCGTGAGAGATCTGTTAAAGCGCTGGAAGCAGCGATGAAGCTGGATCATAGGATTTTGCTTGTCACGCAAAAAGAAGCAACGACTGATGATCCGAAAACGCGCGATCTTTATTCTTTTGGCTCTTTAGGGCAAATTATCCAACTTTTGAAGTTACCAGATGGTACCGTGAAAGTACTTGTAGAAGGTATTGATCGAGCTCGTATTTTGCGTTTTGATGAAAGTCTTGAGTATTTTCAAGCCTATGCAGAGGTTTTAGATTCAGGAATTATTACACCAACACCAGAGCTTGAAGCGCTTGCACGCACAGCTCTAGGGCTTTTTGAGCATTATTCAAAACTAAATAATAAGATTCCGCCGGATGTTCTTGTCTCGATTACGCGCATTGAACAACCAGATAAGCTCATTGATACAATTGCTGCGCATCTAACACTGCGGGTCTTAGATAAGCAAAGACTTCTTGAAATTTCGTCTCTTGAGGAGCGATTTGAAAAAATCTGCGCTTATATGGAAGGCGAGATTAGTGTTCTTCAAACAGAAAAACGCATTCGAACACGTGTTAAAAAACAAATGGAAAAATCTCAACGAGAATATTATCTCAATGAGCAGATGAAGGCGATTCAAAAGGAACTAGGCGAGAACGAAGAAGGAAAGGATGAAGTTTCTGAGCTTGAGCAAAAGATTGCAAGAACCAAGCTGAGTAAGGAAGCGAGGGCGAAGGCTCAAAATGAAATAAAAAAATTAAGAACAATGAGTCCCATGTCTTCTGAGGCAACAGTTGTTCGGAATTATTTAGATTGGCTTTTGTCGATTCCATGGAAAAAAAATACAAAAGTTAAGAATGACCTTGATAAAGCACAACAAATTTTAGATGAAGACCATTACGGTTTAGAAAAAGTTAAAGAGAGGATCATTGAATACCTTGCTGTCCAAACACGTGTTGGAAAGTTAAAAGGTCCTATCCTCTGTCTTGTTGGACCACCCGGAGTTGGAAAAACGTCTTTAGGTCGTTCCATTGCACGAGCAACAGGCCGTAATTATATTCGTGTGGCTTTAGGGGGCGTGCGGGATGAAGCTGAAATTCGAGGACATCGACGTACTTATATTGGTTCAATGCCAGGAAAGATTATTCAAGGAATGAAAAAGGCGGCATCCGCAAATCCCCTTTTCTTACTCGATGAGATCGATAAGCTTGGCGCTGATTGGCGAGGAGACCCCACATCTGCATTGCTCGAAGTTTTAGACCCTGAGCAAAACAATAGCTTTAACGACCATTACCTAGAAGTTGATTATGATCTCTCGGATGTGATGTTTGTGACAACGGCAAATAGCCTTAATATGCCACAACCTTTGTTGGATCGTTTAGAAATCATTCGCTTGCCAGGGTATACTGAAGAAGAGAAGACAGAAATTTGTCATCGTCATTTAATTCCAAAAGAAATGAAAGCGAATGGGCTTAAAGAGGGTGAATGGTCGATTAGTGATAAGGCCTTGCATCAGTTAATTCGCACCTATACGCGTGAAGCAGGGGTGCGTAATCTTGAGCGAGAGCTTGCTAATCTTCTTCGGAAAGCAACAAAAGAGATTCTCACAAAAAACGCTACAAAAATTGCGGTTACCGAAGAGAACCTTGAAACGTATGCAGGTATTCCCCGATATTCTTATGGTGTGAGCGAAAGTGAAGACCTTGTTGGCGTCACCACTGGGCTTGCTTGGACAGAAGTTGGCGGGGATATCTTGATGATTGAAGCTGTCATGCTTCCAGGCCGAGGCAAGATCAAGACAACTGGCAAGCTTGGTGAAGTGATGCAAGAGTCTGTTCAAGCTGCTGCAAGCTTTGTACGATCTCGCGCCACCCAGTTTGGTATTGAACCTCATTCATTTGAAAAACACGATATTCATGTGCACGTCCCTGAAGGCGCAACACCAAAGGATGGGCCTTCAGCAGGAATTGCGATGTGTACTTCTATAGTATCTGTTCTGACTGGAATTCCGATCCGTAAAGATATTGCAATGACAGGTGAGGTTACCCTTCGTGGGCGCGTTCTTGGAATAGGTGGACTTAAAGAAAAGTTGTTAGCGGCTTTAAGAGGCGGCATTAAGACAGTGCTAATTCCTTTTGATAATCAAAAAGATTTAGCAGAGATTCCTGAGATCGTTAAAAAAGGGCTACAAATTATTCCGGTTAAAAATGTGGAAGAGGTCATTAAGAATGCTCTTGTGCGGGTACCAGAACCAATTGATGGACGGGCCTCAATAGAGAATCGTAAAGAAGAACCGTTTAAGCATCAACAACCTCATGAATTAAGTTTTTAAGAGAAGCCTAGCTGGTTGGAATTATTCGTAGTGGATTGTTTCAAGTTTCATTATTATAAATGGGATAAAATTCTCCTTTTATATAAAACTTATATTGAACTAAAAGCATGGACAGAGCGATTGGCTCTTGGTCAATGCATAGATTGGAAGGTAAGATGATGATATTAAATTCTTTACGGTTAAAGTATATCTCTTTAATAGTTTTGAGCCCCTTAGTTTTAGAAGGGTGTTCTGTAGGAATGGCCCTTAACGGAGAGAAAGAGCCAGATTTAACCGTTATTCGTTAAGGAGCAACTAAGACTGAAATTGATCTTCAGTTGGGAGATCCCATTAAAGTAGATGCACTTGATAAAGGCTGGAAAAAATGTACTTACAGCTATAGCCTTGGAGATGAAGGAAGCGCTGGGCGCGCAATAGGTCACGGAGCCATGGATGTGTTGACGCTTGGTATTTGGGAGTTAGTAGGAACACCTATTGAAGGTTGTAGGGGGGATAAGTATCAAATCGCAATTACTTTTGATGAGAATGAAAGAGTTGTAGATTTAAAGCGCTCTGAAAAAAATAGAGAGTTAGTAAAAAGAAATTAAGCGGTGGCTTTTGAGCTAAGCCCCACCTTATTAAGGTGGGGCATTTTTACATAATTTATTTAATGTTTAACGCGATCAACCGAAGAGACTAATGAAGAGGCACGCAGGCTCGCGATAATACTGCCTAGGTGGTCGGCATCTTTAACTTCAATGTCGATGATGAATTCAAAGAAAGTGTCTCCCCGATGGCTAATTTTGAGGTTAGCTATATTTGCGTTGTGCTTACTAATGATTGTCGTAAGGTTAGCAAGGGCTCCAGGCTGGTTATTAACGACAACATTTGCGCGAGCAAGATAATGTTTTTGTTCATTGTGTGAATCCCACGCGACGTCAATCCACCGCTCGGGTTCATTGGCATAATTATTTAGATTCTCACAATCATAAGTGTGAATAGTAACTCCTGTGCCTGTCATCACAATTCCAACAATCTTATCGCCAGGCAATGGATGGCAGCATTTTGCATAGTGTACGGCCATTCCTGGGATAAGACCTCGGATCGAAATAATAGCATCTTTTTCTTTAGGGATAAATTTCGCTTTAGAGATAATAGGTTGTAGATCGTTCGGGGTCTTTGAACGAAAGTCAGGGTAAGCTGCCCGGATAACCTCATAGCTTGTGTGTTGTCCTTCTCCGATGATTGAAAATAGATCATCTGTGGTTTGGCATTTAAACTTGGCAAGAATGGTTTCAAGTATTTTTTCAGAAAATTCTAAGTTCTCATGATGAAAGGATTTTTGCAAAATTGAGCGTCCTAACTCAATGAACTGTGCACGTTGCTGGGTGCGAATGAAACGTCGAATATGGGCACGAGCTTTTCCTGTGACAACGAAGCGTTCCCAGGTGGGAGAGGGAGTTTGTGACTTCGAAGTTGTAATTTCAACTTGATCTCCATTATGAAGAATTGTGCGCAATGGAACCATTCGACCATTTATTTTTGCGCCGACACAATGGTTCCCGACAGCAGAGTGAATTGCATAACCAAAATCGATAGGGGTTGCACCTTGAGGTAGAGAAATAAGGTCGCCTGCAGGTGTGAAGCAAAAAACTTGGTCTTGGAACAACTCAAGTTTTGTGTGCTTAAGAAATTCTTCAGGACCAGCAGCATGCTCTATAATTTCCAAGAGGTTATGTAACCAATTGTATTGTTTATGATCGGTGTTTTTTCCTTGTTTATATTGCCAATGAGCTGCAACGCCATACTCAGCAATCGTATGCATTTCATGGGTTCGTATTTGTATTTCAATGCGATGTTTCAAAGGGCCAATCACACTGGTGTGAAGGGATTGGTAATTGTTAGGTTTAGGGGTACTAATGTAATCTTTAAAACGTGAAGGAATAACAATATAGCCGCTATGGATAATTCCAAGAGCTTGATAGCAATCTGGTATTGTATCAACAAGAATACGAAAAGCCATGATATCTGAGAGTTGTTCGAGGGCTACATTTTTCTGATGCATCTTGCGCCAGATGGAATAAGGTGTTTTTACGCGACCAGAAATTTCTGCTTTTAAGTAAGATTTTTTGAAGACATTTGTAAGTTCTTTTATAATATTTTTTACAATGTCTCCGCCTTCTCGTTCAAGAAAATTTAAGCGTGCAACAATCGATTCGCGCGCATCAGAATTTAAGATCTTGAAAGAAAGGTCTTCAAGTTCATCTTTTATATGATGCATCCCGATACGTTCCGCTAAGGGGGCATAAATTTCGATAGTCTCGCCTGCAATACGTCGGCGTTTATCTTCAGACGAAACATGATGAAGGGTGCGCATATTATGGAGACGATCCGCAAGCTTAACAAGCAATACGCGAATATCATTTGACATAGCAAGGACAAGCTTACGAAGGTTTTCGGCTTGTTTGGTTTGAGAGGATTGTAGCTCAAGCTGAGTTAATTTTGTGACACCATTGACAAGCCCTGCAATTTCATCATCAAATAATTTCCGTATTTCTTCAAGAGTCGCTCCTGTATCTTCCACAGTATCATGAAGAAGAGCTGTTATGATCGTTGCCTCATCCAATTTCATATTTGCTAAGATGTCAGCGACTTCAAAAGGATGAGAGAAATAGGGATCGCCAGAGGCGCGAACTTGTTCCCCATGAACTTTCATGGCAAAAAGATAGGCTCGATTGAATTTTTCTTCATCGAGGGTTGGATCGTAAGATCTTACTTTTTCAATTAAGTTACGTTGCCGCATCATGGTGTTGCTTTTTATAATTTACGCAAACACCGATCTTGAATTTCTAAAAAGGAGTTTTAGCCTGAACGTGTTCACGTTTATCCTTTGTATATGATAACAGCTTAACTAGGCTAAAGGGAAGTAGTTTCGTCTTTTTCTTCTTCTAAATCTTCATCATCAGATTCATCGTCAAAAGAAGAGGTAGGTTGTTGAAAACGTAATGTTTCTTGGGCAACAAAATCAGAAATCTCATCTTCTTGAGGATCGCTTTCAACTTGGATACGGAAAGAATTAATTAAACCATCCTTAAGCGTATCAGCCTCAACTGTGCCAACAGCAATTTCTCTTAGCGCAACAACAGGATTTTTATCATTATCTCTATCAACAGTTAGTAGAGAACCTGCTCCAATCTGACGGGCACGTTGCGAAGCAACCAAAACGAGTTCAAAGCGATTTGATACTTTGCGAACACAATCTTCAACAGTAACGCGTGCCATAAGTTTTTCCTTATTAAGTAGAAATACTAACCTTGTCTTGCTTTAAAGCGAGGATTTGTTTTGTTAATAATATAATTTCGGCCACGACGACGAATGATGCGACAATCTTTATGTCGTGTTTTCATCGATTTCAATGAGTTAACAATTTTCATTTGACCATCTCCAGTGTCATCATTCAACAATTAAGAGTTATATATGCTTTGAGGGCAAGGCGTTGTCAATACTTTTTATGATTTTTAAATTTCTTCTTAGAATTTGATTTCAATTTTGATTGAGATTTCGTGAGCTTCATACTTGGCCTTGTATTGGGGATCATAAGCGGCAGAGAAGAAGAGACTTGAATTTTCTTTATAATGGAAGCTGATTCCTGGAGAGATCTGATGCTGGGTCTTCTTGGAGCTTGAGGCAAGGAAGGATCTGGTTACATAACTTATAGAAATTTCCTTTTAATGTATCCCTAAATAAAGGGAAGAATGTTTATAGAGATGTCATTTTTAGCACCAGAAGAAAAGCATAGGTTATTTAAGAACAAGTCTTAGTCAAATTAGCCGTTTAATTAATTGGAATAAGGCTGAGACTTAGAGGTATTCTTAAAAAAACATCCAGAGGCCCAAAGGCCACTGGATCAAGTTAGGGGAAGACTAAAGGAGGAGAATTTCCTCCTCGTTATCTGACGCTTAATAAGGGGCGTCAAATTTCTTTTTCAAAATCCCGCCGAAGAAATGAAAGAGCCGAGAAACTTAAAACCCTCAGGCTCTCTCTGGGGGAGGGACTCAGATAAATTCTGTTTTCTACAAAGTTTATTCTAATAAGAGATAATTTCCATCTATTGTTCAGCTTAATCATAGTATAAAATTGCTTAAACAATCTTCTATCCATTTTTAGTTAAAGCTTTGTTTTAATTCCTTATTTTTTGTTCAAAGGTAATTTGTTGTAAATTTTCCTTTTTCTTTCATTTTATCATTGCTTATTAATATAATTAACACGTATATGTAAAAATGTCAACAGGTTGTTTAATTTTTTTTACAGATGAATTTGTTATGGATATTAATCGTTTAAAAGCATTCTGCCTTCTTTATGAATCTGGTGGATTTCAAGAAGCGAGTCGAAGGTCAAAGTCAAATCCTACGAGTATTCGCAGTAAAGTTGTTCTCTTAGAAAAAGAGCTTGGAACAAAGCTCATTGAAACTTCTGGACAAAGAGTTGTTTTTACAGCAGCTGGGCATCGCTTTCATAAGGAGGCTTTGCAGATTATTGATTTTTCAACAGCGCGACTTGATAATTTTAAAGCAGAACAAGAAGGATTTTATGATAAAATTATCATTGCGACAACTCATGCAATCGCTTCTTTATGGCTTCCTGCTGTCTTGCCTAAATTCAGAGCATCATTTCCAAAAACGGCTATTATCGTTAAATCATCAGATGAGCAATTTAATCTTTATCAACGTGAAGCGGATGTCTCAATCGCAGCTTTTGATGATTCTAGACCTCAAGAAGACGACTTGAGGCACCTTCTTTTAACAAATTATTATATGAATCTTTATGCAAGTGAAGAATATCTTAACCAGTATGGAGTTCCTGCAACAATTCAAGATTTACAACATCATACAATGATTAGTTTTGGTAAAGATATTCCTTATCCTTATCCTTCGATTAACTGGCATCTTGAATTTCTTCCTTCAACTTTTGTCTCCCTTATTCAAGTAAACTCAGGAGCTGCCATATTAAAAACTGTTCAAAATGACCTTGGTATTGGCTCAATATCTCAAAAAGGAGCAGAGACGAGTGAAAAGAAACTAGTGAGAATCCTTCCTAATCTTCTCACCGGCCCAACTTTGAACATCACATATAACTTTCCCAAAACAAGAGCTGAAGAGCCTCTTATTAAGAAGCTATACGAAATTCTGAAGTCTTCTTTTGAGTGAGATCTTTTTCACTTATAAACCAAACAATAACTTTTCTTTCGCCTGAAGTAACGCGTGTGACCTCATGTGAGAGGGCACTACTGGTTACAAGCAGAGTATGTTTGGGAACTTTAAAGCTTTTGATATTGTTGTTTTTATCTCTTACTCTAAATTCACCACCTTCGTATTCTTCTGTCATATGCAAAATAAGCGAGAATTTATAATCAGGGCAACTATCATTATCACAATGCATAGAGATAAAATCTCCTTCTTGATAATGATGAATTTGCACACGATCTATAAAATAATTTTTCATTTCTAAGCGGTGCTGAAGATAATGACAAAGCTCTGGTTTAAGTAATAATTTTAGGAGGGGTTTATTATAATTAGTTGGATCTCCTGCTTTCTTCGCTCGCATGACCTTTAATGATAAAGTCTCATCGGTATCACCCTTCTTAGGAGCTTCATACTCTGCTTTGTTAACAATTTTTTCCAGGGCTTGCCATTCGTTAATTGTGAAAGGAAGCTCTTCTTCATTGATAAGAATTGCATAGGGTAAAGTTGTATTTTTAAGCATAGCTTTTGTCCTTCAAGATTAGATTTAAGACTCCGCCCAACATGATGATCATGATCCCTAAAGCCCCAGCGTTTGTGAGGGTTAATCCTTCAAACAGCCAAGATAATAACAAGGCAATGGCAGGTGTGATAACCCATACATAAGCTGCAAATCCAGCGCCTTTTCGAGTCAGCAGAATTTGATATAAAATAAATATAAGCGTTGAAAGTACGGTAAGTGCTAAGAGTGAAATAATGAACTCTTGCTCAAGAGGGAATAAAAGTTTTCCTAATTTTATATGGGCATAAATAAGAGAAAAACTGCCACCCCATAACATAGAAAAGCCGACGGCCCAAACAGGGGCAATAGTTGTTTTCTTAAAATATTGACTTAAATTCGCGCCAAGCGATGTAAAAAACATACTGCAACAACATAATAAAACACCTTTTCCTATTGAAATACCAAAGTTGTTATCTTTATGGTCTCCTAAAAATAGAAGGACTATTCCTATAAAGCCGACGAGTGTAACCAGTATTTTTTTTGAGGTATATTTTTTCTTAAAAAACAAAGATTCCAACAAGGTATTTGGAATAACAAGCATTGAAAGTATAGCTGCAACAATGCCACTTAAGACATAGTTTAAAGCATAATAAGCTAAGATATAATTGATGCTAAACATACAGATCCCTTGAACGATAAAAACACCTTGTGTTTTAAAGTTGATGGGACGATGTTTGTATCTTGAAATAAAAGCGAAGAGTATTGTAAGAATGCCCGCCATGATAAAACGGTAGGCTACTGCCATTTCGGGAGGGAGGTATTTCACTTGAGATGGCCCAAAGATCCACCCCATCCCACCTAATAAACTACAAGCTATAAAAATACTCGAGTTAGTAGAAAGCATTATTAATATTCCATATTTTTAAGCATGATAAACCTTAAATAAACTTACTTTCAACTTTAATCTTTTTTACCAACAGAATAGTAAAAAAAATCAAAATGTTTAGCTTATTCATTTATCATGTATAATTATTAAAAAGAATAATAGAAAAAAGTGGAAAGTTAATAAGTAACGGAAATTGATGAGAGTTTTTTAATGGTGGTGTTCTTTGTTAGTTTAATCAAACTATCTTCAATGATTGATTGTTAAAACTAGGGACGCGTTTTAAGGCCTATAAAGACTTATCATATTTAATCACTAAGACATTTTATTGCAAAGTAACAAGAATTGTTTTAGCGTTGATATAAATAAAGCTTACTCAAGTTAACAGTGTATTTCTTATTTGTATGATAAGTAAAAGCCAAGTGAGGGTATGTTAAGATCGACACTAAATTTTATAAAGATTTTTATGATAACGCACCAGATATGTTTGTGTCGGTTAATGCCTCAAACGACAAAATCATAGAGTGCAACCAAGCTCTTATTAATACACTCGGCTATACAAAAGAAGAGCTTCTTGCTCTCGATTCTATAGCAGAACTTTATCACCCCGATTCGCTGAGTACGAGAGATGTCATCATCCGAGAATACAAACAAAAAGGCGTCGTAAAAGACAAGGAAGTCATCCTTAGAAAAAAAACGGGCGAAAAGCTATATGTCTCATTTAGTGTGACAGCGGTCAAAGATAAAGAAGGCAATATTCTTTATAGTCGAGGGATCTGGCGTGATATTACAAAATTGATTGAAAAACGGCAAAACCTGAACAAACTTAATGAAACATTAAGAGCAAAAAATGAGCAACAGGCAACCCTTTTTCATATTTTGTCGCATGATATTCAGTCTCCCATAAGAACTGTTGAACATCTGTCTCAATGGATCATTGAAGATAAAAATAATATTTTAACACCTGCGTCTTTAGAAAATTTATCAATGTTGCGGCTGGTTAATAAGCAAGCCTATAAATTAACACAAGACCTTGTTTCTTTATTCGTCAACGACTTAAAAGAGATTCCAAGCACATTTAACCTTCTGCGTGCAATCGAGGCTATTAAACGACGAGTTTTTCTACCTGATAGCTTTAAAATTAGGGTTTCAAGTCCAATTTCTACTTTTAAGACGTTCAATTTTTTACTAACTGAAGTCCTCTATAATCTCATTTCAAATGCAGTAAAGCACCATCATAGTGCTAAGAAAGGCGAAATTAATGTAGAGGTTGAAAATCAAGGGAGCCAGCTTTTAGTGAAGATAAGTGATAATGGACCAGGAATTAAGGAAGATTTAAGAGAAGTTATTTTTGAGCCTTTAAAGAAATTTCATGGAGATCATAATATTGAAGGATATGGAATGGGGCTTGCGATTGTGAAAAAAATTACAGATCAAATTGGCGGTAAAATTAATTTTACAAGTGTTGTTGGTAAGGGAACAACGTTTTGTCTTTTGTGGCCTGTATTCGATGAAATAAAAGAAGCGTGTTAACTTTCTTCACACAACCATTCTAATCGAACATAACCTTCTTTAAATTCAAAAATTTTTAAAAGCATTTCTAAAGTAGGTACTATTTTTTCTTGGATTTTCCAAGGTGGATTAACAATGATAAGACCAGTTCCATTCAAGGATTCTGGTGTAATTGGTGGTTTTCGCAAGAATTCAACAGTGAGAATTTTAGGGATTTCTAGCTCTTTAAGTGCAGCATAAAATTCTTTAATAGGTTTGAGGTCTTTAATGGGAAACCATATCATATAAATTCCTGTGGCAAATCTTCTATAACTTTCTTGTAAACCATTAACCAGCATTTTAAACTCATTCCGTTCTTCAAAGGGAGGGTCAATTAAAATGAGTCCTCGTTTCTCTTTGGGAGGAAGCAGAGCTTTAAGTGAATTATAGCCATCTTGATGAAATACTTTTACCTGAGGATCTTTATAAAAGAGCTGGGCTAAATTTTGAAAGTCTTCAGGATGAAGTTCAGACAACCATAAGCGGTCTTGAGGTCTTAAAAAAGCACGCGAAATTAGTGGAGAACCAGGATAAAATCCAGTTTTTTGATTTTGTATTACTTTTAAATAATGCTCAAAAAAACTTTTGTCTTGAGAAGAAAGGAGTAACTTTAAAATACCTTCTTGCGCTTCATTGGTTTTTGAGGCTTGTTGTGATTGAAGATCATATATTCCTATTCCTGCATGAGTATCAATAATTGAAAAAGCTTTTTCTTTTTCATGCAATTTTTGAAGAAGAAGCGTTAAGACACAATGCTTTACAACATCTGCAAAATTTCCTGCATGATAGATATGTCTGTAGTTCATTAAAGTGGTAAGCTTATCATGACAAGGAGTCCTCCTTGAGTTGATTTTTTAAGTTCAATAGTGCCGCCATGTCTTAAAATAATATCTCGGGTAATTGCTAAACCAAGGCCAGAACCTCCTGTTTCTGAATTACGAGAACCTTCCAAACGATAAAAGGGTCTGAACACAGCTTCTCTTTTTGATGTCGGAATGCCTGGGCCATCATCTTCGAAATATATTTTAATATCTTCAGAAGTTAAGTGTGTCGATATCCAAAGAGAATGAGCATACTTTAAAGCATTTTCAATAATATTTGTAAAAGCGCGTTTCAAGGACAAGGTATGAGCCGTAATATAAACAGATTTTGAAGGAGTAAATGAAATAGGTTTTCCAGGGAATAGAGAGGTAACATTTTGTAAAAGAGATAGAATTTCTGTTTCTTCAAAAGGCCCATCTTCTTCGCCTTTTGCAAAAGCTAAGTAATCTTCAATCATTTTATTCATTTCGCGCACATCATGTTGTAAATCTCTTATGGATTGAGAGTCGCCTAACATGGCTAACTGAAGTTCCATTCGGGTTAATGGTGTTTTTAAGTCGTGCGAGACACCAGCGAGCATTTCAGTTCTTTGTGTTATTTGACGTTGAATACGTTCTTTCATTGAAATAAAAGCATATGTAAGCTTGCGAACTTCAAAAGATCCTGCGGGTTTGATCGCTATAATTTCTCGTCCTTTACCGAAATCATCGACGGCTTCAGCTAATCTTTTTAAGGGCTTGATCTGATTTCGCATAAAAAGGATTGCAATTGCTAAAAATAAAAGAGGAGTCGCGACGGCCCACCATAAAAGAAGAGAAGTTGTTTTTGGCGCTAAATGCTTCAATTTTTCATTTAAAATGAAGTTACCTTTAAGTGTTTGAACGGAAATAGAAATATCCTCATCCTTTAAACTGATTAGGAAAGTAAATGGAAGTTTTTTTTCTAGTTCTTGAGTTAATATTTTTCCGTAAGGAGCGAATAAATTTTTCCTTATTAAAGGGTGGCCATTATCATTTTCTCCTATTTCAAGTGACAATTCAAAATGGTTGAAGATGTAATTACGTAAAGGTTGAAAATGTTCCTTAAGGTTAGGAGTGTCTAAAACAACATTAACTGCTTCGGCTGTTCGAAGAGAAATGTTTCTTGCAAGAAGCTCTGTCACTTTTTCAAGGTGCCGATCGACAAAGATATAGGTTGTAATCATCTGAACAAATACGACAGGTGCGATAACAATGATTAAAGTGCGCCCAAAGAGAGTTTTAGGAAGAAATTTCTTAAAATATTGAAAAGGATGTAGTGCAGAGATCATATTATATCAGGCCTCAAGACATATCCTTGATGCCTCACTGTATGAAGGTAAAGAGGTTGCTTAGGATCTTTTTCAATTTTTTTACGGAGCCTTGTAATTTGGACATCTACGGTTCTTGGGCTTAAACTGACCCCACTTAATTCAGCTAGCTTCTCACGACTAATAGGGACTCCTGGCTGTTGAGAGAAAATATTCATTAAAGTAACTTCCAGAGAAGTTAGATGGATTGATTTGTCACCGCATTTGAGAGTGGCTCGAGTCGGATCATAGGTAAGCATGCCTAGACGTATAGCAGAACCAGGATAGGTTAATTTAGATTTTCTTTGAAGAAGATTACGAATTCTCAAAAGAAGTTCGCGAGGTTCAAAAGGCTTTGCAAGATAATCATCTGCCCCAGCTTCTAAGCCTTCAATACGATGATCTACTTCTCCCATGGCAGTCAACATCAAAACAGGAATGTCATTTTTCTTGTCATGTCGAAGCCATTTTAAAAATTCAAGGCCTGATTCTTCTGGCATCATAAGGTCGAGGATAATAAGATGAGCTTCTTGGGCTAATTTTTGTCGCGCTTCTTGGGCAGAAGCAGCTACTAAGACTTGATAACCATTTTCCTCAAGATATTTTTGTAAAAGCTCTCGGAGGCGACGGTCATCATCAATAACAAGCAAATGAGAAGTTGCAACCATGGTAATAATCTACTTAAGATAAAATTTAAGCCTTGCAGCTTCACGTTAAGTAATGTTTTCTCTATAGTCCATAAGTTAGAAAAAAGGAAGTCCTAAAGGAGAATTAAATGACAGAGACCACTTTTGATGTCGTCATTATTGGCGCAGGCCCTGGCGGCTATGTGACAGCTATTCGGGCTGCACAGCTTGGATTTAAAACTGCCATTATTGAAGCAAATCATCTTGGGGGGATTTGTCTTAATTGGGGATGTATCCCAACAAAAGCTTTACTGCGGTCAGCAGAAATCTTTGATTATATGCGTCATGCCGATAATTTTGGATTGAAAGTTGAAAAGGTGGGATTTGAGCTGACAAAGATTGTTGAACGCTCAAGGCAGGTTGCAAGCCAGCTTTCAAAAGGAGTTGAGCACCTTTTGAAAAAAAATAAGGTTACAGTTTATAATGGATATGGAAAGCTTAAAGGTAAACAAGGGGATCTTCATAAAGTTGAAATAGCCCGAGAGTCAAAGGCCTTAGAAGTCCTGCTTGCAAAAAATATTATTATTGCAACAGGGGCTCGCGCACGGACGTTACCAAACCTTCAAGCGGATGGGGAGAGTATGTGGACCTATCGAGAAGCTATGGTACCTAAAAAAATGCCAAAATCTTTGTTGGTGATAGGATCCGGCGCTATAGGGATTGAGTTTGCAAGTTTTTATTGCTCTTTGGGAGCAGAAGTAACTGTTGTTGAAGTTGTTGACCGTATCCTTCCTGCTGAAGATGAGGAAATTTCTTTAATGGCGAAAAAAATGCTTGAAAAACGAGGGATTAAATTTCACTTAGCGACAACAGTCACTTCTGTAACAAAAATTTCTCAAGGACTAAAAGCGATCTTAGAGAGTGGAGGAAAACAAACTGAGCTTGCAGTTGAAAACGCAATTTTATCTGTTGGAATTGTTGGAAATGTCGAGAATTTAGGACTTGAAAACACAAAAGTGAAAATCGAGAATTCGCATATTGTTGTTAACGAATGGGCAGAAACCTCAGAGCCAGGCATTTATGCTATTGGTGATGTAGCAGGTGCCCCATGGCTTGCACATAAAGCAAGCCATGAAGGAATTTTGGCGATTGAAAAAATTGCTGGACATAAAGATATCCATCCGATGAAACGTGAAAATATTCCAGGATGTACTTATAGTACACCACAAATTGCAAGTATTGGTCTTACTGAGAAGAAGGCCAAAGAGCAGGGGTATGAACTTAAAGTTGGCCGTTTTCCGTTTATGGGAAATGGTAAAGCTATTGCTCTTGGTGAGCCTGAAGGGCTGATCAAAACAATCTTTGATGCTAAAACAGGGGAATTATTAGGAGCTCACATGATTGGGGCAGAAGTCACAGAATTAATTCAAGGTTATGCTATTGCTAAAACATGTGAAGCGACAGAAGCAGAATTAATGTCAACTATTTTTCCGCATCCAACCCTGTCAGAGATGATGCATGAATCTCCTTTGGCTGCCTTTGGGCGTGGACTTCATTATTAAAGGGTTATTAAGGTGACAGAACGTGCTTCTTTAAAGAAACCTGATTGGATACGTGTAAAGGCGCCTGTTTCTCAGGAATATCATGGGACACGTGACCTTATTAAGGCTCATAAACTTAATACCGTCTGCGAAGAAGCTGCCTGTCCTAATATTGGCGAGTGTTGGGCTAAAAAGCATGCAACGATAATGATTTTAGGGAGTGTTTGCACGCGCTCATGTCGTTTCTGTAACATCGCAACAGGAAGGCCTGATCAGCTTGATCCCCATGAGCCTCAAAGAGTTGCTGAAGCACTTGCAAAGCTAGGGCTTTCTCATGTTGTTATAACCTCAGTTGATCGAGACGATTTATCTGATGGAGGAGCTCATCATTTTGCTCAGGTGATCAAAGGAATTCGCCAGATGTCACCTAATACAACAATTGAGATTTTAACGCCTGATTTCTTACGAAAAGAAGGCGCTTTGGAAGTTGTGGTTGAAGCTCAGCCGGATGTTTACAATCATAATGTTGAAACCGTTCCACGTCTTTATGCAAGTGTACGCCCAGGAGCTCGTTATTATCATTCTATTAATCTCTTACACCGCGTGAAACAGTTAAATCCAAATCTCTTTACAAAATCTGGCCTGATGGTGGGATTAGGAGAAACGAAGCAGGAAGTCTATCAAGTTATGGATGATCTTCGGTCAGCAGATGTCGATTTTTTAACAATTGGCCAGTACCTTCAGCCAACGCCCCAGCACCATGAAGTTATGCGATTTGTGGAACCTGACGAATTTAAAGATTATGAAAGTATGGCACGTGGAAAGGGGTTTTTAATGGTCTCAGCCTCTCCTTTGACGCGCTCTTCGTATCATGCGGGAGAGGATTTTGAGAGACTTAAGCAAGCCCGTAACGCTGAAGTAAGTTCATATGAGAATATCATATGATCATTCATACTGATCAGAAAGTTTTGCCCTATTCCCAAGAACAGCTATATGAATTGGTTGCCGATATTGAGCGTTATCCTGAATTTTTGCCATGGTGCCGGGAGGCCATAATTCATCAGCGACAGGACAATAAACTCATTGCTGAGCTTAAAATTGGGTATAAGCTCTTTCAAGAAGCTTATATGTCAGAAATAACGTTGATGCCAACAACAGAAATTAATGTGCAGTATGCAAAAGGTCCCTTAAAGCATTTAAGAAATCAATGGTATTTTCACTCTCTAACGCCTAAGACGTGTCAGGTAGATTTTGAAATAGAATTAGAACTGAGATCTTTTTTACTTCAAAAAGCAATTGAAAGTGTTTTTACGCCTATTGCATTTCAAATGTTAAATGCTTTTGAAGCAAGAGCTAAGGTGCTTTATTCTTAGACTAAAAAGTTCTGGTTTTTTCATGCTAGAGATTTAAAAGATCGATGGTGTGATCGCTCAACTTTTGATTTTCTTCTCTAATTTATTTTCTCATTAAATAAAAAATATATTTTGCAAATATATTTTCATTATTAATTTTTTTTAAATAAATAAAAATTATATTTTATCTTGATGTTAATTTATGTGGAGTTATTTATTGTGGATAGGCATTTTTTTAAAATAAAAAAATATATAATATTAATAATGTTTGTTTCATTATTTAAAGTAAGTAATTGCTTTTCATCACATGATTCATTTAAACAAGAGACACAAGAGGAAATGAAATCTCTTGGGTATTCTTCTTCTTGGTGTCCTTTAACTTATCAAATTACAAATCAGCGTGAGCCGCATCTTTCTCAAGAATTTATCAACATGTATGATCATACGAGGACAATCATGAGTGGAATTGTTCAGTATTATTCAGATTTCTTTTTATCGGGAGAAGTGCCAGAGAACCTTAAATTGGGTACTTCAACAGAAGTGTTTCTTATGGATGTTGATAAAGGGCAAAGTTCTGGAACAATTTCTTTTCATGATTCTTTTTCGATACTTATGAGATCTACACGAGAATTTATTCATTCAAAATATAGTGGTTTATTAAGTGAAGATAGTAAAAATAAAATGCCAGATTTGGCCAAACAAGCGCTCGAAAAAGCTGAATCTTTAGGAAAAGAAGAAATTCGCCATCGATCTCATAGTGTTTGGTATATATTGATGTTCTTACATTCTTTTGAGAGGCGTGTGAGAGAAAATATTGAAAACTTTTCTCAAAAAACATGGAAAAAAGATAGGGAAATTTTAGAGTCTTCTGTAAAGGACGTGCAAACAAAATTTTCTCAAGGTACAGAAAAAGATGAGCCTCAAAATTTAAAATCTGAAGAAAAAGGATATATTGAAGCTATTAGAATTTTGAATGGCGAGATAAGTAAAATTAATTCTTCTCTTAAAAAAGCAAAAGGAGAAATTACAAAATTCCATGAAAAGTATTCTGATATATTACGTGCTCCTGGAACAGGTCATCTTTCTTGGAGGTCTTTCTTATATAGTTGTTACGTACCAATAGAGCATCCTCGCATCCGAGAAGATAAAGAAGAAATTCGTCCTCTACTTGAGCCTGAAGATGTGAAAAATGCTTATAGATTATTGTTGATAGGGCTAGATCTGCAGGAACAAGAAAATACAAGTGAGGATGAGGGGGGTATTTCCATGGACGAACCTGAAGAAAATCATGGAAAACAAGAAGAAGATGGTTTGGAGAGGGTATCTTTAGAAAAAGAGGAAGGCGCATTACAAGTTCCTCATGATACATTAGAGACAATAATTTTTGGTAAGAAAGATAAGAGTTGATCTAAAGAATATAAGGCCGTTGTATTATAAGACGTAAAACAGTCTGTTCTCTTTTTAGATCTTAAGACTATAAAAATTAGATGCTAATACTAAAAAAGACCTAGCAAAAGTAAAAGAGAAAAATCTTTAGAATATTTTTAAGAAAAAATAAGCCTGTAAGGTGAGACCTTATAGGCTTATTTTGAAACTGTTAAATGATTACTTATTGACAGCTTCTTTAAGTTCTTTTCCTGCACGAAATGTAGGAGTTTTTGTAGCAGGAATTTTAATTTCTTGACCTGTACGAGGATTGCGTCCTGTACGAGCCGCTCTTTTGCTTACACTGAAAGTACCAAATCCAACGATACGAACATCTTCACCTTTCTTTAAGCTACCTTGAATAGATTCAAGAACTGCTTCGAGGGCACGCTCTGCTTCTGCTTTTGTTTTAAAGTGTTGAGAAATTGTAGCAACTAATTCAGACTTTGTCATATTTACTTCCTTCTTTGTTAAAACTTAAAGACTCTAACATTAAACAATTAGCTTGATAAGAGCTAATTAGCAAACATAAAATATATAGAATTTTAAAGGATTTTTTTATTGATTGTTTGGAAAATATTTATAAAAAGAAATAATAAAACAGTGAAAACGTAATCTTTGCACAGCGAGATTTATTTAACATTAGCATCTAGAAGACTAGATTTCTGAATATTTGTGATTAACTCAGTAATAATTTATCTAATTCACCGCTTTGATCAAAAGAAGCTAAATCGTCATATCCACCAATGTGGATGTTATTAATAAAGATTTGAGGCACTGTTTTACGGCCGCCTGATTTTTCAATAAGTGCAAGGCGATCTTGGGGATCTGAGACATCGATTTCTGTAAATGTAAGACCTTTTCTTGTTAAAAGATTTTTTGCAAGCGTACAATAGGGGCAGACTCGTGTAGAATAAATAACAATACTCTTTTGTGCGGTCATATCAGCCTCAAATTTCTGGTTTAATAACTCTTGCTAATGTTAGTATATCTACTTGTTTAGCGCCAGATTTTTTTAGAATCTTAGTACAAGCCCGTACAGTTGCGCCTGACGTGAAAACATCGTCAATGAGCAAAATATGCTTATCACGGATAAGCTGGTTATATTTTTTGTTTAATTTAAGAACATTAGAAACGTTTTTTTCACGTTCTTTAGCCGTTAAGTCGCCTTGTGGTGGGGTTCTATGGGTACGCTCAAGAAGATCAGGTAAATGGGGTATTTTTGCTTTCTTGCTGAGTTTACGGCTTAAAAGAGCGGCTTGATTATATCCTCTATAGACAAGGCGGCTCCAATGCAAAGGGATGGGGGCAAGATATTCAGCTTGTTGAAATAGTTCATCGCCAGCTTGATAAAGCCATTCAGCAAAGAGAGGGGCTATATGAAGTGCATCTGAATGCTTAAAGCGTAGAATCATAGGCTTGCTTGCTTCATTATAATATATGGCAGCACGTGCCCTTGTGAAAAGAGGCGTTTTACGAGCGCAAGGGCCGCAAATATTCTCATTCTCAATTTGAATATTAAAAGGAAAACCACAAAAGAGGCAAAATGGTTTGCTAATAAAGGCAATTTTTTCCCAGCACCCTGCACAGAGGCCTCCTTGTTGAAATACAGGTGTATGACAATTAATGCATTGAGGTGGTAAGATAAAATCAAGTAATTTTTTGCAGGGCTTTTTGAGGAAATGCGATATCATAGTAAGTTTGCTTGACGGGATGCCTCGGATGCGAAAAAGGCGTCTTCAATTGAAAGTTGGACACGATTCTGACCTAGCCAAGAATCAAGTTTTAAGGTCCCGAGTATGTGGAAAAAGCGCCCCGAATGGTTTAAGAGGGCAGGGCCTAAAGTTGTTTCATAGCTTTTAAAAGCAATAGCTTGCAGTCGACTTCCTTCTAAGGTCCCTAAGTGACATTTGATGTGGCTGTTGCCAACGATTTCAGCATGAAGAATGCGGATATTTGAAAACACAAATCGTGGGGTAGGATTGCCTTGTCCATAAGGGGCTAACCGTTCCAATTTGTGCAATAATTCAGGCGTGGCTGAGTCAAGTGAGAGATAGCCGTCAATTGTTAAATAGGGAGTCATATCAATCTTAAACGCTTGAATACGTTCATTTAAAAAGCTTTTAAAAGGCTCAAGTTTTGATTTCTCAATTGTAAATCCTGCTGCCATGGAGTGCCCCCCTCCGGCGAGAATAAGATTCCTTTGGCGTGCGGCTTGGATAAGGGATCCTAGATCAATGCCAGGAATGGAACGACCCGAACCTTTTCCAATATCATTCTCATCAAAACTAATAACCAATGTTGGGCGATGGTAATGATCTTTGAGTCGGCCTGCGACAATCCCGATAACTCCGGGGTGCCATTGTGCACTTCCAACAATTAAAATAGAGTTTTGGTTGGCTTCAATTTCTGCTTGAAACCGCGCTTCTTTAAGAACTTCTGCCTCAATGGCTTGGCGTTCACGGTTAAAAACTTCAAGTTCTTGCGCAATTTTTTGAGCTAGAGCTGGGTCATCCGTGGTTAAAAGGGTAACACCATGAGTCGATTTTCCGACGCGACCTCCAGCATTGATGCGAGGTCCTAACATAAAGCCTAAGTGATAAGCTGAAGGAGCTTCTTGTAAGCCGGCTGTATCCATCAATGTTTTAAGGCCCAAATTTTGTCGTTGAGCCATCACTTTTAATCCTTGGGTAACAAAAGCACGATTAAGCTTTTGCAACGGCATGACATCACACACTGTTCCTAAGGCGACTAAATCAAGAAATTGTAGAAGGTTGGGTTCAGGGAAAGATTTGAAATAGCCTTGTTGACGTAGGGTTCGATTAAGCGCAATGAGTAACAAAAAACTGACACCAACGGCAGCTAATGTTTGACATGAACTTTCTTGATCTAAGCGGTTAGGGTTCACAATTGCAGTCGCTGGTGGTAATTTTGGCTCTCCGATATGATGATCGATGACGATGACATCAAGCCCCATGTTTTCAGCTGCTTTGAGGGGGGCGTGAGAAGTTGTTCCGCAATCGACAGTGATGATCAAGTGTACACCGGATTGCCGAAGTTTTTCTATGGCAAGTATATTGGGGCCATAACCTTCTTGAAGACGATCGGGAATATAGAAATCTACATGAAGATCAATTTGTTTAAAATAGCGGTATAGGAGGGCTGTTGACGTTGCTCCATCTACATCATAATCGCCAAAAATGCAGATCTTTTCTTTTTTTTCAATTGCCTGAATGATCCTTTGGACGGCATTGTTTAAATCATGAAGGTGAGAGGGGTCAACGAGTAAGTTTTTTAAAGAGGGAGTTAAAAAATCAGGAGCTTCTTCAAGTGTGATGTTTCGACTTGCAAGAAGTCGCCCTACAATTTCAGGTTCGTCTAAGCGTTGGGAAAGGGCAAATGCAAGGCGGTCATCGCACGCCTTTTCTTGCCAGCGCTTTCCTGTAATTGATGTAGAGCATGAAAAATCAAGCATTATGAAATTCTAAAGTAGGTTTTGTCTTTGAGCAAGGCCTTATAAAATAGCTTTATAAACGACACAATAAAAAAATATAAATAAAAGGAGAGATATTCAGGTTGACATCTTCGTAGAAATCCTTATAGATCGCCATATAAGTTATAATGCTTTCATCTTCGTCTGGAGGGATGGCCGAGCGGTCAAAGGCAGCAGACTGTAAATCTGCCGACGTATGTCTACGTAGGTTCAAATCCTACTCCCTCCACCATTCCTAAGGTTGTTTTAGGGATAAGTAAGGTGAATCATAGGTAGTTCGCGGGTGTAGCTTAGTGGTAAAGCTCCAGCCTTCCAAGCTGGTGAGGAGGGTTCGATTCCCTTCACCCGCTCCACTAACCGCAGATATAAAATAGATCTTGAGGAGTGATAAACATGAGTAAGGCGAAGTTTGAGCGTAATAAGCCGCATTGCAACGTAGGAACG